>Ga0302319_10023389_pt1 | contig 11043 bp, 5 predicted proteins | sample Bog_T0_2_FD_203319 | JGI IMG/M metagenome (GOLD analysis project Ga0302319, IMG submission 203319) | Peat permafrost microbial communities from Stordalen Mire near Abisko, Sweden - Bog_T0_2 | ecosystem: Environmental > Terrestrial > Soil > Wetlands > Peat | place: Sweden: Abisko, Stordalen Mire...
TAGTGCTGATGGTAAACGCTGAACATCTGAGATTGCCGTCGAGAGCTGTCGATGTCGAGGATTATCAGATCGAAACCGCTGGGTCGGCCAGCGCCGCACTGGAACGGCTGCAACGCCGGCCGGTGCCCGACCTGGTTTTGATGAACGTGGCCGTACCCGGCGCGGAGGGCTTGCAAACCTTGCAGTGGGCGCGCGAACTGCATCCCGAGCTCAAGGTCATCATGTTGGGCTCCGCCAGTGACGCTCGCAGCGCCGCCTTGGCTGTCCGCATGGGAGCGCTGGACTACCTTTCCGAACCGGTCCAGCAAGCGGAACTGCAAGCCCTACTGCAGCAACACTTGGGGGAAGTTGCACCGGCGCAGGAAGCGGCTGTCGATGGCGATCCGGAGATCATCAATCTTTCCGATGGAGCCAGTTTTCTTTGCGCCAGTCCGGCGATGAAACAGATTCATGCCCAAGCGTGTGTGATCGCGAAGTTTGACATGCCGGTGCTGATGCTGGGGCAAAGCGGCACCGGGAAGGAAGTGGTGTCGCTGCTGATCCATCATCTGTCGCCGCGCGCCAAATATCCTTTCCTGAAGGTGAACTGCGCCGCCGTACCCGCGGACTTGCTGGAGAGCGAACTGTTTGGTTACGAAGCCGGGGCATTTACCGGAGCCACCAAGGCCAAGCCGGGAAAGTTCGAGCTGTGCGAAAAAGGTACGATCCTACTGGACGAAGTGGGTGAAATGCCTCCTGCCCTGCAGGCCAAGCTGCTCCATTTTCTGCAAGACCACCGGTTCTCGCGCTTGGGCGGCCGCACTACGATACAAGCTGATGTTCGCATTCTGGCGGCGACCAATATTAATGTCGAGGAAGCTTTGGCGGCCAAGACGTTGCGCGAAGATCTCTATTACCGCCTGAGCGGCTTTACCATGAGGATCCCGCCACTGCGAGAACGGAAAAAAGAAATTCCTCTGCTGATGACCCACTTTATGAAGAAGAATGCGGCCCAGTTTTCCAGCCCGGAGCGCCGCTTCAGTCAGACGTTGCTGCAAGCGTGCCTCAGTTACGCTTGGCCAGGCAACTTGCGCCAACTGGAAAATTTTGTAAGGCGATATCTTGTCTTGGGCGATGAAGAGCTAGCGCTTTCGGAATTGCGCGTGAGTCAGCGGGCCCCCGGTGACATGCGGCAAGCGCCGCTGGCAGCCAAGGATTCCAGCGGACTAAAATTTCTTGCTCGCTCGGTCAAGAAAGAAGCGGAAGCCGCGGCCATCGCCCATGCGCTTGAACAAACCAACTGGCATCGGCAGAAGGCAGCAACTTTGCTTAAGATCAGCTATAAGGCGCTACTCTATAAGATCAAACAATACGAACTGCACCCGCCGGAAACCGAGCAGGTCGACGCTTTATGACAGACCACCACCAAATTGCCGGTGATAGCCGCCACTAGACTTGTGGTGCTATCACGGCTATACTCCGCTCCACCTTCCGTCTGGCTGGGTGCAATCATCTATCGCTCCCGGTGATATTCGGCGATCCGGGGAGGTTACTCCGGTTTATTGCATAGTCAACAATCGCAGTGTTCGAGGATTCTCCGTCGCCGATAGTTGCGCCACGAAGTCTCGTCTTATTAGTCTTGGCAAGTTTTCTATTGCACTACTAGCTTCTGTTGCCGCGGACAATTAGTTACGCGTCGGATCCGAAGTTCTCGTATCTGAAATGGCGGAACCGTTGCCGGCAGTTGCAGACAGTTGCAGGAAGATTGGCGCAGGGGGTGACTCCTTGAATCTAGCCCTGGTTGTCGCAGCGCTCACCATCGTTCTCTTGCCATTCAACGCTCAAGCCCAAACATGGCAGCAGGGGTTTGACTTCCGCCATACGGCAAGCTTCGTGACCGACCCGCCCGAGTCAACCTATGTGCTGGCGACCACGGCTTATCCGACCACGGTTGGAGGTGTGACCTTTGGCTGGGCGAATCCCCTCTTAGTGTCCGCCCGCGATCGCAGTACCACGGTGGATCCGCGACTGGCAGGAATCAACTATGTGGAGAACGGGTCGCCGGCGACCTTCTACGTTAACTTGCCCTCGGCGGGCACTTACAACCTGTCGCTGGCCCTGGGGGATGCCGGCTATACCCAATGCTGGACGCAGTGCCAGGTGCAGTTCCTGGATGGTAGCCGGGTAGTAGGCACGATACTCGAGGGACAAACGCTGGCAGGATACTTCTGGGATGCGGTGGGTCGTAACTGGTCAGCGGCGGCGTGGCCGGCGAACAATATGCCGCTGCAGGTGACCATGTCAGGCACCCGGCTGACAGTGGTGGTGGGAACGACCAACAACACGGGGGACATCACGCCGATTGCCTATCTGGGGGTGGCGCAAACCACGGCCGTGCCCAACTTCACCATTTCAGCTTCCCCGGCTGGGTTGAGCGTGGTGCAGGGGAACCAGGGATCGTCGACCATCAGCACGACCATCAGTGGTGGTTTCGATAGTGCGATCAGCTTGTCGGCAGCGGGAGTCCCGGCGGGCACGACGGTGAGTTTCACTCCCAACCCGATTGCGGCGCCGGGCAGCGGCAGCTCGGCGATGACCATCACGGTGGGCAGCAGCACGCCGGTGGGCACCTATCCCATCACCGTCACCGGCAACGGTGGCGGCATCCAGCAAAATACCACGGTAACGCTGACGGTGACAGCGCCGGTGCAGCCGGACTTCACCATTGCCGCCGCGCCGGGGGCATTGAATGTGGGGCAAGGCAATCAGGGGACGTCGACCATCACGACGACCATCAGTGGTGGTTTCGATAGTGCGATCAGCTTGTCCGCCACGGGTGCACCGCCGGGTACGACGGTCACATTCAATCCCAGCACCATACCCGCGCCGGGAGCGGGCACGTCGACCATGACCATCACGGTGGGCAGCAGTACGCCGGTGGGCACCTATCCCATCACCGTGACCGGCAGCGGCGGCGGCACTCAGAACCATGTCACGGTGACGCTGACGGTGACCTCGGCGGTGTGGCAGCAAGGGTTTGACTTCCGCAATACAGCAGGCTTCGTGACCGACCCGCCCGGAGCGACGTACGTACTTTCTAGCACACTGTATCCGACCACGGGCGTGCTTACGACGTACGGTTGGTATTACCTGTCAACTGTCAGCGCCATCGATCGCAGTACGACGGTAGATCCCCGACTGGCAGGAATCAACTATGCGGAGAATGGAAATCCGGCAAGCTTTTACGTTAACTTGCCGTCGGCGGGCACCTATAACCTGTCGCTGGCCATGGGCGATGAGGGATATACCCAGTGCTGGACGCAGTGTGAAGTGCAGTTTCTGGATGGTAGCCGGGTAGTAGGCACGGTAATCGAGGGACAAACGCTGATAGGATACTTTTGGGATGCGGTGGGTCGTAACTGGTCAGCGGCGGCGTGGCCGGCGAACAATATGCCGATCCAGGTAACCATGACGGGGACACAACTGACGGTGGCGGTGGGGACGAACCACGCCACGGGGGACATCACGCCGATTGCCTATCTAGGCATAACTCAAGTTTCGACGGGACCAACCTTCGCGTTAGTTGCACCGAACACTATGACGGTGGGGCAGGGCGAATACACAACCGCAGACGTTTCGACCGTGCTGATTGGTAGCTTCAGCGGTGCTATTACTCTGTCCGCTTCCGGTGGGCCCATAGGCAGCAGCGTAAGCTTTCAGCCCAATCCCATACCCGCCCCGGGTGCGGGAACCTCGATAATGACCATGGGGGTGCCCAGTGGAGCACCGCTGGGAAACTATTCTTTGACCCTCACCGGGACGGCAGGGGCGTCCATCCAGAACTTTACAGTCGGTCTTACTGTAACTGCTCCGGTGCAGCCCGGTTTCACGATTACGACCTCGCCTAGCGTGCTCGGCGAGGCGCCGGGGTCCGCGGGAAATGCAATTTTGTCGACCCGGCTCACCGGTAGCTTCAATAGCGCAATCAGTCTGTCCGCCACGGGTGCACCGCCGGGTACGACGGTCACATTCAATCCCAGCACCATACCCGCGCCCGGCAGCGGCAGTTCGACGGTGACGATCACGGTCCCGGCGAATGCCGGGTTAGGAAGCTACCCCATCGTAGTGACTGGCGTTGGCGGCGGCGTAAGCAACAATACTTTGATTACACTCACCATCTCTACCAACGGCGGGGTAAATCTTCCCCCAGGAACGGGCTGGCTACCGCTCGGCAACCAAACGATAGTCTGTAGCGTGAGTCCCGGAACAACTTACTACAATGCCGAAGTTGGGGCCTTTGACGCACTCGACTTTTTGACCTTGTGTCAGGAAGGAAGTCTGGTGGCCTATGGCGGCGGCGCAGCGGACAGGTTCAATGACAGATATTTCTTGTGGACATCCGGCCATAACAATTATCAGGGAAATGAGATGTATGAATTTAATTTCAGTGGCCCGAGTCTAACCGTCTCCCGCATCACCGGTCCCACGTGGACGGTTGACAACACAGACGTACCTCCTAACTGCGCCTGCAAAGGCACTAACAATTGCGGACAAGGAATGTGGCATGACGGAGCCGGAAATCCCGTGAATACCCCATATGGGGAGTCGGCATATAACGGTGTGCACTTTGAGTCGACGCCCGCTCCCGATGGGACCGACGGCCAGCCTTCGTGCGGCTATGGGTCTAGTTTTCAGCCCAATGCTCGAGAAACCTACGCAGGCCTGGCGTATCATCCCGCAACCAACCGGCTCTACTCGTGGGGCGGCGTAGTTGCCGCTAATCCTGCCGCCGGCGGGGCTTACAGTAACTGGAGCCTAAACTTGAACCAGGACCCGCCTTATTGGACACGCCTGGCCAACTCGAGTTATGCCTGGTACACGGCCGCCACCTATGACTACACTACCGGTCATCCGACCAGCGGCTATGACTTGATCTTCGACGAAGACGCCAGTCTTTACGCTTATAATGCGACCACCGATACCTATGTAACGCTTGCGAATGCACTTCCTTATGTGGGTTATAACTTAAATATGGAGATAGATCCGCTCCATCATTCGCTGGTAATGGAAAATGGCGATAATTATGGCGGATACCATCTGAAGATCGTCAACATAGATAGCTGCAACGGCACGTCCTGCACCATCGCCAACCTAGACCAACAAATATCCTGTCAAGGCGCGCTAGGATATTGGGCCGGCATTGCGTGGGATTCCAAGCGCAGCGTCATGACTATCTTTCCTTCGTCGACAAACTGCACCGGGGCGGCATGCACAGCCCCGTTTAACACCGCATATTTACTGAATACCGATCCTAACAATCCGGTTACTATTACCTACCAGGGAATGCAACGGACAATCCAGCCGCTGCAGTGCTTTGCGGCGAGCTACGGCTCGACTCTGGGCGTGAACTACCCACCCATGTCAGTTGGTCCCGGAGTATACAGCCGCTTCAAGTATTTCCCCAATGAAGATATTTACTTTTTTGTACAGCATCCCAATGAACCCGCCTGGATATTGCGGCTGGAGTAATCGCGAAATGGTCGGGGCGAGTTTAATTGGCGTCTGCACGGGGCCCGGCATCGGGAAGGCGGGCCTGCGCGGCGCCTGGCCGGGAAAGTTCGTTTCCGCTCACCAACGGTTTGGGGCCGCGGCACTGGCATTATTCTTGGTAGGAGTGGCAGCAGGACAAGTCTTACCCTTCCAATCGCCACGTGCTTCTTTTGCGAACGGCGAATGTGGAATTATTGCAGCGGCGCGGATGCCGCTCGCGAATTGCGTTAGGAGCAGCTCTGGCAATGACCCAGGACAGGAAACGATAGCGGCGACGGGCCTTCTTCCAGGTGAATCCTTTTCCGTCCACAACCGGCGCTCCGAAGTCTTCTCTCTACAACCGGTTGCTACGTCCAGCAACGCTGCGGTTTCGGCAACCGCTGAGCAGTCGCCGGCGACGGCCAATCATGGCGATCTGCCGGAGTTCAAGCGCAGGGTGGAAGCTCGCTTCAAGGCAGCCCGAAAGGGAATGATAGAAATATTTTTGCCGGAAACCTGGAAAACAAATGAAACGGTTGTGGTGAAGGTGGTGGTGCTTCGACCGCCCGAAGGAGCAGATGGTTTTCTTCCCGCCTCATTGGCCAAGGACGCGAAATCACACGCCGCAGATCTTCTAAAGGTCGACGATGAGATGCAGGTGGTCTTGTCTTCTAAAGAGGCCGAATCGACCGAGATCCAGCCAGACCGATCGCCGCTTCCCCAACCCATTCACCACATCCTTGCGGGTGGTCATACGGAATGGAAATGGCAGGTCAAGGCTGCAGAGCCCGGGGAGAAACACTTGATGGTCACCGCCGAAGTGGTTTATCGCAGGAAATTTTCCCCCGACGGGCCGCCCACGGTGACCTTCAAAAGCGTCAGCGAGATTGTTCCAGTCCAGGTGCTTCCCTGAGAAAAAGTGGGCGGGTCAGCGGCTCATCTCGCCGCCGGCCGCAAGGATTCCACGACATCACGAAGGCAATGGGCGAGCCGTTCGGCCTGATTGCGGCGGCTGAAGACGCGGCATTCCGCAATCGAGGGGAGCGGATGCGTGCCCTCGCGGACTTGTCGTACAAAATTGGGCAGCGCCTGGCAGATGGCATCTTCATCGGCCAAGTCCACGATGGTCCCTCCTCCCGCCTGGTTCAGCAAACTGGCCGTGTCCCCGGCTGCGGTGGTTAGTGCCAGGACGGGTTTTTGCAAGCGCAAGTATTCGTATGCCTTGGCGGGGACTTGATGATCACAACATTCCGCTTGTAAGAGAAGCAGAGCATCGGCATTGGCCGCATCCTGCAACGCTGCGCGATAGGGCAGGGCGGGCAAGAAGTGGACGAGGTCACCGATGCCGAGGGCGGCGACGTCTTTCTGGAACTCCGCCTCCGAGCCACACGCTCGCAGCTCGACGGAAAGCGTTTCCTGCGATATCTGACCTTCCGCCTTCAGCCTTGCCAGCGCACGAAAAAACGGACGCGGATCGCGCTCCCACGGGTAAATCAATCCCGAGTGCAACAATCGTATTTTCCGCCCAGGCTCGCACTGGGCTGCGATGCCGGCAAAATCGGCTTCATCGTAACCATTAGGCAGTAGCAAGCATCGTTCGGCGTTCAGCTGGGGATAGCGTTGGCGGTACATGCGAATGGCGCCCGGCGCGGTGAACAAAATCTTCGATGCGTGCCGAATAACTTTGCCTTCGATCCAACGATAGACCCGGCGAGTGCGAATATCTTTGGGGTATTCGTCCTCGGTCATGGAATCGCGAAGGTCCACCACCCAGGGCTTGCCGGTCAACTGGTGGAGCAGATAACCAATCAGCACCGCACTGGCGATGGGGAAGGTAGTAAAGATCACGTCGATGTCGTGCTTCTTGATCCGGTGAAGTCCAGCGGGCACTGCGCCCAGGAGCCAACTGGCCCAGCGATCGGGCAGCGCGAGTGCAGGAGGGTAAGCTCCGCGGATCGATAGATGCCGTCGCGCATCCAAGCCGAACGCCCGGACCACTTCCACCTCTGCGGAAATCTCTGTTAGCTGGGAATCGTTCACTTGGTCGTATGCCCGCGGATGGATGGTGAGCACTGTGGGGGTCCAGCCAAATTCAGGCAGATATCGGCAAAACTTCAGCGACCGCAACAACCCGCTGCTGCCTGCCTGAGGCGGGAAGTGATAAGCCACCACCAGCACGCGTCCGGGCACGGGCAGACGCCGAGGCTGCGCCGGGCTGCGGCCATCGGATTGAGGGACAGCATCAGTCCCAGGAGATTGCGTGCCGGTTTGGGGTCCGACGACTTGGCAGGGGGCAGTCACGAGTTGTGAATCACTCCTGGCTGTTGGCCGCGATTGCCGGGCAGGCAAACTCGACATCGCGGAGATAGTCGGCAACTTCGCCTCGTCTGCGGATCAGCCGCGCTTCGCCATCGGCAGCTAATACTTCCGGCGGCGCCGGGTGGCTGAGGAAGCCGAGCGGGCTAGCGCTGCGAGCGTAGGCGCCGGATTGGAAAACGGCGATCAGATCGCCCACTTCAATGGGCGGCACGGCAAGGGAACGGGCGAGTACATCCAGAGGCGTGCACAGCGGTCCCACGATATCAACGGTGTCGGCTTCCGGTTGGAGCAGCTTGGTGGCAACGGCAACGGGGAAATTGCGTTTGATGGTCTGGCCCAGATTGCCGGATGCCGCCAGGTGGTGGTTCATGCCGCCATCCACAATGGCGAAGATTTTTCCGCGCGAAACTTTTACGTCAAGCACGCGGGCTAAATACACGCCCGCTTCCGCGGCCAGAAAACGACCAGGCTCGATGACGAATCGCGTGCCGGTGAAATGCGGGTCGGCGTCGATCTGCTGAACGAATTCACTCAGGCAGGCTTTGAGCAATACCATGTCCAGCGGCTGGTCGTTGGGAAAATAAGGAACCCCAAGACCACCGCCGAAGTCCACGCTGTGCAGGGGCCGTCCGATGCGCTCGGCCACGCGACGCGCAATCTGCAGGCCCTTGCGGTATTGACTCATCAGGATTTCACAGTCCAATAATTGCGTGCCGGCAAACAGGTGGATGCCGCGCAATTCGATAGACGAACAAGAGAGCGCATAGTCCAGGGCACCGTCCAGGGTTTCTTCGTCGATGCCGAACGGAGTTGCCTTCCCGCCCATTCGCATGGCGCCGCCTTGGGCGTCGCCGTTGGGATTCACTCGCAGGGCCACCGGGGCGGTCTGGTTCAACCGCCCGGCGATGGTTGCGATGCGCTCCAACTCAGTCAGCGACTCGGCATGGATCTCGCCTATCCTGGCCTGCAGCGCGATCTCGATTTCCGCCGGCGTTTTTCCCGGCCCGGCGAACAGGATGCGACTGCGCGGGCAACCAGCCTCCTGCGCCAGGTGCAGTTCGCCGGCGGAGGCGATTTCAAGTCCGGCGCCTTGCGCCAGAAAAACCGCCAGCAGGTTGGGATTGGGATTGGCCTTGACGGAGTAGTAGATGTGGAAGCGTGGCGGAAAAGTCGAACGCAACAGCTCCCATTTGCGCCGCAGGACAGATTCGTCATAAACGAAGAGCGGCGTGCCGAACTGCTCGGCAAGCTTCTGCACGCCAACTCCGCCGATGTGTAGCTGATGGTTCGAAGCCGGGAACATCTCGCCGATGAGCTGTTGTACTTGCATCGCTTACAGACCCTCACGGCGACGCAGGGCCGGGTAGTCAACCTTCCCGCTAGAGGTCTTGGGAAGTTCGGACAGAAGTTCGAAATATTTCGGGACCATGTGCCGCGGCATCTTCTCGGCACAGAAGTCGAGCAGAGCTTCGGACTCGACCTCCTCACCGTCCTTCGGCACCAGGAACGCCTTGATGGTCTGGCCAAGCAGGTCGTCGGGCACGCCGATGACGGCCGCCTGCCGCACTTTGCCGGTTTGGAAGAGCACCTCTTCAACTTCGGTCGGGCTGATCCGGTATCCCGACGACTTGATCATGGTATCGCGGCGGCCAACGTAGTAGAGGAAGCCATCTTCATCCTTTTTCACCAAGTCGCCGGAATAGCAGACGCGTTCGCAGTCACCCAACTCCGGCGGCAGCAGAGGATTCGGCTTCAGGACGCGGTCGGTCGCTTCCGGATTACCCCAATAGCCCATGGAGACGGTCGATCCGCGGTGCACCAACTCGCCTACTTCGCCCGGCGCACATTGCCGGCCCTGCTCGTTGAGCACCAGAATCTCGTTATCGGGGATGGCTTTGCCCATCGAGGTTGGCCGGCGATCGAGTTCTTCCGGCGGCAGGTAGGTGGACCGAAAGGCCTCGGTGAGACCGTACATCAGGAAAATCTTCGTCGTGGGCAACGCTTGGCGCAGGATCTTGAGCACCGGCTGGGGCATGGCTCCGCCGGTGTTGGTGATGTATCGCAGATCCGGAAATTGGTGCTTCTGCAGTGCTCCATTGGTCAACAGAGACCACACGGTGGGAACGCCGGCCAAGCCAGTGATGCGTTCGTCAATCAGAGCGGCGATAATTTCTTTAGCGAAGACAAACTTGATGAGGACGATCGTCCCGCCTTGTTGAAAGGCGGTCATCAACTGGTTCATGCCGGCGTCGAAGCTGAACGGCAGCACCGCCAATATTCTTTCCTGGTCCGTGATCTCCAGATAGGTTGAAACGATGGTGCTGCCGGCCATAATGTTGGCGTGGCTCAACATCACGCCCTTGGGTTTTCCGGTTGAACCTGAGGTGTAAAGAATGGCGGCCAGATCTTTGGAAATGCCCCAATCCGTCCACGTGGCCGGCGCCGCCAAATGCAGCATCTCCTGCAGGCGATGCACTGGCTTGGCTTGCTGCCCTGCCTCGCCGTGGCCCCAGCCATTGGCCTCTCCCGTGACTACGAAGAATTCCAGCGATGGAATTTCGTGCAAGACAGGAAGCAAGGTTTTCAGCTTTTCCGGCGTAGTGATCAGCGCCTTCATCCCGCAATCGCGGACAATGTGGGCCACCTGCTCCGGGAACAGCACGGTATTGATTGGCACATAGACGCCGCCGGCTTGCGCGATGGAGAAGATGGAGAGGACTTGGTCGATGCTGGGATCGAGATAAATGCCGACGCGGTCGCCGCGCCGCATTCCGGCATGGCGAAGTCCCATGGCGGCTGAGGTGCAGCGACTGGCCACTTCGCCGTACGAGAGCCGCCGGGGTCCGTGAACCATAGCTTCTTTGTCGGGCCAGCGGCGGGCACTGCCGTGCAACATGTGATGTATCAAGTAGTCCATGAATCGTTTCTCCAAATTTAGCTGAATGGCGGCTAGGCCATCACGTCGGAATGTTGGAACTGCCATTGCAGCGGACGTTCCAGGGCATCGTGAACAGCGCCTTCGGATCCGGCAAACGCCACCACGTGGGCGGCGGCCCCGCGCAATGAAAAACCGGCACGGCGAAAAACCGAAGAGTATGAGCCATCGCCGGCCAGCATTGCTCTTAAGGTTTGCACCGGTCGCTCCTGCAGGAGTTCCGTCAGCTTCTGCAGCAGCAGCGGACCGACTTGGTCCAACTCACGGCCAAACAAATCGAA
>Ga0302319_10023393_pt1 | contig 11042 bp, 11 predicted proteins | sample Bog_T0_2_FD_203319 | JGI IMG/M metagenome (GOLD analysis project Ga0302319, IMG submission 203319) | Peat permafrost microbial communities from Stordalen Mire near Abisko, Sweden - Bog_T0_2 | ecosystem: Environmental > Terrestrial > Soil > Wetlands > Peat | place: Sweden: Abisko, Stordalen Mire...
GCCGCCCGCCAGTACCAGCGCTCCCTCGACATCAACGAGCGGCTCGGCAACCAGGCCGGCATGGCCACCAGCTACAGTCAGCTCGGCAATTTGGGAGCAGACCGCGGCGGCCCGGCCGCTGCGGTCATCGCCTGGCATGTAAGGGCGCTGGCGATCAGGCTCCAGCTCGGCATCCCGCAAGCCATGAACAATTTGCGCCGTCTTGCCGGCTGCCGACGCGAGCTTGGCGCTGAGCCCTTCGTCGGCCTGCTGGCCCAGGCTGCCGGTGACACCGAGCTGGCCGAGACCATCACATCCCTGCTCGATCAAGTCGACGCGACCGACGACGGCACGGCCTGATCGGCTGCTGATCAGAGGCTCAGCGGCGGGTCAATGCGAGTAGATAGGCGAGCAGTTCAACTCCCGCGGGACACCATGTCCTGCCCACGGCGAAGCGCCTTCTGTGCTCGTAGAGTGATTGGCGGTGCGCTGCAGCCCAATGCAGCAACTGGCGGTTCCCCAAAGAGGCATGTGCAGCCTCGTTGTGCCGAATGCGTGCCCAGGCAGCCAGCAGCAAATGCCACGCCAGCACGTCCTGCCAGGTCAGCAGCCCAGAGTGTTCGGGAAGCCTGGTTGTTTACAAGACGGCTGCTCTACCTGCGGCAGTGGCATGGTGACGAATTGCGCTTTGACACGCATAATGGGGCTCTATTTCCCTGTTTACATGTCGCCTGGCGGTCATTGTCCTTGCGAACCGGGGTCTTTTCAGTCGGCGACGACATGGGTGTGCCGCGTCCGGCGGCTGGCCATGCCGCTTTCCGGGTCGGCTACCTGATGTTCTTGTGACCATCGCTGTGACCAAGACGGCGTGAGACGGCACCGTACAGGGTGAGACTGGGGGAGACGCCGCCGTGGCTCTGGCCGAGGTCATGTGCGATATCCGGTAACAGGCTGAGACTTCTGGGACGGCGCGCGGCTTGCTCATAACCCAGAGGTCGCAGGTTCAAATCCTGCCCCCGCTACCAGGCAAAACGGCTTCGGGATCATGGATTCCGGGGCCGTTTTCTGCTACTTGTGACCAACCTTTGGTCACAACCGCAAGGTCACGGCCTTGCAGCGGCCAATACCTGAAACGCCGTCGGCAAGCCCGGGTCGGTACCGTGCCTAGAGGCCGGCCAGATGATCGAGCAGGCGAAGCGCTCGTATGGCCGCCGGTCTCCGGAAGCTGCTGGTGGTCAATCGGCGAACCTAGCCTCCGCACCCCGAAGCCGCTACGGGCACGCAAAGCGAAGATGCAGCTAAGTGCCAGCACCCGGTCATGTTTGACCGCTCGCCGGCAAGACGATGTCGGCGACGTCGAGCGCCGGAGACTGGTTTGGCTGGTGGCTGGCGAAGGCGCGCAGCCGGATCGCGAGGGCTTCGCGCTGGACCCCGGCGCACTGGCGGCGCGGCTGGAGGCCGGGATCCCGGCCCGCACGGTGCTGTGGCTGGGTGAGCTGCGCCAGTACGCCGACGCCGACGGCGGCGCGGACGTGCTGGGCCGCCTGGCCGACCTGATCGTTGGTGAAGGCCGTCTGCTCATCACCACCGTGTGGCCCGAGCAGTGGACCACATACACCGCCGCGGCGCGCGCCGGGCCCGGAGCCGCCGATCCGGCCGGGGTGGCCGGGCGGCTGCTGACCCGGCTACCGGAGTTGACCGGCCACGACCCCACCCGGATCGATCCTGCCCGTGGTCATCGACGTCCCGGCCCGGTTTACCGCAGCTGAGATGACCAGCGCGGCCCGCACCGGTGACCCAGCGCTGGCGGCTGCGGCCGTGGCGGCCGCCAGCGCCGGGCAGGACGGGCAAGTCGCCCAGTACCTGGCCGGGGTCCCTGACCTGCTGGACCGCTATGCCGGGCGCGGCGGTGACCGGTACGGCCAGGCGGTCATCACCACGGCGATGGACCGCGCGACAGATTTACGGAGCCAGCTCGACTGATTCGCGAGAACCACTCGTATGACGTGCCCGATATCGTCGCCATGCCGATTCTGGAGGAAGAATGTTTAGGGCCCGGGGCATGATCGATCAAGCCTCATTCTTGGCTCGGAACTCTCGGAGCCACTCACGGCTGACCCGGAGATCGGCCTCCAGCCTCTCCAGATCGACCTCGCGCTTCAGCCGGGAAGGGCCGGGAAGCGATGAGCACTCCAGAATCAGAGGACCGTTATAGCCCACATCTAACAGCGCCAGCATCTGGGCCTCGAAGTCTATCTCTCCCGAACCGATTCGGCCGCGACCCGAGTCGGAAATCTGGAACGACCTTAAGAATTGACCACAGCTGCGGATTGCTTCGGCGGGATCATTCTCCTCCCGATGCATGTGGTAAGTGTCGAGCACGATCCCAAATCCCGGTGCATCGACCAACGCCACGAGCGCCCTAGCCCGTTCGGCGGTCCAAACCGCGCTCACTAGCGATCTGTTGAGAGGTTCGAATACCACATTAATTCCCTGCGATGCCGCCCGGGCCGTGATACGTCGGCAGGCATCGGCCAAGCGGTCCCACTCGCGCGCCGGATCATCGTGCGGACGCCTACGACCCACAAATTCGTGACACGTGATCGCGTCAGATCCCAAGTCGCCCGCGAAATCGATCAACCTGTCATAGCAGGCGATGGCTTGTTCTCGTGTCGGCCCATGGGCATGCGCGATGTCCACGTTATCCGGCGTCATCGAGAAGACCTGCAATCCGTGATCCTCGAATATCCTGCGCAGCTCACCCTGCGCACAAGGACGCGTGTCGACGAATACCTCGGCCCCGGCCAAGTCCAAGGATGCGATTCGAGAGACGATGTCGACCATATCATGGTGCCCGAAAACCCACGTGCACGCGGCTACGGGATTTTTCATGGGTGACCCCTAACGCCTAAGGTGGTACTCGCGACTTGAAAGAATGTCTAATGCTTGGACTGGCCAGCGTCAGCCACCAACACTTGCCGAGTGATGGGCGCGGAGCTGTCCGACGCAAGAAACAGGTACGTGCCTGTCAAGTCTTCCGGCCGGATTTCCAATGGTAGTACTTGAAGTTCGTGTATCGTTCGGTATTTGGCTTCTTCCGTGACCCACTGGCGCAATTGGCGTTCCGTCATCGTCCAGCCCGGAGCCACCGCATTAACCCGAATACGGTACCGACCGACCGCCTCGGCAAGGCTACGCATGAAGCCGACCACGGCCGCTTTGGTGCTGTTGTAGGCAATCAAATCGGGTTTAGCGAGCCATACAGTATGCGACGTCGTCATGATGATGCCTCCGCCGCCTTGGGCAACCATCGCTGGGACCAACTCACGGCAAGTCAAGAAATAGTGGGTCACGTTGAGCTGAAATAGATCAGACCATTGCTGCTCAGTCATCTCGATGCCCGTGAAACGCGGATCATAGCCCGCGTTGAGCACCAGCACATCGACGGTGGGTTGCTCCCGTTTAACATGATCGAGAACGTCGCGGAGCATCCGGGAATCCACGAGATCGACTTCACGCAGGCAAGCCTTCGCGCCCAGCGCACGGCAGGCATCCGCCACGCGCTCGCCCGCCTTGAGATCCTTATCCAGCAAAGTGACTTCGCACCCTTGTCCCGCGAAGGCGATGGCGGCGGCGGCGCCAATCCCGTTGGCGCCGCCGGTGATTAGAACGTGCTTCCCTTCAAGATCTGGGAAACGCGGATTCACTGTCTCCTCCAATGGGATCCGGCAGTACTTGACGGAATCTGACTTTACGTAACGGAGCTCCGGCGGTTCGGATGGCAGTTGCGGCCCGGCGTCCCCCTTGCGGAACGGACGACACGCCTCGCGCCCGGTACGTGCGCAGATATCTCTCAAGAAAATTAACTATGTAGTCGTTGTCCGGAATTGTCACGAGAGGCTCGTCTTCTTCATTCGCGCACGAACCCAGTCCGTCGAGAAGCACGAAGCGAAGGCTGTCACCCGTTCGCTTGTTGTCGAGTTTCATCGTCGCGAACATGGACTGGGCGTCGACGCTGGGCGGGAGCCTCGGAATCAAGCCCAGGCACGAGTCGGTCAGTTCATAATGCAGATCCAAGACTTGTCTCGAGATCAGCCCCTGCTCGTTCGCCAGGTGAGCTGCCATCTTCATTCCCACGGCCACGCATTCGCCGTGAAGCAACGCTCCGTGCCCGAGAGACTCGATGGCGTGGGCGAAAGTATGCCCGTACTCGAGCACCAGCGCATAGTGCTTCTCGCTGGGATCCTTTCGAATAATCTCCAGCTTGCTCCGGATGGTATTCAGCGCCAGGTCGCTCAGTTCCGCCGCCGTGTACAGGCAGTCAGGGCGAAGCCGTCCCTGGAGATAATCGATAAACCCCGGTTGCGAGATCAAGCCATTCTTGATCGCTTCGGCGATACCCGCCTTCAACGATCGTTCCGGTTCCGACGCTAGATAGCCCGCGTCCGCCCAGACGAAGGTCGGGGCATAGAACACTCCGAAATGGTTCTTCCCTGAACGACCGTTAATCGCCTGCTTATTGCTCAAACATCCATCGGTCAGATGCTGGAAGCTTGTAGGCACCTCGACGTATCGGATACCGCGAAACAAGAGCGAGGCCGCCAACCCTGCTAGATTCCCCGCCGATCCCCCACCGAAGGCTACTATCACTGTGCGCTTGCTAGCTCCTCTGGCCATCAAGTGCTCGCACAGGGACTCGAGCCCGCCCCAGGACTTGGACGCTTCTCCAGGTTCAATGAGGACAATCTCCGCATTGCGTCGGCCCTCCAGAAGCGAGCGGCCGAGTTCGCCGTGAATTTTGTATACCGTCTTGTCGGCTACGATGAAGACCTTGTCCGCTGGCAGGCCGATCAGGAACTCATCAAGCTTGTCCGAGAACCGGTCGGCGATGTCGTACCCGAAAAAGAGGGGAGATGAAATCGCCAGTTCTGTGCTTAGCGTTGTCAAACGGTCCGTGTCGTGGCGCAGTACCATGACGGGCGGTGTCACGACTTCACCCTCGACTTCGCCATTTCATTCATTCGGCCAGGCATCCAACAACCGACTTTGGCCTCTTCGACCATCTGCGTGAGTTCCTCGTGGGAGCTGGCGGGCTTGCGCATCTCGAAGACTTTTTCCTTCGCGATTTTCCCATCACGCATGTCGAAGACATGCACGATTCGCATGAACACCTGGGTTCCGACGGGATAAGGCCAGGTGCCGTCCGCGGCAACCTCGAAGGTGCAGGCGGAATCGTCCACGACGCGGTCCACGGTCGCAAAGCGTTCGTAGCAGATTTGGAAGATCACGTCCTTCATGGTGCTGAACAGCTTCTCGTAGAAGGGACGTAGCGCTTTCTTGCCTTCCACTCGCTGGTGTAGACCCATCGGATTGGGTGCTTCCCAGACGCAATCATCCGTGAAAAGCTCCATGGCCTGATCTACCGAGCCGCTGTCTTCGGCATGAAAGTGGTCTTCGACTCCCGCTAGGTTCCGGGCGACAATGTCCTCCTGTGATCCCTCGGTCTTCGCTGAATAGTCATCTTTCGCGGCTGTCGTCATGCCTCGGTCTCCTCGCGGAAAATAGTGATAGAAATAGTGATAGATAGTGTCTGGCGCCGACCCGTCGTTGGACCACCAGGTTTTCAACCCTGGTGGGTTCAGCCCGCCACGCGGTCTCAACTGCGCTTCAGACGAAAGAGCAGCTCCGACGAATTGCGGGCACCCGGTCTCCAGCTTGAGCCCACCATTTCGGCGAACTCATCGCAATCCCGTTGACCTGGACGCCGTGGTGCCGGTGCTGTGCCTCGGCGTCGGCCCTCGCCGCCGGCGGCCGCGAGGCACGGGCCGCCTGATGCGGATCGGCCCGTGCCTCGGGCGGCTCCGCTGACACGCCTCCCTTCTCTTGTGCATTTGGCTCACGCCTATAGAGCGTGCATCGTTGCCCAGGTTGCTCGCATGGGTGAGTTCCCCCATTCCCCCGGCCGCCGTGAATGTTTGTCACCCTCTGGCACGGTCCGGTGGCGATCCGTGCTTGTGGCCGACTATCGCCCGTGGCCGTTCCGTGGTGGGCCAAGCCCCTCGGCACGGGCGTTGATCCGGCGGATCAGCACAATCAGCAGCTCCACCGGCCACCCTCGACCAACTCGGCCTGCCGGGTCTAGCGCAGCGCTGGCTATGACGGCTCCGATTGGCCCCACCATGACGGCTTGAAGTGGCCCCACCCTTTGGTTGCAGTTGGTACCGGGATGGTCGTGTCGGCTTGAAGTGGCCCCACTTGGGAGCTTGACGTGGGATGGTCGGGGTGCATGCAAACCTGAGGCGGCTCTGTGGCGGCCTCCAAGGTTGAGTTGTTCGAGCTAATCCGGCGACGCGCCCGCATGCCTCAGCAAGCCGGGCAGGAGCCGTGCGGCGCGAGCCGGAGAGGATGGGCGCGACTGCTGGGCCCGCCTGCCAGGTCCCGGAGTCCGCGGGTCGGTGCCCGCCTCATCACCGGGCGGGTTCTGCCGCGTGGTCGCGGATGTGCGCGATCACGGTGTCCAGGGCGGCTTCGAGGGCATCGGTGGTGTGCTGGGCCTGGGCGAGGAGCAGTCCGCCCTCCACGGCGGCGAGCAGTGCGAGGGCAAGCTGGCCCGGGTCGGTCCCCGGCGGCAGGGTGCCGTTGCCGGTCATGGCGGCCAGGCCGGCGCGGATCGCCTCGGACCAGGCGGTGAAGCTGGCGGCCAGGGCGTCGCGGGCCCACGGGTGGTCGTCGGACAGTTCGCTGCACAGGCTGCCCAGCGGGCAGCCGCCGGCGCCGTGCTGCTGCCGGGCGGCGTCGACCACGACGTCGCGCCATGCACGGAGGGCGTCGAGGCTGTCGATCCTGGCCAGGGACGGTGCGTGGTAGGCCAGCATGGCGTCGGTCTGGAACGCGATGACTGCCCGGGTGAGGTCGTCCTTGTCGGCGAAGTAGTGGTAGATCTGCGAGGAGCTGACGCCGGCGGCGTCGCGGACCGCCGGGGTGCTGGTGCCCGCGACTCCGTGACGGTACATGAGATCCGCCGCGGCCGCGACGATCCGGTCTCGCGTCGCGCGGCCTTTCCTCGTGCTCGGCGCGTCCTGCTTCGGCATCTGATCACCTGCCCCCTGGAATGGATTTGACGATCCAATCCTACCCGTCTAGATTGGATAGGTCGATCCAATCTAGACGGAGGCACCAGATGAGCTTCGAGCAGGCGACCGTGCTGGTCACCGGCGGGACGTCCGGCATCGGCCGGGCGACCGCGCAGTTGTTCGGCGACCGTGGCGCGAAGGTGGTTGTCAGCGGCCGCGACGAGGCCCGCGGCCAGGAGGTGGCTGCCGAGACCGGCGGGCGCTTCATCCGCGCGGACCTGGCCTCGCCGGAGGACGTGCGGCGCCTGGCCGCCGAGGCCGGGGAGGTGGACGTGCTGGTCAACAACGCCGGGTTCTGGGAGCTAGGCCCGAGTGCCGAGACCACCGAGGCGGGCTTCGAGGCGATGGCCGCGGTGAACTTCCGCGCGCCGTTCTTCCTCACCGCGGCGCTCGCCCCGCAGATGGCCGCACGCGGCCGCGGGGCGATCGTGAACGTGTCGACGATGGTCGCCGCGCGGGGAGCGGCGGGCATGGCCGCCTACGGGGCGACCAAGGCCGCGCTGGAGGCGCTGACCCGCTCGTGGGCGGCCGAGTTCGGCCCGGCCGGCGTGCGAGTCAACGCCGTCGCCCTCGGGCCGAGCCGCACCGAGGTCACCAAGAGCATGGGCGACATGCTCGACACGTTCGCCGCCGCCAGCCCCCTGGGGCGCCCGAACGAACCGGATGAGGTTGCCCGCGTGATCGCCTACCTGGCCGACGATGAGGCCCGGCCGGTCACCGGGACGGTCCTCGCCGTCGACGCCGGCCGCGCCGCCACTCTCTGACCATCCACGTTTCAGCCAGTTCAACCTGGCTGGACCCACAGAAGATGAGAGGGAATCACGATGAGCACACTCCCCGGAAAGACCGTGCTGATCACGGGCGCCAACGCCGGGATCGGCAAGGACGTGGCCCGGCAACTGGCACTACGTCCCGAGATGGCCCGCATCTACCTGGCGTGCCGGAACAAAGACCGGGCGACAACGGCGAAGGCCGAGCTCGAAGCGAAGACCGGCCGGCCCATCTTCGACATCATTCTCATGGACGTTGCCGATCCGGGCTCGGTCCGCGACGGCCTGGCGGGCATCAACGGATCGCTCGACGCGCTGGTCATGAACGCCGGTACAGTCGGCGGCAAGACGGCCCTGGACTTGACCGCCGACGGGGTCACTACCGTGTTCGCGTCGAACGTTCTTGGCCACGTCGTCCTCCTCGAGGCGCTCCTGGCCGAGGACCGACTTGGCGAGGTGGCGGTCTTCGCCGGAAGCGAAGCAGCCAGGGGAGTCCCGAAGATGCGGATGAAACGGCCATCGTTCGTCTCAACCTCCGCTGACGAGCTCGCCACTGTCATCGACGGCAGCTATTTCGCCGACCGCAAAACTGACCTCGCTTTGGCCTTCGGGCAGGTCAAGTACATCGGGGCCCTCTGGATGGCCTACCTGGCACGCCGGCACCCCGACCGCCGATTCATCACCGTGAGCCCCGGCAGCACCTCCGGCACCTCCGGCCCCAACGACTTCAAGCTGCCGCTGCGTATAGCGGCCAAATACGTCATACCCGCCCTGGGGATGGCCCACAAACTTGACGTGGGCGCGAGGCGACTGGTCGACGGCGTCACCGACCCGACCCTGTCGAGCGGCGTGTTCTACGGCAGCGCGGCCAACACGATCACCGGTCCCTTGGTCGACCAAGCGGACATCTTCCCCGACCTGGCCAACCCGTCCTTCCAGGACCACGCCAACGAGGCCATCCACCGCTTTATCACCTAATGACCTTGCCCCCGTTCTGACGGCCGGAAGGTGGGGCCACTTCAAGTGTCCTGTCGCCGATAAATCGGCCCTGCCTCACTGTATCCGGCCCGTTACGTTCCGTGTCTCAGTATTGTTGGCCCAAGGGCCGGTCGGGGTTACTGATAGCGGGCGGGGTTGCTGTGGCTGTTGCTGCGTTGAACCTTGAGCCTGGCGCTGGCCTGCGGTTCTTCCTGGAGTTCACGAGGGCAGACGGGACGCAGCACCGGGAGTCGCTGGCGGCGTGCGTGACCGAGCGGTTTGAGGACGCGCTTCCGGTGCGGCCGTTCTACTGGGCGAAGGATTCGCTGCATTTCCCGGGTTCCTGGTGGTCATCGACCATGGGGGACCACGTCGGCTTCGAATCGTGGCTGGAACGCGACCACCTTATGTTCATGGACTTCGATCCCGCCATCACGGGCATCGCGTCCCAGCCGTTCTGGCTGCACTGGCAGGACGAGGACGGCCGGGACAGGCGGCACCCGCCGGATTTCTTCGCCCGGCGGGCTGACGGCAGCGGCCTGGTGGTCGACGTGCGCCCGGATGACCAGATCCCGGCGGAGGATGCCGAGGTGTTCCGCGTGACGGCGCTGGCCTGCGGGCAGGCAGGCTGGGAGTTCCGGCGGGCGGGCACGATCGACCCGGTGGTGCGGGCCAACGTCCCTGGCCTGCGGCTTCGGCGGCGGCGCGCTCGGAGGGACTCGAACCCCCAACCTGATCCGTAGATCAATGGAGCATGTCCGGTCAGTGCGCCGGAATCCGTATCCGCTGGTCAGCGTCCTGCCGGGTGTCCGGAATAGACGCCATGGTCCGACACCGTCCGGTCAGTCCGTGAGAAAGCTGTGAGACACTCCTGCCCGCCAGTCGGATGACTCGTGCCGAGTGCAAGTCCTCGGGCGGCGACACTCGTTTCAGAACGACAGCGTCCCGCTCTCCGCGAACTTGTCCACCTCGTGGAGCGGGAATGGCAATGGCGTCAACGAGCAGCTGCCGTCGGGGTTGCGGGCCAAAAGCGCCACGGCCCTTTCCGTCCCGGTGAAGCTGCCGATCACGTCGTCGAACTGCCCGGTGCCGCCGGTCACGTCCCAGGTAAACTCCTCCGTCCCGGTGAACAGGCAGCTGTGCGGATTGACCGAGCCTGACAACAGGGTCCCGGCCGTGCTGACCACGTGCATGGTGCCACTGCGGAAGACCAGATCGTCCCGGCTTTCACCAGCAGGATCGGGGGGCACGAGCTCGACGACCCGGCCGACGCCGCGGACTACCCCCCTGGCGCGCACCACGCTGCCGATGACCGTGCGGCTGTTCGTCCCCGGCCCGGCCACGAACACAATAGTGCCGCTGAGCGTCTCGGTCCCGCTCGTCGCCGCGACCGCAGTCATGGCGGGCGCAGCGGAGATAGCCAGCGCGGTCCCAGCGGCCAGCAGCGCCCCTTTTAACAGTCGTTTCATGCTCCCCCCTTTTCCCTGAATCCGCTCATGTATTCCTCTCACGGCGGCCCGTTGTGACGCCGTACGGGGTGACATCTGACGTCCGGTAAGCCTCATCGTGTAGGAGCCGGGCGCCGCCTGTCACGGCCCGCTGCTCAGAAGAGGGCTGATGGCGGTTCTGTGATCGCCTGGCCTACGCCACGGCCGGGTGCGCCGGATCCTCGCGGGGCTTCCCGTGGCTCAGCGTGGCTCCCGGCTGACGACAGCGTGACGCCCTGGTCCTCGTCGCCATCCCCCGGCCTGTTCCCGGCAACCTAGCCGCGCCCTGTCCTGTCCCAGGCCCCTCCCCCGAACCCGACCGCTGCCGAACCTGGTGACGGACGGGTTCGGTCACGGCCGTCTTCGCGTGTACATGAATCAGGCATCTTTTCCGAGGCGGAGGCTCAGCTGGCTCGCCACCCTCGCCGGGCGGCCCGTCACGCCCCTGCAGCACGCCCTCGCCGACCAGCAGCCGCCCGGCGGTGCCCCCGCGAGCGGCCGCCTGCCTGGCGAACGCCAGCAGAAGCCGTCCAGGATCCGGATGCCCGCGCTGTCCCGCCGCGACGCCCGCGAGCACAGCCCGCCGGCACGGAGCACCCCGCTGTGCTGCTCATTCTGCAGCAAGGACAAGGGATCGGGCGCCAGGCTCGTGGCAGGCCCCGGCGTCTGCATTATGCAGCGACTGCATCGGCCAG
>Ga0302319_10023398_pt1 | contig 11040 bp, 6 predicted proteins | sample Bog_T0_2_FD_203319 | JGI IMG/M metagenome (GOLD analysis project Ga0302319, IMG submission 203319) | Peat permafrost microbial communities from Stordalen Mire near Abisko, Sweden - Bog_T0_2 | ecosystem: Environmental > Terrestrial > Soil > Wetlands > Peat | place: Sweden: Abisko, Stordalen Mire...
AGCCAGAACACCGGCGTGGTGCATTTTGTGTATCACCAGCAGGAGATGGGCGCGTTTATTCAGGACCAGTTCAAGGCCAGTCCGCGTTTCCAGATCACGCCCGGAATACGCTACGACTGGCAGAACTTTCTGGCCACGCGCCGGCTTGGATTCTCTCCGCGCGTGAGCTTTGCCTGGGTGCTGGACGAGCAGTCGAAGACGGTGGTGCGCGGTGGCGGCGGCATCTACTATGACCGCTTTGGTTCCGGGCCGCTGGCGGACGAGGCCCGCTACGGAAATGCGGCTAGGCGTTCGCTCGTGCTGAGTTTGAATCCTGCTGCCGAGCCGGCCGCGGGTTGCGTGCCCGTCACCAATTGCCTCACGCTTTCGGCACAACCACCGAACCTGGCGCAACTGGCCCCCAACGCCAAGATTCCTTACCAGATTCAGTACGGATTGTCGGTTGAGCGGCAACTTGGCGAGAAGGCCACCGGCGTGGTGAGTGCGTATTCGGCGCGCGGCATTGACGCCTTCCGGTCAGTGGACATCAACGCGCCCACGCCGGAGTCGGGCTACACGGTTCGCCCCGATACCGAGTTTGGCCGCATTCGGCAGATGCAGTCGCAGGGCTTCTGGCAAGGCGATGGCATGGACGTCAGCTACCGCGGACGCCTGAACAAGTACTTCACCGGCTTTGGCCGCTATACCTGGTCGCATTATGACTCAAACACCGGCGGCATTGGCTGGTTTCCGCAAAACCAGTACGCTCCCAATGATGAGTGGGCCCGCTCCGGCGGAGACCATCGGAATCGCCTGGGCATGTACGCGATGTTCAACCCTGAGAGCGTATTCAATCTTTCCGCGGGCGTCTTCGCAAACTCCGGATCGCCGTGGACAATCGTCACCGGCACGGACGCTTATGGCGACGACCTGTTCAATACGCGGCCCGATGGGGTGGCGCGCAACACGGAGACTTACCCGCCGTACGTGGATCTGGACTTGCGCTGGGGGCACGACTTTGCCTTCACGGCCAACAAGGACGAAGAGGGGCCGCATGTGGGCTTGTCCGTGGCTGCGTTCAACCTGCTGAACCATCCCAACGCATCCGGGATTGACACGGTGGAGACATCGAGCGACTTCGGCGAAGTGACCTCTGACGGGCCGCCGCGGCGCATTCAAATGGGGATGCGGTTCCAGTTCTAATGGACTGAGTCTAAAGTTTGTGGCATAGGTTCCGAAGTGCAAGAACAGATCCTTCGACTCACCCCCAACCTCCGCCCCAGTGACAGAAGACCTGTCGCCGGGGACCCCGGAACTGACAAACGTTTGGGGCCCTTTTGCTCAGGATGGCAAGTCTATTGTTATTCGTAAATCAAAAGCGAGGACGCTAGCGGGGCCAGCGGCCTACGATTATGAAGAGGGCCAGGAGGAAGAGGCTGATGCTGGGGGCGGCGGATTCCTGGCGGCGGAAGTGATAGATGCTGGCGCCTACCATGATGACGGCGAGTCCGGCACAGGCGAAGCGCAGGAGGATGTGCGGGGGCCAGACGTCGATGGGAATCAGGACCAAGGCGGCGAATACGACCTCAACGAGGCCAACGACGGCGGCCTGGGGCCGCGACATGCCGATGGGTCCACCTTTGAAGCGGGCTTCGACCACTTTGACTACCTGGTTATAAGCGAAGATTTTTGAGAAGCCGGTGAAAAGGAAAACGCCTGCCAGGATGATCTGCGTGATCCAAAGCAGATTGTTCATTGCTTTGCCTTCCTTTCTACTTGACTAAGATGCGCGCAATGCTCAAGCGGCTGCGTTGAACGACGAGCAGAAGATTGAAACGCCGGTGAGTTGCGGCTGTCAAGGTGGGTTTGGAATAGCACCTCTTTTCGATCCCGGCATCCAAGCAAGCAGCATGCGACTCAGGCAATTTTCACAATATGGTTTGGTATCTCACGTTGCTGTGACGCTAGTCACCCCTTCCTTTAACAATGCGCTGCTAGGCTTTGAACGGGCAGGCGAATTCTTCATGCGAGGTGCAATGTGAGCGAGCAATCCACCAACTCCGCTAACAACGGACCAAATGGACCACTAAGTTCTGACCAACTGGCCAAGATGAATGCGTATTGGCGAGCAGCCAACTATCTTTCCGTGGGCCAGATTTACCTAAAGGACAATCCGCTGCTGGAGCGGCCGTTGACGCTGGATGACGTGAAGCCCCGGCTGCTAGGGCACTGGGGGACGACGCCCGGGCTGAATTTTCTTTATGTCCACTGGAATCGGCTGATCAAAGAGCGCGGTCTGGACATGATTTACATTATTGGGCCGGGGCACGGCGGACCGGGACTGGTGGCGAATACTTATCTCGAAGGTTCGTATTCGGAGATGTATCCGCATATCGAGCAGAACGAGGACGGGATCAAGAGGCTGTTCAAACAGTTCAGTTGGCCTTATGGGATTCCGAGCCATGTGGCGCCGGAGACGCCGGGATCGATTCATGAAGGTGGGGAGCTGGGCTACTCGCTGGTACACGCGTATGGCGCGGCGTTCGACAATCCGGGACTGATTGTTGCGTGCGTGGTGGGCGATGGAGAAGCCGAGACGGGGCCGCTGGCGACGAGCTGGCACGGGAACAAGTTTCTGAATCCGGCGACGGATGGGGCGGTGCTTCCGATATTGCATTTGAACGGGTACAAGATTGCGAACCCTACGATTTTGGCTCGGATTCCGCATGCGGAGCTGGAGGACCTGATGCGTGGGTATGGCTATGAGCCATTCACGCTGGAGGGGGACGATCCGGCGGTTTTGCACCAGCAGGCCGCAGCGGTGTTTGACAAGATGCTGGACCGGATTGCGGCGATCCAGAAGGCGGCGCGCGAGGGCGGCGCTACGACAAGGCCGACGTGGCCGATGCTGATAATGCGGACGCCGAAGGGGTGGACGGGGCCGAAGTTTGTGGATGGGAAGCCGGTGGAGGGCACGTGGCGGGCGCACCAGGTTCCGCTGTCGAATATTTTTGAGAAGCCGGAGCATTTGGTTCAACTGGATGAGTGGATGCACAGCTACAAACCGGAAGAACTGTTTGACGAGAAGGGGAAGTTCCGCGAAGAGCTGGCGGACATCGCACCGAAGGGCCGGTTGCGGATGGGGATGAATGCGCATGCGAATGGCGGGTTGTTGCTGACGCCGCTAAAGGTGCCGAACTTCCGCGAGTTTGCGGTGAAGATTGAAGGGCGCGGGGCGCATGATTTTGAGTCGACGCGGATTCTTGGGCGGTTGCTGCATGGGGTGATGCAGGCCAACATGGACACGAAGAACTTTCGCGTGTTTGGACCGGATGAGACGGACTCGAATCGGATTGGCGATGTGATCCGCGGGACAGGCAAGGCGTGGATGGCTGAGACGCTGCCGGTGGATGAGAATCTTTCCGAGACCGGGCGGGTGATGGAAGTGCTGAGCGAACACATGTGCCAAGGGTGGCTTGAGGGCTATTTGCTCACCGGGCGGCATGGGTTTTTCTCCTGCTATGAGGCGTTCATACACATCATTGACTCGATGGTGAACCAACACGCGAAGTGGTTGAAGACGACGCGGGAGATTCCTTGGCGGAAGCCGATTGCGAGTTTGAATTACCTGCTCACGTCGCTGGTGTGGCGGCAGGATCATAACGGGTTCAGCCACCAGGATCCGGGGTTTATCGATCATCTGTTGAATAAGAAGGCGGACGTGGTGCGCATTTATCTGCCGCCGGACGCGAATACCCTGCTGAGTGTGGCGGACCACTGCTTGCGAAGCCGGCACTATATCAACTTGATCGTGGCGGGGAAGCAGCCCGCGCCGCAGTGGCTGACGATTGACGAAGCGATTGCACATTGCACTACTGGTCTGGGTGTGTGGGAGTGGGCTTCGGATGAGAATCCGGAGGTGGTGATGGCCTGCTGCGGGGATGTTCCAACGATGGAAACGCTGGCGGCGGTGATGCTGCTGCGGGTGCGGGTTCCGGACTTGCGGATTCGAGTGGTGAATGTGGTGGATTTGATGGCGCTGCAGCCGACATCAGAGCATCCGCATGGGTTGCCGGACGAGGAGTTCGATCAGCTGTTTCCGGTGGGAGTGCCGGTGGTATTTGCGTTTCACGGGTACCCTTGGCTGATTCATCGGCTGACATATCGGCGGCATAACCACGACAACATTCATGTGCGCGGATACAAGGAGGAGGGGACGACGACGACGCCTTTCGATATGTGCGTGCTGAACAACATCGACCGGTTCCAGCTGACTTGGGATGCGATTCGGCGCGTGCCGAGGCTCAAGGCGCAGGTGAGCGATGCGGAGCAATGGTATTCGGAAGAGATTCAGAAACACAAGCTGTATGTGTCAGAGAATGGGGACGATTTGCCGGAGATCAAGAACTGGCGCTGGGCGAATCGCGAGGCTGGTTGCTAAGAACGCGGCAGGTAGAGATTCAAGCTTTCCCGCCGTTGCGCCGGAAAAAGGCACAAGAACGGGGCACGGTGAGTTTTTGGAATCCTCGGTCTCAGGATCGAGACCGGGGGATCCAGGGGACTTGCTTACTCGGCTGACTCCGTTCAGCCCTAACTCACGAGGATTTTTTATTCATGGCGTCTTTGCCGGTTTTAGTTCTCAACAGTGGTTCTTCTTCAATCAAGTTTTCTGTCTACGAGGCCGGCGACGGCGAACGGCGCAAGCTGCATGAGGGCGCGGTGGACGGGATTGGCACGGATCTGGGCAAGTTCTGGATCAAGGACGCGACGGGGATCAAGCTGGTAGATGAGACGCCGGCGCTGCCAAACCGGGCGGTGGCATTCAAGCTGGTCGCGGATGCGCTGCATTCGGGGGACTTTCCTGCCCCGGTGGCGATTGGGCACCGGATGGTGTGCGGCGGGCCGACGGTGCAGGAGAATCAGCGGATTACGCCGGAGCTGATTGACGAGATGGAACGCTACACAGCGTTTGCGCCACTGCATACGCCAATTGCGATTTACATCATGCGGGAGTCGCTGAGGTTGTTTCCGGGGGTGCCGAATTTTGTGTGCTTGGACTCGTATTTTCATCGCACGATGCCGGAAGTTGCGCGGCACATGCCGATTCCGGAGGAGTACTCGGCGATGGGAGTGCGGCGGTATGGGGCGCACGGGATTTCGTACGAGTCGATTGTGATGGCGCTGGAGCCGAATGTGCCGGAGAAGCTGATTGTGGCGCATTTGGGCAATGGGGCTTCGATTTCGGCGATTCGTGGGGGAAAATGCCTGGATACTTCGATGGGCCTGACGCCGACGGGCGGGATTATCAGCGGAACGCGGACGGGGGATATCGACCCGGGGGTGCTGCTGTTTATCCTTCGGAAGATTTGCGAGACGGCGACCAGCGCTTCGGACGCGGCGGACCAGTTGGAGACGGTGGCGAGCAAAAAGTCGGGGCTATTGGGGGTGAGCGACCTGTCAAATGATATGCGCGATTTGCGGGATGCGATCAAGGCGGGGAATGCGAAGGCTCGGCTGGCTGTGGACAAGTTTGTGTGGACGATTGCGAAGTGGATTGGCAGCTATGTGGCGGAGCTGCATGGGCTGGATATGCTGGTGTTTACGGGCGGGATTGGGGAGAACGATATTGCATGCAGGGCCGAGGTTTGCGCGGGGTTGGGGGCGCTCGGGATCTTTGTGGACCCGGAGCGGAATAATGTGCGGGGCGAGGCTGTGATTTCTTCGGACGATTCGCCGGTGACGGTAAAGGTGATTCCGCCGGCGGAGGATTTGATTATTGTGAATCATGTGGTGCGGTTGCTGGGGGCGTAGGAGGGACGCGGAATTCCTGTGCCCCATCGATGCAACGAAATGCGCGTTGCATCGATGGGGCACGGAGATATCCGTCTTCTGGGAGTTATTCGGCGCGGAGGGCCTCTACGGCGTTGATTCTGGCGGCGCGGGCAGCGGGGATTGCGGACGCGACTATGGCGGCGGCGATGATGATGGCTGCGGAAATGCCGATGGCGAGCGCGCCGGGTTGCTGAATTTCCGAAACGTATTTGCCGACGATGCGGGCGACTACAAAGCCGAAGACAACGCCTGCGCCGACTCCGATGAGCGCGATGAGCAGGCCATCGGTAAGTACTCCGGCAAGAATGTGGCGGGGATGGGCGCCGAGGGCCATGCGAATGCCGAACTCGCGGGTGCGGCCGCTAACTGAGAAGGCCAGGACTCCGCCTACTCCAACGATGGAGATCAAGAGTGCAACGGCAGCGAAGCCACCGAAGACGATGGCGTTGAGGCGGTCTGGGGTGAGGACCTCGGCGCGAATGTCGGCGAGGGTGCTGACTTTCTCCACTGGCTGGTCGGCGTTCATCTGGTGGATGGTCTGGGAGATAAGGGGAACGAGCGCGTAGGGATCCTGGCGAGCGCGCACGAAGAGGCGGCCATTCCAGCCTTCCTGGTGGGTAGGCATATAGATGGTCATGGCGGGCGCGGGGATCATGTTTTCATCGTCGAAGTCGGGGACGACGGCGATGATGCGGCGCGGCTCGTAACTGATGCCGACGAACTTCATGACGCCGTCTGTCCACTTGAGCTCGCGGTTGAGGGGATTCTGGCCGGGATAGAGGAGGTTGGCGAGGCTCTGGCTGATGATGACGACGGGCTCGGAGCCGGCTTTGTCGCCGTCATTGAAATCGCGGCCGGCCTGAATGGGCACGCCGAAGGTTGCGAAGAAGCCGGGAGAGATGGGGCGGAATTTGGCGCGGAAATCCTGACCGTCGGGGCGGTGGGCTCCCTGTGCGGAGAAGGCGAAGCTGATGTTGAGACCTCTTTCATCGCGCCAGGGGGCGGCGAAACCGGAAGCGACGTGCTCGACACCGGGAATGGCGGCAACGCGGCGTTCGATTTCCTGATAAAAGAGGTTGACCTGCTCGGGGGTCTTGCCGTAATTCATGACGGGAAGATTGATGGCGAGGACGCTGGAGGAATCGAAGGGCGGGCGGGTCTGTTCAAGCACAAACAGAGTTTTCATGAGGACGCAGGCGCCGACGAGGAGCAGAAAGGACGCGGCGATTTGGATGACGGCGAAGATGCGGAGACGGCGGCTGCTTCCACCGGCGACGCGCGCACCGCGGCCGGAAAGTCCGCCTTGCGGGGTATTGGGCGAGGGCAGTCGGGGGATGAATGCGAGGAAGACGGCGGCCACGAGCGCGAGAGCAATGCCGAACCAGACCAGGCTGAAGTCGAGGGTGAGATCGTTGGCGCGCACGGAGAATCGTGAGGCGTAGTGGCCGAGGATGTTGACCATGGGAATGGCGAGGGCGATGGCGGCTATGACGCCGGTGCCGCATAAGACGAGGCTTTCGGCGAGCAGGGAACGGCGCAGGACCGCGGTGCTTGCGCCGAGGGCGGAGCGGATGGCGAGTTCGGGTTCGCGGCGGACGGTGCGGGCGAGGACGAGGTTGGCGACGTTGGAGCTGGCGATGACGAAGAGGAGGCCCGAGGCGGCGAAGAGAATCCAGAGGATGGTGTTGGCTTTGGAATTGATCTGGTCGTGCATGCGGGTGACGTCGATGGTGAAGTGGTCTTGAGGTTTGTAGACTTCGGGATGCGCCTTGAGCATTGCCGAGTGGACGGTGTGGAGTTCAGCCTTGGCGGCGTCGAGAGTTGCGCCGGGAGCGAGGCGCGCGAAGACTTCGGTCATGCGGTGTTCGCGGCCGGTGACCATGGTGGCTGAAAGGTGATGCGGGCTGGTAACGACGTTGGCAATGATCTCAGTGGCGACGGGATAGGGTACAGAGGGCTCGAGGACGCCGACGACGGTGGCGCCGCGCGCGCCACAGCAACTCTCAAGGCGGACTGTTTTGCCGAGAACGCTGGGATCGGAATGAAGCGAAGTGCGCCAGAAGTGATAGGTGAGGACGACAGCACCGGCGGCATTCTGGCCGTCGTCGGAAGGGCCCAGCAGGCGACCGAGGACGGGATGCAAGCCCATGACTTCGAAGTAATTGCCATCGACGACGCCGGCGGGTATTTCGCGCGGGGTGCCGAGGCCGACGAGGGTGAAGTCAATCTCAGAGAATGTGCCGAGTTCCTGGATGGACTTGAGGCTGCTGCCGATGTCCGTTATTTCGGGAATGGAGAAGTCAGTGCTGGCTTCGCCGAGTCCGGGAGCGCTCTGGCGGATGTAGACCAGGCGGTCTTCGTCGCGATTGGCGAGAGGCTTGAGGAGGACGGCGCGGACCACGCTGAAGATGGCGGCGTTGGCACCGATGCCGAGAGCAAGCGTGAGGGCGACGGTGATCCAGAGGGCGGGGACGCGGGCCAGAGAACGGATGGCAATCTTCAAGTCGCGAAAGAAAGGCATAGGGGCCTCCAAGGGGTGAGTGACTTGCAATGGGTGGTGCGGTTGGATCAGAGCTTTGGGGAATAGTCTTAGTGATCGGGATGATGGATAGCAACGAGGTATTGGGTCATATCTTCTCCTTTTTTGCCTTCGCTAGGATGACGAATGACCGAACTTGAATTCTACAAGTGCTCCACGGGATATTCTCGACCGCACCGGTTGACGATTATGTTGATATCAACTATTCTGCCAGCGTGTCAAGAGAAAAAAAGCTGCCGTATGCGACGACGCTGATGGTGAAGGACTGCTGTCTGTGTTTGCATGTGCAGCGGGCGGCGCGGGCACTGGCGAGGCGTTTTGACGAGGCTTTACGGCCTTTTGAGCTGACGAACGGGCAGTTTTCGCTGTTGATGTCGTTGAATCGGCCGGAGCCTCCGCCAATGGGGCCGGTTGCCGCGCTGCTTGCGATGGATCGGACGACGTTGACGGCGGCATTGAAACCGCTTGAGCGGCGGGGGCTGGTGAAGATTCTGGAGGATCCTGGTGACCGGAGGAGCCGATTGCTGCGGTTGACTAGGAAGGGGGAACGGCTGGTGGCCGAAGCTATGCCTGTGTGGGAAGAGACGCATGGCGAGGTGGAACGGCAGATACCTGGCGGTGATCCGGAGGGGTTGCGGAAGGGTCTTCGTGCGCTGGCTTGATTGGGTAGGAAGCGGGTTCCGCGGCTGGCTGTTCTACACTAGGGGGTTCTGAACGGAGTTATTCTTCATGCCTGCTACTGCTGTTTGTGTCGATTCAAAGCGTCTTCCTTCGCATGCGCTCCGCCGCTTTGCCTGGGGCGTGCTGGGGTATTTTATTGCAGTGATTTTGTGGGGGACGCTGGTGCGGGCGACGGGGTCTGGCGCGGGCTGCGGAGAGCATTGGCCGCTGTGCAACGGGACGGTGCTGCAGCACTCACCGCGCGTGGATACGATGATTGAGTTTACACATCGGATCACGAGCGGCATCTCGCTGATTTCGGTGATCGGGCTGCTGGTTTGGAGCTTTGTTGGGACGGTGAGGGGGCACCTGGCGCGGGGTTTTGCTGTGGCCTCTGTTGTGCTCACGCTGATGGAGGCAGTGCTGGGGGCGCTGCTGGTGAAACTGGGATATACGGCGCAGAGCCAATCGCCGATGCGTCCTGCGTTTTTGGCGCTGCACTTGGCGAATACACTTTTGCTGCTGGCGGCGCTGACGCTGACGGCTCACCTGCTGAGCCGGACGAAGGGCTATATGCGGGGCAGCGTGCGCGTGGTGGCTCCGTTTGGGGCGCTGGTGGCGGTACTTGTGATCATGGTGGTGGGGATTACGGGGTCGCTGGCGGCACTGGGAGATACGCTGTTTCCAGCATCAACGCTGGGGTTGGCGATTGCGCAGGACTTCTCGGCGGCGAGTGGTTGGCTAGTGCGGTGGCGGTGGCTGCATCCGACGGTGGCGCTTTTTGGCGGCACGTTTCTGATTTGGCTTCTGGTGCGGGCGGCGCGGGACAGGACGCACTGGGATAATCGACGGATGCTGGGATGGGTGGTGCTGCTGCTGGCTGTGGTGTATGGGCTGGGGTTGGCGGATGTGTTGCTGTTGGCGCCGCTGTGGACACAAATTTTGCATCTGCTGGCGGCGGATACGTTGTGGGCTTCGTTGGTGGTGTTGACGGCGAGACTGACGGTCGTTCCAAGAGAGCAGGGTCAGGGGTCTTGGGTCTAGGGTCTGGGGCTGGAAGCTCCTGTCTCAGAAGCGAGACAGGGGGCACACATTTGTTTACCTGCTGCTACTTGATTAGGACGCCGGTGGCGGAGTAGGCGCTGTTTTCTACGATGGCTTCGGTTAGCTGGGGTAATTCTGGGGTGGGGGTCAGGTTTTCGATGACGCCATCGACGAGAATTACCGTGTCTTCTACCTTGCCGCCGCGGATGCTGGGGTTCCAGGCAAAGGCCTGGCTGTTGACGACAGCTTCGACGCCATTTGGCGTTGCTACCCATTCGCGTTCGCCGTAGCCGGTGGGGCCTCCCTGGTGGTGAAAACACTCTTCGCCGGGATAGCCCTCGGCGGCGTAGGCGTCCTGGGCTACCTTGAACAACTCCGCGGAGGTTGCGCCGGGGCGTGTCGCGTTGAGGAGAGCTGCGTTGACTTTGGCGGCGGAGTTGATGCGACCGGCGAGTTCATAAGGGAGTGCGCCGAAGTGGATGAAGCGGGTGATGGAGATGGCGAGGCCCCACTTGCGGGAGCAGAGATTGAGCATCGCGTATTGCTTGAGGCGGCGGCCGCGCGGAACGGCGTGCTTGTATTTGAAGACGCGCTCGTCGACGGCGTAGAGGGCGACGGAGGGGAGAATGCCGCGGCGCAGGAGGCCGGCCGCTGTGATGGCTTCGAGGTCGTATTCACTGAGGCCGGGTTCGACTTCGTTGAGGGCTTCTACAGTGGCGGCGGCGGTCTCAAGGCCTAGCCAGCGGTAGCGGGCGATTTCGCTTTCACTGAGAGCCATGCGAAACGGGAAAAGGTTGATGAGTGTCTGATCGCCTACGGGGCTATCGGAGGCCACGCGGCCACCGGCGAGCTTTGCGGCTGCCGCGTTGGTGTCGTCGCCCCACCAGGGAAAGAGGACGGGCTCAAAGTCGAGCTTGCCGAACTCTTCGTCGTGGAGGCGGGGAGCTTCGTTCTCGGTGGTGAAGTAGTAGCGTTTACCTTCAGCA
>Ga0302319_10023399_pt1 | contig 11039 bp, 8 predicted proteins | sample Bog_T0_2_FD_203319 | JGI IMG/M metagenome (GOLD analysis project Ga0302319, IMG submission 203319) | Peat permafrost microbial communities from Stordalen Mire near Abisko, Sweden - Bog_T0_2 | ecosystem: Environmental > Terrestrial > Soil > Wetlands > Peat | place: Sweden: Abisko, Stordalen Mire...
AGCGGACGTGATAAATTCCCAAAGCCTGATCAACACGCTGACGGCGTAACGGCAATTAGCCCGGCATTGGCCGATGCAAACGGCCTATGTCGGGAAAACGTCCCGCAAAAAAATTCCCTCTCCGCTCACCGCCGCCAAACGTCACTAACTTTGCGAACACCCCGATGATCAACAGGTAAATTCCCGCCAGCAAAGCCGTGAGCGAACCTTGCAGCACGGAATGGGACGGATAAATGTCCATGTCGAAATGTCCCGCGCGAAAAAGCGAGCGGAGAATCAGCAGGCACCCCACGAGCAGCGCGACGGAATTGACCGTCTGCCACGAGAGGTCTATCGCGTGAAACAGAAGCACTTGGCTGCTGATACAGGAGCGGACGGCAAGCAATACGCCCAGTCCCAAAATCATGAACTTGATCCGCCAACGCATCGTTCCGACCGATGCCCGGAATGTCCGCTCAAGATTTATCAGCACCAGCACCGCGCCGAGCAGGAACAGGCAGTTCAAAACAATGCCGGGAATTCCCAAGGCAAAAATCCAATGACCCGCAGTATTTTGTTTCGCGGAAACGATCAATTTTCCCTGACATAATATCACCAGCCCGACGGGAATTAAAAATGCCAAGATCAAAACGGAACGCCATCGGTTCAAAAATTCCCGATAGTTTCCTCGCCCGTAGCTCAAGCTGAACAGAAGCCAGATTCCCGGCAGAAGGGAAATGCTGACCAGTCCCCAATTTTGCCAATAAACCATTTCTTTCACCGAAGCCGCATTCGTGGAAAATCCGTTGAAGACACTTTCTACCGCCAGCACAAGCATACCCGCCGCAAATGACCGATGAGCGATGGATTTGCGTTTTCGCCAGCAAACCATAAAAGCCAAGGCTCCGCTAAAAAGAGCGCCAGCAAAGGCAAGCATGGCAGCGATGTTCATTGTTTTATTTTCTTAATCCTCACCGCGTTTACATGGCGGCTTTGAAGCAGCTTAAAAGCGATTCGGGCGACAGTCGTCAGGAGATGGGATGAAGAATCCCGTTGAAAAAACGACCGTCTGCCAGAATCAAAACCAAATCAATTATCGCAGGAAGAAAAATTTGAGGCGCAATCTTCTTTGTTTATCCAGCCTGCAAATTATTTTTACAACAATGCCCACCTTAAAAGGACAAAAACGACCATGAAAAACAGCGAGCCGATTACAGTGTTTTTGTAAAACCCATGTTTTCGCACCTTTGATCCGCCATCCTGCGTAATTTTGTTTTCTTTCATAGCGTATAATCGAGGTGAAATTCTTGACCAAGATTTAGGACTTCAAACTCATTTGAATCCGGCAAGGAAAGCAAGGACAGGGAAAAATCCCTGCCCTTGATGAAGTTCTAAATATTCTGCTGATCAGGCAATCAACATTTTCTTGCGAAACAGTCCGAGGCCCAAAAGGCCGAGACCGAGCAACACAACAGTCGTGCCGCCATCGGGAACGGAATTGAACGAAAGCCGTTCAGTGAATGTTTGTGGGCCGCTGGACGCCGGATCCGCCACTTGAAAGGTTCCGTTGAACGCCGTCGCGGTGAAACCATTTCCAACGACTGTGCCGGCAAGCGATACATTCAAGAATCCCCCGACTTGGGAGTAAATGCTGGATGAGATCAAGTTGAACGTGAACCCGTCAACACTCCAGAAATTTGCCAGCGCGCCCGAATTGAAGGACCACGGAGTCGCACCCGACATTGAAACTGCGTCACCATTGTTGACTGTGCCGACGAACGAGCCGGAAGGGCTGGCCGCGACCGTGTTGAACCAAGCGGTTGCCGCCGTTGCAGCATTTGCCGTTGTGCTGTTCAAATCCACGGCGCCGCTGAATCCGATGTTACCTGTGATCGGCGTTGCCTGGGCAACTCCGGTCAGACAAACAACGGCCGCAGCCGCTGCCAATTTTTTTTTCATTTTTTTATTTTGTTAATTGTTGATGTTTAATTTTTACAACCGTCACTGTCGCTACTTTAGCAATAGCAATGCCAACTGGTTTCTCTATTTCAAATAACAATTTAAGTTGTTTTTGTTTAACGTTTTATAAATTTCAATTTCGTTGAAAATTTATGGCGCCATATTTCAAAACTGTAAAGTATTCCGACGCTGAAATCCGATTTGGCGGCCATTTTAACTCTAACTTGTTCACCTTGAACTTAATGTGGCTGGATTTGAAATTGCGTAATTACTTCTGACACTTTCCGCAGACTTTGGGTGAATTGCGCCGCGTTCATTTTAATTCCGCCAACATCTGGCTCGCGTCCGCAGTCAGTTTGCCGGACAAATTTGCGTTCAAGGCTCGCTGAAGGGACACTTTGCTCTCCGCGCGATTTTTGAGGTGATATTGGGCGGCTCCCAAATAATAAAAAAGTTCCGCATCCGTGCTTCGTTCGACGGCGCTTTCTTTCAGCAGGCTCGCGGCGCGCGCATAGTCGCCCTGCCGAAATACGATAATGCCCAAAGTTTTTTCAAGTTCCGAATCGTCGCGAAATGATTCGCGGGCTTTTATCGCGAGCGCATAAGCTCTGTCCGTGTTGCCCGAATCTTCGGCATAAAGGATCGCCAAATATTTTTGCGCCGGAGCAAAATCTGGAAAGTGGTTCAAAACTTTTTCATAAGTCTGTTCCGCTGCGACGAAATTCGTTTTCTGTTCATTGACCATGGCAACAACCATGAGCGCCGGGACGTAACTGGAATCTGATTTCAAAATTTCTTCAACGCGTGATTCCGCCGCGACCGCTTGCGCCGGATTGTCTGCAATGGAAATCAAATCGAGAAATCGTTTGGCCTCATCCGATTGAGGCGAAGCAAGTCCGGCTTGCAAAGCACTTAACATGGCGGCTTGGGCGTCCGATATTTTTCCAATGCTGTAAGCTGCCTCGGCGAAATCATAAAGTGCTTGCGGATTAGCCGGCTGATTTTTGGCCACTTCTTGAAGCAGGCTTTCCGCCAATTTGTAATTGCCCGTCTGATAAGCCAGCCGTCCGAAAGTGTAAGAAACATCCGGATCATCAGGTGACAATTTGTAGGCGGCTTTGGCCAAATCAAAAGCTTTCTGTGGATTTTTTGTGGCGTAAAGTTTGGCGAGATTCATCGTGGCCGTCACATTTTTTGGATTTGCCTTCAAGATTGTTTCGTAAGTCTCAATCGCCTTGTCCAAATTTCCATCGCGTTGATAAATGGATGCGAGCCGCGTAAGTGCAATCGGATCATTGGGTTTTTCCGAAACCCTTTTTTCCAGATTCACGCGAGCGCCTGCGTCCGCTGTTTTTGAATCAATCGCCAGCACCGATAAACATTGGTTGCATTCGTCACGACCTAAAAAATCCCTGCTCGACTGAAGTGCGCGCTGAAAAGCGGCGCGCGCGGGTTCTTCCTCGTCCATCATGTAATAAACCATGCCCAGATGGAATTGAGCGTCCGGTTCGTCCGGCAATTTATTTGCGCTTTCCTGAAGCAGATTTAACGCCGAAGGATACTGACTTTTTTTGTAAAGAATCCACCCTAGCGTGTCCGTAGTGGACGAATCATCGGGAAGCAAATCCCGCGCGCGCTGCGCCAGCTCGTATGCGCGATCAAGCTGATTTTGATATTCGGAATAAATATACGCCAGATTGTTAAGCGCCGAGCCGGATTTCGGATTAATTGCCAGCAATTTCTCGTAGGCATCCGCAGCCGCCTGATAGTCCTTCTCGTCGTTGTGGATCATTCCCAGAAGCATCAGCGCCGAAACATTTTTTGGATTTTTCCCGATAACCGTATTGAGATCGGCCATTGCCTTCTGGTTCTGTTTGGAATCAAAATATAATTGCGCCAGCATCAAATAGGCTGCCTGGGATTCCGGCTGCAATTCAATGGCCTTTGACAAGGCGACTTCGGCTTGATTGGTTTCTCCCTGCGCCATGAATACATTGGCCTGAAGCAGCCGCAACTCCGCTTGTTTTGGATTTCTTCCGATGACTTTTTCAACACGTTGCATCGCCGTGGCGAATTGTTTTTCAGTCAAATCCAAATCCACCAACTGTTCCAGCGCGAGCAAATTGTCGGGGGCAAGTTCAAACGCCCGTGTGAATTCTTTCCGTGCAGCGACATTATTCTTTTGCTGCAAAAATGTTGAACCCATTAGCAACGGAATCTGCGGATTTTGCGGAAACGATTGTCCCAACTGTTGATAAATCGCCAGCGCGTCGTCTGCTTTTCCCTGCGCACGATAAGCGTAGGCCAGCAACAGTTGCGCCTGCACCAGTTGGGGCTGTTTTGCGATCAATTGTTTTAAGGAAACAATGGCGGAATCAGAATCGCCATTTTCGATGCCGACTTGCGCCAGCAGCAAAATGGCCTCGGTGAAATTGGCGTCCAAACTCACTGCTGTATTCAGGCTGTTCACGCCTTTTGTAGGCTCGCCATTCACAAGATATGCCGTGGCAAGCTGGTAATGAACACGCGAAGCCTGCGGAAAAGTTTTGGCCATCCGCTCCAATTCCGCTATGGCCTTTGCCGTTTCACCCTGTGCGAGATCCAGCCGGCCTTGCAACAACAAGGCGTCATAATTTTCCGGGTCGCGAGCGAGCGCTTTGTTCAATGAAGCGGCGCATTCGTCGGATTTTTTCTCAGCCAGCGCAATTTCCGCCAAACCAACCCACGCAGGAATATAGTCCGGAGTTTTTTTTGCCATTTCGCTGAGAATGTTTTTGGCCGACGCCGAATTGCCGGTTTGAATCTCGAATTGTGCGTATTGCAACCGCCTTGGAGAGCGCGCCGGAGAAAGATCGGCGGCGGTTTTGAAGTCGGCCCAGGCCTGTTTCAAATTATTTTGAGCCAGATTCAAAGTGCCCGACGCCAAATACGCCGCGTCGGATTTTGGATCAAGAACTTCGGCGCGTTGGAAATCGGCTTCGGCTGTTTTGAAATCGTGTTCTTGAAACGAAAGCATTCCCGAAGCCACTTCGATAGCCGCTTTGTCTCCGACTTGCGACAGCCTTTGCAATTGTTGTCGCACGTCGGCAATTTCTGTTTGCGTCGTGGCACTTTCGGCCAGCAGAAGCGGCGCGTCCTTGTCCTGCGATTTTTGCGCGAGGATAAAACTGGCTTCATCCCGCGCCTCTTTCGATTTTCCCATCGCCAAGTAGATGAATCCCAGTTTCAAATGCAGTTCCAGATTGTTTGTCGCCAACTGGCTTCCCCTGAACAAAAATGGCGCGGCGCTTTGATAACGTCCTTCTTCAAAATAAATGATGCCCAAGCGTCCGTATGCGTCGGCGTTTTCCTGGTCATTGCGGAGGACATTTATGTATTCAATCTCGGCCTGGTCATATTGACCGGCGTCGAAATATTTGTTCGCGCGCGACAAATGGTAAATTTTCTTTGCCTTTGCCGTGCAGCCAGTGCTGCCGATTGCCAGAAGACTGGCGATGGCCACAATTAAAAAAAGATGAAGTTTTCGCATATTAAATTTTGGATGTTTGAGGTGGAGATTTCACCCGCTCGGACTTTCTTAAAAAAATCAAAAGCAGGAAAAGCGGCAGCAGAGCCAAAATGAAAAATAATGGCCCGCCATGACGGTGAATGGGTGAATTGATCATTTCCGGACCGACGCGAACGCAAAGCTGTCCGATGACAAATACCCGAAAACCATTTCTCAACAACGCCAGCGGAATCACCGCCAGAGCCAGCATTGTCCGGTTCCACGGCTTGCGCAAAAAAAGATAGCCGGTCAACAGGCTCATGATGAACAGCATCAGGCTAGAACGGATTCCACTGCATTCCGTGGCCACTTCAAGATTGAAGCCGGGTAATCTGAACATCAATCCATCCTGATAAACCGGCATACCCGACAACTTGAATAATCCAGCAGCGACGAACGCCGAGCCGCATTGCAGGAACGTCTCGATTCCGTGCCGCACAAATTCTGGAAATGGAATCATGAAAACGAGCAGGCCGATTGGAAATGCAATCGCACGCAACATTTCCTTTCCAAAAAACAGGCAGCACGCGCCTGTGAAAAATAAAAGAAAAGCAAAGATGGTCACCGCAAGATAATCTTCATCGGCTAGTGACGCGGAACGAACGACAAATAAATAAACTGCGATTGTTGTCAAACCACCCGCAAAAAAAAGTGCGGCCAGTTTGCGCGCCGGTTCGGAAAGGCGCGGCAAACTTTTTTTCTGCAACCAGACCAGATAAATGCTGATTAGCGGAATCAGCGGAATGTAGGAATATAAATCGTCCTTTGCCGCAATCCGCAGCAAATCAAACAACGGCTTGCCAAAGCAGACGACTAAAATGGCCGTGGCCAGAAAAAATTTCCGCAGTGGTGCGGAAGGTTTTGCTTCATCAACGGACATGACTCCTTTTACATTCACGTCAAAACAATTCCGGCTGTCCGCTCTGGAGTGTGTTTAATACTTGTATCCGATTTCAATTCCAACCTGGCTGCCCGAATAAGTGAATCCGGGTTCAGTCGAGGAATTTCCGCTGTATTGATAGAAGACCGCCAGCGTTCCGCGTTTCAGAAATGAACGGCTCAACCGGGCGTTGAAAGTGTAATAGTCATTGTCCGGGTTCGCAGAGCCGGCGCTCGTTGAAGCGTCATATTCGGTCATGTTGTATCCGGCGTTCAGGTCCAGATAATATTTCCCCAAAAGACGCTGGTTTAAATCGCAACTGACGCTTGTATTTTCGGAGACTTGGTCTTGGAAATAGGACGGAGTTATGGAGCGGCTTGCGTTCAGCGAAATTTTTGTCACGTCAAACGGCTGATATTGGATTGCCGCACCAAAAGTCGGACTAAGCAATGCACCACTGCCGCTGCTTAAAAACTGACGGTCTTCGAAGCCAGCGTTGACCTGAAAACTTATCTTGTCAGTCGCCCGCCAATTGATTCGCCCGGAGGTCTGCTCGTAAGTTTGATCCGGGCCGACATCCACGTTCACATAGCCAACTCCCGCGCCGATGCCGGCGTTGAAACGCGGCCAGAATTGGTAATTCAACCATTCCATCGTTGACCAGTCACGGGAGTTTTGAAAATTCTCGGTGAACTGGAGATTTTGATAAAGCCCCATGTCCAGCGACATCTTGCTGTTGAAAGCGTAGGAAGCCGTGAGCGCGGTCGCATAGATTTCCTGGCTGGTTTGAGTTCCGGTTTGAACATTCGGCGAATCGGAGGAGGCATAACTTTGCAAAAATCCAAACGTCCAATCTTCATAGGCAGTCGCGCCGGTCAATGTGATTGAGTTATCAAACTCGTTCTTAAAATTGTGGTTCGAATAAAATCGCAACGTGGGCGAGTAATCCAACGTCCAATGCGTGCCAATATCAAACGTAATGCCCGGAGAAAATTCCTGAATCGCCGTGTTTTGTTGGTTGCCGGGACTCAATGGAAGCCCGGTTGCATAAAAAAAGCGGTAGAGAAAATGTGGCCGCGCTGTCACCGGCCCTATTTGAAAAGGTTGATCCAATGCAGAACCGGCGGCGGTTCCAGCCGGACTGAACACTTCGAACTGGTTTGTTTGTGATTGTTCCCAGACCGGTTCAGTGGTGGCGGAAGACTGCGGCTGCGGCGCAATCGCCTGTTGCGTTTCCGCGGCGCGACTCAAGAGCAGCAAACTAAATGACGAGAGCGTCCAAACCCAAACGCTTTTGTTTTGACGCGCAAAGCGGACAGTTCTTTTTTTTGATTTCATAATTAACAGATTTTAATTTTGCTTCAAAATTGGGCGACAATTCACTTTTTCAGAAAATTTTCTGGCGGATGAAAAAAGATTCTCGCGTAAACATATGCGATGCTTTCGCCTAAAACTTCCCGCACGCCTTCGCTGGTGCGCCACCAATGCTTCGCGTCATAATCGGGATCGGGAACTGAAATGACGCCGACGGCAACACCGGAGCCGAACGCTTTTTGGAAGAGCAGTTGCGTTCGGCGCGCATGGGCGTCCTCGGTCAGGACATTGATGCTGCGGACAGTCACATTGTGTTCACGAAACCAATCGCGCAATGCAACGGCGGAATTGTAAGTCCGGTCGCGCCCTGAAATATGCGAAGGAATCATTTGAATAAATTCCTCGGGCACGCCGACTTTTTTCAAAAGTTCCGCGCCTACGCTGGCCGACGTGTTGAAATCATTTGTGAAACCATCGCTTCCGATAATCGGGCCGCCCGTCGTGTAAATTTTCTCATAATGATTCATTTGAAATTCCGCCGCTGCGTCGAGAATGGCGTATTCATGAATCCATCCTTCGACGACGAGGACGTTTGCGTTCACGCGCTGCGTTTTTGCCAGAAACGGCCGAATGTTCAGCAGCAGCAGCACAGCAATCAACAGTCCGGCCAAAATAAAAACCAGCCAGCCGCGCCACGACAATCCCCAGCGTTCCTTGCGCGCGAAGAGACCGCAAAATTTTCGCGGCGCATTCACAGACGATTGCCATTGCCGTTTCCATTTTTGTGTGAATTTTGAATCAGGTCTGGAAAAACAATTGAGCCCCAATTGCGGTGCCAGGTGGAGACCGTTCCGTCCGCGCCTTCTTCGGCGCGCACTTCGAAGGCCAGCGTGTCAATGATCACGTCAAAATCCACCTGACCCGTCCGATGATCGCCTTTGCCCACGGACACGCCGCAATGATAATGGCCGGGAGCCAGCCGCGAATTGGGAATTGAAACTTCAACTTCAGTTTCCTTTCCGCGAGCCAGACCGGGACGTTCCGCGCCGGAACAACTGCCGATAGGAACGCCTTCAGCGGTGAAGATGGTCACGCTGAGACGAAGTTGCGGCACGTCTTCCGCCGCCCGGATTTTTGCAAGGAAACGGAAATTTTCATCGGAAGAAAAAATCGGCGCCGGACGGTCAAAGCGAAAAGACAAAAAGTGTGCGGATTGGTTCCCGCCGTTTTTGCGCGGCAATTTGTCCACCGGAAAAAAAACCGTCGAATCGGAATCAATGGCCTTGGTGTATTGCTCCACTGCTTCTTCCGTCGGCCCGTAAAAGCGCACGCGGCCTTTGTCTAAAACCACCGCGCGCGAAGTGAGTTGCAGGACCGCCGCGATGTTGTGGCTGACAAAAATCACGGTGCGCCCTTCGCTGCGCGAAACCTCCTGCATTTTGCCGAGACATTTTTTTTGAAACGCCGCGTCGCCAACGGCCAGCACTTCGTCCACGATCAAAATTTCCGGTTCGAGATGCGCGGCCACGGCGAAGGCAAGCCGGACATACATTCCCGATGAATAATGTTTGACCGGCGTGTCCAGAAATTTTTCGATTTCTGAAAACGCCACGATTTCATCAAACTTGCGTTTGATTTCCGCCTTGCTCATTCCGAGAATCGCGCCGTTGAGAAAAATATTTTCGCGCCCGGTCAGTTCAGCATGAAAACCGGTCCCGACTTCCAGCAAACTTGCCACACGACCTTTGATGCTGATGCGCCCGGTTGTCGGCTCGGTGATGCGGCTCAAGATTTTCAGCAACGTGGATTTTCCCGCGCCGTTGCGCCCGATGATGCCGACGACTTCGCCTTGCTTGATGTCAAACACCACGTCCTTGAGCGCCCAGAATTCCTCCTTGCCGGCGTTCAAATTCCGGCTCTTGTCTTTCAGCCATTGCACCGGATTGCGAACCGCGTCTTCAATGATATGCCGGAAGCCGCGCCCGTCGCGGACGTTATTGCCGAGGTAATAAAGCTTCGAAAGATTTTCGATGGTGATGATGGCGTCGCTCACAAATTATTTTGCAGGAGAAATTTTCTATCAAATGATGTCGGCAAGAATTCGTTCCGTTTTGCGGAAATACCAAAGCCCCGTTATGACCATGAACGTCACGCCGAGAACGGACGCGACAAAAGCCGGCCAGTAAATCACATTTTCTCCGCCCAGAATGCACCAGCGAAATCCGTCAATGATTCCCACAATCGGATTTAGCGAATAAAGCAGATGCCCCTTTCCGGGAAAAAGCACGGACGCGAAAAGTCCAAACTGCACGATAAATGGCACGACGAACCTGAAGTCGCGGAATTTGACCGTCAACGCCGCCGTCCAAAGTCCCGCGCCCAGCGAAGCTCCGAAAATCAACAACACAAAAAACGGCAGGAACACAATTGCCGCCGGCGGAATGAAACGATAATAAAATATCAGGATGACCAGAAACACCGCCGAAACAAAAAAGTCCACGAAGCTGATGATGACGCAGCTGGCCGGCACAACGAGACGCGGAAAATAAATTTTTGAAACGAGGTTCGCATTATACACAAAACTGACGCTGCTTTCAGACAACGTGGTTGAAAAAAACTGCCACGGCAGCAGCGCGCAAAAGAAAAAAAGCGGGCCGGGCGCGCCGCCCGTCGGCAGTTTGCCGAATTTCCCGACCATCGTGAGAACGAACATCGTCAAGACCGGGCGGATCAGCGCCCATGCCACGCCGACATACGTCTGTTTGTAGCGGATTAAAAAATCGCGCCACGCGAGAAAATAAAACAGCTCGCGGTATCGCCAGACGTCGCGCCAGTATTGGCCTTCCGTCCGACCAGCTTCGATGATGAGTTCTTGCGCCATAAAAAATCTTCAAACTGCGCCGGGCTTTTCCAGATGAAACATGGCTTTGTCCCACGACCTCGTTAAAAATGTTTTCAAATTCGGCAGTGAAACTTGCGCTTGATTCGCGATTTTCCGGCTCGAGATTTTTTCAAGCCACGCGTATTTCCGGCGCAATTGCGGCAGTTCCAAATTGCCGCCGATCGTTGTGGCGAGTTGTTGCGCCTGCCCGACAATGTCCATCCGTCCGGGATAAAAATATCCCAGCCAGTTTTTCAAATAAGTCAGGCACGCGGCGCGCGTCCGCCCGCTATCTTCGAGCGAACGAATGTATTGGACGTGCAACTGCATCGAGAGCCACAGCGAATCGAGTTTCTTTTCCGACTTGTCAACATTGCTCAAACTGCCGAAACCCGACATCCGGTAAAATGATTTCGCCGCCGGAATAAAATCAATTTTTTCACTCGCCAGAAGCACGCGGCAAAAATATTCGCCGTCAT
>Ga0302319_10023403_pt1 | contig 11039 bp, 11 predicted proteins | sample Bog_T0_2_FD_203319 | JGI IMG/M metagenome (GOLD analysis project Ga0302319, IMG submission 203319) | Peat permafrost microbial communities from Stordalen Mire near Abisko, Sweden - Bog_T0_2 | ecosystem: Environmental > Terrestrial > Soil > Wetlands > Peat | place: Sweden: Abisko, Stordalen Mire...
GACGGACCGGTCGCTGGCCGCAAGCCAAGCGATGTCGAACCAGGGGTGGTTTTCAAGCAGTTGAATAAAGCGTTGGCCGACCATTCCGGTCGCGCCCAGGATACCGATTGGATGTTTAGTTTGCATGGCAGTCAACAGTTTAGTGTACAGGAGGACGGGTGCGGCCGTGCAAATCGCCGGACTCCGTTGCTGGGGCAATTCCCACGTTGGCTGGGTGCGAGAGGCCGATCGTTCTTGGGTCGCGATTTTTCACATTTGCCAGCCTCAATAGCGTTAGTATCGTTTTGATCTATGCAGCCGGCAAGAGAAGCGCCGCTTCCTTCCATTGTCAGAGTGCGTCGAATGCCTGGCGGGAGGTATCCATGCGGCTGGTCGTTAGCTTGACTTGCGGTTGCATGATTTGGCTGATATTGGCCGGCGGCTCGGCACTGGCGCAGGAATCGGCGGTTTCTACCGCGGGCAAAGCCGATTCGAAAGTTCAGGTCCGTCTCGAGGCAAAAGATGGTCAAACCCACTTCCGCGTCGGCGACCTCATCCCGCTCGAACTGGTCTTCTCCAATCCCGGATTCGTCCCATCCCCTGAATCAGAGAAACTTACTCCGATCCAGCCTGCCATGCGGGCACAGCTTCCGCAACCGGGACAGCACGTTGTCAATTCCGTCGACTATGGTGATCTTGCCGACACTGTCGCCATTTCGCCGGCCACAGGTTGGTTTCAGTGGCAGGGCAAAAGCGGCCATGACTACTTGTCGGCGCAAGAGCTCACCAATCATGAGATGCGCGTGCCCCTTGTCCTTAATCAGGGTTATGTATTTCGGGAGCCGGGACACTACGAGATCAGCGTCACGACATACAGGCTCGATGGCAAACCAGTGACCACCGACCCGATAGGTCTGGATCTCACCGCACGCCCCACCGATGAAGAGCGGGCCCTGGTGCGAAGCCTCAACGTCGAGATCGCCAACAGGAAGAAGCCCGGCGGCCGTTGCCGGTGTGCGACAGGGAATCTGCCCGCGGAACAGCTTGCGGCATTGCCTGGCGATGATGCCGTCCGGGCAAAGGTTCACTGGCTCTTGGACGTCGGCGATGATCATGATGACGTTCGGCAGGCGATCGAGGGCGGACTGGCCGCCTCACGCAATTACGATTTGCAACTGCTGCTTCTTGAAGATGCCTGGCACAACCTGCAACGCGCCCCCGACTCCACGCTCCAGAATGCAATTACGGCAACGCGCTTATACCAGGCCGGCAAAATGCGGACCGGATGGCGCATGGTCGCCGAACCCCAGACACGCGATGCGGGGGACAGACGCATGTGGGACGAAAACCGCGCGGACGTTCAAGCAATCGTCGACTCGCTCTCCCAGCGATCCGGTCAGAATCTCACCGATACGGTTTCCTTCCTGATGCTGTCCGCAAAGGCCGACGCCGGGCAACTGGCCGTCGTTCGCCCCGTCGCCATCACCGAGTTTGGACACATGGATCCAATGGAACAGGGCATGATGCTGCAGGCTGCCTGGTGGAAAATTCGCGACCCATTACTCGTCCCCGCATTGCGAGCGATGCTTGACAAGCCTCCGGCGCAATTTGTCGGCTACGGCCAGCCACTGGAACGCTTGATTGAACTCGACCCAGCAAGCGCCAGGCGCTGATCGCCGCTCGATTCGCTTCCAGCGCCATCTACCCGCAAATGCTCGCTCTTTATCGCGCCCACCCGGAATGGAATGACACCGTCCGCGGCGCAACCATCGCCTACCTGGTGCGCTGGCATCCTGAGACCGCCGCGGAGTTGTTGCCGCCGTCCGTGCGAGAGAAGTCTCCGTATCTTGTCTATACCCTCAATGAGGTTCAAGCGGCGCAACACGCCGGCCATCCCTGATCTCAGCGGCCTGTCTTTTCCGCTGCAATTGAAGTGCCCGGGGCTGCTTCGTGCTATTGCAAAGGCGGCAATTCATTGGGCCGGACCGGCGTTGCGGCGGCCTCGCCCGCGACAGTGGTCCATTCGCGGACGTACCAGCGCTTCACAAGCCCGCTAGTCACGTAGGGATCGGCTTTGGCAAACTCCTCTGCCATCTGGGGCGAGTCGCCTTTAAAAATCACGACTGCGCCGTCGGGCGGATTGGCGAAAGCTCCGCCCAACACCAACTCGCCGCGCTCGCTTGCTTTCCAAGCCAGATCGAGGTGCGCATCTCGGAACTGTCCGCGCCTGGAAAGATAATCTTCGACAAATTCGTAGAACAGGATGTAGTGCATTCGCACGCCTCGTTTCTAGGGCAACGGTCTCGCTTTTGGCTCTACGGGCTGCGGAAAACTCTGCTGCCGGCCGTGGCTTTGAAAGGGCACGACTTCAGTCGTGCCGCAAACGAGCCAGAATAAAAGCTGGGCTTTAGCCCCTGAGGTATGCTCCTCGTTAATCCTGGCTCAGAACAGGCCTTGTTCCGCAACCTCCCTACCCCATTGCCGCAAGCACCGCGTCCGCAAACTGGGTTGTCCCGGCAGTGCCGCCTACGTCGCGGGTGAGGGTCTTGCGCTCGGAGTAGACCGACTCCAGCGCCTTCTGGATCTTGTCAGCCGCGTCGGGTTCGTCGAGATGGCGAAGCATCAGCACAGCCGATTGCAGCAGGGCTGTTGGGTTGGCCACATCTTTGCCTGCAATGTCCGGAGCCGATCCGTGTACAGCTTCAAAGATCGCGCACTCAAGGCCGAGGTTCGCGCCGGGGACAAGCCCGAGGCCGCCCACCAAGCCCGCGCAGAGATCGCTGACGATATCGCCATAGAGATTTTCAAGCAGCAGAGTGTCGTATTGGAACGGGTTCATCACCAACTGCATGCAGGTGTTGTCGATCAGATGTTCGCCGTAGATGACATCTGGAAATCCCTCTGCCACCTTGCGCGCACAGCGAAGAAACAGACCGTCTGACAACTTCATGATGTTGGCTTTATGAACGGAGTGGATCTTCTTGCGGCCATGCTTGCGTGCGTATTCGAAGGCAAATTTGGCGATGCGCGTGGAGCCTTTTTCTGTGATGACCTTGATGCTCTCCACCACGCCAGGCACGACCTCATGCTCCAGGCCCACGTACTCGCCCTCCGTGTTTTCGCGGACGATGATCAGATCCACGCCGGGCCAATGCGTGGCCAGGCCAGGCAGATTCTTGACCGGGCGGAAGTTGGCGAAGAGGTCGAACTTCTTGCGCAAAGTCACGTTGATGCTCTTGAAGCCGCCGCCGATTGGTGTGGTCACCGGTCCCTTCAGCGCCACATGCGTGCGCTCGATCGACTCGGACAGCGCAGCAGGAATGTACTCGCCGTAGATTTCAAAGGCCTCGGCGCCGGCGGCAAAGCGCTCCCACTCCCACTTGACGCCGGTTGCTTCGAGAATGCGAACGACGGCCTGCGTGACCTCGGGGCCGATGCCGTCGCCGGGAATTAGGGTGACTTTGTGCGTCATGAATGAGCTCCTAGCTTCTAGCTTTTACCTGCTAGCTCGTGCTGCCAGTGATTAGCGTTGACGTTCTCCGAGAAAATCAATTCCGGCATGAAATAGCCAAAAGCTGGCAGCTAGCAGCTATTTCTTCTTTGCGCTTCGTCCGCCCAACAACCCTTCCAGCTCTTCCTTGAACTCCCGCACGTCTTTGAAGTCGCGATAGACCGATGCGAAGCGAATATAAGCCACCGTATCCAGACCTTTGAGGTGCTGCATGATGAGTTCGCCGACCTCGCTCGTGGTCCGTTCGCGCTCCGGAGCATCGATCAGATAAGCCTCGGCCGCATCGACAATCGCTTCCAGTTTGCTGGCGGCTACAGGCCGCTTTTCGCAGGCGCGGAGCAGGCCGCTGAGCACCTTCTGGCGATCGAAGCGCTCGCGGCGGCCATCTTTCTTGACCACCATGTACGGAATTTCGTCGATGCGCTCATAAGTGGTGAAGCGGCGATTGCAGCTCTCGCACTCACGGCGTCGGCGGATGGAGTCCGCCTCTTTGCTCTCGCGCGAGTCGACCACTCGGTCTTGTCCGAAGCCACAATAGGGACATTTCATGCTTAGGTTGATTCTAAATCAGTGAACAGTGGTCAGTGATCAGTTGTCAGTTTTGCAAATTTGGGCAATGCCGCGAGGGGCGGTCATGCGACGGGGACAAGGAGAGTCTTGCTGGCAACTGCCGTGAGCCCATCAAGCGTATCGAGAAAGGCAGAAGCGATCAGTTGTGCGTCAGCGACGTGCCACAGCAGTTCGGCATTGTTCCATGCGGCTTCGCGAGCAGCGGTCACGCTCCAGGCGGCGAGCGTGTCGTCCAGTGCTGACACCGGCGGCAGAGCGTCGCCGAGAAGCCGAACACGCAGTGTCTTCTTGGCCGAATCGATGAGGCTGTCGAGTGTTGCGTTGAGCGCGGTGTAGTCGGCGTATTGCGTTGTAGCGTGTTGCGGAGGAACTTCGATGTCCGCGCACGTCGCAATAATAGCCTGGGGAAGATCGTGATTGATGTGCGCGTTCATGCCCGCGAGCGCGAACTGAATGCGCGCAATCGAAGCCTGGTCGCGCTGAGCGAAGAGCGCCTGCCAGCAGCCCGGAGTGGAACCTCCGGAAAGTGAGGATTGCACCGCTGCAAAATAGTGACGGGCAAAGCGCACATCGAGCGCGGCAATCCACGCCGGGCTTGTGAAGCTGTCAGGGTTGGTGGGGCCCGAGGCGTTGACGCGACCCTCGACAGCCCTGGTGACCTGGAGATAAAGCCAGTTGAACCACTTCAGCCCGTCGCCATCCACGCAGATCGACTCGATCTTCTCGAGCAATTGCACAACATCGGCGATAGTTTGCGGCGTGGCTTCGACGGCGGCAATGAGCTGTTGATCGTAGGGGAACATGGGTGGTCAGGATAACTGGCTATGGACTCGCTTGGGAAGCAGCAACCGCCTGACCGCCAACTCAACTTGCGCTGGTATATCGGTTTGCCAAGCAGTTACACTTTCAGGGCTGGTCGAAAAGGGGAATATCGATGCTCAATCGCCGTGCGTTCCTGAAGACAGGTTTGACAACAGGTGCAGCTGTTATTCCGCTGGCTACTGCGTTGGATGCGTTGACACTGCCCGCTGAAGAGGCGACTGCGAGTTCAGAAAATGCGACCGCCCCGGTTCTCGCAGCACTGCCCCCACGCCTGGCTTCAGTCGATCCAGCCACGGAGCTTTGGCAGCAGCGGGTTCGCCGCGTGGGCCAGAGCAATATGACGGAGCACGATCCCGCCGTGATGAATATCGAGGAGTGGGCCGACTATTGGCACCGCTGTGGGACGGATGTCGTTTATGTCAGCGTCACCGGTATTCTCGCGTTCTATCCGTCGAAGGTGAAGTTTCATCGCCATGGAAAGTTTCTGAATGGTCGGGATTTCTTTGGCGAGTGTGTGGCCGCGGCAAGAAAGCGAGGCATGCATGTGGTCGCCCGCATGAGTCCCGACTTGAACTGGGGTGACGCGCTCGAAGCGCATCCGGAGTGGGCCATGCGCAACAGAGACGGGGCGGTTCAGTTCAGCACCGAGGACCCGCGCCTGTTCAAGACCTGCATGTTCTCAACCTACATGGACGATTACATGCCGGCCGTGATGCGCGAAGTGAACTCGCTCTACGACGTGGACTGCTTTTATACCAACGGATGGCCGCCGATCGGCAACCTGCCAGACTGCCATTGCGCCATCTGCAGCAAGCTGCCGGCCGCAAACACCGTGGCCTACTGGCACGCATTCAATGACCGCCTCTTTGAGCTATGGAACAAATACGACGCCATTGCCAAAGAGAAAAAGCCGGATAGCTTCTTCTTTGCGAACCTCGGCGGCAACGTCCACGCTGGGCCGAATCTCGATCGCCTCGGCAAGACAATTGTCTGGTTTCAAGGCGACAATCAGGGCCGCACCAATCAGGACCCAGCGGTGTGGGGAGCTGCGCTGCAAGGGCGCGTATGTACTGCCGTGATGGACGGCAAGTTCGCGGCGAACATTACCGCCGGCTACTCAACCAGCGAGGTGCCCTGGCGCAATGCAACAAAAAATGCAGCCGAAGCCAGAATGTGGTTGAACGAGACAGTGGCGAGCGGCTTGGTGCCCTACTACCACGTGGTTGGCTCGGAAAACGGCCTGGGAGAAGACCGCCGCTGGCAAAAAATAGGCGCGGATTACTTCCATTGGACTGAGAAGCACGATGCTCATCTCAAGGTGCGCCGCTCCATTGCCAACATTGGCGTCGTCATGGGCCAGAGCACGCAACTGCTTTATCCAGGCCCCGCAACCATGCAGTCAAAGACCTATATGCGCGAGACCACGCACGGCCTTTATGAGGCGCTCCTGGCCGGCCGATTCGCCTTTGACTATGTGCACGAAGATCGCCTCGAACCGGACCGCCTCAGCAAGTATCGTGCGCTGCTGCTGCCGAACATTGCCATGCTCTCCGACCGCCAGTCCGACCAGATTCGCGAGTATGTGCGGCGGGGTGGGTCGATCATGGCCAGCTTTGAGACGGGCCTCTACGACGAGAACCTGAGGCCGCGAGCCGAGTTTGCTCTCGCGGACATCTTCGGCATCAGCAAGGCCGGCGATGCGATTGGCACCAATGGCAACGCGTTCTATGGCCGCATTGAACGCCCCCATCCCATTGTTGAGGGTTTTGTCGACACAAATTGGATTCCCGGCGCGCAAAACCGTATTCCGCTCAAGCTGGTCAAAGATCCTGTGCTTACGGTTGTGCCTGGATTTGTGCGCTATCCGCCTGAGCTGGCTTATCCGCCCCAGCCGCATACAAATGTTCCGGCAGTGGTGCTGCGCGAGACCGGCCCGAGTCGCATGGCCTATTTCCCTGGAGACATTGAGCGGACGTATTGGCTCACCGGCCACGGCGATCTGCTTCGCTTGATGCACAACACAATCCGCTGGATCACGCGAGACGAGCGCGCAGTCAACGTGGCCGGGGACGGCTTCATTGAGATGTTCGCGTGGGAGACGAACCCCGGATATGCCGTGCACCTGCTCAACTACACCAACCCGAATGCACATCACGGTTGGATGGCCTCCGTCTATCCCCTCGGCGCCCAGGCGGTGAGTTTGAAGCTGCCAGCGGGGGTGCGCGTGAAGTCGGTCGACCTTCTCTGCGCCGAGCAGACCGTGCCGTTCCATATAGAGGATGGGGTGCTGCGGTTTACGGTGCCGCGTGTTGGGGACTATGAGGTTGCGGCAGTGACGGTGGGATAGGCTTGGTTGGCACCGACGGATGCAACCGAGTGGCGGCGAAAGAAGACGTGCGGTTCGCTCTGTCGATGCTATCCTGCTCTTGGAACGGACATGGATAACCTCATACATCTCAATCTCGAAGAAATCGCATGCCTCTGCCGGCGCTATCAAGTGCGTCGCCTGGCAGCCTTCGGCTCCATTTTGCGGGGCGATTTCGACCCGCAGCGCAGCGATGCGGATTTCCTCGTGGAGTTTGAGCCGGTTCCGGTAGCCGCGAGGATGCGGAACTATCTTGGGTTGCGAGAAGAGCTTGCAGCCCTGTTATCTCGGCCGGTGGATTTGGTTGAAGACGGAGCAATTCGAAATCCATACGTCCTCAAGAACGTCTCCGAGCAAGAGCAAGTTCTTTATGCTGCGTGAAGCGAAGGCCTATCTATGGGACATCGCGAATGCCGCCGCAAGTATTCATGCCTTTACTGCCGGTAAAGACTTGAACGACTATCTCAACGATGAGATGCTGCGCGCGGCGGTCGAACGCAAGTTTGGAATTGTGGGCGAAGCTCTCTCAATTGCTGCGCAGCTTTCCGCTCTATCGCGACAAAAATCACGCTCATTGGCGATATCGTCGCCTTTCGCAACCAGATTGTTCACGGTTACGCAACAGTACGGGACGACATCGTTTGGGAGATAGTCCAGGTCTATCTGCCCCAGTTGCACAATGAAGTCACAGAATTGCTAGAAGAACCAGAGAACTAGCAACAGTCGAGTCGATTCAACCGTAGACCAAACATTCCCACATGATCAACTCAAAAATTCCGCAATCGCATTGACCACCGTCTGCTGCTCGTCTTCGCGAAGCTCGGGGAAGATCGGCAGGGCCAATACCTCGCGCGCCGCCCGTTCCGCCTCAGGGAAGCTGCCTTCGCTGTAGCCAAGGCCTTTCAAAGCGTCCTGCAAATGAAGCGGCACGGGATAGTAGATCTCCGAGCCGATACTCCGCATTGCCAGGAAGTCGCGCAAGGCATTGCGCCGATGGGTGCGAATGACGTATTGGTGCCAAACGTGGCGCGATCCTGCGACCTCGTGGGGCAGAACGATGCCATGCGTTGGATAGGTGCCTGCTTCGGCAAGGCCGGCTGCATGAAACAGCGCGTGATACTTCTTGGCGACCTTTCTGCGCGCCTGGTTCCAACCGTCAACGTACTTGAGCTTGACGCTGAGGATCGCGCCCTGGAATCCGTCCATGCGCGTATTCCAGCCAACCTCATCGTGGTAGTAGCGGCGGCGCATACCGTGCTGGCGGAGCATTCGGACGCGCTCGGCAAGGTCGTCTGATTGGGTGGTGACCATGCCTGCGTCGCCAGCGGCGCTCAGGTTCTTGGTGGGGTAAAAGCTGAAGGCTCCAATGTCCCCGAGCCCACCCGCCTTCATGCCCAGCCATTCAGCGCCCCATGCCTGCGCCGCGTCTTCGATCAGCTTAACTTTGTGTTCCTGGCCAAGACGGGAAAATGCTGTCCAATCGGAGCACTGGCCATAAAGATGCACCGGCAGGATCGCCTTCACCGCTTTGCCTTGCGCCCCGTTCAAAACGCTCTCCACGGCAACCGGGTCAAGATTAAACGTGCGCGGATCGATATCTGCCAGCACAGCCGTGGCGCCAGCACGAAGAATGGCGCTGACCGAAGCAAAAAAGCTGAACGGCGTCGTTATCACGGCCTGCCCCGGCCCAACCCCCGCGGCAGCCAACGCCAACCACAAAGCATCCGTGCCTGAGGAGCAGCCCAGCGCGTGCGCAACGCCCAATTGGCCGGCCGCACCGCGCTCAAATACAGCTACCGGCTCGCCAAGAATAAATTGCTGCGTCTCAAGTACGTGGGAAACTGCATCTAACAGTTCATGGTGAAGTGGCAGGTACTGCCGCTTCAGGTCCAGCATCGGTACGGCCTGGGAGGTTGGAGCGGATGACGCCTTAGCTGGGCTGTCGCTTTGCACGGATCAATTTTAGCGCGCCGCGGAGGGCCTGCTGCTCATCAGATGAAACGCCCATGGTCCGCGCGGACTGAAAGGCAGCTTGCTCAGGGAAAGGACTTTGTACCCAGTCACAGGTGAAAACGTGTGTAAACGCATATAATGTTGTCACATTCAGGGATTTGGCGGCGCCGGGACTTCCGGAGCCGTACCCGATGATTTGCATTTCCACGCACGCGCAGTTCAGTTGACTTCAAAACCCTCAAGAGGAAAGTAGGAGATCGGCACATGGAAAACAAGCCGGCACAAAATATTCAGGACACATTCCTGAACACAGTTCGCAAGGACAAGACACCCATCACAATTTATCTCGTGAGCGGCGTCAAGCTGACAGGAAAAATCCGGTCCTTCGACAAATATTCAGTGCTTCTGGAAAACAATAGCCAGGAGCAGTTGATCTTCAAGCACGCGATTTCGACCGTCGTGAGCAATCGAAGCGTGATGCATACCGAGCATCGCCCAATGGCTGTGCAGACGGGAATTGGCCCAACTGCTGTGGCTGTTCCGTCCGCTTCCCCCGTTGCTGCGGAGCAGCGTTAGCAGGCGGGAGCGGTCTCGATTGGCTGTGAAGAAAAGCAGAACCGGCGACTCAGGCGTGGTGCCCGGGCTCCTTGCGACGGATGATGGTCGCGCAGGTGGCCACTTGGAGCGAGCGGTGCTGGTCGGTGTGGACCTGACACGGTCTGAGGCCGGGGTGCGCGCTCACAGCAACCGCGCAGGCGTAGCGGGCGCGCGGCTGGCGGCGGTGTGTTCAGCCCCGATCTTGATCACAGAGCGGGTGCTGGGCGCGACCAGCCCCAACTCGACCAGTTTCGACCCGTTCGAATCCCAAACTTCAGACGCTGAAGAATTCACTCCAATCGGCGACGATCCAGGCAAAGATACTGCGCCGGGGCAGGTTTTCGTCCGCCCCTCGACCGCTCTGGATGCGGAAGAATCGCTGGCCGAGTTTCGCGAGCTGGTCGCGAGCGCCGGCGCTCAAGTCGTGGCTGAGGTGATGCAGCGCCGGTCCCGGCCTGATCCGGCCACGCTGATTGGCTCCGGAAAGGTGGAAGAGATTGCCGGCGTAGCCGCATCCGCCGAGGCCGATCTGGTGCTGTTTGACCACGACCTTACGCCCACCCAACTCCGCAATCTTGAGGCGGCGCTGCCCTGCCGTGTGCTTGACCGCACGCAACTCATCTTGGACATCTTTGCGCGCCACGCCCGCACCCGCGAAGGCCAGTTGCAAGTGGAGCGGGCGCAGTTGGAGTACATGCTGCCACGGCTCACCGGGCGCGGCAAGTCGATGTCCCAATTGGGCGGCGGCATCGGAACCCGAGGGCCGGGCGAAACACAGCTCGAAACAGATCGGCGGCGTATTCAAAGCCGGCTGGACCACCTCAAAGGTGAACTGGAGTCCGTGCGCACCGTACGCAAGCAGCAGCGGCAGCGGCGAGAATCGGTTCCCGTGCCGACGGTTGCGCTGGTGGGCTATACCAACGCAGGCAAAAGCACCCTGTTCAACTGCCTCACCGGCGCCTCGGTGCTATCCTCTTCGCGCATGTTCGCCACGCTCGATCCCAAGCTCAAAGCCATCGAATTGCCGAGCCGTCGGAAGGTTTTGCTTTCTGACACAGTCGGGTTTATTCGCAATTTACCGCACACCCTCGTCACCAGCTTCCGGGCCACCCTTGAAGAGGTGGCGCAGGCTGAAGTGCTCCTTCATGTGAGGGACGCATCGTCAACTTATGGCGAGGAACAAAAGTCTCAGGTCGAGAAGGTTTTGGGCGAACTCGAATCGCTTGACAAGCCGCGCATCGA
>Ga0302319_10023404_pt1 | contig 11038 bp, 5 predicted proteins | sample Bog_T0_2_FD_203319 | JGI IMG/M metagenome (GOLD analysis project Ga0302319, IMG submission 203319) | Peat permafrost microbial communities from Stordalen Mire near Abisko, Sweden - Bog_T0_2 | ecosystem: Environmental > Terrestrial > Soil > Wetlands > Peat | place: Sweden: Abisko, Stordalen Mire...
CGTGCGGGCAAGCAGGCCTTGATCGTCCGCGCTGGTGAGCAGATGCAGGTCAGCCAGCGAAAGGGCGCACCAGGGAGCGCGCAAAACGCCGAGCCACGCCACGCGGTCCTGCGGATTGAACAGCGCACGCGCCAGCGCGAGGGCATCTAAGACTTCCGGACGGTCGGCCAGATTCTCAAGCTCCACGGCGCGGAACCGGATGCCGGCTGCCCGGAGCGCCGGCGCGATGGAAACGAGCGCCTTTTTCGTGCGGCCGAGAATCGCGATGCGATACTTGCGTTCGCGCGCGCGTGCCTCTTCCATGCCGGGCAAGTGGCTCTGGATGAGGGAGACGATCTCGCCTGCCTGGGCGGCTTGCGCTGCTTCCATCTCGCCGACAGCTTGAGGGTCCGCGCTCAATCCGTGCCTGCCTTGCGGCAAGAAACTCAAGTGCAGCTGGAAACGGCGATCTGCGCCTGTTGAGGCTTCGCGCTCAGGGGAGGCAGAGGCGAAGCGGACTCCGCTGCCGTCCTCCGCGGCGAACACATCCGCAAAGATGCTGTTGAGACGTTCGACGAGGGTGGGCGTGGTGCGGAAGTTGGCCGTGAGCCGCACGGGTTCGAATCGGAGCGCCTCCGAGCCGGGAATCTCAAGGCCTTGTTCCCGCAGCCGCGCGAACAGTTCCACGTCGGCGTCGCGGAAGAAGTAGATGGACTGCATCGGGTCGCCGACGACGAAGACGGTGCGGCCGGTGCGGTCGGGCCATGCGGCCACCAGGTCGGTCAGCAGGCTGTACTGGCGGCGGCTGGTGTCCTGCGTTTCGTCCACCAGCAGATGCCGAATGCCGTCGGCCACGGCCAGCGCCGCGTCGCTGGGCAGGCCGTCCTCGGCCTTCAACACGCGCTGGGCAATCTGCGCCACCTCCACAAAGTCCACGGCGGCGGCTTCGGCAAACACCACTTGCAACTCGGCGGCTGCGTGGCGCAGCAGGGTGAAGCAGGCGCGGACGATCTTCCACTCGTCCTCGGTGTAAGCGGCAGAAGGCAGGCTGCGGACGCTGTAGAGTGCGGCTTCCAGGCCCGGGACGGCTCCCAGCGCCGCGATCAGGCTCACCAGGCGAGCCTTCTCCTGCTTGCGGTCGGCAGGGAAGCCCAGGCGCTTGTCCACCTGGCGCCGGAATGCGCCTTCCCCGGTGAGCAACAGGGAGGCCAGCCCAAGATAGGCGGCCCGCGCCTCTTCCACGGCATCTGCGTCTGTAAAGGGCGCGGAGGGAAACTCGGCCATCTCGGCCAGCTCGCGATGAAGCTGGTTGCCGCTCTGCGCGCAGGCAAACCGTGCCAGTTCCAGCGCCTCCTGCCGCGCGCCCGGAACCTGGTTGAACCGCGCGTCCAGCATGGCCAGGGTTTCGCGGATCGTGCTGGCAAACGGCCGTTCCAGCCGCTCGCGAAGCGCCTCCCAATCCTGCTCGCGCTCCAGGACAAAGGCATGCATCCAGCGGTCGCGCCTGGCCAGCATGTCCACCAGCAGCTCTTCGATCTCCTGCCAACTGTTGTCGCGCAGGTCAAACAGCGCGGCAATGGCTCCGCTCACTTCCGGGTCGGCCTCGTCGATCTTCTCCAGAGCCCGGCGTGCTGCGCGACGATAGAGTTCCCTCGGCTGTTCGCCGATGTTGAGCCCGCCGCCCAGGCCGGAAAGCAGCGGCTGCTGCAGGGCAAGGTCGCGGCAGAAGGAGTCAATCGTGGAGATGCGGAGTTGCGCGGGCAGGTCGAGCAGCTTCCAGCCGAGAGCCCGCGAGCGCTCCAGCGCGCGGAGGGCCAGCGCTTCCATCGAGAACGGGTCCGCAACGGGTGGCGAGGCTGCGGCTGCCGCCTTTTCAAGTTCACCCAGGATGCGGTGGCGCATCTCTGCCGCGGCGGCATTGGTAAAGGTGATGGCGACCACCTGGCCGGTGTCCTCCACCTCCGCCAGCAGGCGCAGAAAGCGGCGCGTCAGCAGGTCGGTTTTTCCGGAGCCGGCCGGCGCCTGGACGAGGATGGATTGCGCAGAGTCCAGGGCGGATTCGCGCTGAGGCTGATCGGCCGGTGCGGGCCTGGGAGGCAGATTACTCATCGGCAGCCTCCCCATCATCGGCTTCGTCGTCCGCATCGAGAGAGGCTGGATTCTCCTGGATGCGGCAGAGGGCTTGGAGGCCGCACCGTTCGCAGGTCTTGGGATATTCGCGCGGGTTGACCTCGGCGCGTCCGGCGACAAAATCTCTGGCAAGTTGCCGAATGCAGTCCTGCCAGTCGAGGAGCTGCTCGGCGGTGAAGGGGTTCCTCCGCAGGCTGCTGGTGGGCGAGAGACCGGGGAGCAGGGTGGCCGCTGCGTCGCCAACGTATCCGGCAAAGGCCAGGTCTCCGGGGCGGACCTTGGCAAAGACCAGGCCGCTGAGCATTTCCTCTTCGCGGTTCACGGCGAAGCCCGCATACAGCGGCAGTTGCACGTCGTCCGGACGGGGCAGATCCCAGGCCTTGGGACCCACGTTGCCGGACTTGTAGTCGATCACCAGGAGCGAATTGTCGTTGAGCCGGTCAATGCGGTCGAGGCGCAGATTGAGCGTGAGGCCCGCAATGGTCACGGAGGCGCCCGCCTCGGTACTGGCGACTTCGAACTCAATGCGCGTGGCTTCGTAGTCGAGCCATGCGGTCACCAGCCGGACCAGGCGCTGCCGTTCCAGTTGAAGGTAGCGCCTTGGCATGCGCTCGCGGAGGCTGGCGGGAATCTGCTCGCGCAGGGCACGCGCGACGTGGCCGGCGACGAAGCTCTCGCGGCCGGACCGGTCGAGCAGCTCCCGGTGTGACCGGATGCCGTCCGGCGGACCAGCCCATACGGCGTGCAGGACGGCGTGGAGGAGCTGGCCGCGTTGGGCGGCGGTGAGGCCGGCCTGGGCAGGCTCCCAGTCTTTGGCGCCCAGGCGCGCGGTGGCAAATGCCTTGAACGGGCATTGCGACTGCGTGGTGAGGACGCTGGCGCCGCCGCTGGCCTTTCCGGGCGGGAAGGGAGCTTGGCTGAAATCCGGAAAGGCAACAGTGGTCGGCTTCTGCGCCGAGGGAGGCCGTAGTTCCGGGGGCACTTCGTGAGGGGTTCCGGCGAGCTTGGCGATCAACCGCGAGGGGCGCGCTTCGGATGTGTCGGTTTGCTGAGGATAGCTGAATCGGACCTCGGATGCCGAAGCCAGCAGGCGGGTCGTGATGGCATGGGCCAACTCCCAATCAAGCTGAGGCGTTGCGTGAGGCATTCCTGCGTCGCGCTGAATCTCGGGCGGCAGCAGCGGATGGGTTGCGCCGCCCGCGGGCCACGCGTCTTCCGATGCGCCCAGGAACCACACTGCATCGGCCGTGAGCCCGGCCGACTCTGCCGGGCCGGCGATCTGGATGGGCGCGTCTTCGGATTCCGGGGCAAAGAGTGTCTCGTTGGCCGTGCGGCCAAGGGCGGATAGAAACTCCTGCCAGGGAATGCGGCGGCCATCGAAGCCCAGCGAGGCCGAAGCGTCGAGAGCTTGCTGCCAGCGATCGAAGGCCTGACGCTCGGCGCTCTGGAGCGGTCGGCTGCCCGGCCAGCCGGTCGCCTGAAGCAACTGTGGAACCAGTCCCGCCCAGTCGAGCGGGCTCTGCTGCCGGGCGCTCTTGGCAGCAAGGAGGGCGCGGGCCTGGCGCATCCGCTCACACCACGGCGCGGGCAGCAGGTCAGTTGCCGGCCTCTGGATTATGAAGGCCTCCAGAGCCCAATGGATGCGCTCCAGATTGCAGTTGCGCAGTGCGCGCATATAGGCCTGGAGTGCGGCTGAATCCCCACGGGTTACGGCCGTCTGTCCAGTGGAGAGCAGCCAGTCCAGCTCCTGCTCCTCAATTGGGCCGGTGAGCCAGCGGAGCAGCAAGAGCGCTCCCTTTGCCAGGGCGGCCTGGCCAAGCGGCACTCCCAGCGAAAACTCGAAGAGGGGTTTGCTTGTTGAGCCGGCATGGCGGAGGAACGCCCGCTCGATCTCGCCACGGCGCCCGCCGGCGTCCTGGGTGATTACCAGCAGGCGTGCGGCCGGATTGGCAGCGAGTTGGCCGCGGCACCAGAGGGCACAAGCGTCCAGTTCGCTTTGCAGATCGTTGGCGGCATGAAAGCCGACCGTGGGAGCCGGCACACCGTGCGCGGCCTGCTGCCACGGGCCCCAGGCATCGAAGAGAGCTCGCTGCACGGGGAGGATACGGTCAAAGCCTGCCAGCAGCAGCGGAGGGCGGGCTGCCGATTCGGCCTGGAGCAGCGGAATCAGCTCCAGCGGGAGGCGGCTGGGGCTCAGCAGGTTGCCGGAGCGGCATTCCTTTTCGAAGGCGCTGAGCCAGCCGCTGAAGGCCGCCGCGTCCTGCTGCCATCCGCTGCGCGCAGCCGCGCTCTGAAGGTACCGCGGGGCAAAGCTGCAGAGCAGGTCGTGTGCTTCCATGGCCAGCGCGGCCAGGCGATGCCGGGGTCCCTCCAGGACCGCAGCCACGTGCTCGCCGGTTCCGGCGATGCCTGCCCAGATTGCCTGCTCCTGCGTGGAGTTGAGCAGCAGGCATCCGTCGCGCGCCGCGTTGCTGGCCAGCCGGTCCCAGGCTGCGCGGGCAAAGCTTCTCCAGTCCTGGATCTGCGGGGCGGGCCAGGCGGCCAGCCCATCTGCCCGGCGCGCCCTGTGAAAGGCAGCCTCCAATGCCCGGGCGGCTCGGTCGCTGGAGGTAACCACCAGGCCGCCGTCCTGAAGCCATGAATCGATCGGACCCGTCGCAACAGCCCCCATTCCAGCTTTATACGCCCGCAGGATGCCCCCCACCTAACCCTGCCGGGCTCCAACCTGTGCATTGCCGATCATTTCCGCCGACGCGCGCATAATACAGTCATGCGAGCCCCAATGCCCCCGGCCATCTCTCTTTACGAACTTCGGCGGGGGAACCCGGTTCAAAATGTCAGGCATGTGACCGGTCCGTACCCCCCCGGAAATACCCCACCCCCCCCTATCTTGGTGTAACTTTTCCACAGCTTTTTGGTAACTTACTTGCCGATCATTAAGGTCCAACGGTGTAAAAGACGGGCGCCGTGCCTTCTGCCCTCAGTTTGGACCGGCCCGCACGTCCAGATCAAGTAAAGTATATACATAAGATAAAATAACGATATAACGAATATATTGACAAATATATAGCAAATCATGTAAACCGTTAGCGAATCAGGATTCCCAACTCCGAGTGTGCTGAATATGAAGAATCAGGTGCAACTCATTGCATACATTGACCGTTTGACGGGTGGGGGCATCGCCGAACTGTCTGCGCTGCTGGAGGGGCCGCTGGACGGAGTCTTTGGCGGAGCCCACCTGTTGCCGTTTTTTCATCCCATCGACGGCTCCGACGCCGGCTTTGACCCTATCGACCACACCATGGTCGATCCGCGCCTGGGCAACTGGGACGATCTGCGCGCTCTGGGCTCGACCGTGGAGCTGATGGCGGACCTGATCGTCAACCACGTTTCCAGCAAGTCGCCGCAGTTCCAGGACTACTCAAAGCGCGGCGCGGAGTCGCCCTATGCCGGCATGTTCCTCACCTACGACCGGGTATTCCCTCACGGGGCCACGGAGGCCGACCTGCTGCGCATCTATCGGCCGAGGCCGGGACTTCCGTTTGTGTACACCACGCTGGCCACCGGCGAAAAGCGCCTGCTTTGGACCACGTTTACGCCGCAGCAGTTGGACATAGACGTCTCGCATCCGCAGGGGAAGGCCTATCTGGACGCGATTCTTGAGCGATTCCACGCCGCCGGTATCCGCTCCATCCGGCTGGACGCGGTAGGCTACGCCATCAAGAAGCAGGGCACCAGTTGCTTCATGATTCCCGAGACCTTTGCGTTTATCGGCGAGTTGACGGCACAGGCGCGCGCGCTGGGCATTGAGGTTCTGGTCGAGGTACACAGCTACTACAAGCAGCAGGTGGAGATCGCGCGCCAGGTGGACTGGGTGTACGACTTTGCGCTGCCGCCGCTGGTCTTGCACGCGCTCTACAAGGCGGACGCGCGGCCGCTGGTGGAGTGGCTGGCGGTACGCCCGCGCAATTCGATCACTGTTCTCGACACGCACGACGGCATTGGCGTGATCGACGTGGGTGCGGACGGGGCAGGGAATCCAGGGCTGCTCGAGCCGGCGGCAATCCACAACCTGGTTGAGACTATCCACGAGCGGAGCCGGGGCCAGAGCCGCCAGGCCACCGGCGCCGCCGCAAACAACCTGGACCTTTACCAGGTGAACTGCACCTACTACGATGCGCTGGGGCAGAACGATGCGGAGTACCTGATTGCGCGCGCCATTCAGTTCTTTGTGCCGGGGATTCCGCAGGTGTATTACACCGGGCTGCTGGCCGGCGCCAACGACATGGACCTGCTGGCCCGCAGCAGCGTGGGCCGCGACATCAACCGGCATTTTTACACGCCGGCCGAGGTGCTGGATGCGCTCAAGAAACCCGTTGTGCAGAAGCTGATTGAGATCATCCGGCTGCGCAACACCCACCCGGCGTTTGGCGGCGAACCCAGCATAGTTTCCGCAGCCCCGAACGAACTCTCGATTACGTGGCAGAAAGAAAGCGACTGGGCGCGGCTGGAAGTGGACCTGGCAAAGAAGTGCGCGGTGATTGAGTACTCCGGCGAAGGGTTGCAGCCGAGCAGCGAAATCTGCATCGGGTAACAGAAGCGCAAATGAGCAAGGAGAAGCACAGATGACGGCAACGGCCCCGGCGGCGAACCATCTCTTTATCAAATCGCTGACCTACACAATGTTCATGATGTTCGCCATGACGACCGACTCGGTGGGCGTCATCATTCCCGAGGTCATTCGCACGTTTCACCTGAGCATGACCGCGGCGGGCGCGTTCCACTATGCCAGCATGTCAGCCATCGCGGTAGCGGCCATCAGCCTGGGATTCCTGGCGGACAAGCTGGGGCGGAAGAAGACCATCATTCTCGGGCTGGTGCTGTTTGCGCTCAACTCCTATTTGTTCGTCATTGCCAACTCTTACGCGTTCTTTGTGATGCTGCTGATTGTCTCCGGCGCATCCATCGGCATCTTCAAGACCGGGGCACTGGCGCTGATCGGCGATATTTCGAGCTCTACGCAGGAGCACACGTCCACGATGAATACCGTGGAGGGATTCTTCGGCGTGGGCGCCATCATCGGGCCGGCGATTGTGGCGCGCCTGCTGCTGGGCGGCGTGAGTTGGAAGTGGCTCTACGTGATTGCCGGATCGATCTGCGCCGTGCTCATTCTGACCGCGTGGCTGGTCAAGTATCCGCAGACCATGAAGGCCTCGCCGGAGCCGATTGACCTGCGGCGCACCGCGCACATGCTGAAGAGTCCCTATGCGCTGGGATTCTCGCTGGCCTGTTTTCTTTATGTCGCGGTGGAGTGCGCCATCTATGTGTGGCTGCCCACCTATCTCAAGAGCAACCAGCCGTCTTCGGCATTCATGGCGGCCTATGTGATCTCCATCTTCTTTGTCCTGCGCGCGGGCGGCCGGTTCCTGGGGGCGTGGGTGACCGCGCGCTGGAACTGGACCACGGTGCTGGTGGTCTTCAGTGGCGCCATCCTGGCCTGCTTCCTGGGTTCCATGTTCTTCGGGACCAATGCGACCGTGTACCTGCTGGCTCTCTCAGGCCTGTTCATGTCGGTCATCTATCCCACGCTGAACTCGAAGGGCATCAGTTGCTTTCCCAAGTCGGAGCATGGCGCGGTGGCGGGCGTAATCCTGTTCTTTACCTGCGCAGGGGCGGCGCTGGGACCCCTGGCCATGGGCGCGGTCAGCGACCTGTTCGGCGGGTTGAAGGCCGGCTTTGTGCTGGCCACCATCTTTGCCTCGCTGCTGTTTGCAGGGCTGCTCTATAACTGGATCGCCAACCCCACGCGCGAGGTGCTGCTCCGTTCCGACGAGAGCGAGTACGGGCTGGTGGAGAATTGCTCGACGAAGGCTTGAGGCCTCGGCTCTTGCCGGTTGGTTGTAAACTGGGCGTGTGAATCGCCGATTGCTAGTCTGCTCATTGCTCGCTGTTATCGTGTTGGCCGGGTGCCACACCGGCCAGAAAGCTGGAACGCAACCGCAGAACTTCAAGGTCTACAAACTGCGCGGCAAAGTCGTCTCCACCGACTCCGCCAAGGGCGAGGTAACGCTGAACCATGAGGCCATCGTCGGCTTCATGGGGGCGATGACCATGCCCTACAAGCTCAAAGACCCAACCATCCTCAGTGAGCTGCACCCAGGCGACGTGATTACCGCCGATGTGCTTGTCTCGCAGGACGCGGATGCCGACGTGCTGCTGGACCACATCGTGGTCGTGGCCCAGTCGAAGCCGGATTACAAGCCCTCAGTGAGCTACCATGTGCCTTCGCCGGGCGACCAGACGCCGGACTTCAAGCTGCGCAACCAGGATGGGCGCGCCATTCACTTGGGTGAGTTTAAAGGCAAGGCGCTGCTGATCACGTTTATCTACACGCGCTGCCCGCTCCCTGACTTCTGTCCGCGGGTAACGCGCAACTTTGCGCTTGTGGAAAAGCAGTTGGCAACCGATGCCGCGCTCCATGCCAAGACCCACCTGCTCTGCGTCAGCTTTGACCCGGAGCACGACACACCGGAGCGGCTGCGGGCCTATGCCGCGACCTATATCGGCAGCGATGCAAAGAGCGCCTTTGCGCATTGGGACTTTGCCGTGCCGGACAAGGCCGAGTTGCTGGAGATGGCGAAGTTCTTCGATCTGGGGATGACCAATGAGGCCGACTCGAGCATCACCCACACACTCTCAACCACGCTGATTGGCCCTGACGGCAGGGTGGTGCGTTTCTACCCAGGGAACGAATGGACAGCGGACCAGCTTACCGCCGACGTGCGCCAGCGGCTGGGCGTCTGATTTGAATCGGGCAGGGGCGTCCAGACATCCAAATCTATAGACTCGAAATTGGTTTCATCAAGTGAGGTCGTTTCGTAATGGCAAAAGTGACATTGGTTTTTGCAGCCCTGCTGGTGGTGTTGGGCCTGGCGGGCTATCTGGGTACCGGCAGCCTGCATCCCACGGCGCTGATTCCCACCTGGATTGGCCTGGCCCTGGGCATCTTTGGCTTCCTGGCCATCAGCCCCGACGAGGGCCGGCGGAAGCTGTTCATGCACGTCAACGTAACCATCGGGCTGCTGGGCTTTCTGGGCGGCGCGGTTGAAGCAGTGCGCGGCTATCTGCATGCCAAGGGCGCAGGGCTGGAGCCGGACCTGATTGCGCTGGGTTCCAAGGTGACGTTGGCGGGGCTGATGCTGATCTACGTCCTCTTGTGTGTGCGGTCGTTCATTACCGCGCGCCGTTCGGGGAAGGTCTAGCTCATGGGCTCAATGCATGGCGGAGGAATGGCGATGGGCGGCTCAAGGGCTGAGCGCTCACCGCGTGGCGGCAGAGCGCGCGCGGGACAGAGCGATCTGCCCAAGCGCAAGCCCAGCCTCAAGAAGATGTGGCCGCAAATCTGGTCGCTGGTAAGACCGCGGCTGGGCCTGCTGCTGGGCGGCATGGGGCTGATGGTGGTTAACCGGGTGGCAGGGCTGGTGCTGCCCTATACCTCAAAGCCGATGCTGGACACGGTGCTTTCTCCCGTGCATCCACGCGCCGACCTGTTGCCACGGTTCATCCTGCTGGTCTTCTCAGCCATCGTGGTGCAGGCCCTGACCTCCTTCTCTCTCACGCAGTTGCTCTCAAAGGCTGGCCAGCGCCTGATTGCCGAGATGCGCCGCCAGGTGCAACGGCACGTGGGGCTGCTTTCTGTCTCCTACTACGACGAGAACCGCACCGGCACGCTGGTGGCACGGATCATGACCGATGTGGAGGGGGTTCGTAACCTTGTCGGTACAGGTCTGGTGGAGTTTGTGGGCGGCCTGCTGACGGCGGTGCTCGCTTTTGTGTATCTGTTGCACCTGAGCGCAACGGTTACGCTCACGGTATTTGCCGTGATGGGCGTTTTTGTGTTCATTCTCCAATATGGATTCAAGATGATTCGGCCCATCTTCCGCGAGCGAGGCAAGATCAACGCCGATGTGACCGGGCGGCTGACCGAATCGTTGGGCGGCGTGCGCGTCATCAAGGGATACCACGCGGAAGAGCGCGAGGCAGGCGTGTTTGGGGCGGGCGTAGACCGGTTGCTGGCCAACGTAATGAAGTCGCTCACCATGACCAGCCTTCTGGGAGCGGCTTCCACGACTGTGCTCGGACTGGTGTCTGCCCTGGTGATGTGGCTGGGTGGACACAAGGTGCTGGACCACACCTGGACGCCCGGCACGTACTTTCAGTACTACATGTTCCTTGCCTTCATGATTGCGCCCGTCTTCCAGATTGTGAACATCGGCACGCAACTGACGGAGGCCTTTGCCGGCCTGGACCGCACCGGCGAGATCATGGCGGAACTGGAAGAGAACCAGCAGTCAGGACGCACGGAGAAGATGCCGCCCATCCAGGGCACTGTGCGCTTTGAGGATGTGGAGTTTGCCTACGACCCGGAGAAGCCGGTGCTGCATGGCCTGAGCTTTGTGGCCGAGCCGGGCACAGTGACCGCACTGGTCGGCTCATCGGGTTCGGGCAAATCGACCATTATCAGCCTACTCTGCGCGTTCCATACGCCTTCAAAGGGCCGCGTCACGGTGGACGGAATCGATCTGGCGCATGTGGACCTGAATACCTTCCGCTCGCAGCTGGGCGTGGTGCTGCAGGACTCGTTTCTTTTCGACGGCACCATTCGCGAGAACATCCTGTTTTCAAAGCCCGATGCCACCGAGGAGCAGTTCCTCTTTGCCTGCCGCACGGCCCGTGTAGACGAGTTTGCCGAGCGCTTCCCGGACGCGTATGACACCGTGGTCGGCGAGCGCGGCGTGAAGCTCTCCGGTGGGCAGCGGCAGCGGCTCTCCATTGCTCGCGCGCTGCTGGCTGAGCCGCGGATTCTGATCCTCGACGAGGCCACCAGTTCGTTGGATTCCGAGTCGGAGGCAATGATTCAGGCCGGCCT
>Ga0302319_10023406_pt1 | contig 11038 bp, 2 predicted proteins | sample Bog_T0_2_FD_203319 | JGI IMG/M metagenome (GOLD analysis project Ga0302319, IMG submission 203319) | Peat permafrost microbial communities from Stordalen Mire near Abisko, Sweden - Bog_T0_2 | ecosystem: Environmental > Terrestrial > Soil > Wetlands > Peat | place: Sweden: Abisko, Stordalen Mire...
AATATCGTCAAACACGGCTTTGTTCTCGACGCGCACGCCGGCCAGAGTGCTGATGGCGAAAAAGCGCCGGTAATTCAAACGCTGATCGCCCTCGCGCCATGAGGCCAGTTGATAATGCTGCCTGGCCAGCAACTCCCGGAGGGCGGCCGAGTTTTGATTGGTTTGCTCGATTGAACCATCCGGGGCAAGAGAACCCGGCGCCAACGGAAAATCATGCTCAAAATAGCGCAATACCACTTCGTTAGCGCGGTTTTCAAGTTTCAATTCTGCTTTTTCCAGGACCGTTTCATAATCGCCGCCCAAAATCGGCAGGAGTATTTTGCCCCGGAGGGTTTCATCAGCGGGATCCCAATCAATATCGAAATGGCCGGCAAAGCGGCTCGCACGTCCGTTTTTGAGGAGGTCCCACCACCATGCATTGGCGCGGGTGGATATCCCCATGTGGTTGGGAACAATATCCAGAACTAACCCCATTCCGTTCTTATGCAGGGTTCGGACCAGCGCCTCGAGTTCCTCCTCGGTTCCAATCTCCGGATTCAACCGGCTAAAATCGCAGACATCGTAGCCGTGGTTGCTGTGGGCGGCGGCCTGGAACAAGGGGGAGGCGTAAACGTGGGAGATTCCAATCGCGCTAAGGTATGGAATCAAGGCGGTCGCCTGGGTCAATCGGAAATGTTCATTAAACTGGAAACGGTATGTGGCCCTCGGAATAACCATGATTAACTGGATTGGATATGAAAGCCGAGCTGCCGGCCAAGCAATATAAACTTTTCGACCCAAGTCTTTGACTTCTCATCGGTTCGCGCTTTTATTTCAGGCAGGATTTTCGCCCGAAGCTGATCATAAGCATTTTGCGCCTTCCATAGATTGATGCCAAATGGCATGTGAGGGATCAGGGCCGCGGAAGAGTTAAAATGCTGAAGGATCTCGAGGTTTTCCGGGGTTTTCTGAAGTTCCTCGCTCAGCCGGTCGAAATGCTTTTTGACGGCAAACGCGAGCTGATCTTTTTCTAGGACCGCGCTGATCAGAGTGGCCTCCTCGAGCAACGCTTTGACCTTCTCCGGGTCCACGTGCCCATTTTGGAACTGCTTTTGCAGCTCCGCGTTGATGACAAATTCCGTTGCGGGCGCCAATGAATTCAAGGGCGGAACCCGCATGTCATGCAGGAAATGAGCCAGGGGTGAATAGCGGTCCGTCAGCAAGCGATAGGTGTTGTAAATATCCTGGCGGGTCGTCGCCAGAATTTGGTTCAGCGCCTTGAATTGTTCATCCCGGAAAAGATTCTTCAACGTGTAATGGACTGGGCCGAAATAATGGTCCATGGTTCGGATTATTTCCGCGAAATCCGTGCGTTCAAAGGCGGCCTTTGTTTCGGCGACCAATGCTTGGTAGCTGTCCATGCCCTGGCTCAGGCGAACCCCGCAATTCAAATTATGCTCGCCCATGTGCAGAACCGCGTAAGTGACCATCGCCCTATCACCCGTGACGGCAAAGTTGACGTTGATGCGGCCGACTGCCAGCCGAATGCTTCCAGTGGTAAAGAGCTGCCGGTCTTCCTGTTTGACGAGATAGGAATAAATCTTCGCCTCCTCGGGATAAGACTCGAAGAGGGAGCTGATCGCATAGTGGGCGGCTACTTTTTCCAACGTCATCACCGATGGCTTGACGAATTTCTCATAGATAGCACGGCCATTCTGATGCTCGGACAGATTGCTTTTGGCCTGCGCCAGAATTTCCAGAAACCCCGGCTCGAAATTTTCCGCCCCGAGTTCGGTGGCCAGCTGCAAGGCCCGCGCCGCATACTGGATCACCTGGACGGTTTCAATGCCCGAAATTTCGTCGAAGAACCAGCCACAACTCGTATACATCAACATGGCATGTCGCTGCATTTCCAATAGCCGGATTATCGTGCCTTGCTCGGAGTCATCCAGCGGCCGCTTCGCGACGCCGGAAAAAAACCGCGCCATATTTCCCGGTGAACGGTCCAAGATGACGGAAATGTATTCGTCGCGCGCCTGCCACGGGTCTTTCAGGTATTCACCAGCCTTGCTCTCGAAAAAAGGCCCCAGTTGATCCCGCAACCAATCCATGGCTTGCCGCAACGGGGCGCGCCATTTCTGGTTCCAACCGCCATGGCCACCGGCGCAGCATCCGCAATCGCTTTTCCAACGTTCCACTCCGTGCGAGCAGCTCCAGGCACTCCCCTCGTGAATTTCCGCTTCGCAAGTGGGCGGGTGCGATTCCAGGAATTCGGCGTAAATCGACAGCTTGGTGGTCTCATTGACTTCAACCTGCTGCAGCGCAAATGCTAGCGCCATGTCGCCGAACTGAAAGTGGTGTCCGTAGGATTCGCCATCTGTCGCAATATGCACGAGCTGATCGTGCTTTCGTCCGTCGTCAAAGGCGTCCAACAGGCGCGCGGAAAACCTTTCTCCATTCACCAGCAACTTTTCGAAGGCGACCGCCTGTGAAACCGGTGAGTCATAAAAAAAGACGACGATGGAACGTCCGGATGAAAGTTTAACAACGTAAGGCGAGGTGGGATCAACCCGGGCGCCATTGACATCTTCCCATTCGCTGTCCTGTTCCAAAGACCGGATTCGGCTGGCTTGATACGGGGAGAGAATGGTGAATTTAATTCCGTGTTCCGCCAGGACATCGAGCGTGGCATTGTCTGCCGCGGTTTCCGGCAGCCACAGTCCTTCCGGCGGCCGGCCGAAACGGGTTTCGAAATCGCGAACCCCCCAAAGCACCTGGGTACGTTTATCTCGAGCGTTTGCGAGCGGAAGAATAATGTGGTTATACCCTTGGGCAATTGCCGAGCCATGACCGGAAAAACGGGCGCGGCTTTTTTTATCGGCATCTACGATCGCTTGGTGAATTTCTGGCTGCTGGTCTTTCATCCACGAAAGCAAGGTCGGGCCGAAATTAAAGCTGATGCGCGAATAATTGCTCACGATCCGTTCAATTTTTCCTTCCCCGTCCAATAGTCGCGCGCGAGCGTTGGGAGCGTAGCACTCGAAACTAATCCGCTCATTCCAGTCGTGGTAGGGTGAAGCGGAATCCTGGAGTTCGACGGCTTCAAGCCAAGGGTTTTCCCGCGGGGGCTGGTAAAAATGCCCATGGATGCAGATACATTTATTCATGTTTGAAAACGTGCTTACTAGTTCTTGCGGAGATGGTTTTGGATTGCCGGATTGCTAATCTCACCTTCTTTGGGCTTTGCTTGAGCATTCTCGATGCCACTCAGTTTGCGTTTCGCGAGCCGAGGGAAGAGGTTTGCTTTATCCCATTGGACGATTGGCCACATCAATCACCTAGGCGGTGCATTATTGAGCCCTGATGGAAAGGGGATCAACCTGTTGTATCGTGCATTTCGCAATTTTGTTATGATATTTGCATTGTGGCTGGCCATCTGCAGGATGCGAATTCATTGCTTATCGCATGGCGGGCTTCCGGCATTTACTTACTCATCAAAAGCAAATCCAATATGTAGGTAGCGGCCTCCGGAGGGAAATAAATGGCCTGTTTAGGTTACAAAATATGGATTGGGTTTTGAATCTCGCAAGGTGCAATGAAATTCGGGAAATGACGGGCGGAATGCAAGCCGCATTGGTACGCAGGCGGTTCGATGGGCCATTATGTTTGGGGATTTGCCCTAAAAAATTTAGGCATGGTCCATGCTGGAAGGACGGCAGCGGGATCGGAGAACCCCGCTCATGGTTAGCAATACGAAGATTTTATGAAAACGTTGGAAGCGTTATTTATCAGAAGTTTAGGCATGAGGTATTGCGCCGAATTTCTCGATGAAGAAAAGGCAGCTAAGAACCAACCAGCCGGGTTGGCACATAGGCATTGCAACCTGAGGTCCGATTCCGCCCCGTTCGAACGCGAAGTTATTGGCCATGCAACTTGAATCTCCCATGGGTGTTATCAACTTGGCACTCATATATCTGCAGTCGGAACCGCCAAAGTTCCGACTGCAGTCTCCTCATTCACTTGTCATGGGCGGTGCTCATGAATAGTTTATACGAATCTTTACGGCGGCCCCCCCCGGGGACCTCCCTCACCGGGCGGTCACGTGGAAAAGGCAGTAATGACAACCAGAATCGACCTTAACCAGACTCCGGAGGAGGCTTTGGCCTTCCAGATGCGCGGCGACCTGCTTACGATTGCCAGCCGGATCAGTCATGATTTGCGCACCCCGCTCAGCGGAATCGTCAGTACGGCCGAAGTTCTTAAAGAGATTCTCGAAGAGAGCGATCCATCATCTGCCGGACTGGCGGATTCGCTGTTGAATTCCGCGGAGCAAATTACGGTGTTGCTACGGCAAGTAAGCTTTATGATCAAGGCTTCAGTCAATCCGCCGCCGTTGACCAATATATCCATGGGGGAGGCTGTCTGGTCAGCCTTGCAACGTGTGGAAAGCAAAATGCTAAGACGCAAAATCACCGTTCTGCAACCAGACAGATGGCCGGAGGTGCAAGGAGTAGTCGAATGGCTCGAAATGATCTGGTGGGATTTGCTGGTTTATGCCTTGCGTCCGAATGCCGAGGATTTCAAGCTTGAACTGGGCTGGCAGGCCGAAAATGACCGATGCCGTTTTTGGATTCGCGATAGCCGCCCGCGCGTTGCGATGGAAAAATGCGAGAAGCTTTTCCAGTCGTTTGAGTCGCTTCACGAAGCAGGCCGGGGCGCCGTGTTGGAACTTTCCATTGTCCGCCGGCTCGTTGAGCTTCTGATGGGAACCTGCGGCTGCGAAGAAAACCAAGAAGCCGGTATGCTCCTGTATTTTGATTTGCCGTCGTTCGGGAAGACCGATTAGTTCTCTGCCCTTTTGCCGGGGGCGCATTTCTTACAATGTTACTTCCACTAAATGCTCTTTTCGGTCGTTAAAAAGTTTTAAAACCGCAACGGATTCGCTCCCGCCGTCGATCAAGATTTTCACCGGCGCCTTCCAACTGCCGGAGGCGTTTCGAAAGTTCAAATGATAAACGGTTTCCCGGAATCGGTAGTCGATCTTGAAGGATTTCCACTCGCTGGGCACGCGTGGGGTGAACCGCAATTCATCCACAATGATTTCCAGGCCCAGGAATGTTTCGGTAATCAAGCGATACATCCAGCCGGCGGACCCGGTGTACCACGTCCAGCCACCGCGACCCGTATGCGGCAGGACACTGTAAACATCCGCCGCCACGACGTACGGTTCCACCTTGTAGCGGGCGACATCGGCGGCTTTTTGAGCGTGGAGCACGGGATTGATTAACTTGAAAAACTCCCAGGCGCGAGCCGATTCGCCGGCCAGGGCGAATGCCATCACCGTCCAGATTGCCGCGTGCGTGTATTGGCCGCCGTTTTCCCGGACGCCGGGCACGTATCCCTTGATATAGCCTGGCTCCAGGAGCGATTTGTCAAAAGGCGGATCGAACAGCTGGATCAGCTTCGCATCTTGCCGGACGAGTTTATGCGCGACGGCGTCCAGGGCGATCCGGGCGCGTTCCGGATCGGCGGCCTGGGAAATGACCGCCCAGCTTTGCGGCAGCGAATCAATCTGGCATTCAGGATTGCTCGCCGAGCCCAGTGGCTCGCCGTTGTCGAAATAGGCGCGCCGGTACCATTGACCGTCCCACGCATTCTTTTCAATCTGTTCGCGCAGGGTATTGGCGCGTTCGGCGCATTCACCGGCAAAGGTTTTGTCCCCTTTTCGTTCGGCGAGGACGGCAAATCGTTTCAACACGTCATAGAGGAAAAAGGCAAGCCAGACACTCTCGCCTTTGCCATGTTCGCCGACCAGATTCATGCCGTCGTTCCAATCGCCACAACCCATCAACGGGAGACCATGTTCGCCAAATTTCAGACCGTTCTTGATGGCACGGACACAATGTTCGTAAAGCGTGCCGGATTCATTGGCGCGCTGCGGCAGATCGTAGTATGCCTCTTCATCCGGCCGGACCGGGCGGCCTTCCAGGAAGGGCACATCGCTATCCAGCACGCCCGTGTCTCCGACCGCTTCCACATAGCGGCAGGTCGCATACGGCAGCCAAAGGAAATCATCGGAAAAATGGGTGCGAACCCCGCGCCCTTGGGGGGGGTGCCACCAATGTTGGACGTCGCCTTCGCGGAACTGGTGGGCGGCGGCGCGAAGCAGCTGCTCGCGCAATAATTCGCGCCGCGTGTATACAAGCGCCATCGCATCCTGCAGCTGGTCGCGGAAGCCAAACGCTCCGCCGGATTGGTAGAATCCCGTCCGGGCCCAGAGGCGGCACGCAATCACTTGATACATGAGCCAGCCGTTGGCCAAAACATCCAGCGCGGGCTCCGGTGTTTCCACGTGTACCGCGCTCAATGTGTGTCCCCAGTAATCCCAGATATTTTTCAGCTCGTCGTGGCAGGCTTGAAGATTCTGCAGGCGCCGGGCCAGGATGCGAACCTGCTCGAGGTTTGAGCCGACACCAATGATGAAAGCGATTTCCCGTTCCTCGCCCGGCGCCAGTTCCAGTTGTACCTGCAAGGCGGCGCAAGGATCAAAGCCGGCGCCGGTTTTGCCCGAAAGGCGAACCCGCCCGAGCGCCGCCGGGCGGGCGGGCGTGCCGTTGCGCCCGAGAAACTCCAATCGATCCGCCGTATGGGAGCGCGACAATTCGGTGCTGCCGACAAAGGCGATGCGGCCCTCAAAGTCGGTGTTATAAGGATTGCGGGCCAGCAGAACCCCCGTTTGCGCATCAATCTCCGTCGCTACGTGGCGGGCGCTTTTCGCCCGCAGCTCGCCCAGGACCCACTCCCAGTAACCCGTTACCGAGATCCGCCGCGGTCGATCAGAATTATTTTGCAGTTTAAAAACCACAAATTTTACCGGCTCATGTGCGGATACATAAACGCAGAGCTCGGAGGAAATGTCCGCCTCGGCGTGTTCGAAGGCGCTGTAGCCAAAACCATGACGAATTACGTAAGGACTCCGCCCCCGGGCGGGCAGGGGAGTAGGCGACCAAAAATGGCCGGTGTATTCGTCGCGAATATAGAATGCCTCGCCACTGGTGTCGGACACGGCGTCGTTATTCCAGGGGGTCAGGCGGAATTCATGGCAGTTCTCGCTCCACGTATAACTGCCACCGGTTTCAGTGACCAGCGTTCCGAAATTCGGATTGGCCAGAACATTGGACCAAGGGGCTGGAGTGGCCTGGCCGGGCCGCAGGGTTATCACATATTCCTGCCCATCGCGGGTAAAACCGCCGAACCCGTTGAAGAAAATCAAGTCGCGGTCCGCCAATTCCGGGGGCTTTACTTCGTCATGCTGAGGATGGAGCCGCAAATTGGGCGGCAAAAACTCAGCCCGCGAACGGCGCAATAGTTGTTCCGGCAGGCCGCCCTTTTGGTCGTGCAATACTATTCTCGCCGCCGCCTCCAGGAGCACACGGTCCTCAGCGGAAAGCTGGTCGATGCGCTTTAAAAAGATGCCGCCCGGTTTGTCGATGATCTGGCTGGCGCCGCTGGCGGATATCAGATTGCGGATTTGATCATTTAATGACTGGCGATATACGGAATCATCATCGTTCAAAATCACAAGATCGGCGGACAACCCTTTCAGTCGCCAGTAGGCGTGCGCCAGGATGATTTGCCGAACCAGGTCCGAGCGATCGAGCTGGGTGCTGTACGCGAGAACGATGGGAAGATCCCCGGAAATGCCAAAGCTCCAAAGATTCCGCTGGCCACGCTGGTTGCGCAGAAGCGTTTCCCGCGATGCGCGCCGGGCAACCTGGTTATACAGCAGGGCGCCGGCAAGGCGGCCGTAGAGCTGCGCCTCGCTCTCGGTGGTATTAAGGTGCCGCAGAGCGACGGCCCCATGCGTCCAGGCCAGTTCAAAACATCGGTCGGCGATGGTATGATCCTGATACTTTTCCACCAAACCGACTACTTCGTCGCGGGTGGGCGCGATTCCGGACACCAGGATAATCGTGCCGCTTTCCTGCGGTTCCAGCTGGATGGTCCGACGAATGGCTGCAATGGGATCCAGCACGGAGCCTTCGCTATTGGACAAGGCGGTTGAGTTTCTCATGGCAGCGGGCGAGGCGAGGTTGCCCGTGCGTCCGAGAAACAGTGAGCGGTCGGTCTCAAATGACGCGGCGCCAACTTCGTGGCCGTCGGCCAGAAGTAAATGCGCCATCCAAGGCAGTTTTTCGTTCAACGCCCGTGGCCGCCGGGAGAACAAGATCGCGCTTTGCCGGGGCAGCAGCTGTGTTTGGACGAAAAGATTGCTGAATGCCGGGTGGGCGATGTCCGCCGCGGTCGTATTTAAAACGATTTCCGCGTAAGTGGTGACCTCAATGATCCGAACGTCATCGGAGTGGTTGGTCAGGGTGAGCCGGCGCACTTCCACATCGTTTTCGGGCGACACCGCAATCTCGGTGTGGGAGTCAATTTCATGGAAGCGGGTGCGAAATTCCGCTCGCCCTTGGCTGAAAATGGCTTCATAGCCGGGTTTTTGCTCCAGGGTGGGATGGTGGGCGGCTGACCAGAATTCGCCGCTCTCCGCATCGCGCAGATAAAAAAACGTTCCCCAGCAATCGCGCGTGCCGTCTTCCCGCCAGCGGGTCATGGCGGTATCGTTCCAGCGGCTGTAGCCACCTCCTGAATTTGTGACCATGACATGGTAGCGCCCGTTCGACAGAAGATGCACTTCCGGCGTCCCCGCATTGGGATCGGTAAAGACGCGCAAAATGGCCTCGGAAGTTGGAGCTGTTTCGCGCTCGCGGCCCGCTTCCAATTCGTGGGGATAAAGCACGGAAGTTTCGCGCGGCACGCGTTCGTGCAACAACAAATCGGCGGATTTGAGCAGAGGATTTGCCAGGAACCGCCGCTGCATGGGCCGGTCCAGCAGGGTGTACGCCAGGGAGAGCAGGCTCATGCCTTGATGGTGGGCCATGAACGAACGAATCACCGCGTGAGTCTGATTGTTCGGAATGCGTTCGGATGTGTAATCCAAGGCTTCGTAGAAGCCGAACCGGCCTTCGGCTTTTTCACCGCGCAAGGCCGACAAATTCTTAAAACTCGCCTCCGGAGCCACCATCAACGCCATGATCGTGGCATACGGGGCAATGACAATGTCCTGGGCCAGCCCGCGTTTAAACCCGAGACCCGGCACGCCGAAGGCCCGGTACTGGTAATTGGCGTCGGCATCGCGCAAATTGTAACCGGACTCAGAAATCCCCCAGGGAACACGGATCTGATGGCCATATTCGATCTGGCGCGCCACTGCGGATTTGCAGGAAAGATCAAGGACCGTGTTCTCGTAGCTGGGCATCACCAGCATGGGCATCAAATATTCGAACATAGAACCACTCCACGAAATCAATGTAGGGTGTTTATTGGCGGAAGTAAGCGAACGGCCCAGGCGGAACCAGTGACTTTGATCCACCTGGCCGAGAGCGATGGCCACGTAGCTCCCCAAGCGCGCTTCGGACGCGAGCAAGTCATAACAACTGGGGTCCAGCCGGTGTTGGTTAACGTTATAGCCAATCGAAAAGAGTTCGCGGCCCGTGTCATAAAGCAGTTTAAAATCCATCCGGGCGACCTCATCGGCTCGCTGCGCCAGGGTTTCGAGTTCGTTGATTGTTTCGGCGGCAAGAGCTGCGGCGCCGGCCAGCATCGACCGCAGATCCAACAGCGTTTGGGTGAGCGCTTGATGGTCAGGTTCGAGGCTCGCGCTATCACGAATCAAGTCCAAATCTTCAAGCCATTTCGGCGTCTGCTCCGCCTGATGACGCAGACTGAATGAGCCGTTTATGGTTTTCCAGAGCGCGGGCAGCTGAGGTCGTCCGGGCAAATTCAAATGGACACTCAATGCTTTATGCAGTTGAACCCAAGGAAAACGGGTGACGACTTCTTCCCGATGATCGCGAAGTTCTTTCTCGAACAGTTTCCGCCAGTTTTCAAATTCGAGGTTGGCGGGGTTCGAACTTGCGCCCAGTGGCGCCGCACTCTCAATTAATTGGTCCAAATTTAAGAACAGGTCCGGCGGTGTCAAAGTCGGATCTCGCAGAAGCCGCCCAATCGAATCCAACGGCGCCGAGTATTTCGCGTCGTGTGCCTGTTTGGCCAATATGTCGAAGGTGTCCAGCAGCCCGGCGCGGATTTTTTTACCGTCCCAATTCGCATCAGGCAATTCCACGAGGCCGGATTGGAGCGTTAACAGGTGCCCGGCCAGATTTCCGTTATCCACGGTCGACAGGTAAAGAGGCGGCAAGGGTTTTAGGGTGCGGGTGTCGTACCAATTATAGAAATGGCCGCGATACCGCTCCAGTTTTTCGGTGGTGGCCAGGGAGTTTTGCAAATAAGTGGTCAGTCGTCCCAGGGAAACATAGCCGAAATCGTGGGCGGCCAGCGCTCCCAACAAGCCCAGACCGATGTTGGTTGGTGACGTCCGGGTCGCGATGACCGGCCGCGGATAGGTTTGAAAATTATCAGGGGGGAGCCAGTGGTCTTCCGCGGTTACAAAGGTTTCAAAGAAATTCCAGATTTTTCGCGACAGGGTCCGCAGTTCCTGAATTTGCGCCGGCGAAAAATCCGCTTGTGCCTCCCGAATGGGCAAGCTGATGTACCATGCCAGCAAAGGGGAAATGGTCCACAGCGCCAGGAACACTACGGGCAGCGGCGAAAACGGATTACCCAGAGAATAAAACAATGCCGCGGCGCTCAAAGCCAGAAAGGGGGCCGACCACATGGCCCTGAGAAAAATTTGCAGTTTGCTGGTGTCTTCCTGTTCGACTTCATTGGCGGTCTGCCATTCGAGCAACCGCCGCCGGCTGAAGGTCAGCCGCCACCACGTGCGCGCCACCGCGTCCAGACTGACGACGGCGTCGTAAGCCAAAAAGGCGACGCCTAATACGATCTGGCCGAGCTGCTGCAGCAGGCTTTGCCAGACATTTTTCAGATGCAGTTCCAGCGGCAGATCCCGGGGCTTGCGCAGACACTCCGTGAGCAGAGCGAGAAGTGACGGCGCCACAATGATCGAAAGGATGAAGAACCCCCAAATGCTGGTTTG
>Ga0302319_10023407_pt1 | contig 11037 bp, 9 predicted proteins | sample Bog_T0_2_FD_203319 | JGI IMG/M metagenome (GOLD analysis project Ga0302319, IMG submission 203319) | Peat permafrost microbial communities from Stordalen Mire near Abisko, Sweden - Bog_T0_2 | ecosystem: Environmental > Terrestrial > Soil > Wetlands > Peat | place: Sweden: Abisko, Stordalen Mire...
TCCTTACGGTGTCGATGATCGGCATATGATGCTCCTGAAGTCGCCCGCTTGGGGCGGATTGGCGTCCACGAGCAAGAGCACCCAAACCCAAATTTCTTTTGTTGAGTGCCCCCGCTTCATGGCTCTTGCGTCGCGGCAGGGGCGCGGAGGGTTCTGTCAAGGCCGCCGCAGGCGCCGCGTCAGCGGACGGAGCGAAGCGGAGAGCCTTTACAGGTTCCGACCGCCTCTGCCAAAAAGCCGCCTGAAGCGGGGGCACGTAACGAAAGAAGAAATTTAGGAACGGTTCCTTATTGCCGTACGCCCGTCAGTGTCCAGCTTGAGAGCATCAGATGGTCGTTTTCGACCGCACCGGGACCGTTCGCTCGGGAATCTTCCCCGTATCCGGGAATGAGGGCTACAATTCCTTAAATGCCAAAAACGAAAGCAAGGAAACTCGAAGTCTTTCTGCTCCATTGCAGAGAAGGCGAAAATAAGTTGGATTATGGCGACGTTTTCGCCAAGATCAGCAAGACGAAACCAGCCACCCGGCAGCTCGAGGATGGCGACAAATTGTTGGCATTGCCCAGCATTCGCTTTCATGATGTTCGCAAGCTCGTCGAACTCGTCGCCTACGAGGGACCGGTTGGCGTCAACCCATTGATTTTCGACGCCGCAACCGGGAGAGAACGCTTCGAGTCACTGACCGGGACACAGGTAGTCGCAACCCGGACCTATGCTCTGATCGACCTGAAAAGCCGCGAGGCGATCATCGAGTATAACCACCGCGGAGCGAAGGCGCATGACATAGCAGCACTATTGGAAGAAACCGGCCGAAAGGTCGGATTCGGCCCAGACTTCGCAGTCGAACTCAATCCGACGGTGGACGGCAGCTTCTTGTCCGCCTTAGACAGATTTGGGCGGATTAAACTCGCAAACATGAAGGTAGTTAGGCCAAACTTCGACTGGACCGACAACTACGAAGGGCTGAACAAAGTCGGAGATGAATCACACGGCCGAGCGGTCGAACTGACGGTGGCGGCCCACCGAAATGACAGCCTCTCCAATCGCGGAGGAATCATTCAATATATTCGGCAAATGATAGAGGAAGGAGTCACCAGCCTGAAGGGTGCCAAAGTCGTGGGCATGCGGAAGGGTGAAACAGCCGAGACCACTATCTCGCTTGCAAACCATGTGGTCCATCAAAAGACGTTCGTCGAGGTCGATGCGAATGGCCACGCAGTGAGGGCAGATATCCAGGAGAAGCTCCGAGAGTTCCAGAAATCGCGGGCAGCTGCGAGAAGGGGATGATCAAATCTCTGGTGTTCTATGCCACGAAAGGGCTTCTGCCACGCCTTCGGCGCATCGTGATCAATCTTGGGTTCGCACTAAGCATAGTCATCGGCGTGACGTGCTTTTCTCAGGGGCCTAACCTTCCAGTTGCGCAGCTCAAGTCAAGCGATGTTGGAAGCATGATCTTGACATACGCCGCAATTGCATTTGGATTTTGTATTACTGGCATGGCCCTCGTCCTGACGCTCCCCAACGACAGATTCTTAAAGAGCCTGCAATGCCACAAGATCGACAGTAAATCCCAAAGTTCTTATCTCGATCTCCTATTCGTTTTTTCCTGGACCGCAGTCTGCCACTGGCTCCTGGTTGTGTCCGGGATAGCTATAATTATTTTTCGCGGCACAGTGCCGAATCTCATGAGCCAATCGGATGCCTTGGGGTGGAGGCTGTTTGTCTCCTGGTTCTTCGGGTTGTGTGCGTACAGCCTGATTCAGTTTTTAATGACCGTCATTACGCTCTCACAACTCGGTCACCTTTATTCCAAGGATCTGGACAATGATATGCCGTCCTCGAAACAGTAGTCGGCGATATGAAAGTCGCTACTCTACCGGCATGCTAGAGGGACGTGGTACGCGGCCGGGGTGTCGCCGGAAATACATTCCTGCCCGGCAGTACTCGGAGTCCTGTCGGGATATGTGCTCAACGTGCGGCGCAGGTCCATGGTCAACATGCTTTCCATGTAATCTGACGGCGCCATGACAGTCGTTGCACCGAAATTGGGTTGCCTCATCGCGGATGGCATCAACAACCTCGGCGATGACCCACTCCCAAACCTTCTCTCCATTACGGAGAAACAGCTTCTTCACCTCACAGGTGTATATCTTCTCCGCGACCTTCATTTTTGCGGTCTTCCTTCCAAGGCAATCTATGTGCCGCCGACTCCGTTGCACAACCTAATCGACAAATCACAGAACTTGCACTTTTGTGTCAGTACTTCTCCGCGTCACTCGATGCCGAGGCTGACGGGAACGTCTTTCGGCGGTTGTGCCCGCACCTGGTCATAGACTTGCTTACGCATCCATTCACTGACAAGCCGCTGGAAATCCTTGTCATTCATGTAGCGAGCAAAGATCTCATGGTTTTGGTCCATGCGATCAATGAATTTATCCTCCAGTGCCTTATCGAACACGTATCCGAAGTTCTCCAGAGAATTGACCTTAGCGGCCTGTTGGATGGCAGTGTCGGAGACAGCCTCCTCTCTGATTTGTTCGAAGAAGAGCTGATCCGCAGGCTTGAAGTCAGTTCCAAACCGCTCGTTGATTACGTCAATCAGGCGCGACAGTTCCACCTCTTCGTGGCGATCCTTGCCAGTTCCGACAGCCGTTGGCGCCGGAACAACACCGCGATCGCCCGCAGCAAGAGCTATGGACCCCTCACTGGTTTGTTGTATGCGGTAATAGCGAAGAGCCACCTCATCGTCGAGCACGATTGCCGGTCCAATGCCGCGCTTCGGCAACCGTGGGATCAGCAGTCGTATAAACGCGTAGAGCTTCTCCAAATCAGCGTCCTGAAACGGGATGATCTGCGACATGAACGAATAGAGGTTCCTGAACGAGACGAGCAAGCCGCGGAATAGTTCCTGCTTCTCCTCGTCGAGCGCTTCGAACCGTTCTACTGGACCACTTAAGATGCGGTGGATCGTCGCGTGGTCGTTCTGTGACTGGGACTGCTTCGGCTTAAAAAACACCTTGGCGAACTCTTCTACTTCGTTAGTCCAATAGACCTGCTCTGCGGCCAGGTTCGCCTGTATTGCGTAGAGCTGATGTGGCTCGACTTGCTGATCGATCACCGGAACTTCGTAATAGGGCTTGAACGCCTCCCGAATGTCCTCCGCATCGTTGACGAAGTCGAGAATGAAAGTGTCCTCTTTGCCCGCCTGCGTCCTGTTCAGGCGCGATAGCGTCTGGACGGCCTGAACGCCGTCGAGGCGCTTGTCCACATACATTGTATGAAGTAGCGGCTGGTCGAACCCCGTCTGGTACTTCTCCGCAACGATCAGCACCTGGTACAAATCCTTGTCGAACTCCTTCGGCAACTGGCTCTCGCGGATTCCGCTGTTCATGGCAACTTCTGTGTATTCGTCCCCAGTGTCAAGTTCCACCGTTCCAGAAAAGGCGACGAGAGTTTTAATGTCGGTATAGCCCTTCTCCAAGATGTACTTGTCGAACTCCTGTTTGTAGCGGACAGCGTGTTCGCGCGAACTGGTCACGACCATTGCCTTTGCCCTGCCACCTATACGCGCTTTTGTGAACGTCTGGAAGTGCTCAATCATTACTTCCGTCTTCTGCGCAAGGTTGTAGGGATGAAAGCTAACGAATCGCGCCAAAGCGCGCGCGGCCTTCTTCTTGTCCATCTTCGGATCGTCTTCAATGGACTTGATCAGCCGAAAGTATGTCTTGTAAGTCGTGTAATGCTTCAGCACATCGAGGATGAATCTTTCCTCGATCGCCTGCCGCATCGAATAGACATGGAAGGGCTGCGGCTTGCCGTTCGCGTCCTTCCGGCCAAAGGTCTCCAATGTCTTGTATTTTGGCGTTGCAGTGAAAGCAAAGAAGCTGAGGTTGGGCTGCCGCCCACGCTTTGCCATCGCTCTTACAATCTCTTCCTCGTAATCCGTAAGCCCCTTCTCCTGGGCCTCCTGCTTTGCTTTTTCCTTGACCGCGTTCCCGGCCAGCACACCCTTCAGCTCGGCCGCAGCTTCACCCGTCTGTGAGCTGTGAGCTTCATCCACAATCACTGCGTACTTCCGGTCAGGCATATCAACGACCTTCTCGGTCACGAAGGGGAACTTCTGTAGTGTGGTGATGATGATCGGCACGCGGGACTTTAGCGCCTCGGCCAACTGCGTCGAGTCCTCGTCGATCTTCTGGACCACCCCGCTCTGGTGCTCGAACTGGTAGATCGTGTTCTGCAACTGCTGATCGAGAACGCGACGATCCGTGACCACGATTACGGTGTCGAAGACCCTCTCGTCATTCTTGTCGTGCAGGTTCGACAGACGATGCGCCAGCCACGCAATGCTATTGCTCTTGCCGCTGCCGGCGGAGTGCATGATCAGGTAGTTGGCGCCGGCGCCCTCCTGGCGCGCCGTGCTTTCGAGCTTCCGCACGGCGTCGAGCTGGTGGTAGCGCGGGAAGATCATTGTCTCCTTCTTGATCTTCTTGCCGCCCACTTCCGTCTCGATAACCTCCAGGTGCATGAAACGGCCAAGAATGTCGAGCAGGCTGTCGCGTTGCCAGACTTCTTCCCACAGGTACGAAGTCTTGTACTTGCCCTCCGCGGCAGGCGGATTCCCGGCGCCCAAGCCGTTGCCTTTGTTGAAGGGAAGGAAGTAGGTGCTCTTTCCCGCCAGCCGGGTTGTCATGTAAACCAGGTCTGGATCGACGGCAAAATGGACCAGCGCGCGCTTCTTGAACTGAAAGATCAGATCGTTCGGGTCGCGGTCATTCCGGTACTGGTACATTGCGTTCTGAACATCCTGGCCGGTCATCGGGTTCTTCAGTTCGGCGGTGATGATCGGAATTCCATTCAAGCAAAGCGTTAGGTCCAGCGCCTGTGAACTTGTGGCTTTGAACATCAGTTGCCGGACGACGGTCAGCCGATTCTTCTGGTAGAGAGCCAGATCGTCGGGATTCATGCGTGTGGCTGGCTTGAAGTATGCAACCTTGACCGGCTCGCCGTAGCACTTGAAGCCATGGCGTAGTACATCGAGACTACCGCGCGAGTCCATCGCCTTGGTTAGGTCATCAAGGACAGTTTCTTCGGTGCGGTCGGCCAGCAGCTTTTCCAGCCGCTCCCAGGTATTCTTCTGTGTGTCCTTAAGGAAGGGGATGAACTGCGTTGGATCGAGCGCCCTTTCCTGATGAAAGTATCCCTGCTCGGCTTTGGTGTAGCCAGCACTGGTGACCAGGTGATGCTCTATCGCGGCCTCGAAGGCCTTCTCTTTGTGATCTACTGGCATACGGCAGAGACCCCCTGCGGACGGTAGTTTCGAATATCGATCTGGCCAGTGGAGGCAGCGATAATCAAAGCTGATCTGTATTCCGACAGCCTTCTTAGGAAACGAACCGCCGGAGAATCATTATCTTCGTCCGGCGAGTCGGGGGGTCTAAACTTCGGCCCAATGACCAAGTCAATCTTCTTCGTTTCGTCATCCAAAAAGGCGACAATATCTCGTTGTTCTGAGCGACTAGGAATTGCGAGGAGAATTCTACGAAGGTCGAAGTAGCTAATCGATTGCCTCACACCCGCACCTAGCGCATAAAAAACCTTCTGAACATCTATTGCGTATAGCTGATAGAACAAGAACTTCGCCAACGCAGCTGGATTCGCTTTCAGATTCACATAGGCCGACGTGATGATTCCGCGCTCAGGGACATATCCAAGCCGCAAGCTTCTCTGGTCATTTTGCAGATCAGTAAGACGCAATATAATCTCATCTTCCTCAACCACCTGGTATCCTTCAAAACTCTGCGGAAGCAAACCGTCGGCTGTATCGATCGGCCTCCGAATGATTCTCCCGTAGCTCAAGGACAGGAGATTCTGCTCCTTGAGTGCGAAGTTTGACCGGGAGGTTTCTTCGAGGACACTGAACAACGGAACGACATCCCAGCCCGAGGGAACAGGATCGAGCCATAACGCTCCGCTCACTTTATATTCCTCATACCGACTATGCTTCATTTGGTCACCTCATTCATCAATTGGATGAGCGTGCTCTTTTGATCATCGATTTCAGCCTTTATCTCATTCAATAATCGAGGTCGTACTGGCCGGAAGAATTGCTGAACAAACGGAATCTCGAATCCGGTCTTTGTCTTTGATTCGTCGATCCAGGCGTCCGGTCTCCAAGGCTTCACCTCTCGTTCAAAGAATGCGTGGATGTCTTCCTTCATCGGTACCTTCTCGAATTCGCGCAACTTCGGATCAGGTTCCGCGTCGCCTTCTGCGTCCAGACAGATCTCCGCAGTTTCATCCCTCTCTGACATCACGTTGAGGATGGCCTTGCGAATGGGTGCAGCGAGCTTGAGTCTGGCGCCATCGATCGTATTCGCGAGGCGTTCTTCAAAGTCCGATCGATTCTTATCCAACACCAATGCGTCCATCGATTTCAGCATCGCCTCGATCTCGTGCTGGAGAGCCTGACCTGCTTCAACCTCCTTTTGGCCCTCCCTACCCTTTTTCTTGGAAGTTGCCAGTTTCTGAAAGGCGCCTTCCTCCTTGAGAGCCGCGATGCGCTCCGCGGTGACTTGAAATGCGAGCCGCAGTGGGCGCTCGACAGTGATCTGGTAGTAGCCAAAGTCTGAATTGTCAAAAAGCTTGGAACGGCCATTCTTGGTAAGGTCGCCGTATAGATCTACGATCTCCGCAATGTTTCCGTCGGAGAGTTCATTGCGCTTGTCGCCTAGGCTTGTGCGCATCTTCTTGAATAGGTCCGTGGCGTTGATAAGCTGAACCTTGCCGCGGCGCTCTTTACGTTTGCGGTTTGTCAGAATCCAGATATAAGTTCCTATACCGGTGTTGTAGAACATCTCGACCGGTAACGCCACGATCGTCTCAAGCCAATCCGCCTCTATGATCCAACGACGGATTTCGCTTTCTCCTGATTCGGGCTCACCTCCTGCAAACGGCGATCCGTTGAGGACAATTGCGATTCTTGAGCCCTCAGGCTTCATTTTGGAAATCATGTGCATTAAAAAGAGCATGGAGCCTTCGTTAACCCTTGGAAGACCTGCCCCAAAACGCCCGTCATATCCCATCTCATTGTGTTCACGCTTAATGAAGTCGGCCTGCGCCTTCCAGTCGACGCCGAATGGGGGATTCGCCAGCAAGTAATCGAATTTCTTACCACACAATCCATCCTGGGTGAAGCTATCGCCGAACTTGATGTTGTCAGGATGCTGGCCCTTGATCATCATGTCGGAGCAGCAGATGGCGAATGCTTCGTTGTTGTAGTCCTGGCCGAAGACCTCAAGCTTGGCGCCCGGGTTCAGGTCGCGCAGGAACTCCTCGGCGACGCTGAGCATGCCGCCGGTTCCGCAGGCCGGATCGTAGAGAGTCCGAACAGCGCCGGCGGTCCGCAGGACCTGGGAGTCCGGAGTGAACAACAGGTTGACCATGAGCCGGATGACTTCACGCGGGGTGAAGTGATCGCCGGCCGTTTCGTTCGAAGCTTCATTGAATCGCCGGATCAGGTCCTCGAAGATCAGGCCCATCTCGTGATTGGACACGGCGGACGGATGCAGATCCATCTCGGCGAACTTGGAGACGACCAGGTAAAGCCGGTTGGCGTCGGCAAGCTTGGCAATCTCCTTTTCAAATTCGAAATACTCGAAGATCTGGCGCGCCTTCGCGGAGAAATGCTTGATGTAGAAAGCCAGGTTCGTCGCAACCTTGTCCGGATCACCCTTCAGCTTTTTGAAGTCCAGCTTGCTGGTGTTGTGAAACTTTTGTCCGGCAGCCCGGTTCAAGATTGGTTCGACATCCTTGATGCCGCTTGCCTTGAGCGTCGCGGCTTTTTCCAGAACCTTCTGCTTGGTAGGCTCCAGCACACAATCGAGCCGACGAAGGACCGTAAGGGGCAGGATGACCTTGCCGTATTGCGCTGGCTTGTAGGGACCGCGGAGCAGGTCCGCAACCGTCCAGATGAATGATACCCGTTCGCTGAAGTTCGACACGATTCTTCCTTTACATGCGACCCGGGAGCCCCTTAGGTTCTCGACACCTACATCCTGGAGTTTCTTGGCGGCCAGTGGGTAGCTCTCGGATCAACATTCCAAATGGATTAAGGGCCAGTGTCGTTCATGTGACCCGCAAATGTAAAGGATGAGCGCAGCGTGGCTGGAAGAGTCTTTTTTGGACCTTTGTTTAGCTACATACCAACGGCGCGCCGCACATCGGCGCGCTCATGCCCGTCGGGTGGGACAAATGAGGTGCTCCAGCCCAATGGCAGGAGCCTCATGCACGGGTGGGAAGACGGGCATGAAGGCAAAAATGCGGAGCCTGTGGGGCAGGCTCCGCCGGTCTACTGGATGAAACTACGCCGCTTTCGGCTTCTTCACTGCCTTTGCCGGTTGCTTCGGCGTCATCCTTTTCGTGGGATTCGCCTTGTCCTTCGCGGCGAATTCCTGCTTGACCTTTGTAGTGATTGCGTTCACGTCCACCTTGTAGAATTCGGCTGCTTCCTTGAGTAGCTTGCCGGAGTCGTTCACAGTGCTTGCCGCGTGGAGAATGACGATCTCCACCAACAGGCGTCCGAGAATGCTCTCCTCGGCCTTGCGGATGAAGGCCGCAAACAGCTTGGCCGGGGTGTCGGCAGGGCTCTTCGCCTTGCCGATACCGTGTTGACGTAGAACGATTGCGAGACGGCGCTCGTCGAGCATTGCGGCAAGGCGCTCGACCACGAAGAGCAGGTCGCGCTTCATCAACCGCACAGGAACGGCCTCGACAATCGTGCTAAGCACCCGCAAGCCCGTTGCCTGGGCAAGTGCCTCCTCGCGGCGGCGCTTCTCCTGTTCGACCTTGACGCCAGCATCGGCGGCAACCTTCGACCGTTGCTTTTTGGCGTGATGCACTGGGCATTCGGGATTCGCGCATATGCGCCGCAGTTCTCCCTTTTCGCTGCCTTCCGTAACGATGGCCTCAATTGTGAACTTGCAGGTTTTGTACTCCGGCCAATCGCGCTGCTTCTGATTCGTCGGCTTGTCGTTGCGAATCTCAACGTACTTGTTGCGGGGCACGACGGCGCTGCCATCCTTTGGCATTCCATAAGCAGTACTGATCTGTACCAGCTTCGGTTTTGCTGCAACGGTCTGGCGAACGTGCGCTTCAACTTTCGCGGCGTAGCATTTCGGATCGGAGCATTGGTCCGCATGGGCGAAGCCCTCAAACAATAGAACATTGTGGCCGGTGCGTTTGGAGCAATCGAGGCATCCGCCAGCCTCGGGCACAAGCTCAGCGTCCTCTTTCGAGAATGGAGCCGAGGCAAGCTCCAACAAAATGTTGTGTTCAATCCACTGTTGCAAATGCCGAACCGGAAGCAGGATGCGCTTGGCCTTGCTGCCGTTGGTGTACTGCTCCTGATAGGAAGCTGCGAGGGCTTCCTCCTGTTGCGCGGGCTGTAACTTCGCGAGCAAAAGAGCATGGCCCAAGCCGATTTCGTCTTGCGAAAATGCCTCAACTACTGCGGGGACAAGCTCAACCAATTTCAATCGAGCGAGGATGAATGCAGGGGCCTTGCCAACCTTAGCGGCAATCTGCTCGATGCTGTACTTCGGTTCTTCAAGCCGCATCAACGCGGCGAAGCCGTTGGCCTCGTCGAGCGGATGCACATCTCGGCGCTGGAGGTTCTCGACGATGCTGGTTTCGAGGGCCTGGGCGTCGGTCAATTCGACGATGCGGACAGGCGCGGTTTCGAGTCCGGCCAGTTGCGCCGCGCGGTAGCGCCGCGCTCCGGCGACGATCTCGAAGTGCTGGCCCACGGGCCGCACGACGAGGGGCGCAAGGATGCCTTGCGTTTTTATGGACTCGGCCAATTCGCTAAGCGCCGTTTGATCGAAGCCGCGGCGTGGGTTGGTTGCCGACTCAGTGAGGCTCACGAGCGGCAAGTTTCGATACTCGGATTGCGTTTGAACTGCGGTTGTCATGGGATTCTCCTTATGTGGTTGTCGAGCGTGAATGCGCAGGTGGGCACAGCGAGTGCCCGCCCGTTGAATGGCGAGTTACTGGCTCCGGCTGCGTACAAAGGCTTCATAGAAGCCCTGAGACCGGAGGTTTCTGTCCCAAGTCCGGGCGAACGCTTCGTGTTGCTGTTTCAGTCCTGAGAGGGTAAACAGTTTTTGTGCGTCGTCGCGGTAGCTTGAATACTGCTCGATGCCGAGATAGTCATTCCGCCAGTAGTACGGGGCGAGTACAATCTCGTTTCCATCGCGGCGCATTTCGAAGAGCATCTCCGGGTCGCGCATGGCGTCGCCGTTCTGCAGGCCGTAGTGCGCGACAGAGATGGTTGGCAGACCGTTGGGGCCGCTGATCTCGATGTCTTCGATGTCGAGCGGCATCCACGGCGGATTGTCGATGTGAAGATGGAAGCCGGGCTGGAGTGGCCCGGCCTCCATCAGGATTAGAGCCAGGGTCCGCATTACGCCACCTCCGCGACGGCCTCGTTCTGTTGGGTTGGCTCGTCCGCTTGAATGGCGGCGAGAATCACGGCGGAGGTGCGCTGGATGACTTCAAGGCTTTCAGCCAAAAGCGCGGCGTTGCCCGCGTACATCTGGATGTAATCGCTTGATGCGGTTCCCATCTCCAAACCAACACTCTGGCCAACGATGAAGGCCACTGCCTCGGCTTCGGTTTCGCGCACGGTCGCGGTGGTCATGGTGCGGCGTTCGGCTTTGTGCAATAGCTCATGCGCCGTTTCGTGAACCAGCGTGGTGAACTCCTCGGCCTTCGACTGGCCGGGAAGCAAAGCAATCTTGCCGCCGTAGGAGACGCCCAAAGCCGGGGCGATCTTCTCGTTGAATTCCAGCTTGATGTTCTGCTGCGCGAGAAATGCAATCATCCGGTCGCGGTGTTCGCCCACTTCGCCGGTGATGTTGTGCTCAAACTCCGGCAGTTCCGCACCTTCGGTCTGGCTGAGGTCTTATCTCGTGATTTGCGCCCGGCCGCGGGTCCGCCCCGTGAGCCCGCACAACCCGGTGTACGGCACCACGGAAG
>Ga0302319_10023408_pt1 | contig 11037 bp, 12 predicted proteins | sample Bog_T0_2_FD_203319 | JGI IMG/M metagenome (GOLD analysis project Ga0302319, IMG submission 203319) | Peat permafrost microbial communities from Stordalen Mire near Abisko, Sweden - Bog_T0_2 | ecosystem: Environmental > Terrestrial > Soil > Wetlands > Peat | place: Sweden: Abisko, Stordalen Mire...
GCTGATTCGTCTTTACCCCAGATAGTCGAAAAGGCTCTTAACCGGAATGGCCGCCTGCGCGGCATACGCGGCCGACTCGTCAGTCGACAGCTGTGTGAGCTGCGTCGCGGCCTGAGTCTCGTTGGTATCTCTTATGCCTGAAATCTGAACCTGCAAAGCCGTAACCTGATTGGCGGCCGTATTCTGTTCGCTGCTCAGGCGCTGTTCGGATGTTCCGTAGTAAGCCTGTTGCTGATTCAGGTAAGTCGAAGCGGTGCCGAGGGACGCGATCGCGTTGGCAATGCCGGTGGAATCGTCGGCGCTAAGTGCAGTCGCGAGCGATTGCAGGGCGGCAAACGTGCTCGAAGCGGTCGGCGCCCCGGTAGCGTCAACCGGATTGAATATCGTCTGTGCCGACAGCGGCTGATACACCGTCTGTCCCGACGGGTTCGTTATCGTTCGGGTTGAGTTCTGCGGAGTGAGCTGATCCACGCCCGTCGCCGACGTCGCATCGTATTGATAAGGGGCTGAGGTGTCGTTGTCGCCACCAAAGATGTACCGGCCTTCGACTGTGGTATTGGCGGCCGAAACCAGTTGCTGCTGAATGCTCTGAATCTGCTCGGCCAGCGTCTGGCGAGTGGATGCCGTGGTTGTGGTGCTGGCACCTTCGACGGCCAGTGTTTGCGCATTTTGAACCAGCGTGATGGCGGAACCAAGCGATTGGTCCGCCGTAGAGGCTTCCGACTGCACGCGCGTCAGGTTGGTCTGGTAGCCCTGTACCTGGGCAAGGCTGGAACCCAGATTCACCAGTTCCGGGGTCTGCGCCGGAGCATCCGACGCATCCAGCACCTGATAACCGGACGAGAGTTCCTGCTGTACTTGCGTCTGCTGGGCCTGCAGATTTGAAATGCCCTGCAGGAACCACGCTGTTCCGGCTGTCGTTCCGCCAATTGTCATAACGCCGAACCTGAAGTATTGATGAGGTTTACCGTGTCGCTGGTGAGCTGGTTAATTACTGAGACCACCTCGGCATTGGCCTGATAGGCGCGCTGATATGTGGAGATGTTTGCGGCTTCCTGATTGAGCGACACGCCGATCGACTGCTGCTGATTGTTTTGCGCCGCCGTGAGGGAGCTCTGATCCGCCGTTGACGCCGTTTGCGCGTTGGAGAGTTGCTGACCCACCGATGCCGCGATCGTACTGAAATAGTCCTCGGCGGACAGGCCGCCGATCTGATCCGCCGCGGCGGTGGATGAAGGAAGAGCGGCAATGCTGTTGGCGATTCCGTTCGATTCAGCCGAAGTGCCCGTCGAGGCCAGTCCAAGCTGACTTCCGGTGACCGTTGAATTTAGTGTCAGGGTGCGCGCGGCGTTGGTGGGATCGGTCGTGTCGTAGGAAAAGATCGGAAGTCCGGCAGCGCCGGTCGAAGTAACTCCGGATGTCAGCAGAGTGTTTACTCGTGAAGCAAATCCGGAGGCCAGGGTGTTGAGCGTGCCCGGATTTCCGCCTGAGCCCAACAACTGATCGATGCTCCCGTTCCGCGTTTCGAGCAGCGCGCCCAGGGTGCCGGAAAAAGTTGCGGGGGAGTTTCCGCCTGCAGACGATGAGATCTGGGAGCCCGACGCCGCCGAAGGATTCGCCGAGAGCGTGTAAGCCTGGTCGCCCAGCACCAGTGGCAACTGGCCGCCCGCCAGGACCGAAACAGTCCCGTTGGCGCCTGTGTTGACGGTGATATCGACCAGGGAAGACAGTTGCTGCAGATCGGACCGCAAGCTTGCATTGGTGCCGGGGTCCGGTGTGGTTTGACTGGCCGCCTGAACGTTGAGCTGCTGAATTTGAGCGGCGAGGCCGTTGATTTGCGACGTCGTGCTTTGAATCGCCGAATCGACCTGATTCTGCTGCGTGTCGAGACCGGAGGCGACCGACTGAAATGCCGATGCCACATTTCCGGCGGCGGAGAGCGCGTTGGCCTGCAGGGTAGGATCGTTCGGCGTTACGGCCAGACTCGAAAATGCCGTACTGAACTGTTGAAAAGCGGCCAGAATTCCGCTGGTTCCGGTGATGTCGAAAAGCTGATTTACCGGAGAAAGCTGTTGCGCCGAGGTCTGGCTGTATGAGGCCTCCGAAGAAGCTGCCTGAACGGTGGCGTCGGCGAGCGCACTCGCGTTCGATGTCACCGAGATGAAGTCGGTCCCGCTGCCGTCTCCCGACAGATCGATCGGCAGAATGTTCGCCTGCTGAGCCGCATACCCTGCGGTCGAGACGTTTGCGACATTGTTCTGGCTGATTCCCAGCGCCTGGGAAAATACCTGGAGCGCCGTGGAAGCCGTCGTCAGAGATGAGAATAGACCGGACATTGGTTATCGAGCCTTAGCGCGAAGCCGCGTGACTGACGATGGCGCTGCCAAGAGCTGCGCTCGACACCTGATACTGACCACTTTGCACTGCGGCCGATAACTGCTGGATCCGGTTGCTACGTTCGCCCGAAAGAGCGTTCAGAGCCGCCGAAGCGCTCGAAACCGAAGTGCTGTCTCCCGAACCGGAGATGTCGCCCGCGCGTGTACTGCCTCGGGAAGCGCTGCCACCCGCTGGCGAGGAGGGTGCCGCTTCAGAAGCGTTCGATACCGATGTATTCAGTTGCAGTCTCATGATCTGGCTCCGTGTCGTCAGGCTTCGCGGGCTATCCGGCTCCGCGGGCTACAAATGCGACAGATGTTTGACGCCTCGATTCCAAAGCGCCCGTTTCAGACGGGCAAGTGCGCGCTGATGAATCTGGCAGGCCCGGCTTTCATTCACGCTGAGCGCTGTGCCGATCTGTCCAAGCGTCATCTCCCGCGAATATCGCAAACGAACGACCGCCCGATCCTTTGCCGGAAGCCGGTCGACTTCTTCAACGATGATGGCGAGCCGCTGACGTCGCAGTACGCCTGCCTGCGGCGAACTGTCGGGATTGGCCGGTATGCGGGATTCCCAATCCGACGACTCGTCCGTATCGACGAAGACAGGCGGCCGTCCCCGGCCCATATTGCGCCGGACCATGTCGAGCATCTCACCGCGTATGCGAAATTTCGCATATCCGGCCAGAGGCGCGCCGCGTCCCGGCTCATAGGTCCGCGCCGCCTGAAGCAGCCCCACATTGCCCGCCTGGATCAGGTCAGACATTTCGATACCACATTCGTTGGGCAAGCGTGCCCGCAGCTTGCCCGCAAGGGCGCGCACAATTCTGTCGAGTTCGGGCATCTGCTCGGCGGACAAAGGCTTGCCGCAGGGAAGGGGCGCAGCGTTCTCGGTCCGGCTGGCCACCATAGCGCTTGTTGACACATATGACAGTGCCATGCGGCGGAATTCTTCTCATCATTTCTCTCGCGGCTGCATTTATCTCTCGCGCTGCGCGTGGCATGGTTCGGAGTTTAGATGTGGGCCAGTCCCAGAACGGGAATTCGGGATCGTATCGCGGATTGCTCGGACGTAGGAGCGAGGGCGATTCGAACCTCAAACCGCTCGCCTTCGGTGCTGAACGCCAGCGACGTGCCTCTCAGTCCACATGCGTTCCGAAACTGGAAGTTCCTGCCGTGGATCACGGTCGGAACGCTGATCGCCAGCGGTCCGGTCACCGGTTCCAGGCCGTTCTTGATATTCCCCACCATCATGTTGGTCACTTCGGCGACAACGTCGAGTACTTCTTCGTCGATCACAGGCCGGGACGAGTCCACTTCCGTGCCAAGCATCCGGGAACTGATAATGCTGGCGAGAACCGGCGAGCAGCAGAAAACGCCGGAACCACCCCAGTCTCCCGTAATTCCGACCAGAGAAATTAATCCGGTCGCCGAAGTACTGGAATCGCTCACCGTTCCCTCGTGTTGCACCTGCATATCGAGCATCATCGAGAAAACCTCCGATGTCGCCTCGATCACACTTCGAACCAGAACGTCTTGATCTATCACTTAATTCCTTTCAGGGCGTCAGCCCTGCCTCGCTCTCGCGATTCCACTCACATACTTATCGGCACATTGGCCGGTCCGGTTTAGAGGCTGTCTCGATCTTTTTAGCGAAAAAAAAATCTAAAGCTTTCCGTGCCGCAGCCGATAGTCAGTTTGAACATGGAATTTATCTGGCTTACCTCCGCTGCTAAAGGCCCCTCGGATTCTGCAGCCGATGTGGGATTTCGCGTCCGCTTTGCCGAATCCGCCGATCGTTTGCCCCGGATCAGCGCTGACGGCGAAGCCGCTGCGCTGATCGTCGAGATCGCACCGGAAACGAACCTCGAGTCTTCCTTTCAGGTTGTTGAAGGCTGGCGCGAACAGCTTCCCATCTGGATTCTGGACCCGCTCGCTACAGTCGCTTCCTCCATTCGATGGATCAAGGCCGGTGCCTCTCACGTCGCCACCAGCCATCGGGAGATCGACGAACTGATGTGCGGGCTTCGGCAAGCCGAAAAACCCCGGGGCCGGCGCGCCTCGTTTGTTGGAGAAACCCGCCCCATGCGCAGCCTCGAAGAGCGTATCGATCTGGTGGCAGACCGCCGCTGCACGGTACTCATCGAAGGCGAGACGGGAACCGGTAAAGAGGTTGTCGCGAAAGCCATTCATGCCTCCGGCAGCCGTGCCCGCGCTCCCTGGGTCGCCGTCAATTGCGGCGCCATTCCCGAACCCCTGCTCGAAGCCGAGCTGTTTGGCCACGTCAAAGGCGCCTTCACGGGAGCGGTCCAGTCGCGGGCCGGAAAATTCGAAGCGGCCAACCGCGGAACCATCTTTCTCGACGAAATTGCGGATATGCCGATGTCGGTTCAGGGCAAACTGCTCCGCGTGCTTCAGGAGCGCGAAGTGGTGCGGCTCGGCGGCAACGAAAGCGTGAAGCTGGACGTTCGCGTAATTGCGGCCACCAACGCCAACCTGGTCGAGTGCGTCCACAATGGCACATTCCGGCAGGATCTGTACTACCGGCTCAACGTCTTCCGCATCGCAGTTCCCCCGCTGCGCGACCGCCGCGAAGATATCCCTTTGCTGGCCTCTCACTTCGTCGCCCGCGTCTGTGCCGGCGAAAATCTGCCTTTGAAGGCTCTCGACGGTGCCGCGATCGACAAGCTCATGTCGCATTCCTGGCCGGGAAACGTCCGCGAACTTGAGAACAGCATTGAAGCCGCGGTCATCTCGAGCGGCGCTCGCGCCTCCATCTTTCCTTCCGACGTGACCTGGACCCACAGTTCCGCTTTTCGCCCACAGCTTGTGCAGACACCCGAATCCACCCTGCCCGCCGACGGTATCGACTACGAACGCGTAATCGAGGATTTTGAAAAGAACCTGCTTACGCAGGCCCTGAACCGAACCCGCGGCAATAAGACCGCGGCCGCGAACCTCCTCGGCATGAAGCGCACCACCCTCGCGGCGCGCATGCGGGCGCTCGAATCCCGCATGCCTCGCCTCGTTGCTTGAAGTTACTGAATTCGTATATCGATCGCCAGATCCGCGCCATTGCCCGAAACGGAAAAGCAATACGGGAATTCGCCTGCGTCGGAGTCCCTCTCGAGCGGTCCTGGTACGGAACAATGAAAGTTCCCTCCCGGCCTCCACGCGCCGAGGGTGGCGCCACAGGCCACATTCGCGAATTCTTTGACGATAGCCTCAACCTGCTCGGGAGAGGTTTCGCCTGGCTCAAGGGCCAGAAAATCCGCCGCCATCCCACTCGCCAGACTCTCGGAAACCGTAACTCGAAATTCTCCGCTGACATCGCCGGAAAACCCTACCGAGGTGCCGAATGCCGCCCCCCCCAGTTCAGCGCGGCCTAAGTAGGCCGCCTCGCTGAAATACATCGTTTGAAAAACCTGCTCGATTGCCGACCGTACAGCGCCAGGCGCTATAGCCTGGACGTCGCTCATGGCCTCGCCTCCAGCATGCCGATGAGGCTGTTCTTCAGTATTTCCGGGGTCACGGGCTTGGTGAGGTAAGCGTCGGCGCCAGCCTGCTGCATTTCGCCGCGACGGCTGTCCGTTCTGTCGGCGGTGAGAACCAGAACCCTCGTGGCACTGAGTTCCGCCGCGGCGTGAACCCGCGAAACCAGTTCCTGGCCGCTCATCTCCGGCATGTTCAGATCTGTGATAATCACGTCCGGCAGAATTTCAAAAGCCTTTTTCATGGCCACCAGCCCGTTCTCCGCCTCGTGAATCGTAATATCCATTCCGGTCATTCTCAGCGCTCTCGCCACATAGTGCCGCATCACCGGAGAATCGTCAACGAGCAAGACTCGCGTCATTTTCCCCCCTTAGTGTCAGATTGATTCCCGCCGGGACAAAAACCTTTCCCGGCCCGGCTCCTTTTTTCATATCGATCCGGCCCGTTTCGAGATCGAGCCGCATTGTACGGGTCTCGAAACCGCCCACATCTTCCTGATCGATGAACAGGCCCAGCTTCCAGAACGCCTTCTTTACCGCCAGGCAGTTCCGTTTACCGATCTCGAACATCGCCGGATCCACGATCATGCTCGCGCCGCCCGCCACGCAGCAACGCACTCTGCGTCTCGACCCGCCCTTTTCTTCAATCCTGCGCAGTAACTCCGGAATCCCTGTGTCCACGAAACAGGCTGGATCCGATGCCGCCCGCTTGTGGTCTATCGAAGAATCGGGCAACATAGCGTGCAGCAGCCCACCCACTTTGACCCGCCAGTCCCAGGCGATAATCGCCACGCAGGAGCCGAGCGCGTAAGTTGCGATCGAGGCTGTCGGAACCGCCGCAATCCGGCAATCGCCCACGCCCACCACGATTTCGGTTCCGGAAGTCAGCGCCATGTTCAGATCTTCTGGTAGGTTGCCGGCTGGATGTATCGCAGCGTCGGAGGTAGCCGAAGCAGCGTCTCGGAGTGGCCGGTAAGCAGGTATCCGCCGGGGTTCAGCTGGCCGACAAGCCGGTCGACAAGCTGGTCGCGCGTTGCCTGTTCGAAGTAAATCATGACGTTGCGGCACAGGATCGCGTCGAATTTACCCACGTGGCCAAAGGGTTCGAGTAGATTCACCGGGGCAAACCCGACCATCGACCGAACCGCGGGGATTACACAGCACACCCCTGCAACCGCTGAACCTGCAACTGATGCTGCCGGCGCCGAAAAGTAACGTTGCCCCCATCCGGCGGGCAGAGCCGAGACCTTTGAACTCTCGTACTCCCCCCGCATCGCCGTGTTCAGCGCCGTGCGGGAGATGTCCGAAGCCGCGATTCGGCAATGCGCAACGCTATCCGCGAGCGCGCACATGGCAAGGGTATAGGGTTCCTCTCCGGTGGCGCATGCGGCCGACCAGATTCTCAAACTCGCGCCATAGCTCGGGAATATGCTCTTCCTGAGAAACAGAAAATGTTCGGGCTCACGCCAGAATCCGCTATGGTTGGTCGTCAGCGTGTCGATGAATTCGGTAAATTCGGGGCTTTGCATCCGCTGCGAGACAAACCCTATATAGTCCGTGAAACTGTCAAAACCATGCCCCCTGACCAGGCGTTCCAGGCGCGAGGAAACCAGCGCCTTCTTCCCCTCATGAAGGTGGATCCCGCAGGCGTTTCGCGCCAGCTCCCGCACAGCGTCGAAATCGGACTCCGTCAGCGGCCTGACCCGGGCTCGAAAGTCGTCGATCACGGTTAGCTCTGGTACCTCAGCGAATTGACGTCGATAATCAGCCCGACGCGCCCGTCGCCCAGGATCGCGCCGCCGGAAATAGCCTGCACGTCCCGGAACGTTTGTCCCAGGGACTTGATTACCACTTCCTGTTTCCCCACCAGTTGGTCAACGGCAATGCAGTAAAGCTGGTCGCGGCCCTCGACCACAATCAGGACCGCATCTTTACTTCTGCCCTCGCGATCATCGGCCCGATCTGGGCTTGCCGGCGGCTCCGGTATCAGCTTCGAGAGCCGGATGAGCGGAAGCAGTTTGTCCCGGAACAGCACTGCCTCTATCCGATTTTCGAGGGTTACAAAGGTCTCCGGCGTCGGCGAGAACATCTCGCGAATCGCAAACATCGGCAGGATGTACCTCTGCGACCCCACGCCGACAACCAGACCATCGATAATCGCCAGCGTCAGCGGCAGACGAAGCACGAAAGTCGAGCCCGCGCCCAGCACCGATTTGACTACGATTCGGCCCCTCAGCTTCTGGATATGCTTGCTGACAACGTCCATCCCGACGCCGCGTCCGGACAGGTCCGTCACTTTTTCATTCGTTGAGAAACCGGCTTCGAAGATCAATCGAAAAATCGCTTCCTGATCCGGGGTTTCCCCTTCCGATACCAACCCCTGGCGTCGCGCTTTGGCGAGAATCCGCGCCGGATCCATGCCCCGACCGTCGTCGGACACTTCGATCACGATATCGCCCGCGTCATGCATTGCCCTGAGCCGAATCTGCCCGGTTTCGTTCTTGCCCGCCTTGCGCCGTTCTTCGGGGGATTCGAGGCCATGGTCCACTGCATTGCGAATCATATGGACCATCGGATCGGCCAGATCTTCCACAATGCTGCGATCCAGTTCGACATCGTCGCCTACCGTGACCAACTCAATCTGTTTACCCAATTTTCGCGCCAGGTCGCGCGTGAGCCGGCTCATCTTCCGGAATAGAGAAGCTACCGCCACCATGCGCATCGCCATCGAAGTTTTCTGGACTTCCTGTACCACCCGCGCCAACTGGGTCAGATTGCGCGTCAGCAGCGGATCCTGCGAACGGGCAATGGCAGGGTCGTGCCGAACTACCGACTCGGCGATGACCAGCTCCCCAACCATGTCGATCAGATATTCCAGCTTCGCCGTCTCGATGCGGACCACGCTGTTTTCGGCATTGCTTTTGGACGACGGAGTGCCCGGGTTACTCAAATAAAGCACGGACTCGGACGTATCCTCCTTGACCGCAGGTGCCTCTGTAACCGCAGGTGCCTCTGTGGCCGCAGGTGCCTCTGTTGCCGCAGGTGCGTCTGTGGCCGCAGGTGCCTCTGTTGCCGCAGGTGCGTCTGCAATCGGGGACTTCTCCTGTGCCTGCGCCGTTTCAGGCGTGTTTCTCGCGGCAATCGCCGCCAGCAAACCGGGATTGCATCGCGGCAATTCATGCATGCCCACGCTTCCGGCCCTATCGAGGCAAACATTCAGTTCGTCGGCCGCGCGCAGAATCAACTCCACGATTTCCGAAGTCAGCGTCAGCTTGCCGGAACGGGCCAGATCGAGCAGGTTCTCCGTCTCATGCGCCAGTTCCTGAATGGCTATGGCTCCTAGAAATGCCGAAAGACCTTTGATGGTATGGAACGAACGAAATACCGCATTGAGCGCTTCGCCGTTCTGCGGCTCCCGCTCAAGCAGCAGCATTCCGGATTCGACGGTTGAAAGGTGCGCCCGAGCCTCCACCAGAAACTCCTGCACAAGTTCAGGATCGGCAGCCAGTTCACCCGCGGCCGCATCTTCCTCCTTCTGCGCCTCCAGAGCATCGCGAAGCGCACCCAAAGCGGAACGAAAACGCGCATCGGCATCGCCCGACGCCGAGTGATCGGCCATATCCGCTACCGCTTTTGCAGCGGCGCGCACCCCCGCGGGTACCGCCTGAGTCAGATACTCATTTACGATTCCCAACAACTCGGATACCGACTCAGCTCCGTCCGGCCTGAGGGCACGGTCGATGACCACCGTCAGCCGCTCGTCAATTGCGTCGTTATTCATTCGCTATGAAACAGATCGGCATCGGAAGGCTCAATCTTTAGCTACATTTAACGGGCGGGTGAAAAACCTGCTACCGGGGATTTCCCTTGGGGCGTGGCTGCTGGGGCCGTTTTTGTGTTTCCGCCGCCGGCTTAGTTCCGGTCGCCTTCCATTCTCCGCAGGCGGCGCTCGTGGGAGTCCGCGACTTTGAAGAGCGCTTCTGTGTGGGCTGCCTGCGTTTCGGCCAGGGTGATCAGGCGGTCGATGTTCCGCCCCTGCTCCCGTATGTTTTCGCTCTGCTTTGCGATATTGTCGCCCTGCTCGTGGACGGAGTCCCTGAGCAGTTCGAGGGATTGAGCCAGGGCTTCGTGGCGGTCGGTTAACTTTTCCAGTTTCTCTTCCAGTGTCATGCCAATCCGCCCGCTTCCTTTACTTTAACGCCTCCGGCTTTCGGCTGCCGCGGTACCTTTCAGCGGGCGCAAAGCGTCTGCGAAACCCGTTCCAGCAGCCGCATCTCGCGTCTGCCAATACCCAGCGACGAGGCCGCTGCATCGGCTGAATGGCCGGCCCGCAGCAACTGCATAGCCTGCGCGCGCGTGGACCGGTTTAATCCCCCCGCCTTCGGAGCCGCCCGAAGGCTCCCCACGCCCTCTTCAAGAGTGGCAATCGTCCGGTGCACGTCGGAGAACATCTCGATGCAAACCATCTGTTCTTTCTCAAACGACTTCCGCAGTGCCCCAACCTCACGGCGCCTCACCGTCCGCTCTCTCCACTGCCAGATCACTGAAAGCAGGGTCACAAAAAGCCCTACGGCCACCGCCGCCGCTATTCCCAGCATCACCCTGTCGTTTATCGCGTCGTTTATCGCGTTGCTCATCGTAAAGGCTCTCCCACTCTGACCGGCGAATCCATCATCCCTGTCCTCAGCCGGTCTTCCCGGCTCGAAAGCTGAGTAATCCGGACACCGTAATTCCCATCCACCACAACCACTTCACCTCTCGCAATCACACAGTCGTTCACGATCACATCGACTGGCTCAGCCACAAACCGGTTCAGTTCCACAATGGAGCCCGTGTTCAGCTTCAGCACTTCCCGGATCTGCAGCGAAGTTCTCCCGAAAGACACGCTAACCGGCAGAGCCACGTCCAGCAGCAGGTCGAAGGTCTTCGAGAAGCTGGCCGATTGAGAGGACACGGTCTTCTCCACAGCGGGCGGAGGATCGTACTGCGAATTCAGCACGGCGGCCCATGCCGCCTTCAGCACCCACCCGGGCTCTTCCCCAGCGCTCGCCGAAAATGTGATCCAGTTGAGATGCTCCGGCGCGGACGAAATCTCCTCGCCCTTCGACGCCGTTACCTCATGACTCAGGTCGCCGCTGATCGCCGTCGCCAGAGCGCCCATCGTCTGCCCG
>Ga0302319_10023410_pt1 | contig 11037 bp, 10 predicted proteins | sample Bog_T0_2_FD_203319 | JGI IMG/M metagenome (GOLD analysis project Ga0302319, IMG submission 203319) | Peat permafrost microbial communities from Stordalen Mire near Abisko, Sweden - Bog_T0_2 | ecosystem: Environmental > Terrestrial > Soil > Wetlands > Peat | place: Sweden: Abisko, Stordalen Mire...
GACGCAGATGACGAACTTCAAGACCCAGGAACAGGATGCGGGGAACGCGCTGGCGGATGCGGAGAATGCGCTGCGCAAGGAGCAGGAGACGCTGAGCGGGATCCAGGCGGAGCTGGATGCGGTGGTGAAGCAGTTGCAGCCGGCCGGGAAGTAGAGCAGTTGCTGGTTGCTGGTTGTTAGTTGAAGACAACGACAACGACGAGGGCAGCGGCGGAGCAGGGCCCGGTGTCTTTCTGGTAGACTCTGGCACTCGCATTCACACGCAGAGTGGAACAGAGGATTTCGCCGCGGGTGCGAACGTTGCAGAGGCACCACCAATTTGAACCGAGGAGGAAGTGCGATGAAGAAGCCATTGCTGCTGGTACCGCTCGGGGCCCTGATGTTTGCAGGAACTGGCGTCGCGCAGGACCTGGTGAGCGGGACGTGGAAGATCGATTTGAGCAAGGTGGACTTCTCGAAGAAGCCGGATGTGTATCTGCTGCAGGGCGGGATGTATAGCTGTAAGACGTGCGCGCCGGCCTACACGGTGAAGGCCGATGGGACGGACCAGCCGGTGACGGGGCATCCATACTACGACACGGTCGCGATCAAGGTGGTCAACGACCACGAGATCCAGGAGACGGACAAGAAGGGCGGCAAGGTGGTGGCGACTTCGACGTCGACGGTGTCGGCGGACGGTAAGAAGATCGTGTTCTCGTTTACCGACTCCAGCGATACCAACGGCGGGCCTCCGGTGACGGGCAAGGGCGAGGCGGAGCTGGTGGCGGCGGGGCCGGCGGGGTCTCATGCGGTGTCGGGTTCGTGGCGGATGGGCAAGATGGACACCATGTCGGACAACGGGCTGGCGTGGTCGTGGATGCTGATGGGTGACCAACTGATGATGAAGAGCAATACGGGGCAGTCGTATACGGCCAAGCTGGATGGGACCGACGCGCCGATGCAGGGCGATCCGGGCGTGACCAGCGTGTCGGTGAAGATGCCGGGCAAGAACATAGTGGTGGAGACGGACAAGCGCGACGGCAAGCCGATCAGCGTGATGACGTTTACGGTTGGCGCGGACGGAAAGTCGGCCAAGGCCAGCGTGGAGGACAAGCTGGAGATGCGGACGACTACGTTCGATGTGGTGAAGCAGTGAACTAGGTTCGAGGTACAAGGTTCGAGGTTCGAGGGGTGGGCGCATGGGGCGCCTGCCCCTTTGACGTTTGCGGCGGAGATGGAGTATCAAGGCTGGACTATGAGAATACTGCGGGTTGGTGTGGCGGCAGGGTTGGTGGCGGCGGGGCTGGTGGCGATGGGGCAGAGTGCTCCGGTAAGCTCACCCAAGCAAACCTCGGATGGGGCACCCGGTGCGGCGCAGGGCGCGGGCGCGGCGCGGGCGGGTGGTGCGGCGAATGCGGCGACGGCGATGGGACGGCCTGCGGATGCGAATAGTCCGGAGCAGTTGGGGCGGAGTGCGCTCTACAAGTATCTGGACGACATTGTGGCGAAAGATGAGGCGGTGCGGCGGTCGCAGATCGCCGGGATTACGACCCGGGCACAGGCGGAGCTGCGGCAGCAGGAAGTGCGGTCGAGGATTCTGGATTTGATGGGGGGCGGGTTTCAGCGGACTCCGCTGAATGCGAAGGTGACGGGCTCGACGCAGATGGATGGGTTCCGGATTGAGAAGGTGGTGTATGAGTCGCAGCCGAATTTCTTTGTGACGGCGCTGTTATATGTGCCGGATGGACAGGGAACAGGGAATTGGGAACAGGGAGCAGCGAAGCTGCCCGCGATTGTGATGGCTCCGGGGCATGGGGCGAGCGGGAAGGCCGGCGACTATGCGATGGCGGCGACCTTTGCGCGGAACGGGTTTGTGGTGCTGAGCTATGACCCGATCGGGCAGGGGGAGCGGCTGCAATATCCGGACCCGGCGAAGGCCGCGGCGATGTCGCCGGGCGATCCGTATCCGGGGGTGTCGCTGGCGCAGAGGCCGACGGGAGAGCATGGTGAGGCGGGCTTGCAGCCGACGCTGATCGGGGACGCGGTGGCGCGGTACTTTGCGTGGGACGGCATGCGGGCGGTGGACTATTTGATATCGCGCCCGGAGGTGGATGCGGAGCGGATTGGCGCGTTTGGCTGCTCGGGCGGCGGGGCGATGACAGCGCTGCTGGGCGCGGCGGACAAGCGGGTGAAGGCGGTGGCGACGGCGTGCTATTTGACGACGATGGAGACGCTGCTTCCGTCGATTGGCGCGCAGGACGCGGAGCAGTCGACGCCGGGATTCATTGCCAGCGGGTTCGACTTTGCGGATTGGGTGGAGCTGGCCGCGCCGCGCGCGTATGCGATGGTGGGGACGGTGAGCGATATGTTCCCGTGGGCGGGCTTTTTGCAGACGGCGACGGAAGCGAGGAGATTTTATTCGCTGTTCGATGCGAAGGCTGACGGCACCGCCTTTCCGGGCACCCCACCCCCTTCACAGATGGCAGTTCCCCCGACGCCAACCGGGCCAACAATGAATCCCGACACGCTGAACGTCATCGCGGAGGACTCGCCGTTCCAGGTGATTGCGGGAATTGGCGGGCATGGGAATCTGCGGCCGCTGACGTCACAGATTGTGGGGTTCTTTCTGGTGCATCTGGCGGGGAGGAGCGCGGATACGTTTGTGGCAGCTCCGGCGCCGCCGGCTGGGGCGAGTCCGTTTGCGGCTCCGAATGTTCCGGCGGGGGCGTTACAGGTGACTGCCACGGGGCAGGTGGCGACGAGCTATCCGGGGAGCGAGACGGTTCACTCGCTGACCTTGAAGCGCGCGAAGGAGAAGCTGCCGCAGTTGCCGGTGCAGACGCTGCTGCAGGTGCAGACGGATGTGCGGGAGGTGACGGAGGCGGAGGCGGTGCCGAGGCAATCGAAGGAGCCGGAGATAGACCCAATTAAAGCTGATGGCAGTTCGACGCGGGAACGGGTCACATTGTCCGTCGCGCCCGGGATCGAGCTTCCGGCATATCTTTACCGCAAGAATGCCCCGGGGAAACATCCAGCAGTTCTCCGTCTGCGAAATGATCTGGAGGCGCCGTACGACGCGAATAAGCCGGAAGATATCGGTGAGTTGATGGCACAGGCCATGAAAAACGTGGAGCTGCTTGCGATCACGCCGCGGCCAAGCCCGGCGGGTGCGGAGGAGACGAAGGCGACGATTCTGGGGCCGTTTTATCTGACCGAGCTGCGGGCAGAGCTGGTGGGCAAGACGATTCTCGGGATGCGGGTGGATGACGTGATTCGCGCGGTGGATTATCTGGCCGCGCGGCCGGATGTGGATGCGAAGAACATTACGGTGGTGGCGAGCGGGCATATGGGGTTGGTGGCGCTTCATGCCGCAGTGCTGGATGGGCGGATCAAGCATGTGACCGTGGACCATTTGCTGGAGAGCTACCGGAGTTTGCTGGAGGCCCCGATGCCGGTGGACGCGCCGCAGGATATTCTTCCCGGAGTGCTGGAGAAGTACGATGTGCCGGACCTGGTGCGGGTGCTGGGAGACCGGGTGACGGCGACGGATTGGTTAGCGGGGACGGCGGATTTGTCGGGGAAGTGATTCGGACCTCGGATTCTTTGCTGTTGTTATCTCGGGAGCATTTCACTATAAAGGCCATATCGAATAGCCCGCACGCCGGGTTTCCTGTACCCATGCCCTCCGAGAAGATTGTTGTCACCACCGACGAAATAGAGCGGACGATCCCCGAGCCCAACGCCCCGCCCACCGAGCTGAAACGGCTGCCACCGCCGATACCGCTGTGGGCCAGGATCGCTCTGGCGCTGGCGGTCCCGCTGCTGCCGGTGCTCTGCATCGTCGCCATCATCCTGAGGTTTGCTTTCCGGACGCAGCCGCCGCGCGAGCGCAACGCCGTGACTTCCTACCTGCTGACCCTGCTGACGGCCAGCGGCTTTCTCACGACCGTCGGAGTAGTGCTGGTCCTCGTCCTGGTCCCGATTCCCGCCATCGTCAACGCCGGCCTTCCCGACCTGGATGAGCGGACCGATTTTCCTGTCCTGACTGCCAGCACCGTGCTGACCAGCGCCGATGTGTCCAGCAAGCTGAAGTCTCTGGTGATCGTCGTTTCGCCGGCGGTAACGTTGTGGAGCCGGCAGGAGGTCGCGGGCCAGTCGTTCGGCGCAGGCGTGCTGCTGGAGGCCAACCAGGACGGCTATCTCTTCGCCACGGCAAATCATGTCGTCGCGCACACGGCGGCGCGGAACGGCAGCGCGCCGCAGCATGTGATGGTCACTACGGCCGCGGGAATCTGGTCCACCGCGGACGTGATCGCCACAGCCGTGCCGCTGGATCTGGCGTTGCTCTGGGTGCCACGGCACTCGGGCAGCGGCGCGTTCGTCCAGCCGATCTCCAAAGCGCTGGACGGCGAACCCATCTTCGTCATCGGTCACCCGGAAGGGTTGAAGTACACGCTGAGTACCGGACTGGTCTCTGGCCTGCGCGATCCGATCATCCAGATCTCGGCGGCCATCAGCCCGGGCAACAGCGGTGGCCCGGTTTACGACAGCCACGGCGCTCTGATCGGCATTGTCAGCGCGAAGTACGACCGGAACCAGGATGCCAATGCCGAGAACCTCGGGTTTGCCGCGCAGGCGGAGATGTTACGTGATCCGGCGCGCTGGTCGTTCTACGGGACCGGCCGCAAGATGCTGGAAACGTATCTGAAAGAGTTACAAAACGGGCCAGTGGCTTCGCCGCAGATCGACAGCCAGTCCAAAACGCGAGAATCACACTAGAGCCAAAAGGATAACTGCGGTAGCGGAAGGGAACGGATTTATGCCTTACATCAGCGTCACGGTCTACGACTCAACGGAGAACAAGCGCGTTCCGGCGGAGTTGCCGGACGACGCGCCCTGCAACAAGATTGTTTCGGTGCTGGTGCAGAAGCTGCAACTGCCGACCAACGGACCGGACGGCGCGCCGTTGAGCTACAAGTTTCACCACAAGAACAGCGGCCGCCAGATCCAGGACAACCAGACGCTGGCCGACGCGCAAGTGCGCGAAGGGGACATCCTGCGGCTTCAACCAGAGATAACCGCGGGCTAATGAAATGCAAGACACGCTCACAGTCAGGGCGGAACTCGCGGAAGATCAAGACCGCTTCAGCCGTTTGCGGCTGATCCCGTGGTGGGACCAGCAGAAGATTCAGGCTGCACGCGTGCTGGTGGTGGGCGCCGGCGCGCTCGGCAACGAGATTCTGAAGAACCTCGCGCTGCTCGGGTTCCTGAATGTCGTGGTCGTCGATCTGGATACGATCGAGGCCTCCAATCTTTCGCGCACGGTGCTGTTTCGGGCATCCGACATCGGCCTCTCGAAGGCTGCGGCCATCGCGCGCGGATACAGCGATCTTCTGCCTGAGGCCACGGTACAGCCGCTGGCCGCCAACGTGATGCAGGACTGCGGGCTTGGTCTCTTCGCCTGGGCCGACCTGATCCTGGCCGGGTTGGACAACCGCGAGGCGCGCCTGTGGATCAATCGCGCTGCATGGAAGGTTGGCCGCCCATGGATCGATGGCGCCATCGAGGGCATCAACGGAGTCGCGCGCGTCTTTCTGCCCGGCCAACCTCCGTGCTACGAGTGCACTCTGGGCGAGACCGATTGGGCCATCTTGAATCGCCGCATGTCCTGCAATCTGCTGCTGCACGAGCCCAACCCGCAGGGCCGGACGCCGACCACGCCGACGATCTCCTCCATCATCGGCGGAATTCAGGTGCAGGAGGCCGTCAAGTTGCTGCATGAACTGCCGACGCTCGCCGGCAAGGGATACGTGTTTGAAGGCCTGCACCATACTTCGTACGTCGTCGAGTACACGGAGAATCCCGACTGCATGAGCCACGACACGCTGGAGAAGATCGTTCCCCTGCCCCAGCGATCCAGCGAGATGACGTTGGACCAGTTGATGCAGCGGGGCCGGGCGGACCTTGGCGCCGAGGAGGTCGTAGTGGAATTCAGCCGCGACGTCATCCATCGGCTGGCGTGCCCGAGCTGCGGCGCGGAAGAAGAGGTATTCGCGCCGGTGGGAGCAATCGATCGCGCGCGCGGTCAATGCGCCCCATGCAGCGCGTCCGCCGCAGAACCGCAGATGCGCATCGTGCACACGCTCACGGGCTATCGCGGGGAGGCTGCGTTGGCCGGGCGCACGCTCGACCGGCTGGGCCTGCCGCTATTCGATATCTTCACGGTGCGATCGAACGATGCCGAAGTGAGTTACTGCATGGATGGCGATGCGGCAGCGGTGCTGGGTCCACTGGCGGCACGGAAGCAGGAGACGCTATGACGAAACATGCCGGTAAGCCGCCGGACAAGGCAGGCGCCTCCAGCGTCGAGCCGCGGGTCGAGATCGACAGCGAAGTCACACGCAATATTCGGCAGCATGCGCGTGCCCATAGCAAGACCGAGGTATGCGGCGTTCTGATTGGCGAATTTGAAAACGGCACCATCGACATTCGCGCGTCGATTGAGGGCGTCAACGCCGAGCAGGCCGGCACGCACGTCACCTTCACGCAGGACGCCTGGGAGGCGATCTATCGCGTCAAGGACGATCTCTATCCCGACGCGCGCATCGTGGGGTGGTACCACTCGCATCCGGGCTTCGGCGTGTTTCTCTCCGATCACGATCTGTTCATCCAGCAGAATTTCTTCTCCTCTCCGGGCCAGGTGGCGTGGGTATACGATCCGCACACGGACGAAGAAGGTTGCTTCGGATGGGTGGGAGGCGAAATCCATCGTCTGGCTGAACTTTCCATCATGGACCGCAACGGGGATGGCGTCGAACATACTCCCAAGCGGTCCGGTGCGGGCCATTCGTCGCTGGACGACGACGAGGAAGAGAGCGTCGCTGCCGCTTCCTCCGGACGGGCGGCGCCCACTCCAGCATGGATACGCTGGTCGGGGATTTTTCTCACGCATGTCTCCGTACTGTTGGCGGGATTCGCGATTGCCTACTTCCTCTTTCCACGCTATCTCGCCATGATGGTCGATCCCCTCACCGGTGAGCATGTTTTGTGCGATGTGCGATCGGAACAGTGCATGGCAGTGCCGGACAGTCTGCCGGGACCGGCTGGACCCATGCCTCCGCCCGCAACGCAGCCTTCTTCTTCGACACCACCCGCTTCTCCATCGACACCTCCACCCACCCAACCACAAGCGCCTGCGCAACCGCCTGCACCGGCGCAGCCGTCCAGCCAGGGGAGCCATAAGTGAGCGACGAAAACAAAGAAGTGCTGCGGGTCTCCTTCGACGATCTGGCAGCGGTGGAAACACCGGCGGCCCCGTCCGGTACCGGCACCGAGCCCACCGCAGCCAAGAGCTATGGCAGCATCCACGAACCATCCGCACCGGAAACCGTGGCGCAGGAAAAGGGAAACTTCTTCCTCAACGCGTGGGTCTACCTGGGGCTGGCCGGGTTTCTGGGGGCCCTGGCTGCCTGGGCCATTGCGGAGCCAGGGTTCGTCGATGGGCCTGGGCGCCGCTGGGGCAATATATGGATGATTCCTCTGATCGTCACCCTGATGTGCACCGGCTTCGGCCTGGCCGAGAGCATCGTGGAACGCTCGGCGCGCAAGGCGGCGATTCGCGTGGGCATCGCTCTGCCGCTGGGCGTGGTGCTGGGCTTCATCCTCGACGTGTTCGCCAGCGTCATCTATAACATTGGCCTCGGCCTCTGCGCCGCGGCCGGTGTTCAGTCCTACCACAACCCGGCGGTGTGGATCGCGCGGGGCCTGGGCTGGGCGGTGTTTGGCGTCGCCGGCGGAGTGGTGTACGGCATCATCGGCCGTTCGGGCAAGAAGACCGCGTATGGAGCGATCGGGGGAGCGATCGGCGCGGCCATCGGCGGCCTTATCTTCGATCCCATCTCGTTCGCCACCAAAGGCGGCGCGGTGAGCCGGGCTGTAGGCTTCGCGCTGCTGGGCATGGCCACGGGAATTGCCATGGGGCTGGTGGAGAGCGCGCTTAAAGACCGGTGGCTCTACGTTACCGCTGGGCCGCTATCCGGAAAGCAGTTCATCCTCTACAAGCCGCAGACGGTGATGGGCAGCGCGCAAGCGAACGACATCTATCTGTTCAAGGACGCGGAGATTCTGCCCCACCATGCCACGCTGCTGCAGAAGAGCGGACGCGTCCAGCTCGTCGCGCAGGGCCCCGTGTACATCTCCGGCCAGCGTGTGCACAACGCGCGGTTCCTGGAAAACGGGTCGATTATTCAGATTGGACGCTATAGCTTCCGCTACCAGGAAAGGCTGCGCGGATGAGTGCGGTCTGCCCCTACTGCCGCAGTCCGATTGCGCCGGACGAAGAGTCGATGCAATGCGAGGTCTGCGCCACTCCACATCACGCCGACTGCTACGCGGAGAACGGCGGATGCACCGTATTCGGCTGCGCGAAAGCCCCGGTGGACGAGCCCAAGATCAGCGTCAGCGCGTCCGATATCAGCCAGCAGGCGCAGGCCGCGCGAACTTCGCCGCGGGCTACTGCGGAAACTACGCCGCGGGCGCCGACGCCGCCACCACCGCTCCGGGCAGGCCACACGTCCTCGGTCCCTCCGCCGCCCAACCCAAGCGCGCGCCCGGTTTTTCGCGATGACACCACGCGCTCGATCACGCCGCCGCGAAACATCAGCTTCGCGGGGTACAATCCTCCGGTCGTCGCCGCGATGCCGCTCTATATCCGTCGCCGCAGCCGGCTCACGTATATCCTGCTCGGCGTGCTGCTGGGGGCGTTCGGCGGCCATAATTTCTACGCGGGCTATACCAAGCGTGCCGTCGTCCAACTCCTGCTTACCATTCTCAGCTGCTTCTTCGGCGGCGTCGTCAGTTGGATCTGGGCCATCGTCGAAGTGTGCGTCGTCACCGAGGATGACGATGGCGTGGCGTTCGTTTAGCGCAGTTTTGCAATTGGAAGGAGCAGCACCGTGGACTATTTCATCTCTCGCGATGGGCAACAGTATGGACCGTACACGCTGGCCGATCTTCAGCGTTACGCCGCCTCAGGCGAAGTGTCGCTCGCCGATCTCGCCACCAGCGAGGCTATGGCGGAGCCGGTATCGGTTGCTCAGATCATCGGCACGATCGCCGCGGCCCCGCCAGCAACCGGCGGCGCGCCCATTTCGCTGTCGGACATGTACCCGGACCCGCCCAACCTGCACTGGGGTCTGGTGCTGCTGTTCACGGTGCTTACGTGCGGGCTGTTCAGTATCGTGTGGGAGGTCATACAGGCCGTATGGATCAAGAAGCTTCAGCCGGAGAGCAAGGCGATCTTCATCTATTGCGGAGCGGGCGTGGTACTCCTGGCGGTCTTCGCCGGCGGCTTTTACCATGCGCTCGATCCCGCGGCAGCGAACTTCACGGGGCTGTTTCAACTGGTCTACTACATCACTGTCCAGTTCGCCCGCTTCAGCTTCCGCAGTTCCATGGAAGAGCACTTCAACGGGCCGGAACCGATGGGACTGAGTCTGAGCGGCGTCATGACCTTTTTCTTTGGGGGGCTCTACTTCCAGTACCACATCAACGATATTGTCCGGCGCAAGGCCGCCGATCGCATGTTCGCGGCCACTCGCTAAGGAGGATGAATGGCATCTCCCCGCACTCGCCGATTGAAGCTCGACTATGAGACGCTGACCAGGCGCTTCGCCGGTTCCCCCGCGATTCGCATTGCCGGGACCGCAGGCCTGCCGCCCGAGGTCTACCGGTTTGAATATCGATTGAAGGGGATCTACGTAACTCCCGCCGGGGAGATTCTCGAACGCGACACCCATCTGCTGGAAGTCCATCTCTCGCTCGAATACCCGCGTCGCGCTCCGCAGTGCCGGATGCTCACCCCGATCTTCCACCCGAACTTCGACGACGCCAGCGTTTGCATCGGAGACTTCTGGGCCGCATCCGAGGGGCTCGACGATCTGGTGGTGCGGATCGGGCGCATGATCGCGTATCAGGAGTACAACACACGAAGCCCATTGAACGGTCTGGCGGCAAAGTGGACAGCCGAGCACCTGAATCTGCTGCCCATCGACAACAGCATTGTCGCCCCGCCAGCGGATACGGCTCCCGGCGATGAACCGGCCATTGCCGCGCCGTCGCCTGCCGTATCGGCTGAACCAACTTCCGACGCGTGGATCGAAAAGATTCCGTCGATCTGATTGCCGGTCCGTGCCCGCAGAGATCTGCGGCTCACATTCCTACGGTCCACTTCAGATTCTGGTTGGCGCCAAGCCTCTTGGTAAGCCACAACGATGCCAGATAGGTAAGGGCGAAGACAAGGAAGACCAAAGACAGGGTGAGCGGTCCGTTGTTATGCAGCGGAGATGTAAGCGGCAATCTGTGACAGGTCAGGAGCCAGATCCGGTACAGGACTGGATGGATTAAGAAGATCCCGAAGGTCTCCGTTCTCGGGTGGATGAACTTTGGCATGAGCGGAAAGCGGAACTTTGCGATGGCGATCACCACCAGAACAGAATAGGTCTGATTGCTGAGACGCAGAGTATTCAGACCCTGGTCGTAAGGGATGAGCCGATGCATCTCAATCGCCGCGATAAAGCCCGCAACCGCGACTGCAGCGATGAGTGACGCCCATGGGACCTGACGGAGCCATCGCTCGAAGCGCTCCCAGTGCCTGTAAGCGCAGGCCCCGAGCCAGAGATAAAAGACGTAGCCGAAGATGGCCGAGCAATGGCCCCGGGGAACGATTCCGAGATAGATGTTGGCAGCGTAGAAAAGGCTGGCAGCGAGAAACACAGGTCCCTGGATGCGGTTGGAGACGCGATGGTACAGGAAGAGAACAAGCGCCAGGCAAAATAAAAAGTTGGGAACAAACCAATAGGATCCTACGAAGACGAGGTGGAGGCATTGGCTCACGGCGTGACCGAGGCCGGACTGCACATTCTGGCGATCGTCGTGAATGAGTTGAGGAAGCAGAGTGAGGAACCACACGGTTACCCAGAGAGCCCAGGGGAGGGAGATGGCACGGACGCGACGCTTGAAGTAACGAGAGGGCGCGGTTCGCGTCATTCCTTCGCCAAG
>Ga0302319_10023411_pt1 | contig 11037 bp, 10 predicted proteins | sample Bog_T0_2_FD_203319 | JGI IMG/M metagenome (GOLD analysis project Ga0302319, IMG submission 203319) | Peat permafrost microbial communities from Stordalen Mire near Abisko, Sweden - Bog_T0_2 | ecosystem: Environmental > Terrestrial > Soil > Wetlands > Peat | place: Sweden: Abisko, Stordalen Mire...
GCCATTTTGACCAGCGCCCGCCCCTCGTTGGTAATGAGCAGCGGCGGTGAATCCATCAGCAAGATGCGGCGCGGATGGCGCGCAAACAGCGTCTTCATGATTTGCCGCATGCGATTGCTGCTCAGGAGCTCTGAGGTCGCTTCGACCGGCTTGCCGGCGGGCAAGATGGACAAGCCTCGCAAATTGGTCTGCACCACCAGCGATTCGACATCGATGCTGTCATCGCTCAACGCATTCAACAAGCCGTTTTCGTGCTTCAGGCCGACGATTTCGCTGACGTGGCGCTTGGCCACATCGCAGTCCACCAGCAACACGGAAATATCGCGCTCGAGCGCCATGCTCATGGCTAAGTTGATGCTGGTGAAAGTCTTGCCGTCTCCCGGCAGCGCGCTCGTCACCATGATCACGCGACCATCCATCGGGCCGGCGGCATTCGCCAGCGCACGTTCGATCAGCGGCCGCTTGACGCGCCGATAGTGGTCCGCGAACTGCCGATCTTTGCTCTCTTCGGGCAGATAGCCGTTCGCGCGCAGGCTCATGGTGTCGAGCGTCATCCGCTTGCTGGGTTTGAGCGGCTCTAACGAGGGCTCGGGCAGCGGCGACGGTGCAGCGGCCGGCCGCAAAACAGCCTCGGCCGCTTTCGGGTTGGCCGCAGCCGCCTGATTGCGCATCCTTGCGATCGCTTGCTCGACCAGACTCATGTTTTCACCAATGAACGGATAGCTTGGATGGTCAATCTAGCCCCCGCCCAGTTCAATAGCAGTGCCGCGGCGAATGCGACCATGAGACCTGCGGTCGCCGCTGAAAATCGCCACATATTGCGGGTGAACTCGCGTTGCTGGCGCGTCGGGAACGCAACTCCCACCACCCCGAGCACCGGATATTCGGTCAGCTCATTGATGGTACGCACGGAGCTCACGATGGGGCGGAACAGCGTCATGAGATAGGCGACGCCGGCGGCGATGCCCATCGCGGCCACCCAGATGGCGGCGAGCAAGGCCGGGCGCTTCGGCGACACCGGCGCCACCGGCGCAGTAGGCGGCAATACCACCTCGAATCGAACCGAGCCTGCGTTATCCGCCCTCTCCCCTAGCCGGGCTTTCTGATAGCTCTCGACCAGCGCCGTGTATTGGGCTTTGTTGACGTCGTAGTCGCGGTTTAACTGCTGGTACTCCGCCTCGACCTGCGGCGCGCTGTTGACGCGCTGACGCAGCTCGATGACGGTGTTCTGGTGTTGAGACAGTTCACGCCGCAGCGCAGCGATCTCCACATCCTGCTTGTTGAGTTCGAGTCGGATTTGTTGGTAGACCGGATTGTTGCCGACGCCGCTCGAGGCAATCGCATTGGCGTCGCCGCGCTTCAAATTCTCGAGCTCGACGGCGCGCCGCTGCTTGAGCTCCTCGAGCGTCGCGCGCGCCGCGACCACATCCGGATGGCGATCCGTGTACTTGAGCAGCAATTCATCGAGCCGTGCCTGAGCCTCCTGGATGCGGCTCAAGGTATCGCTGCCGCCGGTCATGCCATGAGGGCCCAATAGCGGGCTCGAGGCCCCGGCCTCCGAAATCGCCTGGTCGCTGCGCAATTGCTTGTCCAATTCGTCGCGCCGGCTCATGGCGATCGACAGATCGGTCTCGGCCTTCTTCTGGGCGTCGACTTCTTTTTGCAGCTGCTCGAAGTAGCCGCCCTGATCGTTCGGCATCAGGCCGACATTTTTCTTCTTGAACGCGGCCAAGCGATCCTCGGCCGTGCTCAGGCGCTGTTCGTAATCTTTGATCTGCGTCTCGAGAAACTCCTGCGCGTGTTCGGATCCCGCCCGTTTGCCCTGCAAGGTCTCTTCGACGAAGGTATTGAGCAGCGTTTTGACGACGCTGAGGGCACGCTGGCGGCTGGTATCCGTATAGTGGAAACTGTAAATCGTTCCCGCCATGCTGCGCTCGTCCCCCTGACTGCCGGCGCTCGACACGGTCAGTCCGATCCGATCGCTCAGTCGATCCAAAATCTTGGCCTTAACGCGTTCGTCGGTGATTGACGCATCCAATACGCCCGTCTCTTTGGCGATGGCTTCGAGCTGCGGACCCTCGAGCAAGGACTGGCGCACGTAGTTGATCTGACCGTCGACGTTTTGATCGGTGGTCAATCCCTGCAGCGCCGGCTTCAAGGCGGTGCGCGTATCGACGAACACCCGCGCATCAGCCTCGTAGCGATCCGGAAGCGCGAATACCAGGCTCCATCCGACCAGGGCGACGACACAGGCGCAGGCCAAGCCCAGCCAGCGAAAGCGCCAGGCGCTCTGTACTTCGTCGAAGACTCGATCCAATTCTTGCTTCATGAAAGGTGCTTCACCATCAGAATCTTGATTCAGGGACAACCAGCACGTCGCCGGGCTTCAGCGCCAAGTTCTGCTTCATGTCGCCATTGTTGACGAGCGAGTCGAGCTTAACTCTGATTTTGGTCTCTTTGCCGTTCTCGTTGCGCACGAGATCGGCACGATTGCCGGCCGCGAATTGACCCAAGCCGCCGACCGCTAACACGGCGTCGAGTATGGTCATGCCATCGCGAAACGGCAGCGACTGGGGCGACTTCACCTGGCCGATGACTCGCACCTGGCTGTACACGCTGAGCGCCACCGTGACGACGATATTCACTTTGGGCGACTTCACGTACTCGGTCAGGGATTTCTCGATATCCCGGGCCAATTGCGACGGCGTCTTGCCCACCGCCACCATGTCTTCGACCAGCGGTGTGGAGATCTTGCCGTCGGGCCGCACGGGCACGGTGACCGAGAGTTCGTCGTTTTGAAACACGTACACATGCAAGGTATCGCCCGGCCCGATCAAATAATTCTCGGATACCGGCGCCGGTGTGACGGCTCCCGCCGCGCGGATACTGCGCTGCGGCATGCAGCCGGCAGCCAGAATCAGCGCACCCAGCAGCAACAATCGAAGGAACTCTCGCGATTTCAATGGTTTGGCGCTAAACACAGAGCTTATGTTACCTCGGCAGCGCAGGGGCCGCCGTAGAAAAGCGAATCTAATCACGACCCGGGGGCTCGCGCCACGGCCCGCTTTGCAATTTTGCGACGTCCGTCATCCGTCTTCGCCATTTTCGTAAAATGTTTCGCTGGTAACATTCCTCGGGTGAGCCTCGAGCGACCTCTTGCCAACACCTACTGGGTGATTCCGAATCAAGTCCTGGCCGGCGAATATCCCGGGGATTCGGACGAAACCGCCGCCCGCGAACGCCTCGGCCGCCTGCAGAAGGCAGGTATCGACAGCTTCGTCGATCTGACCGAGGAGGGCGAGCTGCCTCCCTACCATCACTTGTTGGCGAGACAAACCGAGTACCTGCGCTCCGCCATCGTCGATTCGGCGGTGCCGAACAATGTGTCGCAGACGGCGCAGATTCTATCGACCATTCGCGCCGCACTGGCGCGCGGGCGGCGCGTTTACGTGCACTGCCGCGCCGGAATCGGCCGCACCGGACTGATCGTCGGTTGCTTTCTGGCGGATGAAGCAACCGACGGCAAATCGGCCCTCAAAACTCTCAACACCCTGTGGCGCCAGAACGAGCGCTCGGCCAGTTGGCCGAAGGTGCCGCAAACCGCGGCGCAGGCCGACTATATCCGCCATTGGCCGAAGTTCGGGAAGCGAATCGCCTGAAGTGATACCGTGGTGGGCTTAGCCGTCAGGAGACACGCGTGAATCCATACAAGCCAGGCCCTGCTTTGGGGCGCCCATCCCAACCCAGCGGCGAAGATCCCATGATGGATTTCCGGGCACGCCTCGTTCATCAGCAAGCCGAAGCCGCCGAGCGGCGCCGCACCGATCTCGCGGAACAGTGCTCGCGATTGAGAACCGCAGAGGAACGGATTCGCATTTGGGAACGCATCCACGAAGTCACGCTGCCGCGCGATCCCGAGCACCGGCTGGTCGCGATCATCGCCACCAACACCGGGCTTACGAACGCCGACGTGCGCGATGAGCAACTGCGCCGCGCCGCACCGCGGGTTGCGGTCTAACTCGACGCATCGATCACGCCGGCTGCGCGCAGATACGCAATCACCTGCGAAGCGGCCGCCTCCGGCGAGGTCTGCTGCGTATGCAAGCGAATTTCCGGATTCTCCGGCGCCTCGTACGGTGAATCGACGCCGGTGAAGTTCTTCAATTCGCCGCGCCGCGCTTTTTTGTAGAGCCCCTTGACGTCGCGCGCCTCGGCCATCGCCAACGGCGTATCGACGAACACCTCGATGAACTCGCCCGCCTCGACCAAAGCCCGCGCCATGTGCCGCTCGGAGCGAAACGGCGAAATGAAGGACACCAAGACGATCAGGCCGGCATCGATCATCAGCCGTGCGACCTCGGCCACGCGACGGATGTTCTCGACGCGATCCTGGTCGGTGAACCCCAAGTCCTTGTTGAGCCCGTGGCGAACGTTGTCGCCGTCCAGCAAGTAGGTGTGGCGCCCGTCGGCGTGCAGTTGCTTTTCAACCAGATTGGCAATCGTCGATTTGCCGGCGCCCGACAGACCCGTGAACCAGAGTATGCAGGGCTTTTGATGGCTCAAGCGGGCGCGCGCAATCTTGTTCACATCGAGCGCCTGCCAGTGCACGTTTTGCGAACGGCGCAGCGCGAAATGCAGTAAGCCCGCGCCCACGGTATTGTTGGTGAGCCGATCGATCAGAATGAAGCCGCCCAAGACACGGCTGTCCCGATAGGGTTCGAATGCGATGGCGCTGTCCAAGTCGATACCGCAGATGCCGATGTCGTTGAGCTCGAGTTTCTTCGCCGCCAAATGCTCCAGGGTGTTGACGTTGACTCGATACTTGATCGGCGCCACGGTCGCGGTGGCCGTCTTGGTGCCGAGCTTGAAGAGATAGGCGCGGCCTTGCAGCAGCGGCTCATCGTGCATCCAAATGATGGTGGCTTCGAACTGGTTCGCGACCGCCGGCGGCTCCCCCGCGGCCGCCAACACGTCGCCGCGGCTCACGTCGATCTCGCCGCTGAGCGTCAACGTCACGGACTGCCCGGCGAGCGCGACCTCCGCATCGCCGTCCCCCGTCAGGATGCGCGCCACGGTGCTGGTGCGGCCCGACGGCAGTACGCGCAACGCATCGCCGCGGCGCACGCTGCCGCTCGCGATGAGGCCGGCGAAGCCGCGAAAATCCGGGTTCGGACGGTTCACCCACTGCACCGGCATGCGAAACGCCGCATCCACAGCCGCATCGTGCACCTGCACCGTCTCTAGATGCTGCAAGAGTCCCGGGCCCGCATACCAGGGAGTGCGCTCGCTGCGCGAGGTGACATTGTCGCCGAACACGGCCGACACCGGGATGCAGGTGATCGATTCGAGCTTGATCTGCGCCGCGAATTCGCGATAGTCGCGCTCGATTTGCTCGAACGCCTGCTGCGAGAAGCCCACCAGATCCATCTTGTTGATGGCGACCACGATGTGGCGAATCCCGAGCAGAGCCACGAGATAACTGTGACGCCGTGTCTGGGTGAGCACGCCTTTGCGGGCATCGATCAGGATCACGGCGAGATCCGCGGTCGACGCGCCGGTGACCATATTGCGCGTGTATTGCTCGTGACCGGGGGTGTCGGCGACGATGAATTTGCGCTTCTCGGTGGTGAAAAACCGATACGCCACATCGATGGTGATGCCCTGTTCGCGTTCCGCGGCCAGCCCATCGACCAGCAGCGCGAAATCGATTTCGCCGCCGCGCGTGCCGACTTTCTTCGAATCGTCACGCAGCGCCGCATACTGGTCGTCGAAAATCATCTTCGATTCGTACAGCAGCCGCCCGATGAGCGAGGACTTGCCGTCGTCCACCGATCCGCAGGTGATGAAACGCAGCAGGCCTTTCGCTTCATGTTCGCGAAAATACTCGTCGATGCCGGCCTCGAGACCTGCCGCCGCCACTAGAAGTACCCCTCTTGCTTTCTCTTTTCCATCGACGCCGCACCATCCTTGTCGACGCCGCGGCCTTCGCGCTCCGAGGTGGTCGCCGCGAGCATTTCCCGAATCACCGAGGGAACGTCTGCCGCTGCGCTCTCGGTGGCGCCGGTCAGCGGGTAACAGCCTAAGGTGCGGAACCGCACTGACAGCGTCTCGATGCGATCGCTCGCCGCGAGCGGCAGACGCTCATCGTCCACCATGATCAAGCGGCCGTCGCGCCGCACCACCGGCCGGGATTTTGCCAGATACAAGGGCACGATCGGCACCTGCTGCACATGGATGTACTGCCATACGTCAAGTTCGGTCCAGTTCGACAAGGGAAACACCCGAATACTCTCGCCGCGGTTCTTGCGGGCGTTGTACAGCGACCAGAGTTCGGGCCGCTGGTTCTTCGGGTCCCAACGATGCTGCGCCGAGCGAAACGAAAACACGCGCTCTTTGGCGCGGCTCTTCTCCTCGTCGCGGCGGCCGCCGCCGAAGGCCGCATCGAAACCGTACTTGTCCAACGCCTGACGCAGGCTCAAGGTCAGCATGATGTCGGAATAGGCGGCGCCGTGCGTGAAGGGTTTGACGCCGGCGCGCGCGCCCTCCTCGTTGGTATGCACCAGGAGTTGCAAGCCGTAGTTCCTGGCGGTGGCGTCGCGAAATTCGAGCATCTCGCGAAAATCCCAGCCCGAGGCAATTTGCAGCAGCGGGAACGGCAGTTTGGCCGGCGCAAAGGCTTTGCGCGCGAGATGCAGCATCACCGAGCTGTCCTTGCCCACCGAATACAGCAGCACCGGCTTTTCGCACTCCGCGGCTACTTCGCGAAAAATGTGAATGCTTTCGGCCTCGAGCCGCTGCAAATAGTCGAGCGCGGGCATCTATCCCGAGAATTTCGCCGGCGTCTTGCGGCGCAGTTCATCGATCGACACGCCGGGCGCGAGTTCGATCAGCTGGAACGCATCCTTGCGGGTGGGCCGCGAAAAGACCGCGAGGTCGGTGATCAGCATGTCGACGACGTTGGTGCCGGTCAACGGCAGCTCGCAGCGGCGCTTGAACTTCGGATCGCCATCCTTCGAGGTGTGATCCATGACCACCACCACGCGCTTCACACCCGCGACCAAATCCATCGCCCCGCCCATGCCCTTCACCACCTTGCCGGGAATCATCCAATTGGCAAGGTCGCCGTTCTCCGCCACTTCCATCGCGCCGAGCACCGCCAGATCGATGTGGCCGCCGCGAATCATCCCAAAGCTGTCGGCGGATGAAAAATACGAAGTCATCGGCAGCGCCGTCACCGTCTGCTTGCCGGCGTTGATCAAATCCGCATCTTCCTCGCCTTCGAACGGGAACGGACCGGTGCCGAGCATGCCGTTCTCGGACTGCAACACGACTTTCATGCCAGGGGCGATGTAGTTGGCAACCAACGTGGGGATGCCTATTCCGAGATTGACGTAGAAGCCGTCCTCGAGCTCGCGCGCGGCGCGCGCGGCCAAATCCTCACGCGACCACGGCATTTGGCTTCCCCTCGCGTTTACGTACCGTTCGCTTTTCGATCAACTTGGTGTAGCGCGCGCCGCGAATGATGCGCTGGACAAAAATGCCGGGCGTATGGATGTTGTCCGGATCGAGTTCGCCGGCTTGCACCAGTTCTTCGACCTCGGCCACGGTCACGCGCGCCGCGGTCGCCATATTGGGATTGAAATTGCGCGCGGTCTTGCGGTAAACAAGATTGCCCTCGGTATCTCCCTTCCACGCCTTGACCAGGGAGACGTCCGCGACCAAGCCCTTCTCGAGCACGAAGGTCTCGCCGTCGACGGTGCGCGTCTCCTTGCCTTCGGCGACCAGCGTACCCGCGCCCACCTTGGTATAGAAGCCGTAAATTCCGGCGCCGCCGGCCCGGATGCGCTCCGCCAGCGTACCCTGCGGATTGAATTCGAGCTCCAATTCGCCGGCGAGGTACTGGCGCTCGAATTCCTTGTTCTCGCCGACGTACGATGAAATCATTTTGCGAATTTGCCGGGTTTGCAACAGCAACCCCAAGCCGACGCCGTCGAGACCCGCGTTATTCGACACCACAGTGAGCTTGCCGATGCCCGAGGCATGCAAGGCGTCGATCAGATTTTCAGGAATTCCGCAGGCGCCGAAGCCGCCGCACATCAAGGTCATGCCTTCTTTGACGACCTCGTGCAGCGCCGACGCGGCGTCGGGATAGACCTTGGAACTCGGATTGCTCATCAGCCCCCCTAGTAACGATATTGATCGCCTTTGTATGGGCCCTGTTTCTCGACTCCGATGTAGCGAGCCTGGGTGTCGGTGAGCTCCGTGAGCTGCGCGCCGAGCTTGGAGAGCTGCAAGCGCGCCACTTTCTCATCCAGGTGTTTCGGCAGCACGTACACGCCGACCGGATATTTCTTGGTATTGGCGAATAGTTCGATCTGCGCCAACACTTGATTGGCGAACGAAGAGCTCATCACGTAGGACGGATGGCCGGTGCCGCAGCCCAAGTTCACCAAGCGGCCCTCGGCCAGCAAAATGATGCGTTTGCCGTCGGCGAAAATCACGTGGTCGACCTGCGGCTTGATGTTGTCCCAGGCGTACTGGCGCAGCGCCGCGACTTCGATCTCGTTGTCGAAATGTCCGATGTTGCAGACGATGGCCTGATCTTTCATGCGCTTCATGTGATCGTGAGTGATCACGTGATAGTTGCCGGTAGCCGAGACGAATATATCGGCTTTGTCGGCCGCATAATCCATGGTCACGACCCGGTAGCCTTCCATCGCGGCTTGCAGCGCGCAGATCGGATCGATCTCGGTCACCCACACCTGCGCCGACAACGCGCGCAGCGCCTGCGCCGAACCCTTGCCGACATCCCCGTAGCCGCACACCAAGGCAACTTTGCCGGCGATCATCACATCGGTGGCGCGCTTGATGGCGTCCACCAGCGATTCGCGGCAGCCGTACAGATTATCGAATTTCGATTTGGTGACCGAATCGTTGACATTGAACGCGGGAAACGCCAGCTGACCGTCCTTGGCCATTTGATACAGCCGCTTGACCCCGGTCGTCGTCTCCTCGGTGACCCCTTTGATTTTGGCGAGCCGCACGGAGTACCACTTGGGATCCTGTTTGAGCTTTGCCTTGATCGCCGCGAACAGATACTCCTCTTCTTCGCTGCCGGGTTTGGCGAGCAACGAGGCGTCCTTCTCCGCCTTGGCGCCGAGATGCAGCAGCAGGGTCGCATCGCCGCCGTCGTCCAAAATCATGTTCGAATGACCGCCGTCCGGCCATTCGAAAATCCGATGCGTGTAGTCCCAGTACTCGGCGAGCGTCTCGCCCTTCACCGCAAACACCGGTGTACCGCCGGCGGCGATCGCCGCGGCCGCGTGATCCTGAGTCGAGTAAATATTGCACGACGCCCAGCGCACCTGCGCGCCCAAGGCATTCAGCGTCTCGATCAGCACCGCGGTTTGGATGGTCATGTGCAGCGATCCGGCGATGCGGGCGCCGCGCAGCGGCTGCTGCGCAGCGAATTCGTTGCGGATGGCCATGAGTCCCGGCATCTCGGTTTCGGCGATCTTGATTTCTTTGCGGCCCCAAGCGGCCAATGCCAAATCCTTTACCAAGAAATCGTGGGCTTGTTTCTTCATCGCTGCATTCATTGATCAATCTCCTTGAACCGTGTCGGCGCTTAGGCGGCGCGCGTCGCTTTGAATTCGGAGGCGAGCATGCTCGCCTTGTCGGTGCGCTCCCAGGTAAATTCGGCTTCCTTACGGCCGAAGTGACCGTAGGAGGCGGTCTTCTGATAGATCGGGCGCGACAAATCGAGCATTTCTCGCAAGCCGTACGGTGTCAGGTCGAAATGCGCACGCACCAATTGCGTGAGGCGCGTGTCGAGCAATTTACCCGTACCGAAGGTCTCCACCATGATGGAGGTGGGCTCCGCCACGCCGATGGCGTAGGAGACCTGCACTTCGCAGCGCTCGGCGAGTCCTGCCGCGACAATGTTTTTCGCCACGTAACGCGCGGCGTAGGCCGCCGATCGATCTACCTTGGACGGGTCCTTGCCGGAAAAAGCACCGCCGCCGTGACGCGCGAACCCGCCGTAGGTATCGACAATGATCTTGCGGCCGGTGAGGCCGCAATCGCCCACCGGGCCGCCGATGACGAAGCGTCCGGTGGGATTGATGTGATATTTGGTGTGCTTGTCGATCCACTTGCTCGGCAATACCGGCTTTAAGATCTCTTCGACGACGGCTTCGCGCAGTTGCTTGGTGCTGATGTCGTCGGAGTGCTGAGTCGACAGGACCACGGCCTCGAGGCCCACCGGCTTGTCGTTCTCATAGCGCAGCGTCACCTGGCTCTTGGCGTCGGGACGCAGCCACGGCAGCTTGCCGCTCTTGCGTACCTGGGCCTGTTTCTTCACCAGTCGATGCGCGAGCGTGATTGCCGCCGGCATCAGCACATCGGTTTCGTTGCTCGCGTAGCCGAACATCAGACCCTGGTCGCCGGCGCCCTGTTTGCGTTCGTCCTTGCGATCGACGCCTTGAGCGATGTCCGGTGACTGCTTGCCGATGATATTGAGCACCCCGCAACTCGCACCGTCGAACCCCATGTCGGAGTGGTCATAGCCGATATCGAGCACGGTCTTGCGCACGATGGCTTCAACGTCGACCCAGGCGCTGGTAGTGACCTCCCCGGCCACGATCACAACGCCGGTCTTGACCAGCGTCTCGCAAGCCACCCGGCCCTTCGGATCCGCCGCCAAAATGGCATCGAGGACGGCATCGGAAATCTGGTCGGCGACCTTGTCGGGGTGGCCTTCGGAGACCGATTCCGACGTGAACGAGAAACTTCTGCTCATATGTCTCAAATTCCTTGCAAATTAGCCAAAATTCTCCGTGTACCTGCGCGCGAACTCGGCGGCGGTGAAGCGGTGGTTTTGAGGTCCGCGCGCTTCTATTTTGATGGCGCCCATCAGCGACGCCGTCCGACCCGTGGTTTCCCAATCCAGACCGTGCAGCAGACCGTGGATTAGACCAGCGCGATAGGCATCCCCGCAACCCGTGGGATCGATAACCGCCTTCGGCCGGGCACAGG
>Ga0302319_10023414_pt1 | contig 11035 bp, 9 predicted proteins | sample Bog_T0_2_FD_203319 | JGI IMG/M metagenome (GOLD analysis project Ga0302319, IMG submission 203319) | Peat permafrost microbial communities from Stordalen Mire near Abisko, Sweden - Bog_T0_2 | ecosystem: Environmental > Terrestrial > Soil > Wetlands > Peat | place: Sweden: Abisko, Stordalen Mire...
GTGCGCGCGCAGCTGATGGGTGCGTCCGGTGACCGGCTTCAGCGACACCCAGGCGAGCTTCTGCGCCGAGGTTTCGACCACGGCATAATAGGTCACCGCATGGCTGGCGCCCTCGTCGCCATGGGCCGCGATCCGCATGATGGTGTCGTCCTCGCTCTCTTCCTTGGCGAGGTAGGTCGAGATGCGGCCCTGCTTCGGCTTCGGCACCCCCGCCACCAGCGCCCAGTAGACCTTGCGCGCGGAGCGATGGCGGAACGAGCCGGTGAGCGCGGTCGCGGCGAACCGCGTTTTCGCGATCAGCAGGCAACCCGCGGTCTCCTTGTCGAGCCGGTGCACCAAGCGGGGTTTCTGGCCCTTGGCGTCGCGCATCACTTCGAGCATGTCGTCGACATTGCGCGTGATGCCGGAGCCGCCCTGCACCGCGAGCCCTGCGGGCTTGTTCAGCACCATGACGTCGGCGTCCTCGAACAGGATCATGTCCTTGAGGGCCTGCAGCGTCTTGTTCGCCGCTTCCGACAGCTCGCCCGCGACCTTGGGCGTATCGAGCTTCAACGGCGGAATGCGGACGTTCTGCCCCTCCTCCAGCCGGTCCTTGCTGTCGGCGCGCTTGCCGTTGACGCGCAACTCGCCTTTGCGGACGATGCGCTGGATGTGGGAGAACGACAGCCCGGGAAAGCGCGCCTCGAGAAAGCGGTCGACGCGCATGTTGTTCTCGTCCGCGGTCACGACCACGGTCTGCACCTTGGTCGGCAACGGCGGCAGCTCGGCGACGATCTTCTCAGGCTCGGGGATGAACGGCGCCGGCTTCGCCACGCGCGGCGCGGCAGCGCGCGGCGGCTTGCCGCCGGGCCGATGCGCCTGCGGCCGTTCGGCCTGCGAGCCCCGGTACGGCGGCGCGCCCTTCGGGCGCTCGCCCCGGGGTCTTAGGGGTCTCTTGACGCGGCGGCTCATGGCGGTTGCGGCTCCGGATTAGGTCGTTGGGTAGCGCAAAAGCAGCTGACCGTCACGGCGAAATCGGTTCGAATCGGTCGAAGGACCGGTCATGTCGCCGCATGCCGGAGGCGCTGGATCCCGGGGCTACTTCGGTCCCCGCTCCCTCCGCAGCTTCGCCCAGTAGTCCAGCCGCTTCCGGATCTCGCGTTCGAATCCCCGATCGGGCGGGTCGTAAAAGGTCTGGTGGCCCAGCGCGTCCGGGAAATACTCCTGTCCGGAGAAGGCGTCGGGCGCGTCGTGGTCGTATTCGTAGCCGCCGCCATAGCCTTCCGACTTCATCAATTTGGTCGGAGAGTTCAGGATGTGTTTCGGCGGCAGCAGCGAGCCGCCCTGCTTGGCAGCCTGCATGGCGGCACCGAACGCCTTGTAGGCGGCGTTGGATTTCGGCGCGGTGGCGAGGTAAATCACGGCCTGCGCGATCGCCAGCTCGCCCTCGGGAGAGCCAAGGAAATCATAGGCGTCCTTGGCGGCGTTGCAGATCACCAGCGCCTGCGGATCGGCCAGACCAATGTCCTCGATCGCCATCCGCACCACGCGGCGCGCCAGGAACAGCGGGTCCTCGCCGGCGTCCATCATCCGGGCCAGATAATACAGCGCCGCATCCGGATCGGAGCCGCGCACCGACTTATGCAGCGCCGAGATCAGGTTGTAATGGCCGTCGGCGGACTTGTCGTAGATCGGCGCGCGGCGCTGCAGGATGTCCTGCAACTGCGCGGCGTCGAAAATCTCGTTTTCGCGCGCGGCGCGCCAGACTTCCTCGGCGAGCGTCAGCGCGGCGCGGCCGTCGCCGTCCGCCATCCGCACCAGCACGGCGCGCGCCTCGGCATCGAGCGGCAGCTTCCTGCCCTCGACGGCTTCGGCATGGAGGTAGAGTTTTTCGATCGCAGCAGTATCGAGCGAATGGAACACCAGCACGCGCGCCCGCGACAGCAACGCCGCGTTGAGCTCGAACGAGGGATTTTCCGTGGTGGCGCCGACCAGCACCACGGTGCCGTCTTCCATCACGGGGAGAAACGAATCCTGCTGCGCGCGGTTGAAGCGGTGCACCTCGTCGACGAACAGCAGCGTGCCCTTGCCCAGCTCGCGCCGGGCGCGCGCCGCGTCGAACACCTTCTTCAGGTCGGCGACCCCGGAAAACACCGCCGATATCTGCTCGAAATGCAGTTCGGTGGCGTCCGCCAGAAGCCGCGCCACAGTGGTCTTGCCGGTGCCCGGGGGCCCCCAGAACACCAGCGAACCCAGGCTGCGCGTCGCCAGCATCCGCGTCAGCGCGCCGTCGGGACCGAGAATGTGATCCTGGCCGACCACTTCCGACAGCGCCCGTGGGCGCAGCCGGTCGGCAAGCGGATGCGGAGCATCCTGCTCCATGCCTGCGGCAGCAAACAGGTTGGCGGCTTCGCGTGGTCGCTTCGGGCTCATCCGCCGAGCGTGACGTTGATCTGCTGGCCGCCGCGCACCACGGTGATGCGCCAGACCCGCGCGGACTCGCGCGTCGCCTTTTCGAGATCGCTGGTTTTGGCGATCTTCTGGCTGTTGACGGCGGTAATGATGTCGCCCTTCTGGAAGCCGACGCCGGCAGCGGCGGCGCCATCGGCGAGGTCGGTGATCACGACGCCTTCGGCGTCCGAATCCAGATGCATCTCGTCGGCCACCGCGGGCGAGATATTCGCCACCTTCGCGCCCTGGAACGGCGAGCGCCCGGTGAGCACGATTTCATTGCGGCCGATATCGGGCGCAACTTCGAGCGGCACCGTCAGCTTCACGGTCTTGCCCGCCCGCACCACATCGACCTGCGCCGTGCCGCCGAGCGGACGGGTGGCGAAGCGGTAGTCGAAGGCGTTGGGGTCCTCGACCGCCTGGCCGTCGATGGCCGCGATCAGGTCCGACGGCTTCAGCCCTGCCCGCGCCGCCGGACTGCTCGGGACGACACTGGCAACCAGCGCGCCGGTCGGCAACCGCAGCCCCAGCGAATCCGCGATCTCGGGCGTCACCGCCTGCAGCTTGGCGCCGAGCCACGGCCGCTTGACGGCCTTGCCGCCGCCCTTGGCGGAGGCGACCACGACCCGCACCATGTTGGCCGGGATCGCAAAGCCGATGCCCTGCGAGCCGCCGGAGCGCGAGAAGATCGCGGTGTTGATGCCGGCGAGCTTGCCGGTCATGTCGACCAGCGCGCCGCCGGAATTGCCGGGGTTGATCGCGGCATCGGTCTGAATGAAGAACTGGTAGTCGGTGATGCCGACTTGCGTACGCGCCAGCGCCGAAATGATGCCGTGGGTGACGGTCTGACCGACGCCGAAGGGATTGCCGATCGCGATCACGACATCGCCGACCTCCAGCTCGTCGGAATTGGCGAAATCGAGCGTGGGGAATTTCTCGTGCACGCCCTTGAGCTGCAACACCGCCAGATCGCTGCGGGGATCCTTGAGCACGATCTCGGCCTCGAACTCTCGCTTGTCGGAGAGCGAAACCTTGACCTCGTCGGCACCCTCGATGACGTGGACGTTGGTCACGACCAGCCCCGAGGGATCGACCATCACGCCCGAGCCGAGCGAACGCTGCATCTGCTCCGGCTGCTGGCCGGGCACGCCGAAGAAGCGGCGGAAGATCGGATCGTCGAGCAAGGGATTGTGGTCCCGCACCACCTTGGCGGCGTAGACGTTGACCACCGCCGGCTGCACGCGCTGCACGATCGGCGCGTAGGACAGCCGGATTTCCGCCGCCGAGGCCGGCACGCGGCGGTCCTGGGCGGAGGCCGGCAACACGGCCAGCAGGACGAGCAAGGTCGTAAAAAGGCGAACCACGATCATGAAGGGATTCCCAAGGATTGGAGCAGCGAATATAGGCATCCCGGCCTGCAAATAGAAGTCATCGGGCGCCCCGGCAGCGCCGGTTATGGCCCGATTCGGGCCGGGCTATGGCCGAAACGCAGGGGACATCGGCTGCAAAACTTGCTATCCGGCCATGAAACCGGGAGCTGCCGTCGCGAAACCCGCCGATCGCCTGCCGGGCAACAGGAGAACCGCCGAATGAAGGCCGTCGGATACAGGAAATCGCTTCCCATCGATGACGCCAGTTCGCTGGTCGATTTCGAGACCGCCAAACCCGAACCGAAGGGGCGCGACATCCGCGTCGCCGTGAAGGCGATCTCGGCCAATCCGGTCGACTACAAGGTGCGCAAGCGCGCCGCGCCGCCCGAAGGCGAGACCAAGATTCTGGGTTATGACGCCGCCGGGATCGTCGACGCCGTCGGTCCCGACGTCAGCCTGTTCAAGCCGGGCGACGAGGTATTTTATGCCGGCTCGATCCTGCGCCAGGGCACCAACTCGGAATTTCATCTGGTGGACGAGCGCATCGTCGGCGCCAAGCCGAAGACGCTGTCGTTCGCGCAAGCCGCGGCCCTGCCGCTGACCTCGATCACTGCCTGGGAGTTGCTGTTCGATCGCTTTGGCGTGGCGCTCGACATGAGCTTCGATCCGCGCACGCTCCTGATCATCGGCGGCGCCGGCGGTGTCGGCTCGATCCTGATCCAGCTCGCCCGCCACCTCACTGGCCTGACAATCGTCGCCACCGCATCAAGGCCGGAATCGCAAAAATGGTGCCTCGATCTCGGCGCCCATGCCGTGATCGATCACGGCCAGCCGATGAAGGAGCAGATTGAAAAGCTCAAGCTGCCGCCGGTGGCGCTGATCGCCAGCCTCACCAATACCGAGCAGCATTACAAGGCATTGGCCGACATCATCGCGCCGCAGGGCAAATACGGCTTGATCGACGACCCCGGCGAATTCAATGTCAGCGTCTTCAAGGCCAAGGCGGTGTCGATCCACTGGGAAGCGATGTTCACCCGCTCCTCGTTCCAGACCCCGGACATGGACGAGCAACACCACCTCCTCGACGCGGTCGCCGAACTCGTCGACAAGCGCGTGTTGCGCACCACCCTCGACCAGACCTTCGGCACCATCAACGCCGCCAATTTGAAACGGGCGCACGCGCTGCTGGAGTCCGGCAAGTCGCGCGGCAAGATCGTGCTGGAGGGGTGGTAGATTCGAACCCGTAGGGTGGGCAAAGGCGCGCTTCGCGCCGTGCCCACCACCACCGGAATTGGTGGGCACGCTTCGCTTTGCCCACCCTACGTTTTTCCGCCGTGCTACCTCATGCGATAGTCTGAACGATACCGCCCTCGGCGCGCAGCGCCGCGCCGTTGGTCGCCGAGGCTTCTTTCGACGCGATATAGACCACCATGTTGGCGATCTCCTCGACGCTGGCGAAACGCTGCAGCAGCGAGGTCGGCCTGAACTGCTTGATGAACTGCGACGCCGCCGCCTCCACCGACTGGCCGCTTTGCCTGGCCAGATCCTTGACGAAGGTTTCGACGCCCTCCGACATCGTCGGCCCCGGCAGCACCGAATTGACGGTCACGGCGGTGCCGCGGGTCATTTCCGCAAGGCCGCGCGACACCGCGAGTTGCGCGGTCTTGGTGGTGCCGTAGTGGATCATCTCCTTCGGGATATTCAGCGCCGATTCCGAGGAGATGAAGACGATGCGGCCCCAGTTGCGCTTCAGCATCCCGGGCAAATAAGCCCGCGAAAGCCGCACGCCCGACATCACATTGACCTCGAAGAAGCGGCTCCAGTCCTCGTCGGGAATATCGAAAAAGCCCTTGGGCTCGAAAATCCCGGCATTGTTGACGAGGATGTCGACCTCCGGCAGCTCCGCCACCAGCGCGTTGCACCCGTCCGCCGTCGAAACGTCGGCGGCAACGCCGCGCACCTTCGCTCCCGGCACCGCCCTGCCGATCGCCGCGGCGGCGGCATCGACCTTGGCCTGCGTCCGGCCGTTGACCACGACATCGGCGCCCGCCGAGGCAAGGCCCCTGGCGATGGCATGGCCGATGCCGGAGGTCGAGCCCGTCACCAGCGCCGTTTTTCCCTTGAGATCGATATTCATGCGACATCTCCATCCGCGATCACGGAGATATCGGGAGCGAAGGGCGCGAGTGCAACCGCCGCCGTTTGCCCAACAAAAAAGCGGCGCCGAGGCGCCGCTTTTGAAGAGCAATCCTGGAAGCTGGCTTTACGCGGCTTCCGCGGCCTTTTCCTGCACCGGGCCGGAATCGAGGCCCTTGGCGTCGACGTCGCGGTCGACGAATTCGATCACGGCCATCGGCGCGTTGTCGCCGTAGCGGAAGCCGGCCTTGATGATGCGGGTATAGCCGCCCTGGCGGTCCTTGTAGCGGGTGGCGATGACGTCAAACAACTTGCGGACCTGATCCTGGTCGCGCATCTCGGAGATCGCCTGGCGGCGCATGGAGAGGCCGCCCTTCTTGCCGAGCGTGACCAGCTTCTCGACGATGGGGCGCAGTTCCTTGGCCTTCGGCAGCGTGGTGACGATCTGCTCGTGCTTGATCAGCGCCGCGCACATGTTGGCGAACATCGCCTTGCGATGCTCGGCGGTGCGGTTGAGCTTCCGGTGAACCTTGCCGTGACGCATGTTAAATTCCTCGATACTTGCTCGGTCGCGACGGCTCGTCGGACACGTTGCTCAGGCGGGCCACCTGCGTTCGCCCCAGTCATTCCGGACGTCGCGAAGGGGCGATCCGGAATCTCGAGATTCCGGGTTCGCGCTCACGCGCGCCCCGGAATGACGAAATCAATAGTGGTCTTCGAAGCGCTTGGCGAGTTCGTCGATATTCTCCGGCGGCCAGCCCGGCACTTCCATGCCGAGATGCAGACCCATCTGGGCCAGCACTTCCTTGATCTCGTTCAGCGACTTGCGGCCGAAGTTCGGGGTACGGAGCATTTCCGCTTCCGACTTCTGCACGAGGTCGCCGATGTAGACGATGTTGTCGTTCTTCAGGCAGTTGGCCGAACGCACCGACAGTTCGAGCTCGTCGACCTTCTTGAGGAACGCCGGGTTGAACGCGAGATCCGGAATGATCTCCTGCGCCACTTCCTTGCGCGGCTCTTCGAAGTTGACGAACACGTTGAGCTGATCCTGCAGGATGCGCGCGGCATAGGCCACCGCGTCATCCGGCGAGATCGCGCCGTTGGTCTCGATCGTCATGGTCAGCTTGTCGTAGTCGAGGATCTGGCCCTCGCGGGTGTTCTCGACCTTGTAGGAGACCTTGCGCACCGGAGAGAACAGGCTGTCGACCGGGATCAGGCCGATCGGCGCGTCCTCGGGACGGTTACGCTCGGCGGCGACGTAGCCCTTGCCGGCGGCAACCGTGAATTCCATGCGGATTTCCGCGCCCTCATCCAGGGTGCAGATCTGCAGGTCGGGATTGAGCACCACGACATCGCCGACGGTCTGGATGTCGCCGGCGGTGACGACGCCCGGGCCCTGCTTCTTCACGACCATGCGCTTGGGGCCTTCGCCCTGCATCTTGATCGAGATGTCCTTGATGTTCAGCACGATGTCGGTGACGTCCTCGCGAACGCCCGCGATCGAGGAGAACTCGTGCAGCACGCCGTCGATGTGCACCGACTGCACGGCGGCGCCCTGCAGCGAAGACAGCAGGATGCGGCGCAGCGCGTTGCCGAGCGTCTGGCCGAAGCCGCGCTCGAGCGGCTCGGCGACCAGGGTCGCAAAGCGGTTAGCGTCCGAACCAGGGGTCACCTGGAGCTTGTTGGGGCGGATAAGTTCTTGCCAATTTTTCTGGATCGTCACTGTTTCACCCATACCGGCCAGTCAATTTGCCATCTAAATTACTGGCGTTGGAGATCGCGGATCAGTCCGCGCTTGCAAAAATTCTCAAAAACATCGCAGGCGGCAGCGCGCCGCCAGCGGACCGCGTATCAAACCCGCCGGCGCTTGCGCGGACGGCAACCATTGTGCGGGATCGTCGTCACGTCGCGGATCGAAGTGACGGTGAAGCCCGCGGCCTGCAGCGCGCGCAGCGCCGATTCGCGGCCCGAACCGGGACCGGCGACTTCGACTTCCAGCGTGCGCATGCCGTGTTCCTGCGCCTTCTTGGAGACGTCTTCCGCCGCGACCTGCGCGGCATAGGGGGTCGACTTGCGCGAACCCTTGAAACCCATCGTGCCGGCCGACGACCAGGCAATGGTGTTGCCCTGCGCGTCGGTGATGGTGATGGTGGTGTTGTTGAACGACGAATTCACGTGCGCGACGCCGGATGCAATGTTCTTGCGCTCACGACGGCGGACGCGGGTGGCTTCCTTGCCCATAATCAACCTTTCCTATGATCTCAACGCCGCCGTAATGCCAGCGGCTACACCTCAGAAGCGAATGCCGAGTGGCGAACCGCGAACAGGGTCATCCCCTGCCCGCCAGCCGCCATTCGGCTACTCGCAAAATTACTTCTTCTTGCCGGCGATCGACTTGGCCGGACCCTTGCGCGTGCGCGCGTTGGTGTGGGTACGCTGGCCACGCACCGGCAGCCCGCGACGATGGCGCAGGCCGCGATAGCAGCCGAGATCCATCAGACGCTTGATGTTCATGCCAGTCTCGCGACGCAGGTCGCCTTCGACCAGATAGTCGCGGTCGATCACTTCACGGATCTGCAGCACTTCCTGATCGCTCAACTGATTGACGCGGCGATCAGCGGGAATCTTGACCTTCTCGATGATGTCGGCCGCATGCTTCTGGCCGATGCCATGGATGTACTGGAGCGCGATCAGCACGCGCTTGTTGGTCGGAATATTCACGCCGGCAATACGGGCCACGGACTTCTCTCCTGTCGCCGGTCCTGGACCGGCCATGTTTTAGCTGTTTCGGGCGGGTGTCCGCAAACGCGAACACGACGCCCTTCCCCTTGGTTCTCTCGGGGCCCGGCATCGTTATAAAACTATCCGACTTGGATACGGGCCTTATTAAAGGATTCCACTTGGTTTCGTCAACCGTCGCTATGCCTTGGCTCGCCTTTTCGTGACCTCCTGGCGCCCTTCCCGGACTTCGTGGCGACGCGCGCCTTGGAACCCGAGGCCGCCCTGCGGGTGGTCTTTTTGGCCTTTTTGGCGGGTTTTTTGGCCACTTTGGGGGCCTTTTTGACAGGTTTGGCGACCCTGGCCGCCTTGGCCGTTTTCCTGGGAGCTTTTCCGGCCGATTTGGCAGCCTTCTTGGTGGCTTTCTTTGTGACTTTCTTGGCGACCTTGGCAGACCGCTTCGGCACCGTCGCCTTTTTGACGGCCTTGGTACGGGATGCTTTCTTCTTGGAAGCCTCGGCCTCCACCGCCCCGATCGCCGAAAGGATTCGGTAAATTTCGTGCGTGACGTGCTCGATGGTCATCATGCCGTCGACCGTCAAGAGCTTGCGGCGCTCCGAATAGTAGTGAATCAGCGGCTCGGTCTGGGCCCGGTAGCTCGCCAGGCGCTTGGTCAGCACCTCCGGGGTGTCGTCGATTCGCACGTCCTCGCCACGGGCCCGCATCTCCGCGACGCGGGTCTCGACCCGCTGCAGCAGCGCGCTCTCGTTGACGCGAAGCTCGATGACGGCATCGAGCTTGATGTGCTTCTTCTTGAGCAATTGATCGAGCGCTTCGGCCTGCGGCACGGTGCGCGGAAAACCGTCGAGGATGAACCCGTTCGCCGCGTCCGGCTGATCGAGCCGATCGGAAATGATCCCGACCACGATCTCGTCCGGCACTAGACCGCCGGAGGCCATGATGTGCTGGGCCTTGACGCCGACCGGCGTCTGCGCCGCCACCGCGGCGCGCAGCATTTCCCCGGTCGAGAGCTGGACGATGTTGTAGTGATGAATCAGTCGCTGGGCCTGGGTGCCCTTGCCCGACCCTGGCGGCCCGAGAAGAATCAGTCTCATGAATACACGCCCCCCGGCTTGGTGAGCGATTGGCCGCACACCTTACGTTTCAAAATCCCAAGAACCACCTACACGACACTGCCGGCAAGACAGCGCCAACCCCAACCAGCGTCGAGCGCAGGCGTCCAAAGCGATGCAACACGCAAATCGAGGGCCCCGGCCTTGATCCAGATCAGAACCGAGGCCCCAAATCGTCGTTTTACGCGCCTTTTACCCACGAACCCGTGTCCGCTTCGCCCGAAAACGCCTTGCCGTCCGTGACGTCAGCGGCGACGTCCCCGCAACTTCGACTTCCTGATCAGCCCCTCATACTGATGGGCGAGCAGATAACCCTGAACCTGCGCCACCGTGTCCATGGTCACGCTGACCACGATCAACAGCGAGGTGCCGCCAAAGTAGAACGGCACCGAGGCGTAGGAAATCAGAATTTCCGGGATCAGGCAGACGATCGCGAGGTAGATCGCGCCCAACACGGTGATCCGCGACAGCACGTAATCGATGTATTCGGCGGTGCGCTCGCCCGGCCGGATGCCCGGAATGAAGCCGCCATGCTTCTTGAGGTTGTCGGCGGTCTCGGTCGGGTTGAACACGATCGCGGTATAGAAGAAGGCGAAGAACACGATCAGCGCCAGGTAGAGAATCAGAAACAGCGGACGGCCGTGGCCGAGCTGGGTGGTGATCCACTGGAACCATTCCGGGCCGCGGCCGGCGTTGAAATTGGCCACCGTGGTCGGCAGCAACAGCAGCGAGGACGCGAAGATCGGCGGAATCACGCCCGAGGTGTTCAGCTTGAGCGGCAGATGCGAGGACTGGCCCTCGAACATCTTGTTGCCGACCTGGCGCTTCGGATACTGGATCAGAAGCCGCCGCTGCGCCCGCTCCATGAACACGATGAAGGCGATCACGGCGACCGCCATCACGATGACGAGCAGGATCAACCCGGTGGACAGCGCGCCCTGACGGCCGAGCTCGAGCATGTTGGCGAGCGCCGAGGGCAGTTCGGCGACGATGCCGGAGAGAATGATCAGCGAAATGCCGTTGCCGATGCCGCGCGAGGTGATCTGCTCGCCGAGCCACATCAGGAACATGGTGCCGCCTGTCAGGGTGATCGCGGTCGACATGCGGAAGAACAGGCCGGGATCGCTGACGACGTTGCCGGCGCCCTCGAGCCCGACGGCGATGCCGTAGGACTGGAACGCGGCGAGAATCACCGTGAGATAGCGGGTGTACTGGTTCAGCGTCTTGCGGCCGGCCTCGCCTTCCTTC
>Ga0302319_10023415_pt1 | contig 11035 bp, 11 predicted proteins | sample Bog_T0_2_FD_203319 | JGI IMG/M metagenome (GOLD analysis project Ga0302319, IMG submission 203319) | Peat permafrost microbial communities from Stordalen Mire near Abisko, Sweden - Bog_T0_2 | ecosystem: Environmental > Terrestrial > Soil > Wetlands > Peat | place: Sweden: Abisko, Stordalen Mire...
GTCGTTTGGACGCCCGTTGATTGTGCTAACGCGAGGAAGTGCTGGTAACACTTCCTCGCCCTGAAACTGATGCTAACAAAAACCCCAAAGGGCTTGGAGGGGAGTATCAAGTCGCCGGAGCCAATGCCTTGCGCTTTGCGTTCCGCTGTCGCGGTTCATGTCGCGAGTCGGCAGTGGCTCAACTTTCGACATCAGGCGTCATGCGCTTTATGACAAACTTCAAATATGAAAAATAAACTCAGATGGTTATTGATCGCCGTAATTGCATTTGATTTCGGTATCACGATGTTTGGTCAGCCGGCCAGTTATTGGCATAACCCTCTCACCGCCGATGAAGGAAACCCCGTCTTTCGCTGGTTCATGTTTCGAGGTGTTTATTGTTATTTAGCGTTCATCCTCGCTTACTTATTTGGAGCTTTTGCACTTGTCACCCTATTGCCAACACAGGCCGCAATCATCACTGGTTTGGTTTTTCTACTATCGCACTATTTTGCTGCGTCCACATGGCTTTCGTTTCACTTCCACCTTGGCATGGTTGGACCGATCCTGTATGCACTTGTTTTGTCTGTTGCCTTGATATTGATTCTCCAGCAGCCGAACAAAAAGCATGTTTAATGACGACTGATGATCGGAAGGAAACATAGACTATGACGGGTGAATTCAAGTTTGTAGTGCGACAACTCGGAAGAGGCTGCTCGCCAGACATTTCTGTTTCGACGCAAGCCCCTTCTTCCTGTGGGGTAAGGGTTTGCATCGAAAAAGAAATGTCTTATTTCATGCAAACTGTTGCTGATCAAATGCATGTTTTGTCGCACTACAAAGTTGAACTCAAAACGCCTAACCCCTATCAAGCCCGCGCGGTCAATAGGAAAAAAGCATTCGGGCCGGAAAAGTGTTTATTTTCCGCTTAACGTCCAACCGACGAGACTCTCCGGCTTAATTTCGATTTACAGCTCGGACGATGGGACGTCCGGCTAAACACCTAGCGCCGGCCCCGACAGCAACCCTCCATCGGATTTTCAGGCAGGGCTCCATGGCTTCGAGCAAGGGCGGATTCAGGGGGGTGCAATTCTCGTGCATGATATTCTGCGAGCACACGAATGGTTTCACATGGCCCTGGTCACCGGACCCGGCGGCATGAAGCTTTTTGTCAACGGGGTGCTGGCCGGGAGCAATCCCTCTACTGGAAGTTTTGCGACATTCACCGACTGGCGAAGTGTCCAAATATTCAAATTTGTAGTGAAATGGTTGCGTAAGCGCGCTGGCCAAAATCTACCCATGACTTCAGTCGCGGAACGATTGCAAATGACTTGTAGACGGCCGGCGTTGAACAGGTATTTGCGCGGGTGGTCGGGGGTGACTTGGAGGGAGTTTCTGAAAGCGCAATGGGAAGCGCTGGCATCCACAGATCTCTTTACGGTGGAGGTGTGGACGGGCACCCATGTAATCATAGGCCACCACGTCACCGACGGAAGGATCGTTCGTCTCGTTGAGCTTCCAGAATATGAACGGGTTATTGGCCAGGACTGCGGCTTCATAGGAGCCCGGCACCGGGCTGACCACAGTCACGGTGGCATTGCTGCTGGGCGTGGTGCCGGCCGGATTGGTGAGCAGCAATTGATAGGTGCCCTCATTGGCGGTCGTCGTGTCAGTAATAGTCAGGGTGCTGGTCTGCGCTCCAGAGATATTGCCGCCGTTGGTCAGATTCTGGCCGTCAAACAGCCATTGAAAGGTGATTGGTATCGAGCCGGAGATGCCGCTGGCGGTGAGGTTCGCGGTGTTGCCCGTGTAAGTTACGACGGATTGGGGCTGCCCCGAAATGGTGATTTGAGCCGCGTCGCCGACCAGGACGCCGAAGGTAAGAACTCCGGGATTTCCGAAAGCGGAGCCAGTGACTACCACGCCCGAAAGATTGCCGGGAACCGTGCCGGATTGGGTCAGGAAAGCGATGCGTCCGCCGCCATCACCGGAAGCATTCACCAATGGGGCTCCGTTGAAAGTTATGGTGGGTGCATGGAGCAAGACTCCCCCGCCCGACCCACCTCCGGTATTAATTGCCTTGCCGCCTCCACCTAGGCCGCCAGGGACAAGAATCTCAGCCGTGGATTCAAGCGTAATGGCAACGTCCGCGCCTAATTCAATGGCGCCACCCCCGCCACCGCCGCCCGCGCCCGTTCCGAAAAGATTGGCACCGGAAGCGCCGCCACCGCTGCCCCCTTGGAGATATGCCGTTAAATCACCATAAATGGGAGCAGCCGTCAGAGAGGGATTCCAACCTGCGCCCTGACCGCCGAAAGATCCGCCATCGCCCCAAGAACCATTGCCGAGCCCCTCGAAGCCACCGCCACCGCCGCCCGGCCCTTGGCCCGATCCGCCACTTCCGACACCGCCGCTGCCACCGCCCGGCCCGCCTGCGCCGCCAAAGCCATCGCCTTGATTTCCCCCGTTGGTCCCGCTGGCATTAATCGTTCCCGCGAGGTCGATGCTGCCTTGAGACAGGAGCGCCACCGGATTGTCACCTGCCGGTATGATCGTCACTCCCGCCCCGATGGTAATGGAACTGAAGGCAAAAACTGCGATGTTACTGTCGAAGATTCCGCCTTGGTTGTAGATCACTCCGGTGTAAAGCACGTTGCTGGCCGAATCCACCAGGTCAGGAGAATTACTGCCGCTCGTATAGACCGTGTAATAGCCGTTCGTCAGCAACAGCGCACCTAAGGAAGTGAAATTCGTGACATTCAGAGGATTGGCCTTCGCGTTCACAGGCGGTATCCACACGAACGCCGCAATGATGGCTGGCAAAATCGCGCGACGAAAAAAGAAATTTGTCATGCTAAATACCTTTATTTACCTGACATTTTCCATATGGTTTCATAACCACGACCGGCGTGGGTGTCTATCGTATCTATATTCCTGTTCCATAGCAAGTCGTTTTTCCAGTCCGCCCTCGGTTTTTGCCCGACGCAGTAGGCATTTTGACGCCAATGCCCTTTTTCTTCCGGAAGGTACAGACACCGCTTCCGTTGTTGCGGTGGTTTTGCCCGTCAGTTTTTCAAGTATTTGCGCAAATAGATCAGTTCCAGAACTGGCAAAAAAATCGGCGATGATTCACCTGTGCATCATTGATAAACCGGCCCACCTTTTCGGCGAGTGAACTTCCCAAATCGCCGTGCACACATGGTCAACGGAGGTTTGCTTGATCAGATAGATAAGTTGCTTCCAGAGTTTCAGAGCTGGTATAGGCGGAAGAATAGATTCCCCGTCGGCGGAGAAATGGTCACACCGTTGTTGGTGAAAGTGCCGGCGTAGTTAGTCAAGCTACCTCAACTACCAGTGGCCAAAAAAACCACAACGACAGCAGACCGCTAGAATCCTTCTTATTCTTTTACTTTTGCGCCTATTCACACGTTTTTCCACCCCAGCCTAAGACCCCCTAGTGATACTCCGTTAAGCCCTCGTTGGTATCTGATATCGTGGGGGTGAAGGGCGGGAAACTGTCACGAATACTTTCCCGCGATTAACCACGCAACTAAACCTGGTGCCGTATTGTCCAGTTGCGGCCTGGAAAGGGTGTGAGTTCAAGGGGTGGAAATCCCCCCGAGTAAGCGCTAACCCCGCGCTCGGTATCGAGGCTTGCAGTTGGTCTGGTAACAGGACGATTGATGCGTAACCACGTGGGCACGGAAGAAGCGGCGGCCATTTTCGGCTCGCCGAATTACTACCTGCCGTTTTTGGTGCGCGCCGGACATCTCAAGCCGCTGGGCAAGCCCGCTCAGAACGCTCGCAAGTGGTTTGCGACCATTGAAATCGAGCGGATGAGCCAGGACCCAGACTGGCTGGACAGAGCTGTTCGCATTGTTGAAAAGCAGATTCAGGAGATGAACAAAAAGCAAAGAAAATTGAGTTGGTTGTCGATTGTCGGCAGTCATCTTACATTGAAGAGGAATATATATGTGTTATTCCATTCACTCATTATTATCAATATAGCTTTCCATCACCTTTTGCCGCTTACTTATTGGTCATCCCGAAGCTGGGGAACGCAGCGCCGTGATTTACACGTTGCTGGGCAGTTGTCGGCGGCTCGGCATCAACCCGTTCGATTATCTGAAAGATTTGTTTACCCGTTTGCCCGCCGCCAAAATTACTCAGATCAAGCAGTCCACGCCAGCGATGTGGGTCCGGGCCAGAACTGGAGCCAGCCTGCCCGCCGAGCCAACTTGCCGTAAAATGGCAATAAATAATTGCCCTCCCCCATTCAATTCTATTTTAATGGGGTGTCAGAAACTACGACCATGAAAGCCAAACTGCAATCCCTGTTCATCGGGCTGGCCCTGGTGGCTGGCGTTTATTCAACCACGGCGCAAGTGACGAATCTGGGCATTGGCCCGGCGCCGGGCGGGCAATCCGTGCTTTATTGGCCGGTGAGCGGCACGAATTACGTGTTGCAGACGACGACGAATCTGGCCACGCCGAACTGGGTGACGGCGAGCAATGCGATCACGGTCAATGCCGCGACGGTGACGAACCCGGCCCCGGCGGGTTATTTCCGGTTGCTGGCCACGACCAATACGACGGCGGGCATGGTGCTGATCCCGGCAGGTTCGTTCACCATGGGCAACTCCCTTTTCTACAACACCGCCACGAATGATCCTGACATCCCGGATGCGAATCCGACGAATGTGTATGTGTCGGCGTTTTACATGGATGTGAATCTGGTGAGCTATGGGCAATGGACGAATGTGTATACATATGCCACGAGCCAAGGCTACAATTTTGTGCATGCGGGTTCGGGCAAGAATAGCACCGCGAATCAGCCGGTGCAGACGGTGGACTGGTTTGATTGTGTGAAGTGGTGCAACGCGCGGTCGCAGCAAGCGGGCCTGACGCCGGTGTATTACACTGATGCAGGATTCACGCAGGTGTTCACGAATGGGGACAATGGCGCGACGGTCTATCAAAATCTGGCGACGAACGGGTATCGCTTGCCGACGGAAGCGGAGTGGGAGAAGGCGGCGCGGGGCGGGTTGGCGGGCAACCGTTTTCCGTGGGGCAACAGCATTTCTGAGAGCCAAGCCAACTACTACGGAGCGACCGGCAGCCACAGCTATGATTTGGGACCGAATGGTTATAATGCGATTGGGAGTGTCGGCGGAACGAGTCCGGCGACGAGTCCGGTGGGATCGTTTGCGCCTAACGGGTATGGTATCTACGATATGGCTGGTAACGTGTTGGAGTGGTGTTGGGATTGGTATGGAACGCCGTATGGCCAACCGACGACGAATAATCCATCCGGAGCAGGGCCAGGATCGGGCGACCATGTGTTGCGCGGCGGCTATTGGATCGTCAACGCCAGCTACTTGCGGTGCACCTTGCGCGTCGACAACTACCCGAACTATGCCAGCTACCTCATTGGGTTCCGTTGTGTGAGGGGGCTTTAGTTTTAGCTCTTTTATCCTTTCACCCTTTTGCCAGCCCGCGCAGCGGTGAAATTATTTTTGGGTAAATTGACATGGCCGAGAGCGACAACATTTTGACCAAGCTGCAAGACCTGCTGGTCTATTTGATCCCGCAACTGAACAAATTTCCGCGCGACCAGAAGTTTGTGCTGGGCGACCGGATTGAACATAAGCTGCTGGAGGTGCAGGAGGATTGTCTGCGGGCCTACTACAGCCGGGACAAGCGCGGGCATCTGCTGGAGGCCAATCTGCAACTGGAAGTGGCACGGCATCTGGTGCGGCTGGCCAATGCCCTGAAGCTGTTCAGCAACCACACCTACGGCGTGCTGGCCGAAAAGATGGATGAAGTGGGCCGCATGATTGGCGGCTGGCTGAAATCAGTTCCGTCTGGCGAATCCGTGAGCACCGGAAGCAATTTATTTGTCAACCGAAACCTGACGTGCTCCGTCAGCCGCATACGAAGAAGCTATGTCGCGATTGGGAAAAAGGACCGTATCGCTGTGTGCTGCCGCGGGTACTCATGTGGTCATTGCAGACCGCACACTACCAAACCCGGATAAAGCTAAATCCGCATCTGCGGAACGAACCAGAGCATTACCGCTGGACATTACAAATGAGTCATCCGTTAACAAACTCCTGACCGAGTTTGGTCCCATTGACCGAGGCTCGAATGTGATCCGACAACACTCCGGTCATTGCGGGACATATTTGCCGATGGCCCATTGTTGCGCGGCCGTCTCACCAAAAACAGTCCGTCGCTGTTCGTAACTAACCCAGTCTGGTTCCGACATTACAGGGGCGACTGAACTATTAAATTGGTCATTGAAGCCCGTCAGCGCTGTTTTTTGTTGGGCGAGCAGGTTAAGTTGATCTTGAACCGTTTGGCCCGCGCTGCCATACGGTGTGTTCTGGCCCATCGCGCTGAAAGCGTTATTCTCGATGGCGATGCCCACCAGCGTGCTAATTAGAAACGGGTCTTTAAGATTTTGACCAAGATTCACGGCCATCTGCAAAGCGGCTTGCGCCGAGCTTGGATCGCCAGACTGTTGATAAGAATCCGCCAGGCTGACCATGTTTTGTCCCAATTGTTTCAGTGCGGTGAGCTGGGGCAACTGTATTTGTGCCGGACCGATCTCTTCAGCATCAGCCACTGAATAGCCTGCCGCCAAATACGCTTCTTCGAGGTTCTCCTGCGCGTCCTGAAAGTAGTCCTGAAACTGGGATTTGCCGGCGGCGGCATTGAGTTCCTGAACCGCCTGGTCATTTTGACCCGACTGAAAATAATTCCAGGCTGAAAGGTAATTCGCAAGCGCGTTGTCGGGAGCCGATTGTTCGAAGGCGTTCAACCATTGACGTTGTTGTTCGAGCGACAACTCCTTGTCCAAAGCCGCCCGGAAATCCACCTGCGGATCGTTCGGGTATTTTTTCATCGCTTCCTGCAAGAGCACTGGGTCTCCCGAAGCTTGGAACGCCGCGAGCAGGTTCGCGGCGTTTCGTCCATTCGCCTTGAGGTAAGCCTCGACTTGTTCGTGCGTCAACACCGGTGGCTTGCCGTCTTTAAGCAACTTGGCAATCAGATTGGTGGCCTCCAAATTCCTTGAAGCAGGTGCGGGTGACGGCGTGCCCGGCAGAACTGCATACTGTGTTGGCGGTGCGGACAAATGCGCCATGTTTTCTGCTCGGGCGAAGTTTCTTAAGAGATTGGCTTTGTCGGATTGGAGTTGTGTAATTTGTTGCTGGAGCAACGCATTTTGCCGGCGCAGATTGGACTGCGCCTGATATTGAACCACCGAATACGTTGCCGCAACAGCCACGACGATACTGACGACCGCAGTTTGAGTTTTTGTCCAGGCCATAAGTTTTAATGCTCCTTTGATGGGCGTTAAGATTGAGATGGAAACGGTGGCGCCCCTGGCAATCGCAGTGGCAGCCACGACCGTCGCGAGCGTCGCCGGTGCGGCCTGGATTGAATGGGCGGAAATTGCCACCGCAATGGCAGCGCTCGTGGCGCTGACACCGCGTTTCTTGAAATAACGGCGCAATTTTTCCAAGGCTCGGTTTATCCGCTTTTTGGCCGCTTCTTCGCTGGCTCCGATGGCTGTGCCAACTTCATTGAGGTTCTGGTTTTTGAAAAACCGCAGCACGATGGCACGCCGGTCCTTTTCGCTGAGTCCGTCAACAGCGGCGTCGAGCCAGGGGACAATCTGTGTCCACGTTTCATTGGCATGTTCATTGAGTGCGGATTGCATGTAGGCCTCCTGTTCGCGTTGAGCCCGCCGACGTCGGCTTTTTAACGCATCGGCGGAAACAAAACCCGCGGTGCGGTGCAGCCAACTCGGGAGAACGGTGTCTGCGCCCAGCACTCCAGCCTTTTGTGCGAGAATAATAAAAACTGTCTGAGTAACTTCTTCGGCGACGTGCGGGTCAGCCACGCGCCTAATCGCCGCGGAATAGACGAGATTGACATGACGGGATACCAGCGTTTTAAACGCTTCTTCGGACCGGCGCTCGGCGTACTCCCGAACAAGTCTCATGTCATCGTTTGGCATTTCCCAATACATGGACACCAAACATGAAAAGGGACAGATTTTTTTAAATAAAATTTGGAGTTCCCGCTTTCACCCGTGCTTTTTACAACTGCTGCAATAACCCTCGAATCACTCGCATGAGCGCATGCATCGTCTTTCATAATAACGCAGTCAAGGAAAGTGCGCTCCACGGCCGGTGTGAAGTCGCAGGCGTAGCCAAACATCCAGTTGGAAAACCGCTCGTACCGTTCGTAATCCCCAGGCACCACGATGAGCTTGGGGCACAGTTTGCGCGCCCGCGCCGTGGGCATGGGCGTATAAACCCCAAACTTCCGGGCTTCGTAGGAGGCCGAGGCGATGATGCCCCGGCTTTCACCGCCCACGGCGATGGGCTTGCCCCCAACCGGGCATCAGCCGACTGTTCCACGCTGGCAAAGAAGGCGTCGGCGTCCAGATGAACGATTGTCTGCATGGCATTACGTATATCAAACTGGCCGGACAATGGCTGTCCAAGCGGGCTAATCCTTGGCCCGGCGGATGAGTGCCTTGAACACGCCCTGAATCATCAACTCCTGTGCCGGGACGAGGTTGGGATACTTCGGGTTCTCCGCTTTGAGGTACGGCTTGCCGCCTTTCAGGACGAAGGTTTTGAGCGTGCTGGCCCCGTTGCGCCGCCTACGCCTTGCTGAATTCGGCCGGGAATCTACTCGAACTTCGACGCCTGCTGCCATAACGGCACATGCTACAAAGTCCTGACGGATTCAGGCACGCAAGTTTTCCTGTCACCTGTTTGGCCTTTCTTACCTCTTATGCGGCGTTATGATATTAACCGATATAAAATCCGACATGGAACACAATGATACTGAGTTGGTTTTACAGAGCCTGACCGGCAGCCGCGAGACCTTCTGCCGGATCGTGGAACAGTATCAGTCGCTGATTTGTTCCCTGGCCTACAGCGCTACCGGTAGCGTGACCCAAAGCGAGGATGTGGCGCAGGAGACGTTTGTCGTTGCATGGAAGCAACTGCGGCAATTGCGCGAGCCGGAGAAGCTGAGGTCGTGGTTGTGCAGCATCGCGCGTTCGGTCATCAGCAGCGCCACACGACGGCAAAGACGCGAGCCGGCACAGGGCGCGGAAACGATGGATACCCTCCACGAAACCTCGGCGACCGAACCCATTCCCTCCGAGCATGTCATCAACCGTGAAGAGGAGGCGATCCTCTGGCGGTCGCTCAAAGCAATTCCGGTTGTCTATCGTGAGCCGCTGGTACTTTTCTACCGCGAGCAACAGTCGGTCGCGTGCGTTGCCGAGAAGCTGGAATTGAGCGAGGACGCGGTGAAGCAAAGGTTGTCACGCGGACGCAAGCTGCTGACGGAGGAAGTGAAGGCATTCGTCGAAGGAACGCTGGCGCGAACGAATCCCGGCAAGGCCTTTACGCTCGGCGTGCTGGCGGCGCTGCCTTTGCTCGCGACTTCAGCGAAGGCGGCCGCCATCGGTTCCACAGCGGCCAAGGGTAGCGCCACCGCCAAGGCTGCGGCCACCCTTGGGGTGTTCGGTTTTTTATTCGCCCCGGTCATCGGAATTCTTGCCGGCGTCCTAGGAACGAAAATCAACATTGACAGCGCCCGTTCTCCCGGCGACCGCCGGTTCAAAATCAGCATGGCGTGGCTGACGTGGTCAATCATCGCCGCCTTCAACATTGTCCTGTTCGGGGGTGGATTTCTTGCCCGGACGTATTGGAAGACTCCTCCGGTCTTGCTCACCTGGAGCGTCATCGGCGTAACATTCGTCTTCGTGATTTCGATAGGGTCGGTGGTCTTCTGGTCAATCAGGCACATGCGCCGGATGAACCGTGAAGGGACGGGCGGGGCGTCGTTTGGCGGATCTTTCACGAACTCGTGGGCAGTCGTTCGCAACTTTGAATATCGCAGTTCGGTAATGCTGCTCGGCTGGCCGTTGATCCACATTCGTTTTGCCGAAGACGGCAGGTGGATTCCAGTCAAGGCATGGATTGCCTGCGGCAACATCGCCCATGGAATCCTGTTCGCCTATGGTGGCGTGGCCGTGGGTGCAGTGAGCATAGGTGGCGTTGCGGTCGGCGGAGTGGCGATTGGCGGCTGTGCGGTGGGCCTGCTGGCTTTCGGCGGAGTGGGTCTCGGTTTCTTCGCCACAGGCGGTTTGGCCATGGGTTATATGGCCTGCGGCGGTGCAGCTATCGCCTGGCAGGCGGCCTGTGGTGGTGCGGCGGTGGCGCATGATATCGCGCTCGGCGGAGCCGCCCTCGCACAGCACGCCAACGACGGGCCAGCCAGGGCGTTCAGGCAGAACAGCGCATTGGTATCCCACGCCTATCTGCTGATGAATCTCTCAATGCTCTTAAGTTGCCTTCCAATGGTGCCGGGTTTCTTTTACTGGCGAAAGCAATCTCTCCGGCAACTAGCCGACCATTGAATTGGCTTCACATCCAAACCCGCCGATAGCGGGTCACACCCGGATAACGCCGAGTCGCAAAAGATATTTCCATAACGATGTGCCAATAAAAACTCCCTTGGCGGCAAGCTCCGCCGCCTTCGTTTTCATTTGCTCACGGTCAAAAGCCACGCCAAAGGCTGACGGTGGTTTGGAATCAAATCAACTTGCGGCGGGTGTGGGCTCTCCACTATACATTGCGGGGCCTTCGTGCTTAAAGACACCACCCGCGTTTGACGCTTCTTTTCCATTGGTGTAGCCTCCCCAGGCGGGAGCGATGGATTCGTCCGGGACTGCCACAATGGCAGTTTCCGCCAAACGATGTGCGCCATTGCTCCCGTTTTAATTTCATGGCTGGTTTCCGGGCCCAAACCATCTGTGGTAACAATGAATTGGTGCCTTTCCCGCCAAGTTTGGATTTCGGTTCTTTGCCCCATTCGGCCATATCCCGGGAAAACGGGGAAAAGGCGGGTCAAATCCACTGGATTGTTCTTGCCGACAGGTAATTTAACCTCGGGCGTTCATCGCTCGCATTTTAGTGAACAAATAAAATTTGCGTTCAACCAGAACAGGTTTAGCTTG
>Ga0302319_10023416_pt1 | contig 11035 bp, 7 predicted proteins | sample Bog_T0_2_FD_203319 | JGI IMG/M metagenome (GOLD analysis project Ga0302319, IMG submission 203319) | Peat permafrost microbial communities from Stordalen Mire near Abisko, Sweden - Bog_T0_2 | ecosystem: Environmental > Terrestrial > Soil > Wetlands > Peat | place: Sweden: Abisko, Stordalen Mire...
CGCCGCAATCACCACCACTGGCATTCCATTGTCGATACAGGTAACCGCCACGCCTCTAACAACGTCTTGTAAGTGACCAGTCGGAAACAAGCTTCCACACACCGAACCGGCCACATCCAAGAAATCTATTTTGATTGGAGCCGCAGTTCCCGGCACTCCGTCAATACGCGCGTCGCCGCTGTATCTGACAACTCCGCCGGGCGTCTCCACAATCAAATCCGCTACCGTGCCAGTGTTGAGAGTTTTTACCCGAACAGTTGTTTCTCCATCTTTCGCAGTAATTAACCCTCGCTCAATGGCAAACGGCGCCACGCCCGCGAGAATGTTTCCGCAATTGGGCGATGTATCCACCAGTGGCTCGTTGACAGCCACTTGCGCGAAAACGAAATCGATATCAATGCCAGGCGTTTTGCTTCGTTCAACAATCGCTACTTTGCTGCGCAGCGGATGTGCGCCGCCGATCCCGTCAATCTGATTCACGTCCGGCGAACCCATGATGTCGAGCAGCAGTTTATCCCGCGCCTGCAACTCTTGCGGTAGATGCTCGGCCAGGAAATAGGCGCCTTTGGAAGTGCCGCCGCGCATCCACATACAACGGATGCCGCTCGTCTTACTCAATGGGAGGTGTGCCATACGTATGGAACGATTCGACCGTTTTCAAGCCCCAGGCCTGCCCTCTAGCACGGTCCGCCTGGGTCCAAACGACCGGCTTCCAATCGGGAGCCAGAATCGAATAGCCACCCGAAGCAAGTTCGAAACGGTTGCCGCCCGGTTCGAATACATAGAGAAAGAACGTTTGCCCAATCGCGTGCTTGTGTGGTCCCGTTTCGATCGTTACGCCGCTCTCGACGAAGATATCCGCCGCTCGCAAGACTTCTTCGCGCGTATCGGTAAAGTAAGTCAGATGATGCAGCCTGCCATGTCCGCCCGCATTATCGCGTGTGATGGCAATGTCGTAAGACTTGTTAGTGGCGGTAAGCCAGCCGCCCATCTCGGCGCCATCGTCGAAGATGATCTGCTCGGTCAATTTCATGCCCAGCCGTTTTTGATAGAACTCCCGGTTAGCCTTCACGTCCGAGGCCAGAATGTTGATGTGATCCAGCCGCCGTGGAGAAATGCCGCGTGTCCCACGCCGTTGTGGATTGTTCCTCATGTAAGTTGCCGATTCCGACGGCGCTTCGAACCACGTAGTTTCGAAATACAGTTCTAATTGATGCCCGTCTGGAGAAGGGAAGCGAAACGCCCGCCCATGCCCCAGATCTGACTCAAGCCATTTGCCTTGAAAGCCGTGCTGCTGCAAGTCGGCAACTAACAAGTCCAGCGTCTCCGCATCCGCCGTCCGCAGCGCAAGATGACCCAGTCCCGGCGCCTTAGCGACCGTGAGCTTCAGCGTGGCAAATTCATAGTCGCCCCAAGCTCGCAAATACACCGAATCGCCCTGCCTGCCGCTTTCAGAGAGCCCGACGATCTCGGTAAAAAACTTCAGGCTCTCTTCCGGCTTCGGAGTCAGTAATTCAATGTGCCCCAAGTGGGCAATGTCGCGGAATCTCGGGGTGAAGCTCATTTCGCCGTAATCGTACCGTGTAGGCTGGCGTTTGAATCCGATCCGACCCAGACATCGAACTCGCCCGCGTCGTGTACTCGTTTATGATCGGCCGCACTCCAGTAGCTGAGTTCGTCTTCGCTAAGCGTGAAGCGTACGGTCTTGGTTTCGCCCGGTGCCAACGACACGCGCTCAAAGCCTTCCAGTTGCCGCACCGGTCTTGATGCCCGCCCCGCGCGTTGGTGAATGTAAAGCTGCACCACTTCATCGCCGTCCCGGTCACCCGTGTTCTTGACGTCCACAGACACCGTCTGCTTGTTTAACTTGAGGTTGGTGATCGAAAACTTGGTGTAACTCAGACCGTAGCCAAACGGATAGAGCGGCGAACTGGGCTCGTCCCAGTACCGAGCGAGGGACGTCTCAGGCTGGTGGGTCAGAGTGTGCGCATAGTAAATCGGCACTTGGCCCACCGAGCGCGGGAACGTCACCGGCAATTTGCCCCCCGGATTGGCGTCGCCAAACAAGAGATCCGTCACCGCATGACCGCCTTCAGCACCGGGATACCAAGCCTCCAGAATCGCGGGCACGTGTTCTGCCGCCCAATTGATGCTGAGCGGACGGCCGTTGAGCAATACCAAGACAACCGGCTTGCCTGTAGCCATCACCTTTTCAAGCAGTTCTTCCTGCCTGCCGGGTAGGTCGAGCGAAGTGCGCGATGCCGCTTCACCGCTCATGTCCTGGCTCTCACCAAGAACCATGATGGCGATATCAGACTTGTTGGCTAGCGCTACCGCCTTCTCTATTTCCGCTGTGTTCTGTTCGTCCGTAAGCGGCGCATCGCGCTTCACGTTCATGATCGCGTCAAACATCGAAGGAACCTTGCGGCGGATCTCACAGCCCATGGCCGTCTCCACATGCACGCCGGCCCCGACCTTTTCTCTCAGCCCTTGCGCGATGCTCACCGCAAGCGTAGGATCGTCGGCCAGTGCCCATGGGCCGCGAACATCGATCGCTGAATCTGCCATGGGACCGATCACAGCGATGGACGAATAGCGCCCCTGCGTGAGGGGCAAAAGGCGGCCTTCATTACGCAGCAGCACCGCCGACCGCTGTGCCGCCTTCCGCGCCACTTCCTTATTGGCAGTCGAATTGAAGATGGTTTTGGTCGCGGCCTCATCCACATAAGGTTTCTCAAACAACCCCAGTTGGATCTTCGCCGCCAAAATCGGCCGCACCATATCATTGAGTTGCCCTTCGCTAATGCGGCCTGCCTTGATTAGCTTTCCTAGATTGTCAGCATATGTACGGCTCCCCATGTCCATGTTCACTCCGGCTGAGAAGGCGAGATAAGCAGCGTCGGCCGCATCGCTCGCGAAGCCATGCGTCAGCAGGTCTCTCACGGCAAACGCGTCGCTCACCACAAACCCTTTGAAGCCCCATTTGTCACGCAAGACTTCTTGCAGCAGAAACTTGTTGCCAGTCGCCGGAACGCCATTCAGATCCATATACGCGCTCATGATAGTCGCCGATCCCGCATCCACCGCCGCTTGGAAGGGCGGAAGGTAGACATTCCAAAGTTGCTCGTCAGAAATATAAGACGAATCGTAATCGCGTCCACCATCGGCAGCCCCATAGCCGGCGAAGTGCTTAGCCGAAGTCAACACGTGCCCGCTTTCGCCAACATAATTGCCTTGAAAGCCCTTGACTTGTGCCCGCGCCACAGCCGATCCTAAGAAGGGGTCTTCGCCTGCGCCTTCAACAATGCGGCCCCACCGTGGATCGCGCGCAATGTCCACCATGGGTGCAAACGTCCAGCGAATCCCGGCCGCGCTTGCTTCGCGCGCTGCTACTGCTTGAGATTTCTCCACCACAGACGGATCAAAGGAGGCAGCGAGAGCGATCGGCACCGGGAAAATAGTCTTGAATCCGTGGATCACGTCAAGCCCGAACAGCAAAGGGACATGCAGGCGCGATTGATCGACGGCGATATGCTGCATGCGGTTGATTTGCGCCGGATCAGTGACGAACAGAAATGACCCGTAATCGCCGTGCGCGATGTCCTCGTCTTTAAGGGCGGGCATGCCGGGAATGGCTTGCGGAAAAACAAAGAGCTGATTGAGCTGGCCAATCTTCTCTTCCACCGTCATCTGTTTGATTAACGCGTCGGCGCGCTTCGCGGCGTCCTTCTCGGAAATCGGTTGCTGCGCTTGGAGCGCCAGCGTCAGAGTGATGATCAGCAATACAGAGCTGCGTAGGAGGGGCACTTCATAGGTTTATCACACGCAACAGGCGATTCTACTAGCGCGCATACCCACGATTCATCTCGCACTCCGGTTATCATCAGGTAGGGAAAAGCCAGATGGCCAACGGCGCAAAAACGGTACCGCAAAGAACGCCCGTGGAACCATTGACGGAAAATATTATCATTGAGCCCAGCTTCCTGGCGCGGAACTGGTGGCTGTTGCGTCGCGCGTTTATCGCCGCTTACGAAGACAACTGTTTTGGGATTGCTAAAGGAGCCGCTTATTCCGGCCTGCTTTCGCTGTTTCCCATGCTGACGCTTCTCACGGCGGTACTCATTCAGGCCAACGCCCAGTCTGTGGTTCACGTGATTGAGCGGTTCGTGCAAGACGTGCTTCCCCCGGGAACGGAAGACTTGGTCCTGTCTCGTCTGCGCGATGAGGCTCACCACGGAATTTCTTTATCGGTGATTGCGGTCATTGGTGCTATCTGGGCCGGTTCCGGCGCCATGTGTAGCTTGATGGAGGGCTTTCAAGCGGCTTATCGTATTCCCGCCGGCCGGCCTTTCCACAAACAGCGCGCGATGGCGATTTTTCTGCTGCTGATTGGCGCTATCCCTGCCGTAGTCGCCTCCAGTTTGATCATCTTCGGCAGCCGAATCGAGGCGGTGACGGTGCAATGGGCCGGCATCTCCGATCTAAGCACGCCGCTGGAGTGGGCATGGAAATTCGCCCGCTGGATGGTGGCATTCGTCGCTACAATTTTTGTGACCGGACTGCTCTACTACTTTGGTCCGAATCACCGTCCTGAGCCTCACAAGGTGGGGCGGAAATCGAGCTCGCGGTTTATGCGCGTTTGGCCTGGAGCGTTCGTCGCTACGATTCTTTGGTTGGTTGCCACGGCCGGCTTTGCCTGGTATGTCGGACATTTGGCCAACTACAAAGTGTTTTACGGCAGCGTCGGTGTGGTGATTACCCTTCTCATTTGGATGTACCTCATTGCCTGCATCTCTTTGATCGGCTGTGAGTTCAACGCCGAGCGCGAACGGATCGATCAACTCGCCATCCTCGACTGATCTCTTTCCGCATAGCGCAAATGCCGCCGTGCCCTTTATACTGTAGAGCGTGCCATTCAAGCTGGGAATCGACTATAAACCGCGCGGCGATCAAGTCACCGCCATCGAACAGTTGACTCGTGGTTTGTTTGAAGCCGAACAGCATCAAACTCTTCTCGGCGTGACCGGATCGGGCAAAACGTTTACTGTTGCCAAAATTATTGAAGCCTTGGCTCGACCATCGCTGGTGCTGGCTCACAACAAAACACTAGCGGCGCAGCTTTATCACGAATTCAAAACGTTCTTTCCCGGCAATGCGGTTGAATATTTTGTTAGCTATTACGATTACTATCAACCCGAAGCCTACATTCCATCGGGCGATATTTATATCGAAAAAGAAGCCACCATCAACGATGAACTAGATAAGCTTCGGCTTTCCGCAACGCGCTCTTTGTTTGAGCGGCGCGATTGCGTCATCGTTGCCAGCGTCAGTTGCATCTATGGTTTAGGATCGCCCGAAGCCTACTACGGCATGTTGCTGATGTTGGAAAAGGGCCAGAAAATCAGCCGCAAGGAATTGTTGCAGCGCTTGGTTGAAATTCTGTATGAACGCAACGATCACGATTTTAAGCGCGGGACGTTTCGCGTGCGAGGCGACGTCATCGAACTGTTCCCCACCTATGATGACAACGCCTTTCGGATTGAGCTTTGGGGCGACGAAATTGAATCTCTAAGCCAGATTGACCCTTTGTTGGGCCAAGTGAAGCAAACGTATTTGCGCTTGCCTATCTATCCCAAGACACACTATGTGATGGATGCGCCTACCCGGCAGCAAGCCATGCAGAGTATCGAAAACGAGCTGCAATGGTGGCACCAGGAATTAGAAAGTAAAGGCAAGCTGATTGAAGCGCAGCGCGTGCATCAACGCACCATGTTTGATCTGGAAATGATCAAGCAAATCGGTTATTGTCACGGGATTGAAAACTATTCACGGCACTTTTCGGGACGCTTGCCGGGCGAGGCACCACCCACCTTGCTTGATTACCTGCCCAACGACGCGCTTATTTTCATTGATGAGAGCCACCAAACGATTCCGCAATTACAAGGCATGTATCACGGCGACCGTTCGCGCAAGGATGTCCTGGTGGATTATGGTTTCCGTTTGCCCAGTGCGCGCGACAACCGCCCACTGACTTTTGAAGAATTCGAAAACCGTGTGGCGCAGGTCATTTATGTTTCTGCCACGCCCGGACCTTATGAACTCACAAAATCGGCAGGCGTGGTGGTAGAGCAGATTATCAGGCCGACGGGGCTCGTCGACCCTGAAATCGAGGTCCGTCCGATCAAGGGACAGGTGGACGATTTGCTTAACGAAATCCGTCTGCGCGCGGAAGTGAACGAGCGCGTCCTGGTGACCACTCTTACCAAGCGGATGTCTGAAGACTTGGCCGAATACTACGCGGAAGTGGGTGTCAAATGCGCCTACCTGCACTCAGAGGTGAGTACTCTCGACCGCATTAAAATCTTGCGCGACCTGCGCAAAGGCATATATGATGTTTTAATTGGCGTCAATCTGTTGAGAGAAGGGCTCGACCTTCCTGAAGTGTCTTTGGTGGCGATTTTGGATGCCGACAAAGAGGGCTTCTTGCGGTCGAGCGGTTCGCTGATTCAAACCATTGGCCGCGCTGCCAGGAACTTACGAGGCCGCGCGATTCTCTATGCCGACGTTATTACGAAGAGCATGGACCAGGCCATGAACGAGACCGGAAGACGGCGCGCACTGCAGCAGGCGTATAACGAAGCAAATAATATTACGCCGCAATCAATTGTTAAGCCCATTGATATGAGTTTGGTAGCCATTGCCGAAGCAGACTACGTTACGGTGCCTTTAGACGATGAACCTGAATCTGGCTTGGAACTGACAACGGAGCAACGCACGGCTTTGGTTGCTGAGTTGGAAGCAAAAATGAAACAGGCAGCAAAAGCATTTGATTTTGACAAGGCGGCGCAATATAGAGACCGCATGAGGGCATTGAAAGCGAGCGTCGTTCATGAAGAAGCAAATGCGAGTGGGCCTGGTGGTGGAGGGTAATGCCACTCCTTCGCCGGTTTTGCGTTTAACGAGCTTGGTTGATGAGTTAGGGCCAATCAAATCGACAGGGTTGCAGGTGGCGCGAAGAATCTCTAACTTCCTGCGCGCTGGTTATGCGGTGACAGAGTACCAGGAATTGGAGGGCGCACAACTCATACTGCTGCGTCTGCCCGATGTCCAGGTAATGCGCGTAGTTGCCGAAATTGCCGAGACTGGTTTGCCTTTTGGCGACATGTGTTTTGTGCTTTGCGAGAGCTGGCTGCCGACGGAAATTCTGATGCCTTTGCGCCGGCAGGGTGCGCAGATCGCCAGTTTGGTAAACGTTGGTCCGCTTTCCGGTAACCGCTTTGTAATTGAAGGGGATTTGCCGGCAGTGCGAAGAGCCAAGCGCTTGCTGGCCGGCGGTGAGGCGCGGGTGATTGAAATTCGGCCAGGTACCAAATCGCTGTATTTTGCGGCTAATCTGCTGTCGACCGCAATTCCGATCCCAGTTTTTCAACTGGCCCAACAGGCACTGCGCGAGAGTGGCGTAGCGGGCAATGACCTGACGCTGCTCACCGATGAATGGGCGCATCTGTTGCATGACCGAGTCAGAAAGGGCGCGCGCGGAGCCTGGGGCGGGCCGCTAACGGAATGCAGCGAAGCGACGGCCAACGAACACTTTCGGCAACTGGCGGTCCAAAATCCAGAATTGGCGGAAAGCGTCGAGGAATGGTTGAATTGGGCGCGTCCGCAAATGTCGAAACGAGCTAAAGGGCAGACGGCGTAACTTTACTGTCTTCTCCTGAAACAAGCGCGCGAGCCAAGATAAATTGGGCCACGCTCCAGAGCTGTGCTGGGCAGCCCGCTGGGCGTTGCGGCTCATCGCCATCGTAAATTTCGCTGAGCGAACCAAGACAGCAGGCGGTCATACCCTGCTCCAGGTTTTCCAGAATTCCATTGCAGTAAGCGAGGCTGAGCGGATTGCTGCCAAAGGCGTACAAGTAGGCGGAGATGAAAGGTCCGATAAGCCACGGCCACACTGTGCCTTGGTGATAAGCGGAATCGCGCGCCAGAATATCGCCTTCGTAGCGTCCGCGATAGCCTGGTTCGCCGGGTGCCAGCGTACGTAGGCCAAATGGCGTCATCAGCGCATCTCTCACAACGTTCACGACAGCTTGCGCTTGCTCTCGCTCTAATAACGGGAAGGGTAGCGACAAACTGAACATCTGATTGGGACGGATGCTATCGTCATTCCCGCCCGCATTCAGTACGTCGTAAAGACAACCCTTCTTTTCATTCCAGAACTTGCGCTGAAATGATTCGCGAGTATCATTGGCTTGGGTGCTGCATTGAATCCAATCGGCAGGCTGTCCCAAGGTAGCAGCCCACCCGGCGGTGATTTTCAGAGCGTTGTACCAGAGCGCATTAATCTCGACCGGCTTGCCAATTCTGGGCGTCACTACATAATCGCCAACCTTGGCATCCATCCAAGTAAGTTGCACACCCGGTATTCCGGCGAAGAGCAGATTGTCGAACGGATCGTTTTTTATGTTGAAGGCGGTTCCCCGGTTGTGCCACTGAATGATGTCCACAGCGGCGGGATACAACGTGTCCGCCAAGAATTCAAGATCGCCCGATTGCTGAATGTAATAGTAAGCGGCAACGAAAAACCACAACGTCGCGTCTACTGTGTTGTACTCAACGTGCCCTTGCTGATCGCAGAAACGATTTGGCAGCAGCCCTTGTGAACGCTGTTCAAGCAGCATGCTGAGAATTGCTTTTGTTTCGGCTGGCGGAAAACCCGCTTTCGATAATGCGGGCAGGCTGATGAGGATGTCGCGGCTCCAGTCAGTGAACCACGGATAACCGGCAAGCAAAGAGGGGAGGTCGTTTTCGCGAACGACCCGAAATTGGTCCAGTGCGCGCGATAGTGGGTTGCGAAAGGTTCGCCGTTTAATTTCTGACGCTACGATGGCGTCCACGGCTGCATTATCGAGTTGTCTATCCCAAGCGGTTTGCTCAATGCTGGCCAGCAGCCAAACTCGCGTGTTAGCCGGAACATCGAAGACGACAGATCCCGGCGAATAGAGGTCTTCGCGGAAATCAAGCCCGCGGTCTAACTCGCGCAAGTATTCGTTGTTGAGATACCACTGAGAATCGGGTTGAAAGCTCTGACCCGAATGGAGAACGGTGAGCGCCGGCATTCCTTGGTAGGGCGTGAAACTACAGCGGCCATCGGCAAAGCGTGCGGTAGCCGACAACCCGTTATTCTGGTGCGATAAAGAATGGTAATCGCGAACGGAGAGCATCAGGCGGACGCGGATTTGACAGGCTTGCGAAGCGCGGTAACAGAGCAGCACGCTTTGCTCTTTGTCGAGCAGACAAACCGTTTTCTGCAGGGAAACGCCTTCCAGGTTGTAGCGCCAGGCGGGAAGCGGATCTGGGCGAAATTCGTCCAGCAGCGAATAGCCGCGTGGCTGCACCACGCCGGGATACTGAGCTGTGGCTAGATCAAAGGATTTGTTGCCGAAAGAGACGGTTTCCTCAACGCGTGAAAGGACCGAAATTCGGTCGGCAGGAGGATGCTGCGAGGCGATGAGGAGCGAATGGTAGCGCCGGGTATTGACGCCGGCGGCGGTTCCCATAGCGAACGCGCCGGTGTGGTTGGTGTCGAGCCATTCGAGCTGGGATGAGCGCGCGAAATCCCGGCAAGTGTCTTTTGAAACAATGAAAGGCGTGTTGCCGCTGTTGGAGTCTGCCACACTCATAGTCTAGGGAATGCCAAAACGTTATCAGTGGAAATTAAAGCATCGTGAATTGAATTTGGGTGATCGTACGTTCATTATGGGCGTGCTCAACGTGACGCCCGATTCATTTTCCGATGGCGGGAAGTATGCCGAACCGGACCGTGCCTTCGAGCGCGCGCTTGAACTCGAAGAGCAGGGTGCAGACATCTTGGACATCGGCGCCGAATCAACTAAGCCCGGTTCGCAGCGGATTCCCGAAGGTGAGGAATTGCGGCGGCTGATTCCGGTACTCAAGCGATTGAAGGATAAGCTCAGCATCCCAATTTCGGTGGACACTTACAAATCAGGGGTGGCCGATAAAGCTTTAGAACATGGCGCTGAGATCATCAACGACCCGACGGGGATTCTGCTCGACCAAGGGTTGCCGAAGATTGTTACTAAGTATGATGCCGGACTGATCATCAACCATATGCGCGGCAGTCCGGAAACTTGGGCGAAGATGCCGCCGCTCAAAGACTTGATGCGCACCATAGCGATTGATTTGGATGCGGCGCTAAATCGAGCGCGCCTAGCTGGTGTCAGCAAGCAGCAAATCGTTCTTGATCCAGGCTTGGGTTTTGGCAAACGGCGCGAACAGAACTCAGAGATCATTGGTCGTCTACCGCAACTGCGGAGCTTTGATCTGCCCATCGCTATTGGACCGTCGCGCAAGTCATTTCTGAAAAAGGAAGATGAGGACGAAACGGAATTCGCCACGGCGGCTGCGGTTACTGCATCGATTTTCTGCGGCGCGCATATAGTGCGAGTGCATGATGTGAAAGCCATGAAAGTGGTGGCCGAAACCGCGGACATGATTTACCGCGTGCGCGAAGAAGAGGAGGAATTGGAGCGCGCCAAAGCCGAGCCGCCGCCGCGCCCGCGTGTGCGTCCTGTCGAATCAGACGGTGGCCGCGAGCCGATCAAGAGACTGCGGCCGCGTTTGAAAGATGCTCCGCCCCCGCCAACGCGTTATGACCGCTGACACTTTGTGCAAAAGTGGGTGCCGCGTTGACCCAACACAATCCGCTTAACTGGTGTTCCGCAGCGTGGGCACGGTTCGTCTGTCCGCCCATAAACGTTGTGTTGTAGCTGATAGTTGCCGCAGGCTCCGTCGGCGTCCACATAGTTCGAAATGCTGGAGCCGCGGTGTTGGATGGCTAATTCCAGGATGGCCACGATTTGCTTGTGGAGTTCGGTGGCGCGCGGTTTCGAAAGCCGGCTGGCGCGCGCTTTTGGATGGATGCCAGCGGCAAATAGCGATTCGTCGGCATAGATATTTCCCACTCCGCCGATGAATGTTTGGTTGAGGAGGAGCGGCTTGATATGACCGGTGTGCC
>Ga0302319_10023417_pt1 | contig 11035 bp, 10 predicted proteins | sample Bog_T0_2_FD_203319 | JGI IMG/M metagenome (GOLD analysis project Ga0302319, IMG submission 203319) | Peat permafrost microbial communities from Stordalen Mire near Abisko, Sweden - Bog_T0_2 | ecosystem: Environmental > Terrestrial > Soil > Wetlands > Peat | place: Sweden: Abisko, Stordalen Mire...
TAGCGCTGAGGGTTACACGAAAAGAAAGACCGCTTTCTTTACTTTTCTTAAGATCTTTCGGTGCGCTAAGACAGCGAAAAGCTAACCCTTTCCACTTAATTTTGATCCTCGCCATTGGAAGTTTGTGCAACTTTCGAGCGAACGAGCCAGCTTGCGCCTCAATTGGAACAGGTGACGGTCGCAAATTTCCGGAGGCTTATCTTAAAATAACCCGCTGACCTGTGTTTGTGGTGTCGTAGCCGCCAAGACTATTGAGCTCTCGTCGAAAACTCAAACGATTTAACGTCTCCAGCAGAACTTGTACGCCGGGCGTTTCCAAATGCTTTCGGCGAAGCACTAAATCGTAGCGTTCACTCAGTAACGGTACGAAGTTTAGATTGAAGGCCCGCGCCGCCGCTTCAGTGGCGATGCAACAATCGGCAAATCCGGCACTGACGTGCCAGGCGGCAGACAGATGACCATCCGCTACTCGATCATAACCTTTAATATCCGCGCCTTTCAACCCAGCTTGCTTTAATTGCGCATCGAGCAACTGGCGGCTGCCGGCGCCGGGTTCGCGGTTCACAATAGTCACGCCCGCTTTGGCCAAATCGACGATGCTGCGAATTTTATTGCCCACTAAGCCCATTTGCCAGGTAGCGAACGAAATTACGGCCACGGTGTTGATGGAGAACAGCTTGCGAATCTGCGGCAAATTGAACTCACCGCTTTGTTCGTCGCGCAAATGCGTGCCGGCCACGTGAATGCTGCCTTCGGCTAGCAGTTTGAGCGCCTGGGAACTGTTGCGCTGCACTAACACTAATTCCATGCCTGCCAATTGCATATGACGGCTTAAGACGGGCATTCCAGGGTCACAACCTGCCATTAAAATGCGGTTCTTAAAATCGTGTTCGGGATGGAATGTGCGAACTTTCGTAGCAGCGGCGAGCACTCCATCGGCGGGCAGAAAGCTCCATTGCGCAGGTTGTCCGCCTACCGCGGTCAGTTTATTGTCTACGCGGCAGAGTTGGACGCGTTGGCCGGGACGAGCTTCGTCGCCCGTAAGCATGGTTACGGTCTGAGTGGGTGGTTCGGCAGCAACGTCTGATTCGGGAAGGCGAAATAATTCTTCCACTCTGGTTTGCAAAACTTTGGCCAGTTTCAACGCAACGGTTGTATTTGGTACGTAATCGCCCGCTTCCATCGCATAGACGGTCTGGCGGCTGACACCCACCGCGTGTGCCAGCTCAACGGCCGATAAACCGCGCTTCTTCCGGAAGTCTCCCAACGCATTTGCCACACTCATAGTCGTCTTGTATAGACTACAAAAGGAGAAATCATGAGCCTTTCCCGTAGAGAACTCAGCGCGCTTTTGCCTGCCCTTTTCGCGGCGCAATCAAGCGGACAGACAACTTCGATTGGCGTGTTGCCGTCGAAGGCTTACGAATATTCGGAATTGCCGGTAAAAACCAACGCCGAAAATGGCGCGGAATCACGGCAAGTCTTTCGCGGTGAAACCCACGGCGGCTTTGAGATTGCTTGCCACATGACAAAACTGATGCCGGGCACTTCGCCGCATCCACCACACAAGCATTTGAACGAAGAGATATTCTTCCTGCGCGAAGGCACGATTGAATTAACGGTGGAAGGAAAAACAAGTAGGATTGGGCCCGGGTCTGTTATGTACATCGCTTCAAACGAGATGCATGGTGCGAAAAACGTGGGCGATGTGCCGGCGCAATACTTCATCCTGGAATTGGATGGACAAAAAGCATGAACCGCAGAGATTTGATGATGGGAATGATGGCGCTGCCGATGGTGCATGAAATTGCAGCGGCGGGTGATGTGGAAGTAAAAGATCACGCCAAATTTGCGGTGATTGGACTCGACCACAATCACATTTTGGGCATCACGGCGGCACTACAGCGTGGCGGCGGCGAATTGGTATCGGTCTATTCGAAGAACGAACAAGGCATTGCCGATTTTCGGAAACGCTTTGGCGATGTAAAGATGGCGCGCAGTGAAGATGAGATTCTGAACGATCCGTCGATTCAACTTGTGGCGTCGGCGGCGATTCCGGATCAGCGCGCGGCGCTGGGCATTCGCGTGATGAAGCATGGCAAAGACTTTTTGTCTGATAAGCCGGGCATGATTTCGCTTGAAGAATTGGCGGAAGTGCGGAAGGCGATTAAGGAGACGAATCGCACTTTCGCGATTTTGTATTCGGAACGTTTAGAAGTGAAGGCGGCGGTGAAGGCCGGTGAATTGGTGAAAGCGGGGGCGATTGGGAAAGTGGTGCAGACGGTTAACCTGGCACCGCACCAAATCCATCAACCGGGCAGCGCGGAACGGCCGGAGTGGTTTTGGGATGTAAAGCATTACGGCGGGATTTTGTGCGACATCGGTTCACATCAGGCGGATCAGTTTGTTTACTACACGGGTTCGACTACGGCGGATGTGACGGCGTCGCAAGTTTCGAATGTAAACCATAAAGATAAGCCGAACTTTCAGGATTTTGGAGACATGATGTTGCACGGCAATGGCGGTGCGGGTTATGTGCGAGTGGACTGGTTCACGCCAGATGGTTTGGGAGTTTGGGGTGATGGCCGGCTGTTCATTGTGGGCACCGAGGGTTATATTGAGCTGCGCAAATACACCGATATTGCGGGAAGAAAGGGTGGGAATCACCTATTTATTACTGATCATAAACAGGTGCGGTACATGGATTGCAGTGACGTGGCGTTGCCGTTTGGACCGCAGTTCATTAGCGACGTGGTGAATCGCACGCATGTGGCGCAAGATCAGGAACAAGCGCTGCTGGCAACCGAATTAGTATTAAAGGCACAGAAGAAGGCCATTCGATTGACGTTATGACGACCCGCAGATCGTTTCTGGGAGCAGCGGCGATTGTACCGGCCACGGTCTTTGGACAGATGCCGCCGAACAGCCGGATTAATATTGGTGCGATCGGGGTGGGCCGCATTTCGCGCGTGCATGATTTGCCAGGAATTTGGAAATACGATGGCGCGCGCATTACCGCGGTTTGCGATCTCGACTTGAACCGGGTTGAATCGGCAAAGAGGCTGATTAACGACCATTACGGCCAAGCGAACAGCGTGAAAGGCTACCAGAACTATCACGAACTGCTGGCGGATAAAGAAATTGACGCGGTGGTGATTTCGACGCCGGATCATCAGCATGCGATGGTGGCGGCCGATGCGGTCAGGGCGAACAAAGATGTCTATCTGCAGAAGCCAGCATCGCTGACGATTGCGGAAGGACGGCATTTGAGCAATGTGGTGCAGGCATCGGGGCGCATCTTGCAAGTGGGATCGCAACAACGTTCTTGGAAACAATTTCACAGGGCGTGCGAGATGGTTCGCAACGGGCGCATCGGCGATTTGAAACACGTTGAGATTGGCTTGCCAGGCGATCCAAGCGGGCCGGACGCGGCGGAGATGCCGGTTCCTAAGGGCTTCAACTACGATGCGTGGCTGGGTTCCACGCCGGTGGTTTACTACACGGAGATGCGGGTGCATCCGCAAGAAGGCTTTGGGCGGCCGGGCTGGTTACGCTGTGAACAATTCGGCGCGGGGATGATCACCGGTTGGGGCGCGCACCATGTGGACACGGCGCACTGGGGCATGAACACGGAGTACACGGGCCCGGTGGAAGTGTGGGGCACGGCCGAGTTTCCGACGCATGGATTGTGGGACGTGCACGGTAAGTTTGAGACGCACGCGGTGTATGCGAACGGCGTGACGATGGCGATCTCCGGCGACTATCCCAACGGCATCAAATTTTACGGATCAAAAGGCTGGATCTTTGTGACGCGCGACGAGCAGACTTCACCGACTGACAGCGGCAAGAAGGAAACGATTCAACCGCTGGTGGCGAGCGACCCGAAGATTCTCGATAGCGTAATTGGGCCGAACGAGATCCATCTTTATAAAAGCGAAGACCAGCATGGCAACTGGTTGGATTGCATCCGGACAAGGCAGCAGCCGATTGCGCCGGTTGAGATCGGGCATCGCGCTTGTTCCACTTGCTTGATCCATCACGTTGCAATGAAGGCGAAGCGTAAGTTGTACTGGAATCCGCAGACTGAACGGTTCAAGAACGACGATGAGGCCAACGCACTGTTGAGCCGGCCGCAACGTGCGCCCTATCTGATATAGTCCCCTGAGAAAGGGAACGAACCTATGTCAGTCGCGAGAGTAACCGAGATTATTGCCTCTTCTAAGAAGAGCTTTGACGACGCTATTAATGAAGGCGTGAAACGCGCCTGTAAGACCTTGGACAACGTAACAGGCGTCTGGATACAAGACCAGAAGCTTCATATCGAGAAGGGCAAGATTGCCGAGTACCGGGTCAATATGAAAGTGACCTTTGTGTTGAACGAAAAAGAGAAAAAGTAGTGAGTGTTTATCAGGCCAGGATTGGTTTGACGACCTCCCCGGATGTGAAGGTGAGGCGGGCGTCCTGGCCCTGGTATTTGACAGTGAGTCGTTTGTGATCGATGCCCATGAGATAGAGAAGGGTGGCGTGGAAATCGTGAACGCCGATGGGATTTTCGACTGCCGCGTAACCGAGTTCGTCGGTTGCACCGTAGGTTAGCCCGCCCTTGAAGCCACCGCCGGCGACCATGAACGAGAAGCCTTTGATGTGATGGTCGCGGCCATCGCCTTGTGACATGGGAGTGCGGCCGAATTCGCCGCCCCAGATGACGATGGTGTCGTCTAACATCCCGCGTTGTTTCAAGTCGGTGATGAGAGCGGCGGTGGCTTTGTCGGTTTCTTCGGCCTTGATCGGAATGTTGGCTTTGATGCCGCTGTGATGATCCCAATCGCGATGATAGAGCTGGATGAAACGGACGCCGCGTTCGGCAAGGCGGCGCGCCAAGAGACAGTTAGAAGCGAAGGAGCCATCACCTGGTTTGGCGCCGTACATGTCCAGCATCGACTGAGGTTCTTTACTCATGTCGACTAAGTCAGGGACGCTGGCTTGCATCTTGAACGCCATTTCATATTGGGAGACGCGCGTTAGGATTTCGGGATCTTTGAGAGCGCTGTATTCTTCTTTGTTGAGAGCGTTGACGGCATCGATGGAAGCTTTTTGGAGATCGCTGCTGAGGCCTTTGGGCGTATCGATATAGAGAACGGGACTGCCGACTGAGTTGAACTTGACGCCTTGGAACTTGCTTGGCAGGAAGCCCGCGGACCACTGACGGGCGGCGATGGGCTGCATCTGGCCACCCTTGCCGGTGGACATGAGGACGACATAGCCTGGTAGGTTGTCCGTCTCCGCGCCGAGGCCGTACAGGACCCATGATCCGAAGCTTGGGCGTCCTGGTAGGATCATGCCGGTGTTCATGATGGTGTGGGCCGGGTCGTGATTGATTTGTTCGGTCCACATGGATTTGAGGAGGCAGACGTCGTCGGCAACACTGCCGATGTGTGGGAAGAGTTCGCAGATTTCCTGGCCGGACTTGCCGAATTTTTTGAAGCCGTATTGCGGGCCGAAACAGTTTAGGGCTTTGCCTTGGAGCTGGGCGATTTGTTGACCCGTTGTAAATGATTCGGGCATGCCTTTGCCGCTCATTTCGAGGAGCTTCGGCTTGAAATCGAAAGTTTCGAGATGGGACGGGCCGCCCGCTTGGTAAAGGAAGATGACGCGTTTGGCTTTTTGCGGATAGTGCAAGGGATGGACCACGCCTTGCCACTTGTCTTTGGCGGGGGTTTCAGCATCGAGCAAGGAACCTAGCGCGAACATGCCAAGGGTGCCGAGGCCGTTGCGGAGGAAAGTGCGGCGAGTGTTAGCTAGATTCATGATTTAGTTCCTGGTGATGGTCTCGTGCATGTTGAGGATGACGCGGGCGACAGTGGTCATAGCCGCGAGATCGACGGGTTTGAATTTGGCGGTGACGGGAGATTCGCCGATACTAGTAAACTGTTTTGCGCTGGCTGGCGACTCTTTAAAGGTGGTGAGGCTTTGTTGGTGTAAGTCGGCCAAGATCTGTTCTTCGCGCGCTGTGGGAGGGCGGTTGACGGCTTGTTCGAAGGCCCAATTGATTTGCTGGTCGATTTTGTGGCCGCCGTTTTGAAGGATGCGCTGAGCGAAGTTGCGGGCGGCTTCGACGAAGATGGGGTCGTTTAGCAGGTCGAGGGCTTGCAAAGGAGTGTTGGAGCCGACGCGATTGACGACGCATTCTTCGCGAGTGGGCGCGTCGAAATTGAGCAAGCTTGGATGCAAGAAGGTGCGCTGCCATTCGGTGTAGAGGCCGCGACGATACAGATCGGCACCATGGCTGGCGGAGTATTCGCGCTTGGGAAAATTCATGGCGGCGAGATAGCCTTCGGGTTCGAGCGGGCGAACGCTGGGGCCACCGAAGCGATCGACTAAGAGGCCGGAAATGGCCAGTTCGGTGTCGTGCACAACTTCGGCGTCAACGCGGAAGGGCTTCTGGCGAGCAAGGAGACGGTCATCAGGATCTTTGTCATCGAGCTGCGGATCCGGCAGACTGGATTGACGATACGTGTGACTCATGACGATGGTGCGGAGGAGATGGCGCACATCCCAAGGGTGAGTACCTTCGGCCTGCCAAGTAGGCTGCACGAATTCGGCAGCGAGCCAATCGAGGAGTTCGGGATGGGTGGGCCATTCTCCCTGGGAGCCGAGATCTTCAATGGCTTTAGAAAGACCGACGCCGAAGAATTGACGCCACTGACGATTGACGAAAGCGCGCGGAGTAAGTGGATTGGCAGGGCTGACGAGCCAGTTAGCCAGATCGAGACGAGTGGCGCGCCGACCGCCGGTATCGAGTTTGGCGAGGAAGGCAGGTACGGCGGGTTGCACGATTTCGTTGGTGTCGTCCATCCAATTGGCGCGTGGGAGGATGCGGACTTCGCGCGGCTCAGTGGCTTCGGTGATCATAACTTCTGGAATTTGGGATTGCAGAATACCGCGCGCGGTTTCGAGCTGGGCGATTTTGACGTTGAGATCAGTAAGAGCGGGGTTAGACCAGGTGAAGTGATCGGCGATGAGCTTCTTTTGAGCGTCGGTGCGTTTGTCCGGGGATACCTTGAGTGCTTCTTCTACCTTTATAGGAAGGCCGCGTTCGGCGGCGGTGGTGAGGACGCCGTCGTCGCCTTGGCGAGCTTTAAGCTTTACGCCGGATTCAGCGTTTTCGGGCCATGAATAGAGGCTTTTGGACAGAGCGAGGCGGAAGCGGCCGATGGTGGCTTTGCGGTAAGTGGAATCGTGGTGCAGGCGAACGGTGATGATAGTTTCGGCCGTGGTGGTGAGCGGCTGAGTGAGACGGAGGGCCAGAAACGGACTGCGCGCTTCGCCGAAAGAGATGCCCCAACCGGTTTTAGAATCGCCATCGATGACGGTCATGGGAGAGTTTTCCGGCATTTGACCGGTGGCATCGCCTTCCGTGGCAAGGCTGAAGTTGAGTTTGGATTTGCCTGCGGAGGCTTCGAGTTCAGTGAGCACGAAACGATCGGAACCACGGGCGAGACGGTTGCCGGGGAGGCTCTCATCTTGTTCGACTTCGAGGCCTAAAGCGGTCCAGGTGCCGGCACCAGGTTTGAAGGTGACGGTGTAGGTTTCGTTATCCGGATTGGGCCCACTTACAACGACTTGACCGAGGCCGGGTTTGTGCTCAGTCATGAGTGTAGAGCCGTTGGAGTTACTGAGATAGAAGTTACTATCAAGAGGCTTCTCGTAATAAATGGCGAGTTCGGCGCCGTTTTGGGAGGTGGCGGAGATGGGGCGCTGATAGATCCAGGCGAGATCGCCAGAGGCATGCTGGGAGAGGATCGTTTTCTCCCATTCAGCGGATGCAGGGAGTTTAGTGGCGAGCTCGGCTTTAGCGGCGGCGATTTGGGAGTCGAGATCGGCCAGACGCTTTTGTTGATCGGGAGTGGGGAGAGTGAGCTTACTGCCCCAGGCGTTGGCGCCACGGTCGGAAACGAGGCCGGTTTCTTTGATATCGGCAAAGAAGGCCTTCATGGAGTAGAAGTCTTTGGACTTGAAGGGATCGAACTTATGGTCATGACATTCGGCGCAACCGAGAGTGGAACCGAGCCAGACGGCACTGAGCGTGCGCACGCGGTCGGCGCCGTATTTGGCTATGTATTCCTTGGGCTGGAGGCCACCTTCGGCGGAGACGCGATTGAGGCGGTTATAGGCTGAAGCGATTTTCTGATCGATGGTGGGATTTGGGAGGAGATCGCCAGCGAGCTGTTCGCGGGTGAATTGATCAAAGGGCATGTCGTCGCGAAAGGCGCGGAGAACGTAATCGCGATAGGGCCAGGCGGGGAAACGGTTGTCGCCATGGAAGCCGGCGGTATCGGCGTAGCGCACAGCATCGAGCCAGTGGCGGGCTTGCTCTTCGGCGTAGGCGGGCGATTTGAGGAGACGATCGACAACCTTTTCATAGGCGTCGGGAGATTTGTCTCTCACGAAGGCTTCGACCTCGTCGGGAGTGGATGGGAGGCCGGTGAGATCAAAGGTGACGCGACGGATGAGAGTGCGACGGTCGGCTTCGGGAGAAGGAGTTAGATTTTCTTTGGCGAGGCGATCTTGGATGAATGCGTCGATGGGGTTGATGAGTTGGGAGGAGTTAGTAAGTTCGGGAACGGGTGGGCGCTTGACCGGTTCGTAGGCCCAGTGACCTTGATAGACAGCGCCTTCGGCAACCCAGCGGCGGATGGTTTCCTTCTGCGCCTGAGTGAGTGTTTTGTGAGCCATCAGCGGAGGCATGGCTTTGGCGGGGTTGGGCTCGAAGATGCGCTTGATGATTTCGGAGTGGTCGGGATCTCCGGGGACGATGGGGATGTGGCCGGTGGCGTTGGGCTTGATGGCCTCTTCGCGGAGGTCGAGACGCATGCCCATCATGCGGGAACTTTTGTCGGGGCCATGACAGCGGAAGCAAGTGTCGGACATGATGGGACGGATTTGGCGATTGAAATCGACGGGAGGCGGGGCGGCCGATAGGGAGGTGGCGAGGGCGAGGAGAGGGAGGGATTTGAGGAGGTGAGCGCGGGTCATGGGGTTGTGTCGATCCTGATTATATATGGGAGAAAGGGGGGAGAGTTGGTGTGCGGTTGGGGAAAAGAATGGGCTGCGCCTGGGAGCGCAAAACGGTGACACTGCTGCGACTCTTGATTCTTGGTTTGCGGCGCGGGTAGACGCAACCTCGCAATGTCCCCGGTTTGCTTGAGGCGACTTGGTCCCGCTTCATACGATGCGGCCGGATTTCTCGCCGATGGTGCCTTTCATGGAGAAGGCTTGGGCGATGAAGTAGCCGAGGGCATCGCTTGCGTGGGTCCGGGCGGGGTCGGACTTATCGATTTCGTTGGTGGCGGCCCAGGTGACTCGTTCAAAATCGCGGATGAGTTCTTTGCATTGCGGGTCGATGAAAAGGCGGGTGTCGCCGACGTAATTGCGCAGGCGGGCGTTGACGCAATTGACGCGGTCCTTCACAAAGGGGTTGGACGTGTTGGTGAAGAAGTGGGGCACAAAGGTGCCGACCCATTTGGAAAACGAATCTTTGATGATGGCCCAATCGGTTTGCGCGCCTGAAGTGCGTTTCTGATTGCCGCTGGCATCGCCATAGATGTTGATGATGAGCGGACGCTGATACATGGGCACCTGTTGTTCGAGCACGCGGGCTTGTTCGAAAAAGACGTCGCAGGCTTTGGCGGTGGTGGCGTTTGGCTTGATGACGATTTCGTGTAGGACATGAGTTACGTCTTCGATTTTCTGGATTAGCAACATGCACATAGGGTTGACGTTGAAATCGATGGCCCAGACAAGATCGCGCAGGGGATCGAAGCGGAGAGGTTTGACGTGCTCAGCGCGGTTGAAATCTTCGTAGACGCGATTATCGCTCAGACTGGTAAATTGAGCCAGGATTTCGCGACGGTAGCTTTCGGGAGACATGTCGCGGGCCATGTTTTCCAACTCAGCAGCCGAGATCACTTGGCCCTGCGCAGTGGTGAAATGGAACGCGGCCCAATCGATGGCGGTGAGGGCGCGTTCATAGGTATCGAAGAAGTGATTACAGCCTTGCGGGGTGCCGATGAAGAGGGCGCGGCCGAGGCGGTCTGCGAGAGCGGGGCGGATGACATCGTTCCAGGTTTGATCTTTCACACCGGCGGCTTCATCGATGACGACGAAATCGAGGCCGTTGCCGCGGCTGTCATCCGGCTTAAAAGCGCCGGTGACGGTGATAGTGGAATTCCAGACGAGATATACGATTCTGTTGGTCTCGTCGGGCCGGCGTAGCCAATAGCGGCGGGTGATTTCTTTGAGGCGCGGCCAGATGACGCGGATGGCCTGACGAAGGGTGGGCGCGATGTACCAAATAGTGCTGCCCGGGGTTTGTGCGGCCATAAGCATTTCGACTAAGGCAAGATGGGTTTTGCCAAAGCGGCGGCCAGCGACTAAGACGCGGAAACGGGCGTTCGATGCATACACTTCAGCCTGGCGGGGGTGCAGTTGAAGGTCATTTACAGCGGACGGATTGTGCATAGTTATGATTTGTTCTTAGTTACTGTCTAGAACGACTCCATCTGGGCCGAGGACGCGGAGGGTGCCGGGCGGCGGCGGTTCGGTGCAGTAAGTCTCTTTGGCGACTTTGGCTGTTCGGGGTGGCGGGGTGGCCATGGCGCCGGCGCGAGTTTTGAGCCAGAAGATGGTGGCTGAGGGGTGGCGGCCGGAGGTGGCCATGCGGAGAAGGGTTTCCCAGACGAGGAGATTCGCTTTGATAGCGGCAGCGCGCATGGCTGGGCCGTAGTCGGATTCGAGCTCGGGCATGGCGAGACCGAGACGGAGAGAGATGATGTGAGCCGCGATGCCCACCACGGGCCATGCGGATCGCGCGACGGCGATTGCTTTGGAAGAGATTCATGGTCGTAAGAAAAAAAACAAAAGAACTGAACGTCTGCGACTCGGAGCAGAAAAGGGGGACACTGCTGCTACATGTGATGCGCCGGTTGAGGCGGATCGGACGCAAACCCGCAATGTCCCCCTTTTTCTTTTACTT
>Ga0302319_10023419_pt1 | contig 11035 bp, 9 predicted proteins | sample Bog_T0_2_FD_203319 | JGI IMG/M metagenome (GOLD analysis project Ga0302319, IMG submission 203319) | Peat permafrost microbial communities from Stordalen Mire near Abisko, Sweden - Bog_T0_2 | ecosystem: Environmental > Terrestrial > Soil > Wetlands > Peat | place: Sweden: Abisko, Stordalen Mire...
TGCCCTGCCGCTCTGATGCTAACCTTCTTCATTGCCGGTCTCCTTTATCTCTTGCGCTTCAAAGCGCGTCGATAACTTGGGAGCGTACAGCATCCCGTCGGAGACCGGCCTTCTCATCCCATCTGTTAGCAACAGTTGGGAATAGACAATCGCTTACGGTTGGCGACGAAGCGGGCCGCCTTAATTCATAGTGAGTGAAATGGCGGTATTTCGCCTGGCTGTTTTGATGGTTGCAGTAAAGCCTAGTCCCCAGTACCGTTCAGGCTTGCCGTCTGCGGATTGTTGCTGGCGCTATCGTTTACGTCAAGTTGGCCGGTCCGCTTCCCTTTCGCCGTCGGGGCGAACGTCACTTGGATGGTGCATTTTCCTTTGGCGACCAAGCTTGTTGTGCAGATCGTAGCGGAAACCGCGAAGTCTCCGGTCGTCGAAATCGCGATGCTGTTGAGGGAAAGTTTTTTGCCAAGAAATCCCTCCTCAAAGACCCCAAGACGGTGAAGACGTACACCGAGCGCTTGGGCTATTTTTTGGACTGGTGCGAGCGTAGCGGCATCAAGCATTTCGATCAACTCACTGGGGGCGACGACTTGTTGCCTTACGTATCCTTCTTGCGGCAGCGCAAGACCACCAGGGACACGTTGTTTGAACCCCGCTACGTGTACAACATCTTCCAAACGTGCAACACATTTCTGCGTGCGAATAGCATCCTCTTCGCTGGAGAAATTCTTGGGCAGTTGGACTCCGAGGAAAAGGAAGTCAAGCCATACAAGCCGCACGAACTCAAGGCGCTGTTCCAGGCGGCAGATGACGAAGAACAATTGTGGATGAGCTATTTCTTGAACACAGGCTGCCGTGAGCAGGAGGTGGCGAATGCGGAATACTGCGATCTGCTCGATGATGTAAACGTCGTGTGGGTCCGTTCCAAGCTGGACCGTGGCTTCAAACTCAAAGGCAAGCGGTGGCAGAACCAAGGACGCAAATTGCCAGTTCCTACGGCGCTAATGGAGAAGCTACGGGACCGCATGATTGCGCAAGCTGCCAAGCCAAGCGACCTGATCTTTCCTAATACCATTGGCGGTGTGGAGGGACACTTCCTGCGCAAGCTGCAAACCATCGCTGAGCGTGCGGGCGTAGTGGAGCCGGAACTTCACCGATTCCGAAAATCCTACGCAGACACTCTTGCCGATGAGGGCTTGCCCGTGCCTACGATTATGAAAAGGCTTGGGCACTGCTCACTGGACATGGCTGTCGATCCCACGGGAGATCGGGCACCCTTTGGGCATTGCCATCCCAAACAAGAAGGGCATTGCGCTATTAAGCCTCTTTTGCCGTTTTGCGCAGAAAAGAGTGAGCCAGTCACATTGAAGGCAGCTGACGGTCCCTGCTGCGGCGAGGGTGATCAAGAATCGCGATTTGTCGAAGGATAAGAGGTCCTGTAGTCTTACTTCGCGCTGTAGCCGCAAACCGCGGGCAGTGGTGGCTCCATGGGTTCCTTCTTCATGCAGGCTGCTCCGTATTTATTCGAGCTGGTGGTACGATCCCCTTATGAAAAGAATCAGCTCCTTCAAAGTGATTCAAGCGTCCATCGCTTTGCTGGTGCTGTTGTCGCTGGTGCATCCATCGCGCGCGTTCGCGGCAAATCCTGACCTGGAAACAGTTCTGACTGGTTCCCGACAGCGTATTGAGAAATTGGACTACCGCTTGACTGGGCGACTCACACGGGTAGAAGGCAACGAGAAGCGAACAAGCTACAAGTTTGCCGCCAAGGCCCACTGGTTTCCCGATGGTCTGCGTTTCTTATGCGAGATCTCGGGGCCTGGCTCAGAGAAGACCCGCCTTCTTCTGCAAATGAGCGGGAGTGGGCACGTGACTATTGAGAAAATACTTCCGGGTGAGAAGGCCGCCAGCGTGTTGCCATTCGAACGCTGGAACGACCCAATCGTGGGAACAGACTTCTCCTATGAAGATATGGTAGAGAGCCAGTTCTTCTGGAAGAATCAGAAACTCCTGGCACCGGAAAAGTATGGCGCAAGGGATTGCTTTGTTCTTAAGAGCATGTCCGGCGCTCAGGATCGGTCTTACTATGATTCGGTAACATCGTGGATTGACCGCGGCATTTTGTACCCTGTGCATGTGGTTAAGACACTCCACGGGACGGGGCAGCAGAAGGAATTCATTTACTACGGGCTGCGGCAGGTCAGCGGCGTTTGGTCTGCGTCGCAGATCGAGGCGAAGCTGCAAGGCCAGCCCGGTTCCTCGATTCTTGTAATCGAGGCGGGCTCAACAAAGGCAAACCTTGGGCGCAAGGACTTTGATCTCAGCCCGTCCGGCACTCAAGAAGAGAAAGTGAAATAAGTCGCATCGCCTAAATTGGGCCGTTGCGAGGAACTGTGCTGTCGCGGAACCATTCACAGTGCTCGCCGTCATGGGACGAGCCCCTTTTCAGACGTCGCAGGGGTTCCATTCGCTGGAGCGCCATAAAGACCAAAGGGCCACCAATTCCAGTCGCCGGCAAGCTGCAACAGAGCTGGCCCGACAATCATCCGCACCACTGTAGCGTCGATAAGCACCGCCCCGGCCAGCGTAAAACCCAGCATTTGAACGACCAGAAAGCTCCCCAAGGTGAATGCGGTGAAGACGGCGATCATAATTGCCGCAGCGCTCGTGATGAGACCGGCAGTCCGCGCCAGACCCTCGATCACCGCTGATCTCTCACATAGACCGCGCCGCCGTTCTTCGAGAACTCGGGCGACCAGGAAGACCTCATAGTCCATGCTCAATCCAAAGACAATGGCAAATGAGAGAATCGGCACGATCGGGTATACGCTGCCGGTCGGTCCTTCGAGCCCCAAAAGTTGGCTACCGTGGCCATCCTGGAAAACGACAACTAGCGCACCGAATGAAGCGCCAACGGAGAGCAGGTTAAGCAGAATTGCTTTGATAGCCGCGAATAAGGAACGTAAGCCGATAAGGAGCGCCAGCAAGCTCCCCAATACGACGCCGAGGACCACCTTCGGCAAACGCTCTTTTACTACCAGGTCATAATCTGCTTCGAGCGCGGGAACTCCGCCGACGCGCAGCACAGCGCCAGGCACGCCGGTCATCGCCGCGACATCGGAGGAACGCACGTCTCGAACCCATTGAACCTGTTGGTTGGGCGAAAGAGCGGCGGTGGGCAGCAACTCAATCAAGGTGGCCTGGCCATCGCTGCGAAGAAAACTCTTGCGGATTGACTCTGGCAGTTCGTCGGCCGCATCCGCCGTGTCAGACATTCCCGTTAGGGTCGGAAGAGATAGGACCTCCTCCGCTCTAGGATCGCTCTGGAAGCGTTTCGTCAAGCGAGTGGTGGCTAGCCAGCCAGTTGGCGAGAGCGGTGGAGACTGCGGCGGCAACTCGAGGATCACTCGGAGACCCTGCACAATGCCCGACCGCCCCATTCCCTGGAGCGTGTGAAGCGCTCGCACCGACTCAGCTGCGGCCGGAAGCGAGTTATGGTCAGGAATTCCAGGAGAGATTCTCCGTGCCTGGAATGCAAGGATCAGCAGCGGAATCCCGGCGACAAGCAAAGCTGTCCAGGGCCGGCGGGTTACGATGCCACCCCACCGGACCCACCTCTCACTCGCCGCGCACAGGTCCCGTGGTTTTGCTCGTCCGTCTGGAATACTCACTTTTGCGACATTGATGCGATGCCCTAGGAGACTAAGCGCCCAAGGCAGAATGGATGTACACAACATAACACTCAGAGCGGTCACCAGCAGGCCAGCTATCCCGATGGAGCGCAGCTCGCTGATGGGCACAATCAGGAGCGCCGAAAATCCGATTGCAACTGTCGTAGCCGATATGATCAGCGTCCGACCAGCCTGCCTGGCAGCAATATCGGCAGCAGGGCCGGGATCATATCCTTCGGCCAATGCTTCGCGAAACCGGCTCACCATCAGCAATGCATAGTCGATGCCCAAGCCAAGACCGAGCATCGTTGCCAGGTTCTGCACCAGAATCGACAGCTGCAGATAATGCGCGAGGAGCGCCGCCGCACCCAACGCCATGGAGATGGAGAGCAGTCCAACTCCCAGCGGCAATAGTGCGGCTACGAGACTGCCGAAAGCCAGCACCAGCAGCACGAGAGTGACCGGCATCGCTCGTTCCTCGGCGTGGGTGACGTCGTCGGCACTGACCTTGCGAAGATCGAAGTTCAACGGCGTTTCGCCCGTAATTTCCAGTTTGACATTGGGATATTGCGACCTAAGCTGACCTTCCATCCAGTCTGCTCTTGCCCGTAGTTTGGGGACCAACCCCTCCACAGTTTCATCGTGCGGCTCCAGCCCAACGATGATCAAGGTCCCGCCATTTTTCCCGGTGAACAGAGGATCTGGCCAATCCACACTTGAGACGGCCCCCGACACTCCTGGCACGCTACGCAACGAAGTGGTTAAGAAGCCCAACGCATCTGCGCCTTTGGCGGAATCCGGGTCGGGAATACCGCTGATCACCAGAATTAGTCGGTTGGCGAACGGAGACTGGAAGCGCTGCGCTAGTTCCAGGTCAACTTTTTCGGATTCTCCGCCCTTGATGTGCACAACTGTCTCCAGGCGACGTTCGACTTTGTAGGAAAAGGGCAGGAGCGCAAGCGCCATGACAAAGCCAGACATCGCCAACCAAAATCGGCGGCGAGCGGCATCATGGGCAGTCTTCGAGACTGGCATTACCATAGGAGATCTGCCACCAGACATCTTAGCGCGGGCGATGGGTGTTCGGGTAACGACTGACACACGTTCGCGCATGCCGGTGGGCTTTGTATTCCGCCTATTTGCGGCGCTTGCCCTGAGACGAACCGGAAGTGCAACATTCTCAACCGCGCCCTCTTCCTGAATGTGGGTTGGCGGCGGTTCTCATTGCCGCGCCATATCGCGCTGGGCCCAAGCTGCTAATTCGCAATTAGCTCCAAAGATAGGTGAGTGGTGTCCCCGACGACTTCCACTCGTGACTTGCACCCGCTGTGTTTGTAATACCCGCAAGATCCAAAAGCCCGGGCCAACCGCCCACAGGGCGTAAATGGTTAATGAGGTGAATCCTGTGCCTGGAAGTAAACGCCGAGTTGATTTATGGAGGTGAAGAAGCCGGTGCCTCCCGGCTGGCCGATGAGGCGCACGCCATCTCCCCATGTGTTCGGCAGGTTGAAGGTGTAGGTAGTGAAGCTGCCCGCGTTCGCCGTAAAAGGATACGGAGGCGTTACGGTCACGCCCGGAACGTCCACCCATTGAAAGTTCCGCCGCACTTGAACCCGCAGCTTCGCCGCATACCAGCCACCGTTCGGGAACATGGTCCCGGTGGTGTAGACCATCTGGTTGATGTTGTAAGCCTGGGGCCAGATGTAGCCCCACCAGTCCGATGTCTTTATCTGCTCGTCGTAATCGTCTTCGCTCACGGTCGCATCTCCGCTATCCAGCTGGTCGGAGCAGCCACGGCCGCAAAGGGTTCCGAAATGTGTGCTCTTGCTGATGGCGCGCGTACCCGGAGAGAGCGCCAGATTTGCGGTCGATGGGCCATTGCTGGGCGAGGAGGGCTGGGCGGGCTGAAGATAGACTCTGCGCAAAGAAAACCGATAAGAGTTGCCATCGCAGCAGACGTTGCTCTGCAACCACAGCGTTTTCCCGTCAGCGCTGATGAACTTCGAGGGGATGCTGGTGCCGTATTGTCCGCGGTTCAGCCTCAGACGAAGCGGGCCGAAATCGGTCGACTGAAAATGCTTCCAAGGACCCCACGGCTGACTTGCTTCATAGAGCTCATGCGTGCTGCAGGACCATGACGCAAAAATGTACTTCTGCAAAGGCGCGTCGTACGTGACACCGCCCTGCGCAATTACCTGCTGGTAGGGCGGGCAATCCGGTCCGAACATGACGGGATAGAGCAGGCGCGTGTCGGTGAGCACGGGCATCTTCTTGGTGATGTCCTCGGTCCAGACGGGCGCCCCATCTACATTGGTGCCGGCATAAAACTCCCAGTCCGCGCGCTTCTGTACCTTGTCGGCAGGCACGCGGCCAAGGTACATCGTCTCCTGCGAACGCCAGTTGTTGTCGAGACCGTAGGCATAGACATAACCATCGATCGCGTTCGCAGAATCTTGGCCATAATCGAGGAAGAAGACAGTGGTGAACTTGTAGGCTTTTGGGCTTGCGGGGTTCGTGGGCGTGCCGAACATAGGCGCGTTTGCATTCCAAGTCCAGGTGACTCCGTTATCGACGGATTTGGCGATCGAGGCAGCCGGCGCGTCATCGAAGGTCGATTCATTCAGATTCTGAAACGCGAGATAGATGGCTCCTCCTCTGCAGAGCATACCCGTCGGTTTGCGGGTATAGACACTGCCGCTCCAATTCGTGCCAACATTGGTCGCGATCGTGGTGCCGGTCAACTCTCTCGGCGTGCCGCTGATGCGACTTACCGCCATGTCGGTGTAAACGTCGCCAAAGCCTGTACCATCGCCATTGCCTGCATACAGGTTGTCGTCATTTGCCCAGCATGAGGGCCAGAGATCGCCATTCCCCGTCATCTGGTAGGTGGAGAAACGTTCCTCCGCGATGGTGGAGAAAAACTTGCTCTCCGGCGGAGTTTGCGCCGCGCATGATGGAAGGAGCAGCAGGCCGAGAAAAAAGAAGCAAAAAGTGCGCAGAACGAAGTTGCAACGCATGGAGAGGTTCTCCCCGAGAATGGTAGATAGAATAGCCTACCGAGATTGTGGATTCAATCCTTATAGAAAAAGGGTAGTGGTGCAGTTTGAACTGCACCACTACCAGAAAAAGAGAGAACCAGCCGAGTTTCAGCGCCATAGGGCGACAGCCTCATGCTAGACGAGGCCCCTCCCCTAAGAGGAAACTGAGATGTTCGTCCTTTCCTCGTTTACCAGCGATCACCTGGAACTGTTGCTGAGAAACGACCCTCCGATCAAGCACGTGGTTTTCTGCCTGGATCCGGACAAAGCCGGAAAAGACGGGACCGCGCGCGCGATCAAAGTGATCGAAGAAGTCTTTTCCGGCAATATTGGACTTCCAGTAGACATTGTTGCCATGCCCGAGGGCGGCGGCGACCCGGATAAGTTCGTTCGGGGTTTCGGGATCAAGAGTTTTCGTAGTCTTGAGCGGCTCGATCTATTCAGCTGGCGCATGAAAGAAACCGTAGAAAGAGGCGAAGACTCTCTTCAAGTCGCTGAGAATGCTGTGGGTTTGATTCTCAATGAACCCAACATCCTGCGCCGGCGGCAGATGGCGAAGAGACTAGCTTCCGTTACGGGGCAGCCGGAAGACGTCATCTGGGCTGAGGTCGAGCGGCGCGTCGATGTCGACAAGGCCGCGGCCCAGGAACAGAAATCCTCCATCGTTCATAAAATGATCCGGGATATTGGTAAGAATCCGAATCGTTCGTCCCAGCTGGTTGCAGAAGCCTCCACGCAGATTGAACTGGTCGACAAGGCTAAGCATGGCTATGACCTGCGGAGCGCGGTCAGCGCCCTGGATCTGGCCTATGAACGCGCCGACAAGAACGACAGCCGGGTAGGTCTCTATACCGGCTTCGATCTGTTCGACGACAAGATGCGGGGTGTGCCTAAGTTCGATAAATTCATCAGTTTACCCGGCAAACCGAACTCTGGGAAAAGTACATGGTGTGACAACTTAGCTTTGAGAATAGCCGAAGACAAGCGAAACAAAGACGTTCTTGTCTTCTTTCATACAGCGGATGACTCGCTATATGAGCGGCATTCGAGGATCCTCGGATCCCGGTTCAATATCCCCAGCGAGATGTTTGAGAGCCCGGGATTTTATCTGGGCGACCCGGAAGCAGCTGACGGTGGACGTCAAAGCCGGGCACGCCGTCCGGCATTACAAAGTCGTGAAGTCCGATCGACCTGTGGATCTCGTGTTCCAGTCGGTCAAGACCGGCGCCGCTATACGTGACAACAATATCCTGACACGGCATATCAAGCCGGCCGCGCGCAAAATTGCCCTGCCCTGGATCAACTGGCGTTGCCTGCGAACCTCGCATGCGACCTGGATGGTGGAGGCGGGCGCCAACCCCAAAGACGTGCAAGGCCAGATGCGGCACTCCCGCATTTCGACCACGTTGGACATTTATGCGCAGTTCGTGCCGGAGTCACAGCGGCGCGCACTCGCCAAGATGTCTGCAATGGTGGAGTCTCGCACGTCAAAGCCGATTGCAGCAGCAAGTACAGCCAGTATTTCCATGCCGCAGCAATCGCGCATGGTGAATTAGCCAGTTGCAAAGAATTTTGGAGCCAATTGGAGCCAAAACCAGGTGGGACGATGGAGCTAAGTCGTTGAAAATGTGGTGGCCAGGGACGGAGTTGAACCGCCGACGCCAGCCTTTTCAGTGCGACGTTATGTTGTAGTTTCAACAACTTAAGTGACTCTGGGTGGCCGCCTAAGTCCTTGAAACGTCGTTAGAGACGTGACGACCGTGGGTTGGAATCGTGGGTTCAAGCATGGCTTCCGCTTCAAGCATTCGATAACGAAAAAAACCGAAGGGTGGTTCTTCGGAGAAACTCCTGGCTTGTCGTCCTACGACTGGGATCGAGCGCTGCTGCCTGAGCACACAACAATTTTGCGCATAGACAGACGCCTACACCGAACCACAAATATGTTAAGTTGGCGGCTCGTCGATTCATCGTGGCAGTTTATCACTCTTATCACACCTTCTCTTGGTGCGTCGTATGCCTCCCACGCGCGAAGAGCCAAAAACAGGCTTCGCCGAGATCAACAACAACTTCCAAAGCCGGCTCCAGGTAGAGAGAAAACACTCGACCGCCAAGAGAAAATCTTGGCAGACGGTTTGATCGGTTGACTAGGATCTTTCACTTCGTGGCGCTTGAAGCGTTCGTTTGGCGCAATACGACTTGCGATGAGTCCTTGCCGTCGGTAACGAGCAGATATCTCCGCGGGGGCGCATCTGAAGAAGCCGATTCTCCCCGAGACAAGGACTTCAAGGGCCCGATCGCTTGAACGATTCCCGCGCCGTCAGGATTCGTCTTTAGTACCGCGAGCGGCTCAAGTTTCCCATATGGCGCACGGTCTGACTCCGCAAGATACACCTGATATTGGCATTTGGGTGCAAGGCCTGCGGCCGCGATCTGGACCAGGTCCAACAATCCGAGTGAATTTACGGCTACGGAGGCTTGCGCATTCGGTAGTGCGGTTCCCGCCGCGCTCAGATGCAACCGCGCGTTGTTAGCTGCTGCTCCGAGCGGCACGAGATTCTGGGTACCGTCGCCGGACGGAACCGCGTTGGGCACATACACCAGGGCTTGTGTTGTCTGCCCAATGGGAATCTCGGCGATGACTTTATTGCTCAATGTGTCGATCGCGGCGGCCATTTCTCCGTTCTCCAGCGCGACGTAGACTCTGGAGCCGTCGCCGGAAGGCCAGATTCCGTGAGGGAGGCTTCCTACGGGAATCGTCGCAACCAACTCCGGAGTCGGGCCTCTGCGGTAAGCCTTCACTTCGTTCGCGCCTCCGATGGTTACGTAGGCGAACTTGCCGTTCCGGTTGTTGACGAAGTTTACGTGATTTGAAATCGGACCGACGTCCAACACGGCTTTTTGGTCGAACGGCGGCTGCGCACTGAACACCTGTACTTTGCCTGCATCTTTCAGCGTAATCCACACTTCATCATTCTCCGGGCTCACGGCGATATTCGGACAAAACGGGCTGGCTTGGGGCAGTCTTTTCACGATTGCATGCGAGGCTGCATCGATTACTGTCAACTCGGGAGTGAAGCTGGAGCAGACAAAAGCGTACTTGCCGTCGGGGCCAAACATGGCCATGCCGGGGCCGTTGGCCAATTCAATGCGGCGCGTTTCTTTCATCTGCACCGGATCGATGACCGAAATATAATTCTCGCCACGGACAGTCACCCACAACTCGCGCCCGTCGGGAGTAAAGAATGCTTCGTGCGGCGAACGGCCCACGTACACCTTGCCCTTGATCTGGTTGCTGGCGGTATCGATCAGCGTGACGGAATTCGAACCAACCGACACCACTACCAGGGTCTTCGAGTCTGGCGAGTAGCCGAGCCCATGGACGAGCAATTCGCCTCGATAGAGCGGGCTTAAAGCACCAGGTATGGGATCGCCAAGCCGGATCACACCCAACAATTTGTTGGTCGAGGGATCAATGACGGAGACCGTGTTCGAGGTTTGGTCGGCTGCATAGACACGATCATGGGCCGACACAGGAATATCTTGACCGCCCCAAGGTGCCTGTTGCGCAGAAGCACACGAAAGAAAGAAGAAGAAAGATACCGCGCCAATTAGTCTCATAATTATTGCTCCTTGCCCGCGTAAACGACGGGTGAATGTTCTTTTGCTGCCGATTTTGACTCGTGCTGCTTCAGCCAAAGCTGCATCAACTCGATCTCTGATTGCTGGTCTGTGATGATCTCCTGCGCCAGCCGTCGCATCTGTGGGTCTTTCCCGTAGATCAATTGCGTCTTGGCCATGTCGATTGCCGCCTGGTGGTGCGGAAGCATCATTTTGACGAAATCAACATCGCCGTCGCCGGATGTTTTGAGTATTGCCATGGCCGTATGCATCGCATCCATACTTCGCAATAGCTCAGACCAGCCAGGATCGGTCTTTGCAGAGCTATTGTGCGAATGAGAGTCCTGTCCCCATTCAGGGAGTGCAAACGTGAGAACGAAAAACGCAACTATCACGTAGCGCCATGCAATCTTCTTCATACTTCTCCTCCTGAGTTCACGAGCATCAGTGCGCACCGCAAATAGATCAGCTCAATGACGCGAGCACGCGACTCGCAAATCCTTGTGCCTCCTCGGTCGGTAGATCGCCCACGACGAAATCGCCCAGCGCGAAACGAATCCCACCCCGAGTCCTGCTTCCACTGTGGACTTGATGGCTTCCGTAGAGTCCAGGTCCATGACCCTCTTAAAGGATTTGAGTCCGATCCCGGCCTTCTCCAGCGCCTTCTCGACCACCCGGCGGGAGCCTGAGCCCTGTTCGCGCATGAGAAGAGTC
>Ga0302319_10023421_pt1 | contig 11034 bp, 9 predicted proteins | sample Bog_T0_2_FD_203319 | JGI IMG/M metagenome (GOLD analysis project Ga0302319, IMG submission 203319) | Peat permafrost microbial communities from Stordalen Mire near Abisko, Sweden - Bog_T0_2 | ecosystem: Environmental > Terrestrial > Soil > Wetlands > Peat | place: Sweden: Abisko, Stordalen Mire...
TCGAAGATGACCAGTTCTGGGCTATCAAAGGTGAGTTGCTCGCCGCCGGCGCGGGCGCGCTCAAGACCGAACGACTCGGGCTCATCCCCACCGCCGAAGTCCCTCTGACCAACCTCGTCCGCGAGTCCATCCTCGACGAGAAGGAGCTGCCGATGCGGCTCACCGCGCTGACGCCGTGCTTTCGTGCCGAGGCCGGCGCGGCCGGGCGCGATACCCGGGGCATGATCCGCCAGCATCAATTTACAAAAGTCGAGCTGGTTTCGATCACGACGCCGGAAACAGCCAAGGACGAGCATGAGCGTATGCTGGCCTGTGCCGAGGAAGTGCTGCGGCAGCTCGATCTGCACTACCGGGTGATGACGCTGTGCGCCGGCGACATGGGTTTTTCGGCGCAAAAGACCTACGACATCGAGGTCTGGATGCCCGGACAAGGGCAGGGTGGCGCCTACCGCGAAATCTCCAGCTGCTCGGTGTGCGGCGATTTCCAGGCGCGGCGGATGGATGCGCGCTATCGCGGGCCCGACGGCAAACCGCGCTTCGTGCACACGCTGAACGGCTCCGGCACAGCGGTCGGCCGCGCGTTGATCGCGGTCATGGAAACCTATCAGCAGGAGGACGGCTCGATTGCCGTGCCTGACGTGCTGCGGCCCTATATGGGCGGGCTGAAAGCGGTCGCCCGCGACAGCTGATTTTTTCCTGTATGGCGTGCCAGAAATGCGGCCACGACGCGTGGATGGCTTGCTGGCGGGCTCAGACCGCCGACCTATTCGCTCGATCAGCGAACTCAGCGGTATTTGCGGTATCCGGTGGAACTGCAAGCGCGCGCCGATTTGAGTCGCATGCCCGACATATAAGGACTATGCTGGTCTTTATCGCCGCGCCGCCTGGCAGGCCAGATGCCGGTGACGAGAGTGTTGTGCTCCCGCCTGACGGATCAACAACACGATGCCCAATACGCCACTATTCCCGAACAAGGGCGGGTTCGATCCCCGGGATTTCCTGGCCGCGCCAAGGCCTGGGATATCCATGGAAAAATATGCGAAAAACCAGAAGATATTCAGCCAGGGCGAGGCTGCCGACAAAGTCTTCTTCGTTCAAAAGGGCCGGGTGAAGATCACGGTCTTGTCCGAGCACGGCAAGGAGGCGGTGGTCGGGATTTTCGCCCAGGGGCAGTTCTTTGGCGAAGCCTGCCTGGAAGGGGCCGACCTGCGCACCGCCACCAGCCAGGCGCTGGAAGAGTGCCTCATTACATCGATTACCAAGGCTGCGATGCTGGATGCCCTGAATGACGAACCGGGGTTTTCGGCCTTCTTCATCAACTATCTGCTATCGCGGAACAGTCGGATCGAAGACGACCTGATCGACCAGCTCTTCAACTCCAGCGAGCGGCGGCTGGCGCGCCTGTTGTTGATTCTCGCCAATTTCGGCAAGTCGGCTGGCGCCGCGCCGGTCGCCATCAGCCTCAGTCAGGAAACGCTGGCGGAAATGATCGGCACGACCCGATCCCGGGTCAGCTTCTTCATGAACAAGTTCAGGAAGAAGGGATTGATCGACTACAACGGCAAGATCGAGGTCTATCCGTCGCTGCTTGAAGCCGTGTTGAGCGAAAAGCCGCAAATCAGCCAAGAGGAGTAGTGGCGGACACGCGGGCTCGCCGCCGCTGTCGCGGCGCCGGCGACAACCAGTGGCGCCGAATAACGCCGGCATGAAAGCCATTTCGCGCGCCTGACCTTGTTTGCCTGGACCGCGATAGCCGGATAAGACGGCAGATATAGACACTGGAATCGACCCGGAAAGGCATTTGAACGGATGCGAATTCTTTGCACCAATGACGATGGCATTCATGCGCCCGGCCTCAAGATCGTCGAGGAGATCGCCCGCGCATTGTCCGATGACGTCTGGGTGGTCGCGCCGGAGCTCGATCAGTCCGGCGTCTCGCATTCGCTGTCGCTCAATGATCCGCTGCGGTTGCGGGAGGTCGGCCCGCGTCACTTCGCGGTGCGCGGCACGCCGACCGATTGCGTCATCATGGGGGCGCGCCACATCCTTGGCGAAACCATGCCGGACCTTGTGTTGTCGGGCGTCAACAAGGGCCGCAATGTGGCCGAAGACGTGGTTTATTCCGGCACCATCGCTGGCGCGCTGGAAGGTACCATCCTGGGCATCCCGTCTTTCGCGCTGTCGCAGGAATTCAGCATGGAAACCCGCAACGCGCCGCTGTGGGGCACGGCGCTGAAATTCGGGCCGCCGATCCTGCGCAAAGTGATCGAGGCCGGCGTGCCGAAGAATACGGTGATCAACGTCAATTTTCCGGCCGTCGCGCCCGACGACGTCGCCGGCGTGCGCGTGACGCGGCAGGGCAAGCGCAATCTCGGCTTTCTGAAAGTCGATCAGCGCCGTGACGGCCGCGGCAATCCGTATTTCTGGATCGGGTTCGAACGCCTCGCGCAGGTCGATGTACCCGCCGATGGCACCGATCTGGCGGCGTTGGCGGCAGGTTATGTTTCGGTGACGCCGCTGCGGCTCGACCGGACCGATGACGAATTTTCAGAAGCGTTGACGGCGACGCTGAAATAGCCCGGCGCTGCGATCGGTTCAGTCGAGGATCGCGCGATCTCGACGTGATCTCGATGGAATGCATACGAATTGACGCGTGATGCGCCCTGTCGGAACGCGGCAGCATCAGCTGCCAGCAGCTTTATGTACGATCACACCCACGGCGATCGCGATCAATCTGAAGGTCTTTATTTCTCCGGTGTGGCAGCGCTGCATCAGTTCGGATCGATCGCAGTGCATCAGCGAATTGCCCGAATCTGACCCAAGAATTCGCTCAATCGACCACTAGAAATCAACAGTAGTTGAAGAGGTCATCCGCACGCACCGAGAGACGCAGGTGATCCTGCGTCGACAGCTGTATTCCGCATTCAGGGCGCGGAATGAAAGCGCTCGTGATGGTGTCATCAAAGCCGATGACTTCGGAGTTGTAACGACGGGGGTTCGATGGAGCGGGTCAGTGAAGTGCATAACGAGCCGGAGAGATATGCCATTGGGACCGCGGCAGTCCCGCCGGATTCCGCGTCCCTGATCCATTTTCCGCGGCGTGAAATGCGCCAAAGGTTGCCACAGCCTGGTTGGTCGAGAAGGAGGCAGCTGGCCTTTTCGAGGCCGGACCAATTGCGGACCACTGAATCGATCCCAGCCGGTACGCCATCATAGAACCCCCTGGAAGCCGACGGTCGCGCGCGATGATGCCGAGGCATCGCGAAAGTTCGGCCTCATGACAAGAGGGTCAGCAGATGTCCGTTGAAACCCCCAATCAATTCCGCGGCGGCTCGCGCCAAGCGCGGCGTCGAGATGCCCTTGGTGTCGTGGACTCGCGGCGTGGGCAGACGAGATCCGATCAGCAGGTGCCAGGAATGCCGCGACCGAAAGTTCGGCGAAAAAAGGAGCGCATAAGAAAGACCGACTTAGGCACGATCGTGCTGCACTGGATTCTGGTGATTACGTTGACGCTGTCAGTCGGGACCGGGCTTCGGATCGCGATGGATTCGCCGGAGCATTCGTGGCTGGTTGCCCTCGATAGTATCCTTCCGCTCTACACGGTGTGGACGTGGCATATTCCGGCCGCGCTGATCCTCGTCGCCGTGACGGTCGCCTACGCCGCCTATGTCTGGCAGGGCGGGCTGATCCAAAGGATCCGGCTCGACCGGATGCGGTTGTTTGGATTGTTCAGCCGCAGCCGACAGGTGCGCTGGGGCTCGATCAACATCATTCTGTATTGGGTGTTGTTCGTAACCATGATCATGGAGATCGCGACCGGCACGCTGCTCTGGCTCGGCTACGGGCGAAGCATCTGGGTCGACATGCACATGTGGGGCACCTGGATCATTCTCGGTTATGCGGCGGCCCATGTGTTGGCGCATTTCGTGCTCGGCGGCTTCAATCAACTCGCGCGCGTGCTGCGGCCCACCAAGCTCGCCCCGCCGCAGAAGCCGTTCGATCCCATGGAAATGGTGGCCGATCTGCTCGACCCGGAAAACGCGGCGAAGAGCGAGGATGGGCATGGCTCTTCCGCGGGCCGGCGGATCTTCCGTCTCAGTCCGCTGGTGGTGGCGGTCGTGGCCGCCATCGCCGGGATTGCCATCGCCATCACCGTCGACCGGGCGTCCGAGGACACCATGTTCATTCGCCGCATTGCGAAGGCCGACCGTCCGCTGATCGATGGCGACATGTCCGATGGGGTCTGGCGAACCGTCAAGCCATTCACGATGTTCACCGAGCTTGGTGGCAATTATGACGGCAAGGGTGAGGCGGCCGTTGAAATTCGCGCGGTCCACGATGGCGAATGGGCCTATTTTTGCTTCATGTGGGACGACCCGACCCGATCGCTGAAACATCTGCCGCTGGTCAAGCAGAAGGACGGCTGGCACGTCCTGCACGACCGGTTTGACCTCGGCGACGAGCAATCCTATTACGAGGACAAGTTCTCTGCGCTGTTCACCCAATTGCCGATCGTCATTCCCGGCGACCGCACCTACCATGCCGGACCGACGCCGATCGAAGGCAAGCCCTCAACCTTGTCGCAACGCGGCTTGCATTTCACCTCCGCGCCCGGTCTTGCGGTCGAAGTCTGGCAATGGAAGGCGTCAAGCGGCGGCCTGCTCGGATGGGTCGACAAGAACCATTTCGATGTGCCGGTGGAACCGTCGCAGGCCCAGGCCGATGGCCAGAGGCCCTACCGTGGCGGCTTCATCCAGGATCCGCGTACGGCGGCGCTCTACAGCGAAAATTTTGAGCTGCAGCCTGTCGGCGGCTATGACGGGCCGATCCGGCCGAAGCGATTGCCGAAGAACTGGAAGGCCACCTACGACAAGCTCGGCCGGATCGACCTCGATCCCAACCACAGCGATTCCGAAAAGTCGCAATGGTGGATGACGTTGTCGGAATCCGAACCCTATTCAGCCGAACTCGATGCCGAAATTCCGGTCGGCACCACGATTCCGGGATCGCTGATCCTGGTCGACGACATCGAGCAGCGGGCGGATGTCAAGGGCATGGCACGTTGGGCCTCCGGCCACTGGACGCTCGAAGTTGCGCGTAAGTTGGCGGCCAAGGCCCCCGACGTCCCGATCGCCACCGGGACTTTCATGCGGGTCTCGGTTTTCGACCACGCCCAGATCTACCACACCCGGCATATCCGCCCGATCCGGCTCGAACTGCAACGGTGAGTGATGTTCAGAAGCAGGCACGCGGAACCGGGCTGCTGCGCGATGGCCGATCGCCATCGCTCACAAGACGCGCGATGGCCTGAGAACTGACCTCGATTTGGAAGGAATTAAGCCGTCGCGCCGCGAAGGGTGCTGTCAATCACCCGCGCCAGGGTTTCGAGCTGGAAGGGCTTTTGCAGGGCGGGGCGGTCGCGGTATTCTTCCGGCAGGCCCGACGAACCATAGCCGGTGGCGAAAATGAATGGGCGTCCGCGGGCCTTGATCAGCTCGGCGACCGGGGTAATGACCTTGCCGTTGACGTTGACGTCGAGAATGGCGAAGTCGAACTCGGTGGATTGGGCCAGCCTGATGGCTTCGGTGATTTCGCCCGCCTCTGCCGCGACGCGGTATCCGAGCTCGTCCAGCATGTCAGCGACCATCATTCGGATCATGACTTCGTCCTCGACGAGGAATACCGAGGCGCCCGGCCGCTGCGTCGCAGTCATGTAAAATCCTTGCCCGTTCCCGATTTGAGGTTCGCTGATAACGCCGACCGGCGCAATGTCAACGCAAAGCGTTCCCGGTGGCATGGGAACTTGATTGGGTGGCCGATTTCTTAACGCCGGCGATGATGTGCGGTTCCCCCCAGGGGAAAAGGCCCGTTTCGCCGAATTTTCCGTACCTCAAAGCCCCCGGGCCCCTACCGGCGCTGGCCCGGCACGCTACAGTGGCTCACAAGCCAGCTGGCGCAGCCGACATGTCCGACAGCCACAACCCGCCTGAAAAGATGAAGTTCCAGCTTAACCTGCGGCGACGCGGGATCAGCGATCAGGCGGTGCTGCGCGCCATGGACGAGATTCCGCGCGAACTCTTCGTCGAGGTCGCGGACCGTGCCGATGCCTATCGCGATAGCGCGCTTGGCATTGCCTGCGGCCAGACCATCAGCCAGCCCTTCGTGGTCGCCTATATGACCGAACGGTTGCAGTTGCAGAAGCACCACCGCGTGCTCGAGATCGGAACCGGTTCGGGTTATCAGGCCGCCGTCCTTTCAAGGCTTTGCCGCGAGGTGCTGACGATCGAGCGTTACCGGACTTTGGCCGAAACGGCCCGCGAGCGGCTGGAGAAGATCGGGTGTGACAATGTCGAGGTGGTGCTGGGGGATGGCTTCGATATTCCCGCCAGCGCCGGCCAATTCGATCGCATCATCGTGACGGCGGCGTTGGAGCGAATTCCGGGAAGCTTGGCCGACCGGCTCGATCCCGGCGGCGTCCTGATCGCGCCGGTTGGGCCGCATCAGGGCACCCAGACCCTTATCCGGGTCAGCAGGACTGAAACCGGTTTCGACCGCAAGGATCTGGTGGACGTACGCTTCGTACCGGCACTCCCAGGTATAGCCCGCGAGCTGTAGCAATCTGGATCGGCCGCCCCGAGCATCATCTTATTGCAGGGTTAAGCCGTTGTTTACTGGGGACGTGTTTACTCAAAAACGTAATTTGTTGCGTACCAGTGAGTAACCATGTCCGGTATTGTCGAGTTATTTTGCTCGCGCCGTGTGCCGCAGGTCGCGGCTCTGGCGCTCGTGTCGATCGGTTTTGCCGGCTGCAGCGCCGACATGTCGACGCGGGTCTCGCAAGATTCGTTTTCCAACCCCTTCGCTTCGCCGCGGGATGCCACGGGCTCGGTGCCGACGCCCGCGGTCGAGCGGCGTGAGCTTCCACAATATTCCCGCACGCCATCGCCGCCTGAGGCGGCAGCCGCGCAGCCAACCATCGCCGCACCGCAATCCTATCGCGCCGCCAGCATCGGCATATCCGGCGGGGGCCGTGGGCTGGCCTCCTATACGCCGCCGGCGCATCCCATCGAGACCACAGGCACGGTAGCGCCGCGTTCGGTGGCGGCAGTCCATGGCCCGGCACAGGGCGGTACCACGATCATCGTCGGCACCAGCGATACGCTCGATGGGCTCGCGCACCACTACAAGGTTACACCCGCTGCGATCCTGCAGGCCAATGGTTACAAAGGACCGCGCGCTTTGTCGCCCGGCCAGCAATTGATCATTCCGCGGTCCACTGCCGTCGCCGCCGCTCCGCCATCGGCCGCGGTGGCCGCCCCCGCGCCCGCAGTGGCCGCGCCAGCGACCAGGGTCGTTGCCGCCGCGCCGGCGCCTAGCTTTCACGTCGTCAATCCCGGCGAAACCCTGATGAGCATAGCCCATCGCCATCACTTGCCGGCGGCGGAGCTGGCCAAAGCCAATAGCCTTGATGCATCGGCAAAGCTCAAGGTCGGCGCCAGGTTGACCATTCCCTCGGCAAAGACCGCTGCCGCGCCCGCTACCGTGACCATCGCCCAGCCTGCCGCCGTACCGGCGGTCGGCAAGTTGGCCGCAGCGCCGGTCGGTACCCCGCAAAGTGCTCGGCTGGCCCAGGCGACAACTTCCGTTGAAGCGGCGCCGGAATCGCCGGTCAAGGCCGCCGAGGCCACCGCGGCGCTGCCGACGTTCCGCTGGCCGGTGCGCGGCAAGGTCATCACCAGCTACGGCGCCAAGACCAACGGCAAGGTCAATGACGGCATCAATCTGGCGGTGCCCGAAGGCACGCCGGTAAAGGCGGCGGAAGACGGTGTGGTCGCCTATTCTGGAAACGAGCTCAAGGGTTACGGCAATCTGATTCTGGTTCGGCACGCCAACGGTTACGTTACCGCATATGCCCATGCGAGTGAACTGCTGGTGAAGCGCGGCGACACCATCAAGCGCGGCCAGGTCATTGCCAAATCGGGTCAATCGGGTGAGGTGGGGTCGCCGCAGCTCCACTTCGAGATCCGCAGGGGTTCAACCCCGGTTGACCCGCTTCAATTCCTCAACGGGGCATGAGGCTTCGCACGGAATAGCGCCGATTTTGAAGTATCGGATTTGCCCGAAGTAGAAGTCCGGGATGCCAAAGCTGGCCGCGTCGGATTCCGCCCGTTGGCGCCCGTAGTGATACGGATCGCAATCGGCAGGGGGCATTAATCCTCCGGCCCATAGAAGGATCGTCCAGGTTCCTAACCAGGATGATCCCTAAATGTCGATCGGGCGCTTATTCAACCTCTGCATGGTCGTGGCGACACTGATCGTCGTCCTTGTCGCCGGCCAGGCATTGGTGCGGGCGGCCGGGGAGTATCAAGCCCGCGTACGCGCCATCGATGCGGAAAATGCGCTTGAGTCCTCGCTTCAGGTGATGGAGAAGCTGGCCGTCCTGCGCGGCCCGACCATGAAACTGCTGACCGCGGCGGCCGCCGCCACCGCCGAAGACCGTCGTCCGATGCTCGATGTGCGTGTGGCGACGGGTGAGGCCATTGCCCAGCTGCGGAGCCGGATTGGCGTGCTGGATGATTCGAACAACACACCGGAGACGGGCCACGTTAGTATTCTTCGCGGCATTGTCGACACCATCGACCAGGCTCGGCTCGCCAGAAGCACGGTCATCGATGCCGGCCTGACTCAGCCGCTGGTGGAGCGGGATCCCCTCATCGTCAAGGCTTATGCCGGTTCCGATCGGGAGCAACTGCAACGCTTCGTGCCCCTGCTCAACGCCCTCCAGGCGCGGGTTGCGGCAGGCGCCGCGGAAGCCGCTTCCGTTATCCAGATTGCCCGATACGCCGCCGACCTGCGCGAACTTGCCGGGGTTCAGGCCTCGGTCATGACCGCCGCCATGGCCGAGCGGCGCCCGTTCAAGCCTGCCGAACTGCAGGCTGCCGACCGTGCGCAGGGTGAAATCAACCGGCTGCGTACCCAGGTCGAGGCCGGAATTGGCTATGTCGGCAACCCCGCGGGGCTGGTCGAAGCTTGGCGCTTGGCCCGGGAGGGCTATTTCACCCGCGGCCGCGACGCCATCGACCAGGCGCTCAAGAGCGGCGCGGTCGACGGGCAATATCCGTTGCCCTTGCCCCAGTTCATTCCGCTGGTGGCGTTCGAATTGCGCAGCCTGATCGCGTTGCGCGACGGCGCCGCCGCGGCCGCCGTGGAAACAGCAAGTCGAGGTCGTGACTTGGCCTGGAGTCGAGTGATCGCTGCTGCAGCAGAATTGTTGGCCGTCGTTGCCATCGTGTTCGGTCTCGCCTTCTTGTTCCGCCGCAAGGTGGTGATTCCTTTGCTTGGCCTCGCGACCAAGATCGAGGGTCTCGCCGCCGGCAAGCGCGACATCGTGATCGACATGACCGAACGGCGTGACGAGGTCGGCGGCCTCGCCCGTGCCACCCGGGTTTTCCACGCCGCCTTGATCGAGCGCGAGCGGCTGGCCGCCGAACTGCAGATCGAGATGGCGGCGCGAGCCGAATTGCAGGATCAATTGGTGCGCGCCAAGAAAATGGAGGCGATCGGCACCATGGCCGGCGGTGTCGCCCATGAACTCAACAACCTGTTGCAGCCAATCCTGATGCTGGGTGAGCTGCTGGTGGACCAGTTCCCCGAGGACGACCAGGCCGCCCGCGAAGACATGGCATTGATCATCGATCATGCCGAGCGCGCCCGCCACATCGTCGGCAGCATCGTCACCTTTGCCCGCAAGGAATCAGCCGATGTCGGCGCGCTCGACGTCGCGAAGGAGATGCGCGCGGTCGACGCCATACTGCGCAACCTGGTGCCCGCCAGCGTCAAGATCGAAAAGCAGATTTCGCCGGACGCCTGCCTGGTGATGGCCAACCGCACCGAGTTGATGCAGGTCGTCACCAATCTGGTCATCAACGCATCGCATGCGATGAACGAATCCGGCTCGGTGCAGATCGCGCTCGGCCACAAGGCGCTCGACGACAGCGAGGCCGCGCAACTGCATGTCGCGCCGGGCGACTATGCCGACCTCTCGGTGACCGATAGCGGCAGCGGCATCGAGCCGGGCTTGCTCGACCGCATCTTCGAGCCCTTCTTCACGACCAAGCCGGCCGGGCAGGGTACCGGGCTCGGCCTGTCGGTGGCTTACGGCATCGTGCGCGCCTGGAAGGGCGCCATGTGCGTCCAGAGCGAGGTCGGCCGCGGCACGACCTTCTCGGTGCTAGTTCCCTTACTTCCATACTGAACCAAAGGTAAAACTCATGGCAAATATTCTTGTGATCGACGACATGGCGGGTGTCCGCAGGGCGGTCAGTTCCGTCCTCAAGAAGGCCGGTCATGTCGTTACCGAAACCGACAACGGCACGACTGGATTGCAACTTGCCGCGGAGCACACGTTCGACCTGATCATGACCGACATCGTGATGCCCGGCATCGACGGTACCGAAGTCATCAAGGCGCTTGCAAGCAAGCCTGGCCACCCGCCAATCCTTGCAATGTCCGGGGGCGGCGCACATGTGACCACGGAGACGGCGCTGGCGGCCGCCAAGCAGACCGCCAATGGCGCGCTGGCGAAACCTTTCAGCGGCAAGGATTTGATCGCCGCGGTCGATCAGTTGCTCGGTGCCGGATAGCCGTCGCGCCGATCGTCGCCGTCGGCGCAGCGGCGCGGGACTTGATCCCGCGCTACTTTGCGCCAAGCCTTACCCCCAGCCGTCCCGCCAGTTCCTGCGTGAACTGCCAGGCGACACGGCCGGAGCGTGAGCCGCGCGTGGTCGACCATTCCAGCGCCTCGCGTTCGAGCTCGGCTTCCGCAAGTTCGATGCCGAAATGGTCGCAATAGCCCCTCACCATCGCGAGATATTCGTCCTGGCTGCAGCGGTGAAAACCGAGCCACAAGCCGAACCGGTCCGAGAGCGACACCTTCTCCTCGACCGCCTCGCCGGGATTGATCGCGGTCGAGCGTTCGTTTTCCATCATGTCACGCGGCAACAAGTGCCTGCGGTTGGAGGTGGCGTACAGGAT
>Ga0302319_10023422_pt1 | contig 11033 bp, 13 predicted proteins | sample Bog_T0_2_FD_203319 | JGI IMG/M metagenome (GOLD analysis project Ga0302319, IMG submission 203319) | Peat permafrost microbial communities from Stordalen Mire near Abisko, Sweden - Bog_T0_2 | ecosystem: Environmental > Terrestrial > Soil > Wetlands > Peat | place: Sweden: Abisko, Stordalen Mire...
CGCTGGGGTACGAGGGGCACTTCGAGCCGGTGGCGGCGAGCGTCACCCGCAGATTGTCGTGATGCAGCTGTGCGGTCCAGCCCGGGTGCGCATGGTACTGCGTGGTCAGTGACTGCACCGCCTCGGCCGAGAGGCTCGGGAACCGACCGATGTCGTGGCGCACCTGATTACGCAGCACCTGCACCGGATCAGCGGCCTTCTTGGCCGCGTAATACCAGCGCTCGAGCGTCGAGACGCCGAAGCGCACATCAATCCCGGTGAACGGATGCCGCCACGTCTTGGCGGCCAACATGGTCAGCGCTTCGTGCAATTCCCCGGCGGCGGGTGGTGCGGCCAGCAGTGGCCCCACGATCGCGAAGCGCAGCCGCGCCCACCGATCTCGGGGCGGTAGATCGTCGTCGTAACTCAAGATGACTCCCATCGCGGCACCACACGCGGCGCCGTTCATGGGATCGCAGGCTACAAAGCCGCCCGCTCGTTACGCTATCGGCATCCTCTGCGGCTACGCAGCGGGCCTCGGATTACCTGATCGCAGCCGCGTGCTCAACGGTGCGATCCAGCGCAACACCTGTGTGAGGCGATCCCTCATCGCCTCGCCCTCAAAGCGTTCCAATGCGCTCTGTGGTAGCCGCTCGATCGCGAGCGGTGGCATGAACCGTGCGCGCATCGATTGCCAAAACGGTGTCGAGGGAAAATCCTGTCGCCACCAGGTGCGCCAGCGCTTCAGCGTGCTCGCCGGGATGCTGAACTCCTCGCGCAGCTCATGTCCCGAGGTGCCGCCCGGCGGTGACCGCAACATCAATACCACCGCCAAATACACGCGGCGGCCGGCGAACCGCACCGACGGCGACGTTGAGCGCGCATCGCACCGTCCACAGGTAAAGCTCAGTCGCCGGGAGTACTCCTCGCGCACCGCGGCCGGGCAGCCACGGGGTTTTCGAGGGTAATTCGACACATGCAGAGGCCCCTCGCATCCGGGGCAGCGTCCCGCTCGGGTCTCGGCGGCAAACTCATGGTCAATCCGGGACAGAAATCGAAAAAACGTGGGGTCTTGTAGTACGTCGTGGCACACTTCGGGGGTCTCCTGGCTTGGTAACCGGAGACTCCCCGGAGGGGATCTTTTAATCAAGATCCCTGATGGGGATCCCTATCGAACCATCATGAAACTTGACCGCCATAGGCGGAATCGCCATCAAGAATGTTGGTCATGCTCAGCTGACCAATGAAGCCAAGGTGCGGCTCTGGCAACCGTTTATCTCACCCTCCCTCAAACAACTGCATGAAGATAATCGCACCGTCAGTCGATCTCTAGGCATTATCCGGCCAGACCCGGGCAGCATTAAATTCCTCGTCAAGCCGGCCAAGGATGCGAACGCCGAGGATCGCGATCTTGCCGAACAAGTGCGCCAGATGCAGCAAAGTTCTTTGCTCGAAGACCCCCTCACGCCCCTTGAGAAGCCAGAGTTCGCCTTCAGCTATCGCTACACTTCCGCCGGTAAACACGAGCACATCATCCACGACTGGGAAGTGCAGGAGGCCTACCGCCAGTACAAACGCCGCTACGGTGAGGCTGCCCTCGAGCACCTCACCCGCATGTACGGAGAGACGATCCCGGCCAGCAACCTACACTTCATCATGGGCACCATGGCCGCCCATCCGCGCACCTTCATCGTCATCGGCCTCTTGCGCTCAGGTCTCGATCCGCAGGAACTCGCTAAGCAGGGTTCGCTGTTCTAATGTCAGATGGCTGCCCACAAATCTTACTGACAGGGCCTATAGCTTCGCCGATGTCATCCGCGTTCGTTACCCTTCGCCGATCAAGCAGGCAAAGCAGCGGGCCGCCGTCATCGTCAGTAGCTCACGCTTCACTCCGAGTAGTCCATCCTCATGGCCCATCACCCAGGAACTGTTTCAATTTCTTGCGTCGAGGCCCACTAGGCTGGCAGATTCGTTCCGTAGACCAATAAGACGCTGGAGTGCTACCTGACGATTTTTAATATCTTTTGACAAGAATAGCGGTTCAAGATTGGCAATTTGGTCCCGCAACTGCTCTACAGTCGCATTGGGGTTCGACCACGAGATAAAATCATCCCATTCGAGAGGATATTCCATTTTATTGTCGATGAATCGGTCTACCAGATCTATCGCCTGCCTGATTGTGTGCACCTTCCCCACACGCACATGCACTCGCTTTGATCGAACAAACATCTGGAGAATTACGCTGCACCAGCCCACTTGGAAAATCGCTCCGACTCAGTAATCCCCATAAAACAGATCGATATGACTGCGTGCTTGACCAGCCAACCAATCGAGGAAATCGCCCGAAATGCGAAATACACTGCTCCCCTCAGCTGCCGAGCCCGTCCAGCCCCAGCCAATTCGTAAAAAACCATTATTGTTGATACCAAAAATGCTAGTTCCGCCCCAGCTTGTGCGTCCAAATATATAGCCGCTTGGTCCCAGAGCGTCGGCAGCTACGCCACCGATAGCGGGAAAATCTAACATCGCGCCGGTCACTGTCACGAAAGCATTCCCTACCACATTCATCGCTCCATTGTATTGCGCGAAATCAGGGTTTGTGGCGATGAGTGCGTAGTTGAAGCCAGTGGCATCAGGAGATAAATCGTTCGGCGCGTCCGAGTAGAGACCTGTCGCAGTGATACCAGCGGTTATATCATTTGGATCATTCGACACTGTGCTCGGACACAATCCCATCGGATCCGTCAACGACACCGGATTCCCTCGGACATATGCATAGTCAAACCCGCCGACTAATTGCGTCGATACCAAACATAAATTCCGACGACAGCAACAATGGCTTCGCCAACTAGAAGTGTCCGCCAATCGGTGGAATTAATCGAACCGCCATGGGTAGCAAGTCCCGATAACGCAATAAGAGCTGGTAGACCAATTAGGATGAGAAAAAACGCGGTCGTCGCCAATGGTCTTCGAAAGAAGGCAATTCTGATCAAATTCCCGTTACTTGTTGGCAGTGCACGACTACTGTTATCTTCAGGCACGGTACGGCTCTGGTTATTTGCATTTCTTTCGCGGACAATTCTCGCCCAAAACATGTAAGAGATATAACCGCCGCCAGCCAGTCCGACTAGAAGACGAAGTGCCAAGAACGAATGCGCTACGCTCGACTTCGATGTGACCCAATACTTATAGATCGACCAAGCAATAACTGCCAGCCCCGCAAGAAGCCCAAACCATGCAATCCAGACGGAAGTATTTCCTCGGTAGTCTCGCGACATAGATTGATTCATCACCTCGGACAGGAGGACGGAGTGGCGGAATTTGCTGGAGACGACAATGGCGTACTTAACGGAGATGCCCCCGCCGAATCCACCATCGGCCCCGCTGTTGTCCCTACTAAAATCGCCGCGTTCACAATGCTGGCTGTCTCTCCTGTCGCTCCCAGTACACCTTCCCCAAGCGCCACAGCTTTTACACCTATTGCTGCATTGATAATGTTGCCTATAATCTGTCCCGCCGCTCCACCGAAATAATTACCAAGGTTGCCGAGCACGGTACCTTGGTCTTCTCCCGTAATTCCCTGGGTAATAAGAGACGTTCCATCCTTAATCGCGAGCCCGCCAACTCCCACATTAGCTAACCCTGGCGCTATGGCCACAAGTGAGACGCCTCCCGTCTCTGGGGTGCCGACGATCCCAGCAAGAACCTCCACAGTGCCAGCGGTCGATTGAACAAGCCCAGCAGCAGTTTGAACACTACCAGCAACAATTTGCCCCCAGTTATATAAACCCAACGGGTCCAAGAAGGTAATAGGATTTCCCCCGACATAGGCATAAACAGCTCGCCCCGACACGAGTTCATCGTAACGCGGGCGACTTTTCCAAGGCAGTTCAGCGGCTAAGGATGGAAGAACGAAGGCGCGATCCCCTGGCTAAATCGGTTTTTGCCCAGACGCGAGTTTTCGCCTAACAGGTCGGCGGGTCAAGGGCGATCTGGCCGTCCTGGCGCGGCGCCCCTTTGATGCAAACGGCAGCCGCCGGTCTATCCTGCATACAGTCGTATTCAGCGACCGAGTGCAGCAGCCCACGGGCCACAACGTGGCCCCTTAGCCGCTCCGAGGCTATCCTGCATGTCAGAGATTTTGGCACCAGATCGATCCGGGATCGCGGCGCCGACAGCGCCGCTCTGGCGGGCACGGGCATAGTGTCAGTTATGCGGCGGAGGCGGACAGCGCTCGGGCCGTTCCTGCGGCCCGACGCTGCGCATAACGCGACATTATGCCTGGGACCGCTCCGATCTCCTTCCGGGCGCGCCCTCCGGAGGCTTTACTCTTCGAGGCCGGCCTCGTCTTGAGCGGGCGCGCAGGACGCGCACCCGCTCGGCACCTAAACATAACGCTCGGATATTATGCGCAGCGGCCCCAAGGGTCCGCCGTCCACCTCAGCGGCCGCATAATTCGCGCTATGTTCACGTGCCTCAGGCGTCGGGGTTCGGCTCGGCCTCGGGCGCACCGCGGTGCAGTTTCGCCGGGTGCGTGGCGTCGTGGATCTCGCGCAGTTTGTCGATCGAGACGTGGGTATAGATCTGCGTGGTTCCGAGATCCGCGTGACCGAGGAGAGCCTGGATGAAGCGCGTGTCGGCGCCGTTCTCCAGCATGTGCGTCGCGCACGCATGGCGGAACAAGTGGCAGGCGCCGGGCTTGTTGATGCCGGCGAAGTGCATGTATCGACGCACCCGCTCGGCCACGTACTCCGGGGTCACCGGCTCGCCGTAGTCGGTGAGGAACAACGTCTCGTTGTCCGCGACCAGCAGCTGCGGCCGGGCTTCCTGCAAGTACTTATCGACCCAGGCCGCCGCACGCGCACCGATGGGCACCACCCGATCGCGTTTCCCCTTACCCTCGCGCACCCGCACCAGCCGGCGCGTCAGGTCCACGTCGTAGAGCGCGAGCCCCGGCAGCTCCATGCGCCGCAGCGCCGTCGAGTAGAGGGTCTCCAGCATCGCCCGATCGCGCAGCCCGGAAGGATTCGAGGGCTGCGCCTCGCGCAAGATCGATTCGACTTCCTGGATTGAGAGGATCACGCGCGGCAGATGCTTCGGCAGTTTCGGCAGCGTGATCTCGGAAGCCGGGTTGTAGGGGATATGGTTTTCCTTCGTGAGCCACTTGAAGAACGTCTTCAAGGGCGCAAGGCATCCGAACTGGGTGCCCAGCGTCATCGGTCGGCCGTCGGCCTTGCGGTAGTAGAACAGATGCCGCTGATAACGCTCCAGGATCGGCTTGGTGATCTCTTTGGGATCCCGGAGCGAGCGTTCCTCGCACCAGGTGATGAACCGCCGCAGCGCCGTCCTGCGCGCCCTGATCGTGTCCTCCGCGTAACCGGACACCGCCATCCACTCGAAGTGGGCATTGAGGTAGGCGGTCAGCGCCAGATGTTCCAGTGGATCAGGTCGGTCACTGCGGGGTAGCTGTGGTTTTGGCCACGCAACCTTGCGCGTTTTCAGCCGCTGCCCCTTGCGCGGCATAGCGGCTAACGCGCGCCAGTGGCGGCCATGGGGCTAGGATACGATGGCGCGGAGCTGCGCTCGTTCCAGGACGTGGTTTTCCCGTTGCTCTTCGATAATTCTCTGGAAGTAGCTTTATTTATAGAGTTTAGAGAGCTTTTCGGCTCGCTCTTTCCATGCTCCAACGGGGCTACCTGGGGGCTACTTGGATGCTCCAAGTGCGGTTTCTGATGCTCCTTCTTCTCGTCGTAGGCGTGTTTTAAGGCAGCCACGTCGATCAGTCCCATCAGGAACGGCTTGCCGTCACGACCGGCGCCGTCGTACAGCAGCTCATACACGAAGCTCTGGCCGCGACCGCCGCGATGCACGAGCACGTACTCCAGCTCTTCGAGCTTGTGCATGTGCATCTTCACCTGGAAGTCCGACCAGCCGCTAAACTCCCGCACGTCGCGGCGGCTAAAGCGGTAATCGGCACGCGTGATGGCCTGCGCCGCGCAGTGCTTCTCGACCATTCCCGCCACCAGCTCGAGGAGCCGGCGTGTTTGCGGCGAGAGTTCATCGAGCGAGCGGCCGAGCGCCTCGTGCGCCAGGCGGTTCGCGGTCTCGATGTCATCGAGCGTCACCTCGATGTACTCGATCGTCTGGCCGTCCTGGTGCGCGGATCGTACCTCCCGCTGGTACTGATGCAGCAGCGCGATCGTGTCGATCAGGGTGAGATACTTCTCGTGATCGCGCCGCAGCCGCGTGCGCTCGTCGGGGAACGTCAACGCATCGGCGTAGGGGTTGCGCACGGCGAGCGACCGCAGCAGCCGCTGGGCGTTCTGATGCTGTTTCAAGATCTGGGATTTCGCTTGTTTCGCGAACAGGCCATCGAGGGTGCGCTTCTGGCGTTGCAACTCGTGGATCGCGCGGGTCTGCTCGCGCGATTCGTCGACGCCGAGAGTCAAGCAACGGTTCAAGAGCTCCTCGTCGTTGTCGATCGCCGTGGTCGTCGAGAAGATCATCACCGGCCCATCGACCCGGTATTCCTGCGTCACGAGCTTGCCGGTCTCGGGGTCCTTACCCGTCGAGGCGATGGAGAGCGTGCCTTCGCTCTGCAATAACTTCAGGGCGTAGCTCGCGCGTGTGGCGCCGGCTTCCTCGGCGAGCGCGAGGATTTTGTGCTTGAGATCCATGGCGCCCATGTAAAACAGGCTCTGCCCGGTCATCGCCGAGTACTGCACCTTGTCCTCTTCCGGCATGAACGCGAGCACGGCCTCCATGAGGCTTGATTTCCCGGCGGCGGAACTCGACTGCACCATCACCGCGAGCGGCGCATCGAGCTTGCGGGAGGTGGCGGCTAAATAGGCGATCAGCTTGTTGGATTCTTCACCGACCACGCCGCAGCGGGCGAAGTCGGCGAGGATGCGACCCAGGAGCTGCGGGTCTTTGAGCAACGCCAGCGCGGCTGGCTGATCCTCCACGGCCACCATCGGAGCCGAGGCCTTCGGTTCCAGCGTCTTTTCGATATTCCGCTCCTGCAGAGTCTCCAGTTGCCGCAGCACAGATCCTAAGTCATGGCGGATCACCTCATCCTTCACTTGCAGCTCGACGGCCGATTGCGTGATGAACGCCGATCTCGCCCGCACGCTGTAGAGATCGAGGGTATCGACGTGGAAATCGTCACCTCTGGCAACCAGCACATTGACCTTCAGCAGCACATCGAACGCGAGGTTCTTCGAGAGGCCCCGCACCCGGTAGCGCCGATCACCCAAGGTGATCACGATCTCTTCCCCTTGCACCTGCGCCTCAATCTCAGGTGCTGCCACGGCCGGCAACGGGGATGCCGGCAGGACAACTTCCGCCAGTGGAGTGACCTCGACACTTGGAGCCGGTGCCGTCGGCAACGCCGCCGCCGCCGGGATTTCCTCTTTAGCCGCTGCTTCGGGAGCGTCCGTGATCACGGTCGGCGTGATTGCGGTCGTGTTGACCGGTGGCGCTTCACCTTTGCCGAGCCATTGGGCTTTTCGGATCACGAGGCCCAGCGACTTCGCGGCCGGCGTGACTTTCAACGCGTACTCGTTCGCGTCCATCCCTTTCGGGAACTGGATGCGGTAGCAGTTCAGGCCCTCGGCCATGAGCTGTTTCGATAGCTTCTCGGACGCGCGCTCGCCGGGCTCATCGCGGTCATAGGCGATCAGCACCCGCTCGGTGTTGTATCGCTTGAACGCGGCCAGGTGATCGGCGGTAAATCCCTCGATGCCGTAGCTCGCCGTGACGTTGTGGAACCCCGCACACCAGAAGGTAAGCGCATCGATCAGCGCCTCGCACAGGATGATTTCTTTGGCGTTAGCGAGCGCGGACTCGTTCCAGATTCCGCGATGCGGCCCAGGCAAGTAGAGGTGATTCGGGCTGCTGGAGCGCAACCCCTGCGTGATCTTGCGGCCGTAGACCTCGGTGATTTCATCGGAAGGGCCGATGATCGGGATCACCACTGAGCCGTTAAAATGCTCATGCCCACTCTCGCGCAAGACCCCCAACCGTTGCAGCCGGCCACGGATCTCGGCCCCCTCGAGGCGGTTCTTCTGCGGCAACCGATAGCCGAGCGTGCGATTGGCAAAGCCCAGCTTGAACGTCTTGATGGCGCCCTCGGCGCCGATGCCGCGACGCTTCAGGTAATCGAGCGCCTCGGCACTGCCAAGCAGCGTCTCGTGGTAATACTCGATCACCTGGGCCAGGAGCTTCACCTCCTCGGCATCCGGTGCGATCGGTAGGGTGAGTTTTTTCACCGTCGAGTGCTTGGCCGGCGGTGCCCCAGCAAGAGAAGCGGCCAAAGGCTGGTAGTCGTTTTGCAAGAGCTCCACCGCATGCCGGAAGCTCACCCCCTCGCACTTCATCACCCAGTCGATCACCGTGCCGCCCGCCTGGCACCTTCCTAAGCAGTGCCACAGGTTCTTTGCCGGCGTCACCACTAAGGACGGGGTCTTGTCCTCGTGGAAGGGGCAGCGGCCGATCAAGTCATGCCCGTGCTGCTCGAAGGTGACCCCGCGCGCCTCGGCCAGCCGCTGCACGGAGATTTCGGTTTTCAGCCGCTCGACCACCTCAACCGGGATGCGTGCCATCGGCTCTCCTTCAAAACGCCTGTCAAGCCCCCCACCATGGATTTTCGTGAACTGCGTATGGGTAAAAAAGCTTGCACAATAATATCGGCACTGCCTATACTCCTCCACAGGCCCACACCATGTCAACTCCAGCCCTTGCGGAACTCGGCTTTACAATCCCCCCAAGTATTCACTGCTTGGGAGAGTTGCCCGTGGCGGAGCGAGAAGAGTCGATCGGTGCGCGCATTTCGCAGCTGCGCAAAGACAAGGGGATGACCCAGAAGGAGCTCGCCGAGCGCCTCGAGGTTAGCCAGCCGGTCGTCTCCGATTACGAGAACAATGTCATCCGCTTGCCCGCCGATGTCGTCGGCAAGATCGCTCAGGTCCTCGAGGTTACCAGCGATGAGCTGCTGGGATTGAAGCGCGAGGCGCGCAGCACCGGCAGCCTCAAGAACCGACGCCTCTCGCGGCGCCTACAGGCCATCGATGCGCTGCCCAAGCGTGACCAGGAGGCGCTCTTGCGCACCATCGATGCCTTTATTTCCAAGACCGCTTGAGGTCAGAGAGTCACCATGAACGCCCGTGATGCGCACAGCCTCATCGAGAAGCTCAAGAGCCTCCCGCCGCAGCGCCAGGCGGAGGTCGAGGATTTCGTCGACTTCCTGCGCAGCCGCGAGGACGACCGACACCTCGTGACGGCCGCCGCAAAAACCGCAGAACCCGCCTTTGCCCAAGTCTGGGACAACGACGACGATGCCGAGTATGACCGCCTATAACTTCGGCGATGTCATCCTCGTGCCATTCCCCTTCACCGACCAAAGTCAGGCCAAGCAGCGGCCCGCGGTCGTCGTCAGCTCCGCCCGCTACAACACCGAGCGGCCCGATCTGATCTTGATGGCCATCACCAGTCAGGTGCGCTCGCCGACCAGCTTCGGCGAGGTCATCGTGCAACACTGGCAGGCGGCTCAACTCTTGAAGCTCTCCGCCGTCAAACCTGTTTTCACCACCCTGGACAAGCGCCTCGTGCGCAAATCCCTCGGCCGGCTCCACGAGGCCGATCGCTCAGCGCTCAAGAGCGCGCTGCACGTCGTGCTCGGCTAGTCTGCGAAATTGAACCTTCCCGTGCGCATCGAGAAGCTCCCCGAAGGCGTGTACCTGGCCACTAGCAATGATGTGCAGGGCTTGATTGCCCAGGGACGCACCATCGAAGAAACCCTCGAGATCGCCCGCGATGTTGCCCAAAAGCTCATCGAGGCGCAGGCTAGTACACGCCCTGCCGATCCTCGATATCCCCGCGACTAATTCCAAGACGCGCACCTAATGTCGATAGCACATCACGGATGACGAGCTCGCCAACTTGTGATGGTCGTGTGTGTGCTTCCGGGAAGGATGCTTGACGTGACCGGATTGTACGCGTAACGACTAAACGGGTGGGTCGGGCCCGGGGTGGTTTTTAGCGACGGTGGTCTGATAGTTCCACGGCATCCAAGCCGAGGGATTTGCTGCGATTTCAGCGGCGTGGCGCTGTAGGGCAACCAGATACTCGAACGGAGCGATGTCGTTGATCTCGGCGGTGTGGATCAGGCTCATGAACACGTCACCGACGTGGGCGCCAGCCAGGGTTCGATAGAACAAGGCGTTTTTCCGGTGCAAGATCGCCTTCTTCAACGCTCTCTCGGCGGTATTGTTGTCGAGGGGCGCCCCTTCCACTCGGAGGAACAGGGTCAGTTCCGACCATCGCTTTTGCATGTAGATGATCGCCGCGCCGAGCGCGGAGTTCGGTTCGGTGAGGCGTTCGTCAAAGCGACGCTGCATCCACTGCTCGAGCGCTTTCATGGGCGCCGCGCTCTCGGCCTGGTGCAACGCGAGTCGCTGCCCCGGGTCGAGATGCTGTTCGCGGGCGCGCGCATCGATGATATAGACCTCACGCAGGTTCTCGAGCACGAAGCGCACCTCGGCCGGGAACGTCTCGGTCAGTTCCACATAGCGTCTTCGGGCATGAGCGAGGCACTGCGACAGGATCGTGTCGAACTCGCTCGGGACATTGCGCGAGAGCCCATCGCACATTTGGATCGGCGCGGGTAGATCGGTGTTGCGGCGGGCGAGCACCGCGGCGAGATTCTCGCCGGCGTGACGCACCCCGGTGAAGAACAGGGCGATCCGGTGCCCGGTGTGCGTTGCGACGATGCCGGAGGTGAAGATGCCGGTGCGCTCGCCGTCCGCATCGTCGGCCAACGCCGCGGCGCGCTGCTTGCGGGTCAACTGCAGCACCTTCATGGTGGTGTCGTCGTTGTAAAGCACGGTAGCCTGGGCCGCCTGATTGATCAGTTCCTCGTGAGCGGGGGTCAACGTCTTTGCCGCCGCCTGCACCAGATCCCATTGCGTCGCTGCGGGGAGCGGGATGCCCATACTGGATTGCAGCTTCTCGATGCGATTGAACGGCAGGCCCGCGCCGTATTTCAGCAGGCCGAC
>Ga0302319_10023424_pt1 | contig 11033 bp, 8 predicted proteins | sample Bog_T0_2_FD_203319 | JGI IMG/M metagenome (GOLD analysis project Ga0302319, IMG submission 203319) | Peat permafrost microbial communities from Stordalen Mire near Abisko, Sweden - Bog_T0_2 | ecosystem: Environmental > Terrestrial > Soil > Wetlands > Peat | place: Sweden: Abisko, Stordalen Mire...
ACCCCCATCCCTTAAACGGATGGGTTCGAAGGGGCGTCGCCCCTTAGCGGGGCTTGGGGCGGAGCCCCAACCTTTACTCAAGGCGCCGCCTCGCCCAGCGAACCAATGAAATCCTCGAAGTCCTTCGCCTCGCGGAAATTGCGATACACGCTGGCAAAGCGGACATACGCCACCGGGTCCAGCTCCTTCAGCGTATCCATCACCAGCTCGCCGATCTGCTTGCTCGGAATATCGGTCTCGCCGGACGACTCAAGCTGCCGCACGATCCCGTTGACGATCCGCTCGATCCGCTCGTCCTGGATCGGCCGCTTGCGCAGCGCGATCCGGATCGAGCGCGCCAGCTTGTCACGGTCGAACGCCACCCGGCGCTGATCGGACTTCACCACCGTCAGCTCGCGCAACTGCACCCGCTCGATCGTCGTGAAGCGCTGCCCGCAACTGCTGCAGAACCGCCGCCGGCGGATGGACGAGCCGTCCTCGGTCGGACGGCTGTCCTTCACCTGCGTGTCCTCGTGGCCGCAAAACGGGCAGTGCATGCCGGGCTAGCGTCCGCCGTAGATCGGGAAGCGCGCACACAACGCCCGCACCCGTTCGTGCACCGCACGCTCGACGGCCTCGTTCGTGCCGTCGTTGGAGCGCGCCAGCCCCTCCACGACCTCGTCGATCATCTGCCCGACCTCTCGGAACTCGGCGGTGCCGAACCCGCGCGTGGTGGCGGCCGGCGAGCCCAGCCGGATGCCCGAGGTGACCATCGGCTTCTCCGGATCGAACGGAATGGCGTTCTTGTTGGCGGTGATGCCGGCACGCTCCAGACTCGCCTCGGCGGCCTTGCCGGTGACCCGCTTGGGCCGGAGATCGACCAGCAACAAGTGGCTGTCCGTGCCGCCGGTGACGATGGCAAGCCCGAGCCCGGTCAGCGTGTCCGCCAGCACCTTGGCGTTCTCGACCACCGCCTCCTGGTAGGTGCGGAACTCCGGGCGCAGCGCCTCGCCGAAGGCGACCGCCTTGGCAGCGATCACGTGCATCAGTGGACCGCCCTGCAAGCCGGGGAACACTGCCGAGTTGATCTTCTTCGCCAGCTCCGCATCGTTGGTCAGCACCAGCCCCCCGCGCGGGCCGCGCAGCGTCTTGTGGGTCGTGGTGGTGGTTATGTGGGCATGGGGCAGGGGGCTTGGATACAGCCCGGCCGCCACCAGCCCGGCGAAATGCGCCATGTCCACCATGAAGAACGCACCAACCGCGTCGGCTACACGGCGGATGCGGGCAAAGTCGATGATGCGCGGATAGGCGGAGCCGCCGGCGATGATCAGCTTCGGCCGCTCGGCCTGCGCAAGCCGCTCCAGTTCCTCATAGTCCAGCAGGCCGTCTTCCCGCCGGACGCCGTATTGCTGGGCATGAAACCACTTGCCGGACTGGTTCGGCGCCGCGCCGTGCGTCAGGTGGCCGCCGGCGGCGAGGCTCATGCCCAGGATCGTGTCGCCCGGCTGCAGCAGGGCGAAGAACGCGGTCTGGTTCGCCTGTGCGCCCGAGTGCGGCTGCACATTGGCGAACGCACAGCCAAACAACTGCTTGGCTCGGTCGATCGCGAGCTGCTCGGCCACGTCCACGTGCACGCAGCCGCCGTAGTAGCGCCGGCCGGGATAGCCCTCGGCGTATTTGTTGGTCAGCACCGAGCCCTGCGCCTCCAGCACGGCGGCGGAGACGATGTTCTCGCTGGCGATCAGCTCGATGCCGTCCTGCTGGCGTTCCAGTTCGGCCGCGATCGCGGCGGCGATCTGCGGATCGGTTTCCGCCAGCGGGGCGGAGAAGAAGCGCCGCAGGACCGCGGCGGGGCGCTGTTCGTCCATCTCGGGTGGGACCACTTTCGCTCAGGGATGATGGCCGGTCTGTAGCATGCAGCGGAGGGCTGAGAAACTCGCTATGCCACGATCAGCTATGGCCCCGCTGCAAGAAAGCGGGGCACGCGCTGCATCGCGTCCTCCCGCGCCGCCGGGTCGCCGCCGCGATGCGCCGTGCCGGTGCCGGACCCGGTCGAGGCGAGGCCGTTGAGGGTCTGGAACGTCAGGCCCGGCGCATCGAAGTCGTGCCAGGCGCCGGGGTAGGTCACCAGCGAGATTTGGCCGGGGAAGCGGGCGGCGAGGTCGCGGCAGGGCGGTGCCGGCGTCCAGTCGTCGCGGTCGCCGATCAGGATCAGCAGCGGCGCGGAAGGCTGCCACGACGCCGAGCGCAACACGCTGGCGCAGCCGGGATAGAAGGCAACAAAGCGGGAAAACAGGCCCGGCGGCAGATCCGCGCGGGTGCGCGCCGTCCACAACGTGGTGATGGCGCCGTTCGACCAGCCCATCAGCGCGATGCCGCCCTGCTGTGTTCCCGGCCGCGCGGCGAGCCAGGTGGCCGCGGCAATGGCGTCGCCTCGGCGAAGGCCGGAGGCAGTCACCGCCCGTTCCTTAACGCGGCACTGGCTGCCCATCCCGCGCGAGCCGAAGCTGTCCGGTAGCAGGATCGGGTGTCCCGCATGGACCAGAACCGACGCCCATCCGACGTCGCGGCTGGGGAACGGGCCGCCGCAGCCATGCAGCATAACGACGGCTGGTTCCGTTGCTGCGCCGTCCGGCTGCACGAAGGCGGCATTCAGCGTGACACCGCCGGGGCCGGGGATTTGCACCTGCTCGGCAGGCAATCCGGCCTGATGCAGGAGGGCCAGCAGGGCCAGAAAGGGAGGCGTTGCGCTCATGTTGATCCCGTCGCGGCCATCATGGCGTCCATTGCATTGTCCCGCGGCAGAAGGCGTCGCTTGCGTGGACAGCCCGGTTCTCAGGAGACCGTTTCGGGCAGCCGCATCCAGGCAGGAACGCGCGGCGTCAGATTCGCGTCGCCGCACTCAAGCGTGCCGGTCAGCGCGTCCAGCCGCAGCTTCGCCAAGCCGGCCTGACCTAGCCCGGACCGCATCGTGCCAACCTCGATGCCGTCGCGCAGCACCGGGGTTCCCGGCGCGGGCAGCGGTCCGTCCACGGCGACCGGGACCAGTCGGCGCTTGACCAGGTTGCGGTAGCGGGTTCGCGCGGTCAGTTCCTGGCCCATGTAGCAGCCCTTGGTCCAGGACACGCCGTGCAGCTCGTCAAACCCCGCTTCCAGCAGCAGGGTCTTGTCCGGCTCGTGGTCGCGCGTCCCGTCAGGAAGGCCTAATGCCAGGCGGTGGCGGTCCCAGTCGGCTGCCTCGGCGGTGACCGCCAGGGGACTGGTCGCAAGCACCCGCCAGCCGGCCTCCGGCAAGCGCGGATCGTGCGCGGTAATCGCGTCCACGGCCGGTGCGCCATCCCAGGCGACAAAGACGGACAGCTCGACGGCCGGCCGGATCGTCACCTTCGCCCTTAGCCGGTAGCGCGACAGCCGTTGCACCAGCGCGCCCCGCTGCGCCAGCTCGACGTCGAGCAACAGGCGGTCGCCATCCGTCAGAATGAAAAAATCGGTCAGGTATTTGCCCTGGGGCGTCAGCATCGCCGTCCAAACCGCACGGCCCGGAACCGCCTCGGTCACGTCGTTGGAGACCAGCCCCTGCAGGAAGGACACCCGGTCCTCCCCGGCGATCTCGATCACCCCGCGTCGGGGCAGTGCCGCAAGTTTCGCCATACCGATCAAGTTGGCCCTCTGTCTGTTGCGCTGCAAGGCGGATAGAACGCGCGGGATGAAAGTGGCGCAACTGATGGCGGGGTCGCCGGCCGGCGGGGCGGAGCTGTTCTTCGAGCGCCTGACGGTCGCGCTCGCGGCGTCCGGTGAGACCGTGCTGCCGGTGATCCGCCGCAACGCCGACCGAGCCGCCCGGCTGCGGGCGGGTGGTCTCAAACCGATCGAACTGGGCTTCGGTGGCCCCCTGGACCTGCTGACGGGGCCGCGCCTGGCGCGGAGGTTGCGTCGGTTCGTCCCCCGCGTGGCGGTGGCCTGGATGAACCGCGCCGCCCGTTTCGCGCCGCGCGGCGACTGGGTGCTGGCGGGGCGGCTGGGCGGCTACTACGACCTCGCCTATTATCGGCGCTGCGACCATCTGGTGGGCAACACCCGCGGCATCGTGGACTGGATCGTTGGCCAGGGCTGGCCCGCCGCCCGCGTCCATTACCTGCCGAATTTTTCCGCCGACATGAGCGGAGCAGCCGCCGCGTCGCGTGCCGGGCTTGGCGTGCCGGATGGCGTGCCGCTGCTGCTTGGCCTGGGCCGACTGCATCCCAACAAGGCGTTCGACGTGCTGATCCGCGCCCTGACGCGGCTGCCCGGCGTGCACGCGGTGATCGCCGGGGAAGGTCCGGAGCGCGGGGCGCTCGCGATCCTGGCCGCGCGGGAGGCTGTGGCGCATCGCGTTCATCTGCCTGGCTGGCGCAGCGACACCGCCGCATTGTTGGCAGCAGCCGACCTGCTGGTGTGCCCCTCCCGAGTGGAGCCGCTGGGCAATGTGGTGATCGAGGCCTGGTCCGCCGGTCGGCCGGTGGTGGCCGCCGCGGTCGATGGGCCACGCGAACTGATCGCGCCGGGCGAACATGGCATGCTGGTGCCGCCTGAGGACGCCGACGCGCTTGCCACGGCGGTCGCCGACCTGCTCGATGGGCCGGCGCGCGCCGCGGCGCTGGCGCGGGCCGGGCGCAGCCGCTACGAAATGGACTTCGCCGAATCGCCGGTGGTGGCGCGCTGGCGGCACTTCCTCGCCACCGTGGAGAAGCCCTGAATGTGCGGCATCGCCGGCCTCGCCCTCGCCTCCGGCGCCCCCTTGCCCGATCCCGATGTGCTGTCCCGGCTGATCGGCGCGCTGGCGCATCGCGGGCCGGATGGCAGCGGGCAGGCGGTGGTCGGGCGCGTGGCGCTGCTGCACAACCGGCTGTCGATCATCGACCTGGTCACCGGAGACCAGCCGTTCTTCGCCGGACCGGCCACGCTGGTCGCCAACGGCGAGGTCTATAACTACCGCGAGCTGCGCGCGGCGATGCCGGGGGTGAACTTTACCAGCACCAGCGATTGCGAGCCGCCGCTTTACCTGTGGTTGCAGCAGGGCGCCGACTACGCGCAGCAGCTTCGCGGCATGTACGCGATCGCGATCCATGAGCGCGAGCAGCGCACCGTGACGCTGACCCGCGATCCATTCGGCATCAAGCCGCTGTATATCGCCCAGCTTGCCGACGGGCTGGCCTTCGCCTCCGAGCCGCAGGCGCTGCTGGAGGCCGGGCTGGTTGCGCGCACCGTGCGTCCCGCCGCGCGGGAAGAATTGCTGCAGCTCCAGTTCACCACCGGTGCCGACACGATCTTCGAGGGCATCCAGCGACTGCTGCCCGGCGAGACCGTCACCTGCGCTGACGGCTTCATTCTCGATCGCCGCCGTATCTCAGCGATTCCCGAGGGCGCCCCGGAGGAAGGAATTGACGAGGAAACGGCGCTAAGGCGTCTCGACGGGGCGCTGATGGAAAGCGTCGATCTGCACCAGCGCAGCGACGTGCCGTATGGCATGTTCCTGTCGGGCGGCATCGACAGCGCGACGCTGCTGACGTTGATGGCGCGGCTGAACGACCGGCCGGTGCTGGCTTTCACCGCCGGCTTCGACGTCCCCGAGGCGGCGGATGAGCGCGAGCACGCGGCGACCGTCGCGAAGGCGCTCGGCGCCCATCACGAGACCATCGACGTGACCGAGGCGATGGTCTGGCGGCACCTGCCGGAGATCGTTGCCTGCATGGACGATCCGGCGGCCGACTACGCGATCATTCCCACCTGGTTCCTCGCGCAGCGGGCGCGGCAGGACGTGAAGGTGGTGCTGTCCGGCGAGGGCGGCGACGAGATCTTTGCCGGCTATGGCCGCTATCGCGCGGCGATGCGGCCTTGGTGGCGCGGCGGCCGCACCATGTATGCGCGCGGCAGCTTCGACCGCGTGGACGTGCTGCGCAGCCGGCCGACCAGCTGGCGCGACGGCATCGCCGCGGCGGAAGCGCAGGCTGCCGAGGGCGGGCGCTCGCGGCTAGCCGCCGCCCAGGTGACAGACATGACCGACTGGCTGCCGCACGATCTGCTGCTGAAGCTGGATCGCTGCCTGATGGCGCACGCGGTGGAAGGGCGTACGCCGTTTCTGGATGCCGGCGTGGCGGCGGCGGCGTTCCGCCTGCCGGATGCGCTGAAGCTGAACGGCGCGCTGGGGAAATACATCCTGCGCAAGTGGCTGGAGAAGAACCTGCCGGTGGCGCGGCCGTTCGCGCCGAAGCAGGGCTTTACGGTGCCGGTGGGCGCCTGGATCAAAGGGCAGGGGACACGGCTGGGACCGCTGGTGGCGGCGCAGCCGGGGATCGCGGAGATTGCCGACCCGGAGAAGGTGATCGCGCTATTCGGCAACATCCGCCGCTGGCGGCACGGCTTCGCGGCCTGGAAGCTGCTCTTCTACGCGCTATGGCACCGCCGGCACATTCTGGCGCTGCCGCCCGCCGGGGATGTGTTCGAGACGCTGTCGGCGCGGTGAGGCGGCGCCGGTTAGGCCAGCTCACGGTCTCCGCCGTCACGGTTTCGCCTCCCCGGCCAGTAATGCCGAGATCCGGTCCGCCAGCTCCGATCCCGTGCTCGGCTTCCGCATCAGCGCGAACGGGCCTTTGATCCGGCGCCCCAAGGCCAGCGACACGCTGTCGCCGGCGTACCCGGTCAGCAGGATCGCGGCCATCGCGGGCTGGCGGGCCTGCACCTCCCGGATCAGCGTGACCCCGTCCATGCCTGGCATCGACAGGTCGGACACCAGCGCGTCCGCGACCAGCCCATCATCCAGCAGCGCCAGCGCCGGCGCCCCGCCATCGGCGGTGGTGACCGCGAAGCCCTCGTCCTCAAGCTGGGCCGCCACCGTCTCCAGCACGAGCGGGTCATCGTCGACCACCAAGACCCGGGTCAGGCGCGTCTCCGATTCGCCGGTGCCGTCCGGACCGGCCGGGTCGGTGGCTGTCCCCGACGCATCAGGTGCGGCCTGCGGCAGCCAGAGTGCGACCCTCGTCCCTTGGCCCGGCGCGCTGTCGAGGGCGACGCTGCCACCGGACTGCTCGGCGAAGCCCTTGACCATCGCCAGACCCAGTCCTGTGCCGTGTCCCGGCGCCTTGGTCGTGAAGAAGGGCTGAAACAGGCGTGCCAGCACGACCGCGTCTATCCCTTCGCCGGTATCGGCAACGGTGAGGCAAACATAGCTGCCCGCGGCCAGGCTGGCTCGGTGGAAGGCGCCCGGCGCCACCGCCTCCGTCGCCGCCGAAAGAGTCAGGGTTCCACCGTTCGGCATCGCGTCGCGGCCATTGGTCGCCAGATTCACCAGCGCGGTTTCCAACTGGCTCCGGTCGGCCAGCAGCTTCGGCAACCCGGGCTTCACGTTGACCGCGATCGTGATGTCTGCTCCCAGCGTGGGTGCCAGGATATCGCGCATGCCTTCCAACAGGCCGGTCGGTTCGATTGGTTCGGCGCGCAGGTCGCCGCGCCGGGCGAAGGCGAGCAGGCGGCGCGTTATGGAGGCGCCGCGGTCGGCGGCCTCCATCAGGATGCTCGCGTAACGATGCACCGCCTCCACGTCGGCGGCGCGCCGCCCGATCATCGAGCCGCTGCCCTGCACCGCCTGAAGCACATTGTTGAAGTCGTGCGCGATGCCACCGGCAAGCTGGCCCAGCGCCTGCATGCGCTCGGCTTGCGCCGCCCGCGCCTCCGCCGTCTCGCGTGCCGCGACCTCCTCGCGCACCCGGGCCTCCAGATCGGCCGTCAGGCGGCGCAGTTCGGTCTCGGCGCGCTTGCGCTCGGTGATGTCGACCACCGTGCAGTGCGCCAGACGCCGGCCGCCGATATCGACCGGAACCGCCGCGATCGCAACGTCGCGGATATCGCCGCGCCGGGTCCGGTGCGCAGTCTCGAACTGGAGCGAGCTTCCCGCCAGCACCGGGCCGGCGGCGCGGATTTCATCGCCTTTTAAGCCGGTATCGATGTCGGCCACACGCATCTGGCGAATTTCGTGGCGATCGTAACCGAGCATTGTCGCCGCGGCGTCGTTGCAGTCCACAACGGCCCCATCCAACGGATCGACCAGGTAGCTTGGCAGCGGCGCGCCGTCGAACAGCCGGCGGAACCTTTCCTCGCTTTGGCGCAGTCGCAGTTCGGTGCGCTTGCGCTGGGAAATGTCTTCGACGACGGCAATGAAGTATTGCGGCGCGCCGGCCTGGTCGCGCACCAGCGAGACGGTCAGTGTCCCCCACAGTTCCGAGCCATTCTTGTGAAGGTATCGTTTCTCCAGCACATAGGATGAAATCTCCCCGGCCAGGCAGCGGTGGAATCGGTCCAGGTCCGCGGCTAGGTCGTCGGGGTGCGTCACTTCACGGAACGAAACGGCAAGCAGTTCGGCGCGCGTGTAGCCCAGCATGTCGCAGAGGCGGTCGTTCACGCGGATCCAGGTGCCGTTGAGGTCGTTGTGCGACATGCCGACGGCGACCTGCTCGAAGGTGGAGCGGAATCGCTCCTCGCTCTGCCGCAGCGCCGCCTCGGCCTGCTTGATGTGCGTGATGTCGCTCGAAATGGCGACCACGCCGAGGGGCGCTCCATCGTCCGTAAGCAGCGGCGCCTTCGCCGAGCGAAAGATTCGCCGGCCGCGGCCCGCTGCGTCGAAGGTTTCCTCGACAACCTCCGTCTGGCCGGACTCGATGATCCGCCGGTCGTTCGCCATGACGGCGTCGACCTGCGCCGGGTCGTGGTGGAAATCGGCATCGGTTCGGCCGATCACCTCCTGCGCGGTCCTGCCGATAACGGCGAGAACGGCCGGATTGGCGAACAGAAAACGGCCCTCGGCATCCTTGGCATAGATCGGGTCCGGCGAGCAGGCGCCGATCGCTCGGAGCAGGGCGGTCGTGCGCTGCAGGTCGTCCAACCCCTGCCGCCTTTCCGTGACGTCGAGGTTGACGCCGATGATCCGGGATGGGTGTCCGGCCTCGTCCCGGATCAGTCGGCCGAGGCTTGCGAGCCATCGGCGCACGTCATCCGACGGGCGCCGGATGCGAAACTCGAGCCGTAGCAGACCGGCCCCTGGTTGCTGAATCGCTGCCTCGGCCGCAAGAATGGTTGCCCGGTCATCCGGCTCGATCAGTTCGAGCCATCGCTCGAACGTTGGTGGGCCGGCTTTCGGGTCGAGGCCGTGCAGACGATATTGCTCCGGCGACCAGACCATGGTGCGGGAGGCGTAGTCGAACTCCCAGACGCCGATGCCCGCGGCTTCTTGTGCCAGGCGCAGCCGCGTCTCGCTGTCGGCCAGTGCCGCTTCGACCCGCGTGTCCCACCCGGCGTCCATGGGCCCGCCGGTGTCCGCGTTCTCGCCTCCCGGCCACGCTTCGGCGGGCGCCAATTTTCCCGTGCGGCTCACGTCACCCCCTGACTCCGCGACGACCCAGAGTTGCACCATATCCACAATCTCTCGCGCGTTGTCACGATTTCGGCATTGCGGTGCTGCTCGGCCAGGTGACCGGGGGATGTCAGGGGGAATGGCAGCGTTCCGCACGGTGAAGGTCAGCGACCGTCGCGCTGGCCGGGGGTCAAGATTGTCGTCGTGAGCCGCCGGCCTATTGTTGGCCGGCGCCCCGCCTGGACCCCTGGAGACACGCCCTCATGGCCGAGCACTACGACCTGCTGATCCGCAACGGCACCTGCGTGCTGCCCTGGGGGATGGCGGCCACCGATGTCGGGGTGCGGGACGGGCGCATCGCCGCGCTTGGCGTGGGCATCCGCGCCACCGCGGACGAGACCATCGATGCCTCTGGCCTGCACGTGTTGCCCGGCTTGATCGACCCGCACGTGCATCTACGCGATCCCGGCGACAAATCGGTGGAGTCGGTGCCGACCGGCACCAAGGCGGCGGTGCTCGGCGGGCTGGTCGCGGTGTTCGACATGCCGAACACCACCCCGCCGTTGACCGACGCCGAGCGGCTGACGGCGAAGCAGGACTACGTCGAGCAAGTGTCGTGGTGCGACATCGGGCTGTATGTCGGGGGCACCAAGACCAACATCCCCGACCTGGCGGAGCTGGAACTCGCCCACGGCGTCTGTGCGATCAAGATTTTCGCCGGCAGTTCCACCGGCGACCTGCTGATCGAGGACGACGCGCATATCGAACTTGCCATGCGCTCCGGCCGCCGCCGCATCGGCTTTCACAGCGAGGACGACGACCGGCTGCGCGCGCGCAAAACGCTGTTCGAGACAGGCGATCCTTACTGCACGCATATGAAATGGCGCGACGAGGAGACCGCGTTCCTCGGCACCCGCCGGCTGATGGCGTTGGCGCGGAAGACCGGGCGGCCCGCGCACATTCTGCACGTTACGACCGCCGAAGAGCTGGTCTACCTGAAGGACTTTCGCGACATCGCCACGGTGGAGGTGCTGGCGAACCATCTGACCCAGGTGGCGCCGGACTGTTACGAACGGCTGGGCGGCTACAGCGTGATGAACCCGCCGATCCGTGGTCCTCGGCACCAGGAGGCCGCCTGGCGCGCGATCGCCGATGGGATGGTGGACACCGTGGGGTCCGATCACGCGCCGCATCCGCGGGAAAGGAAGGAGGCGCCGTGGCCGACCTGCTCCTCCGGGATGACCGGGGTGCAGACGATCGTGCCGCTGATGCTGAACCATGTTAACGCCGGGCGGCTGGGCCTGCCGCGGCTGGTGGACCTGATGTGCGCCGGGCCGGCGCGGGTCTACGGCATCGTCGGCAAGGGGCGGCTCGCCGCCGGTTACGATGCGGATTTCACGCTGGTGGACCTCAAGCGCCGCCGTCGAATCGAGAACGCGTGGATCGTTTCGCCCTGCGGCTGGACCCCGTATGACGGCATGGAGGTCACCGGCTGGCCGGTTGGGACCATCGTTCGGGGTCGACCGGTGATGCGCGAGGACGAGGTGCTGGGGGCGCCGGAAGGGAGGTTGGTACGGTTCAGGGGGTGAGGTGGTGGCTGGAGTTAGACCGGATCAATGTAGTGCCGGATCTACGCTCATGCATCCCCTCATTCCGATTCGTTACGGTGCAC
>Ga0302319_10023431_pt1 | contig 11031 bp, 10 predicted proteins | sample Bog_T0_2_FD_203319 | JGI IMG/M metagenome (GOLD analysis project Ga0302319, IMG submission 203319) | Peat permafrost microbial communities from Stordalen Mire near Abisko, Sweden - Bog_T0_2 | ecosystem: Environmental > Terrestrial > Soil > Wetlands > Peat | place: Sweden: Abisko, Stordalen Mire...
TATTCAAGCCAATAACGTTATGAAGAAAACTTCCTTCGCCATCATCTCCGCAACTTTGGGATTCATGCTGTTCGCGGTGAACCGTGGGCAGGCGCTGGATCTGCCCGTCACGCCCGGACCGTTTGTGGGCACGATGGATTCGCTGACCAACTATGCGTGTCCCGAATGGTTTCGTGACGCGAAGTTCGGCATTTGGGCGCACTGGGGGCCGCAGGCCGTTCCGGAGCAGGGTGATTGGTACGCGCGCAAGATGTATCAACAGGGTTCCCCCGATTATGACGATCATCTGAAACGCTGGGGCCATCCGTCCACCAATGGCTGGAAGGATATCATTCCCCTGTGGAAGGCCGAGAACTGGGACCCGGATAAACTGATGGCGCTCTATAAAAAAGCGGGGGCGAAATATTTCGTCAGCATGGGCACGCACCACGACGATTTTTTCCTCTGGAATTCCAGCTTGCACCCGTGGAACGCGGTGAACTACGGTCCGCACCGGGACGTCGTGGCGGCCTGGCAAAAGGCGGCGCAGGCAAACGGATTGCCCTTCGGCGTTTCGGAACATTTGGGGGCGAGTTTCACCTGGTTTCAAGATTCGCATAAATCCGACCAGACCGGGCCGCTCGCCGGTGTGCCGTATGACGGAGCGAACTCGAACTATTGGGATCTTTACCATTTCCCCGCCCAACCGGGTGATACCAGCTGGTATTCCAACGATCCGCGCTGGCAGGCGCAATGGTATGGTGAAATCCGGGAGTTGGTGGACAATTATCATCCCGACCTGCTTTACAGCGACGGCGGGGTGGCGTTTGGGAACGAAGTCGGGCTTGACCAGATTGCCAATCTTTACAATGACAACCTCCAGCACAATCACGGGAAGCTGACGGCGGTGTATAATTGCAAGCAGCCTTCCGGCGGCCGCTGGGTGCAGGATTTCGAGCGCGGTGTGAATGGCGGGATCAATCCCTCGCCCTGGCAGACCGACACCTCCATCGGCGACTGGTTTTACAACAAGAACTGGAAGTATCAGCCGTTGAGCTGGACCGTGCATATGCTCGTGGACATTGTCAGCAAAAACGGGAATCTTCTGCTCAACGTGGTGTTGCGGCCGGACGGCTCCCTCGATCCCGAGGTCGACACCATGTTGCACCAGCTGGCTGACTGGACGGCGGTGAATGGCGAGGCCATTTATGGCACCCGCCCGTGGCTGCTTTACGGCGAAGGCTCGGTGAAGGCCAAAGGCGGCGCTTTCCATGAAGATTTTCAGTACTCGGCCCAGGACATCCGGTTCACCACGAAAGGCACAACCCTCTACGCCATCGCGCTGGGCTGGCCGGACAACCACCAGTTTGCCATCCGTTCCCTCGCCCGAACGGACGATGTGATCCAGAACGAGATTCATAAAGTTGAATTGCTCGGCTACCCCGGGGAACTGAAATTTACCCAGACCACCAATGGCCTGGTCGTGGAATTGCCGGATCAAAAGGTTAGCGACCTCACTTGTTCCTTGAAAATCACCGGCAGCAATCTAAAACCGGCGCCGGCGGCGGTCGCGGACGGCGTCATCACTCCGGACAGCAAGAACCGCCTGATTTTCAGCGCGGACGACGCCACGTTGCACGGCGAGAATCTCAAACTGGAAGAGCAGGGCGGCAAGCCGGACATCGGTTTCTGGGATAAGGGCGACGAATGGGTTTCCTGGCGGGCAAAAAATGTCAAACCCGGCGTTTATGCCGCCAGCGTTGTGACCGCAACGCTTTCCGGCGAGGCAAAATTCACCGTTGAAATTGGCGATCAGCGCATCGCCTCCGGGCCGCCGGCCTCGGGTGGCTGGGACAAGTTTTCCACCACCTCCCTCGGAATGGTGGAAATCAAACAGGCTGGTGATCTGGACGTGAAAGTGCGCGCAACCGATCCGGCGGCCTGGCAGGCCATCAATCTGAATTCCGTCCGGTTAATCCCGGCTGCGGATTGAATCTGCCGGGAATCCGGCGACAAACGACATGAAACGATTTTGAAACCGCGGCACACATTTTTCCGGCCGTTAATGGCGGTAATCTTTTTATCCGTCCTGGCAACGGGGGCCCGGTCCAGTGAACCTTCGGGGCAGACCGTCAATCCGGCTCCCGGTCTTCGCGAGACCATCAACTTCAACCGCGACTGGCAATTCGAACTGGGTGATCAAACGAACGCCGCACGCGCGGCGTTTGACGATTCCACGTGGAATACCATCGGCTTGCCGCATTCGTTCAGTGAACCCTATTTTGGCTCCGACCGGTTTTACGTCGGCTACGGCTGGTATCGGAAGCATTTCACTGTGCCGAAGGCGTGGCGGGATAAACGGATTAACCTTGAGTTCGACGGCGTGTTTCAGGACGCGGAAATCTATGTGAACGGACAGCGCATGGGCGAACATCTGGGCGGCTATACCGGATTCACGTTTGACCTTACCTCCTCGGTGAAGACGGGTGATAATGTGCTGGCGGTGCGCGTGAACAACTTTTGGAACCCCCAACTGGCACCCCGCGCCGGCGAGCACACTTTCAGCGGCGGCGTCTATCGCGATGTGCGGCTGGTCGTCACCGCGCCCTTGCATGTGGCCTGGTATGGCACCTTTGTCACCACGCCCCAGGTTTCGGTTGAGTCCGCCTTGGTGAACGTGAAGACGGAAATCGTCAATGATTTAGCGACCGCCCAATCCGCCGGGGTGAAAACCCTGGTGCTGGATGCCCAAGGCAAGCTGGTCGCTGAGATGCAATCCACCCAAACGGTGGCACCGCATTCAACGGTGGTTTTCGACCAGACCACTGAAACCATCGCCCGCCCAAATCTATGGCACCCGGATCATCCCTATCTTTACTCGGTAAAAACCCTGGTGCTGGACGGCGGCAGGGCGGTGGATGATTTCAACTCGCCCCTGGGTTTTCGTTGGTTCAAGTTCACGGCCGATCACGGTTTTTTTCTCAATGGGGAGCCTTATTACTTCAAGGGCGCCAATGTCCATCAGGATCATGCCGGCTGGGGCGACGCGGTGACGGACGGCGGATTTTATCGTGACGTGAAACTGGTCAAGGACGCGGGGTTCGATTTCATTCGCGGCTCGCATTATCCGCATGCGCCGGCCTTTGCGGCGGCGTGCGATCAGCTGGGGGTTTTGTTCTGGTCGGAAAATTGTTTCTGGGGCACGGCGGGCTTTAAAAATCCGTGGGGCGCCAGCGCCTATCCGCCAGATCCGGCGGACCAGCCGGCTTTCGACCAGAGCGTCAAAGACAGCCTGCGCGCCATGATCCGCATCAATCGGAACCACCCGGGCATCATCATCTGGAGCATGGATAATGAAGTGTTTTTCACCGCGCCAGCCACTCTGCCCAAAATGCGCGAATTGCTCAAACAAGCCGTCGCCTTGACGCACGAGCTGGACCCGACGCGGCCGGCGGCGATCGGCGGCTGCCAGCGGAAGGACATTGACAAGCTCGGCGACGTGGCTGGTTACAACGGCGATGGCGCGCGTTTGTTCATGAATCCCGGAATTCCCAGTGTCGTCACCGAATATGGCTCGACGGTGGCCGACCGCCCGGGCAAATACCAGCCGGGTTGGGGCGACTTGCAGACGGAGCCGTTTCCGTGGCGCAGCGGCCAGGCGCTCTGGTGCGCCTTCGATCACGGCAGCATCGCCGGCCATTTTGGCTGCATGGGCATGGTGGATTATTTCCGGCTGCCCAAGCGGCAATGGTATTGGTATCGCAACGAGTACCGGCATATCCCGCCACCCGCGTGGCCGTCGAATGGCGTCCCCGCCGGACTCCAGTTGACCGCCGACAAAACGACCCTGCCAAGCGTGAACGGCACGGACGACGCGCAGCTCGTCGTCACCTTGGTGGATCAAGCCGGAAAGGCGGTCAGCAACTGTGCGCCGGTGACGTTGACCGTTGAATCGGGTCCGGGCGAATTTCCCACCGGTCCGTCCATCACCTTCGCGCCGGACTCGGACATCGCCATCCGCGACGGCGAGGCGGCCATTGAATTCCGCTCCTATTACGCGGGCAAAAGCGTCATCCGCGCGACCTCGCCGGGATTGCCCAGTGTGAAGATCACGATCACTTCGCTGGGCGAACCCCGGTTTCTTCCGGGCAAAACTCCGCCCGTCGAACCGCGCCCGTACGTTCGATTCATCGGCGAAATCAAGGCGGACGCAACGACGCGTTTTGGCCTGGAAAATCCCACGCGCGCCAGCAGCGAAGCCCCAGGTCACAGCGCACGCCTGGCCAACGATGGCAACCTGGCAACCTTCTGGCAGGCGGCGGAAGGCGACACCAACGCGTGGCTGTCCATCGACCTGGAGCGAATCGTGAGTATCAGCAAAACCAGGCTGACCTTTCCGATGGCGGGCAATTGGCGTTTCCGGATTGAAATCTCCGATGACGGCAGCACTGATTGGAAGGTCGTCTCAGACGAGACCCAAACCGATAATCTGAAGGAAATCGAACAAGCGGCGTTGCCGGGCGCACGCGGCCGGTTTCTCCGGGTGGTTTTTCCGGATCGACCGGCAGGCCAGCCGGCCATGCTCGCGGAGGTGGAGGCCACTGGGAAGATAATTGTGAACCCGTAGCGATTAAATTGCGGGTGGATTACCCGTGTTTGGTCACCAGCCAGTCAGAACCACGGTATTCATGGACTGACCCGGAATATTCAGCTTCGCGCAGTGAGTTCCCGCGCACACGGTGACCGGCAAATCCTGATTGCCACGGTTCCCGATTATCAGAATCATCTCCCCTGCAGGATTGCGGAACGCGACCACATTTCCGTCGGTGAAGATGGGTTCGTTGCCGCCAATCCCGACCCCGGCAGATAGTCCAATGCGAACCGCACCGGGTTGGAGAAAGTGGGCGAAATGTTTCAGGGAATAAAACTCCGGGTTATAAATAATTGTTTTCGCCTGCGCATCAATTTTTAGCAGGCTGTTTTGCTTCCAGCCCCACGAGCTGGTGGATTTTTCGTTTAGCGCCAGGTTCCAATAGGTGTAGCCGTTGGCGTAATGATTCAAGTCTTCGATTATTTTTTGAAAAGTAGTCTGGCCTTGGTCCCAGGAATTGGCGCCGTTGTAGCATTCCGTCTCGGTTTGCAGCAGTTTCAGGCCAGGATACTTTTTATGGGTGGCCAGCAGGGCTTCCTGTCCGCCATATTGATAGCCCACCCCACTCATTGCGGGCGCCGTCACAACATCGCCCAGGACCGGATCGACGTAGCCGGCAAGATTCTGGCTGACGAGTGTGCCGAGCCAGACTTGAACGTTTAGGTTATCTTTTTTCAACCGGGGAACGAGATAGTCGCGCAGAAAGAGATTAATCTCCGGGCCGGTCCACACGCATTGGGGATAGACGTTGTTGTTATAGACCGGCTCGTTTTGCGGATGAACGGCATAGAGGTTGACGCCTTCCGCGCGATAGGCCTGGACGTATTTCGAGAAATAAAGCGCATAGGCTGCCAGCGTCCGCGGGTCCGTTTTCATGTTGCCCCCCCGGTAGGCGTTGCTGGTCTTCATCCATGCGGGCGGGCTCCAGGGCACGCCCCAGACTGCCAATTTGGGTTGGTACTCCATGGCGGCCTTGATGAAGGGGATGAGAACACTGCGATCCCGGGCGATGCTGAAATTTGTCAGGGCATAATCTCCCGGAGTTTCGTCGAACGAATACCAGTCGCGGGCAAAATCATTGGCGCCGATAGCCACCCGGCACAGGTCAAAGTTGCACCCGCTCGGGTCAAACAATGCTTTCAATGCCTCCGCCTGCTGGTCCGGGTTCAGTGCCTGAATGGCGTCCCAACCCAATTCGTTGAAACATCCGCCAAAGCCGTCTATGGGCTGAAAAGTAGTCCGGGAATCCAGTTGCAAAACGTTCGGACCTGCGCCCGGCTCCGGTGGAAGAATGGTTCCGGATCGCTCCTCCCACGGCCCCGCCGGGGTGCTGCAGACCCAACGGATTGAAGGTGTAACGACCGGCGATATTTGAGCCTCGGCCGGCAGGGTCAGAAAAATCGGGAAACTGAAGAGGATAAACAGAGCTGCGCAGAACTGCCGGCAATGCCTTGGAGTCATGAGCGAATCCTTGATGAGGCGAGCCAGAAATGCAACCCCAATATTCTCCATTGCCACCGATGCCCCCAGACGTTGCGGATCGCGCTGGAGGGAAGGGCGGGCAATCCCACGCCCATGTCGCCATGATTTGGCTCCCCATCTTGTTCATCCCGTCCATCCTGTCAACAATTCCATGAAATTTCTCTCCCTGTTTTCCTCCGCTCCGCGCCTCCGCGCCTCCGCGTGAACTTCTTTCCGCAGCTTCATGGAAAGTTTGGGGTGTTAATATCCTACCAACCAACGTTCTTTCCTCTTCGTGCGAGATTCCCGATTTAGGAGGCTCAGACCGGAACTGATTTAGGTGTCCGCGAGAAAAGGGCCAAAGACCCGTACAATTGAATTTTGCGTTGGCGTTCCCACACCGGGCATTGCTCTGACGATAGTCCGGCTCAATGGCCCCCCGCGACGGTGTAGCCCGCCCGGCGCAGATCTTCCGCCAAATCCATTTCCATTGCCACCGCCGCCTCGAACGGCATCGGGTTTAAGTGCCGGTAGAGTTCCGGCAGAAGCCGGATGCCATGGCGCTTCACCACCGCTGCCGCCTTGATGCCCGCTCTGTGGTTGGCAAACCGTTCCTCCGGCGTCAGGCCGGTCATGCCGACATAAACGCAGGGTTTCTTCGGATCACGCTTCGGATTTTCCGCCCGCACTTTTCTGAGCTTTCCGGCGGATGCGTTGAGCAGCACGACATACACATGGTGGTGCAGTCCTGCCTCGGCTTTGGAGCGAAGTTGTCTGAACGTACGGCGTTTCATTGAAAGCATCCCGGCGCCGGAGGCTCCGCATTGGAGGGTCAGCTGTTTGCCCGTTTGGGCTCTGGATTTCACGGTATCATTTTTAAGGCTGTCGGCAATTGCCTTTTTTTCCAACGGCTTTACAACCTCCGGCGGGATAAAAACGGTTCGCAAGAGCGACCGCCCAAGCCCGTCTTGCTGCTCAGCATTATTGACCTTTTGGGTCGAGGTGTCATCACCCGTAATGAAGTCCCGTTGTGCGATGAACCGACATCTGATCGCACCCGTTCCCGATGAAAAGAAACCCGCGGGCGTTTGGCGCGTCAACGAAACCAGGCTGGACGACCGTATCGAAGGACAGCGTGATCTTGTAGCGATTGCTGGCAAACCGGTGATTCCGCCAAGCGAAGACCAATTTTATCCCACATTGGAAAGTTTGCGATGACGTGCGAAACATTTGGTCGTTCTATACAGATGCTAACGATGCCAAGTGCCGCCTTCCATCCCGACGCCAGCCACGAATTGTCGCTGCCTGCGTCTGGCTTGATTAAGAACCTACGCTTTGCATCAGCTTTGGAAAATGTTCTCGCGATGGTAAAGCAGAAATTCCGCATCCGGTTCGGCCAGCTTTTCCGGTAGTCGGATCGGCTTTCCTGCGTAGGGTACAAAATTTTGCTCCAGCGCCGGCTCAGGAAAATAATCACGCAACCGCTTGCTTAATACGACATTCAATCTCTCATCCAGGGTAATCCAACCGACATCAAAGGCGGCGTCGTGCAGCGCGGAAAGACAAAGGCCGTTGCGTGGATTTAGCCTTTCATCAGGGAATTTTCCCCATGGCTTAATATGACTGGCAATGAGCAAGTCCGGAACATTGATTCCACTGATGCAGCAGCGCACATCGTACGTGGTTAAAACGGATTGCCTAAAAAATTGTTGGCCGCGCCGGACTTTCACGGTCGCCTGCGTCTCGGTCGGGCCGGTGGGCGCAACCAACCGAACCTTGTCGCGCTGCAAGAAATCCACTTCCTTTGTTTCATCCTTCGTGAATAAATCATGCACTAACTCTTCGCTCTCCGTGCCCAGTTCGGAAACATTCTTGTGGAACTCATCCCACATTTGACGGTCCAACTTTGATGCGCCTACCAGCCCTTTTATTCCGCGCGCGCGCTGCACGGGGTCCAGCGAAGCGAGATTACACAGCTTCATTGCCAGACTGTTTGAGTTTCGGCCCATCTTGGCAGCAACTTCTTTGACTATGGAATTGTTACTATCAAAACTACCAAAGGGTAAATGGTAGTATAAATTCAGCGCGATAAGGAGATGTTCGCGAGTCCATTTCACAGCCGGAGCGTTTGCCATACCGCCAGGCTGCCTGAATTTCTCGTAAAAATGAAACAATAAAAGCTTGCGGAATCGCCCCAGCCTGGCCAGGTATAGAAGCCGAATTGTGAAATCGGATCAAACGGGCTATTGCATTTACATCAACAGCTTTTGCGAAGGACCAGTTCCCATCCTAAAGGGTGGTCACGTGCGTGGTGACGACAAATACATCGTGTTTGAAACGGAATTGGAGGCGCAAAAGGAAATTGCCGATTATGCGATAACGCGACTCCAGCAATTTCTGGACGGTGAGATGGATTTTGGCGACGCCATCTCGGTTGAGTAATATGTGGTTCCAGTTAAAGTGCGTCCTGACGGTTCATTCACGGACGAAAGTGGAAGATCGTTCGGTCCCAAACCAGAATGATATTTTAAAAACTTAACAACCGGCTGTTCTGGCAGCGCAAATGTTCCACGAATCGGCGGCGCGACCAGTAGGTAAACCGGAACTTGCGCCGGGCAAGGTGGCAGGTGGTGCGTTTATTGGAGCACGAAGTCACGCGACACAACGAGGACCGGGCCATGGTGATGTTCGCCCATTTTCAACATTATGATGGCCGTATTTCATGGCCGGCAAAATCCTTCCCAATCGCGCAAGGCCTGCGCTGGATCCGGCCCGCGCAGACCGGTCTTTTGCAGATCGACATAGATTTGCGCATCACTCGCCAATGGCAAATCTTTGATGGTCTGGCTTTCGCGGAACACACCTTCGCCGTCGGGTAGTGATTCAAAGCCTTCAATAAGGCGGCAATAAACGCCGAAAACCGTGGAGCAGGACTGCGATGAGAAAAACCGCATTTCGAACGGCCAGCAACGGCCAGAAATAGGTCGCCGGCCCACTGGCACTTCCGGAGCTTTTCCGGGTCGCTAAACGGTTGCCAATCTCTGTGAGCAGTCTGATCGATCGGGGTTGATCGCAGATTCCCATGACCCATTCCTCCGGAATCCCCGCTCGTGCGGTGCTTGCGCCCGCCAAGGCACCGACAATTGCCCCGACGGTGTCGGTATCGCCGCCGCAATCCAAAACGGCGGCCAGCGCCGTTCGGAAGTCGCCGGGATGATGCAACCACGCATACAGCGCCACTGGTACGGTATGATAAGCATAACCGGTGACACCACGCTGCAAACCCAGTTCATCGGCGAACTCAGACACCGATTTGTTGGCGCTCAAAGCGTTCGCCAGCTTTCGGCAAATTGTTTGCCACTCTTCATCTATTCCCAAGCTCGGCAGTTGATCCAACCATTCCCGAATTGATTTGTCCTGACTGATCGACCAGGCCGCTGCTTCGGCAACGGCCAATGCCGCTGTTTCGGCTTTCGGATCCATATGCGTGAGGCGCGTTGATGCCGACACGAAATGACGGCGCTTGACAGGATCGTCCGCAAAATATGCGCCAATGATGGCACTACGCATGGCCGGGCCGTTCCCCGCCGACCACACACCACTCCGACTCGGTGGAAACCCCAGCCACAACCGAAGGATTGCTTTTAATGTGGCCAAGCCGATCCCGGCAGGGATACCGAGCAACCAAAGCCGGAGTTTCCATGCAAGGGACCGCTGAAATGCGGCAGCATCCCCGGGATGAGCCAGCAATGCCTGAGCAACAAACAAAGTGTGTTCGGTATCATCGCTCACCATGCCGCGGCCCAAAAGGAAACGGTGGCGCCATTCGCCATGCCATTTCCTTTGAATGCGGCCCCGCGACAACCCCTCAGCTGGCAATCCTAGCGCGTCACCCACTGCGGTTCCGACTAAAACGCCGATTAACCGGTCGGAGAGGCTGATGATTCGCGCGGCGGTCATATTAACCGGTGGATTTCATGCCGGTTTCCTCGCACAGTTCGGCGAACTCGTGAAACAGACAATCCACGTCGCCTTTGCGGGCCATTTGGCTGATCCACTCCGCGGGAATGGATTTCATGCCGTATGCGATTCCAGCCAACCCACCGGCAACGCAGCCGGTGGTATCGGTGTCTCCACCCAAATTAACCGCTTTGAGAACACAATCCTTAAAATTCGAGGTTGTTATCAAACACCAAAGGCTAGCGTGTAGCGTGTGAAGAACGTAGCCGGTGGAAACGATTTCGCCTTCCGGCAATGAAGTTAAATCATCTCCGAGAATGCGCTTAAAGCAGGAGAATTCCGGAGAGCGTTCATACCAGCCTGTGAATTCAGCCCGCGCCGAATCCAAAGCAGCCTGGGGCTGCCAGCCCAGCAAAACCTGCCGTATCATCAACCCATAAAACACACAGGCCATCCTGGATCGGCAATGGGCGTGGGTTATGGCGGACACTTTTTCCAAACGACCCGCAAACGATTCTGTGGCTTCAGCGGCAAAGCGTAGCACTACCGGCAAAATCCGCATCAGTGAGCCATTCCCATTACCGTCTTCCACGTTAACCCCCGACTCATCGGCTGGAATTCCCTTGGCGATCCGCAGAAGAGCCGTACTCGTGGTTCCACCAACATCGAACACCTCTCCGTTGGCAGTCCAAAGTCCGTCTTTCATCCATCGCACGAACCGTGCCCCCATGTCGTCGATATTTAGCTCGTGGTTTACCAAACTGTCTGCGGTACACAAGATCATAGCCCCGTCATCCGACCAGGTCCCGCGTGGTTGATCATGGGTGCCGTATTCCCGCATTGAATTGACCGGATTCAACTGCACCGTGGCGCGGTCTTTAAATTCCACCGGCACGCCCAAGGCGTCGCCGACCAGCGAACCCCATAGGCCGCCGAGAATTCTGTCCTTGTTGCTGATCGGGCTCGCAGTATTCATTTGA
>Ga0302319_10023435_pt1 | contig 11028 bp, 9 predicted proteins | sample Bog_T0_2_FD_203319 | JGI IMG/M metagenome (GOLD analysis project Ga0302319, IMG submission 203319) | Peat permafrost microbial communities from Stordalen Mire near Abisko, Sweden - Bog_T0_2 | ecosystem: Environmental > Terrestrial > Soil > Wetlands > Peat | place: Sweden: Abisko, Stordalen Mire...
CGGCATCCAATATGGCGCTTTCGGCTTGCCTGTTCGCCTGGACCTATCGGGCCGGCCTGCCGATGCCGCTGGCGATCCTCGTCGGCATCGGCTCCGGGATGCTTATGGGCGTGATCAACGGACTGCTAGTGATCGGGCTCGAGCTGCCGTCGATCATCGTGACGATCGGGACGCTGACGCTCTATCGCGGCCTTGCGCAAATCATCGCCGGCGATCAATCGATCCGCCTGCCGCAATATTTCATCGGCATCAACACCTATCTGATCGCGGGCGTACCGGTTCCGGTTCTGCTGTTCATTGTGGTTTCGATCGTTCTCGGGTTCGTTCTGGGCGCGACGATCTGGGGTCGGCAGATCTATCAGGTCGGCACGAGCGAAATCGCCGCGCGGCACGCGGGCATTCGCGCCAAGCGAATCAAATTCACTTTGTTCATCGTGGTCGGTTTCGCCAGTTCGATCGCCGGACTGATCACCGCCTCGCGCCTCGGCTCGGTGCGCTATGATCTCGGCCTCGGCGGCGAATTGCAGATGGTGCTGATGGCGATGTTGGGCGGCACCTACATCTTCGGCGGTCGCGGCTCGATCCTGGGCACGTTCCTGGCGGCATGGCTCCTGTCGGTGATCTCGACAGGCATGACGACCGCCAATCTGCTGCCCGCCACGCAGCTCTGCGTGCTCGGCGTGCTGCTCATCGTTTCCATCGTGGCGACCAATCTCATCTATTCCCGCACCCAGAGGTAGCGGGCGTGTCTCGTCGGCCAACGGCGATCAATAGGAGGAAGTGAAATGCTAAAGAAATCTCTGCTAGCGGGATTGGCCATGGGGTTGGCGCTCGCAACGAGCGCTTTTGCGGCCGATCCAATCAAGATCGTCTATATCGGCAAGAACACCGGCAATCCTTACTTCGACAGCATCACCGGCGGTTTCAAGGACGCCTGCGCCAAGCTCGGCTGTGAATTCCAGTTCGTCGCTCCGGCGACGGCGGAAGCGACTTCGCAGATTCCGATCATCGAGGCGCAGATCCAGCGCGGCGTCAACGTCATCGCCATCGCGCCCAACAGCCCCGACGCCATGGACCAGGTTCTGGACGAAGCTCGCGCCAAGAAGATCCTCGTGCTCGCCGTCAACGGCGATCTCGTCGGCAATGAAAGCCACCGTGACGCCAACATTCTGCCGGTCGACTTCACCAAGACCGGCCCGAATCAGGTCGAGCTGATGGGCTCGCTGATCGGCTACAAGGGTCAGATCGCCATTCTCTCGGCGACCACCGAAGCGCCCGACCAGAACACCTGGATCAAGGCGATGAAGGCGACGCTGGCCGACAATCCAAAGTACAAGGACATGAAGTTGGTGGCGACCGTCTATGGCGACGACCAGCCCGAGAAGTCGACGACCGAAATGGAAGCCCTGCTCTCCAACTTCCCCGACCTCGTGGGCGTGATCGCCCCGACCACCGTCGGCATCGCCGCCGCGGCGCAGGTCGTTCAGCAGCGCCACATCGCCGCCAAGGTCCATGTGACGGGTCTCGGACTGCCGAGCGAAATGCGCGACTTCATCAAGGACAAGACGGTCACGGCGTTCCAGCTCTGGTCGCCGTACAATGAAGGCTGGTTGGCGTCCTATTTCGCCGACGGTGTGATCAAAGGCACGATCAAGAACGTAGTCGGCGGGAAGTTCGATGTTCCCAACCTCGGCACGATCACCATCGGCCCGAAGAACGTCATGAACACCCAGGCCGAACTCACGACGTTCGACGCTGCGAACATCGACAAGTTCAACTTCTGATCGCCAACCCCAGGAGAGAGAGCGCCCGCGGGCGCTCTCTCATTCTATCCAACGGACTCACGAACATGCACAATTACGATCTGAACGGACGCGTCGCCATCATCACTGGCGCGGGTCAGGGCATCGGCCTGACGGTCGCGCAGCGTATGCTCGACAGCGGCGCTCGCGTTTCGATCTGGGACCGCGACGAGAACCTGCTGACTTCGCTTCAGGCGGAATATGGCGCGTCGGACAAAGTGCAGCTTCTCACCGCCGACATCGGTTCGCTGGAGTCGGTGGAAGCGGCGACCAAGAGCGTCTTGGACCGTTTCGCCAAGATCGACATTCTCATCAACAACGCCGCGATCGTCGGCCCCAACGCCAACACCTGGGAATATCCGCCGCAGGCGTTCAAGGACGTCGTCCACATCGGGCTGGTCGGAACGTTCTTCATGTGCCGCACCGTCGTTCCGCACATGATCGCCGCCGGTTATGGGCGCATCGTCAATGTCGCTTCCATCGCCGGCAAGGAAGGCAATGCAGGCGCGCCCGCCTATTCTTCAATGAAAGCAGGCGTGATCGCGCTCACCAAGTCGCTCGGAAAGGAACTGGCAAAATACGACATCAGCGTCAATTGCGTTACACCGGCCGTCGCCAAGACGACGATGGCGCTGAGCCAGAACCCCGAGTTTCTCAAAATGATCCTGAGCAAGATTCCGCGCGGCCGGATGCTCGAACTCGGCGAAGCGGCTTCGATGATCACCTGGCTCGCGGCCGAGGAAAATTCCTTCACGACCGGCGCCGTGTTCGACCTCAGCGGTGGCCGCGCGACTTACTGACGCGGGATTCGATCAACCGACCGTCCGTCGCACGAATTTCGCAGGCCCCTTGTCATCCAGACGAAAACGGAGATCCGGAGGCGCGATGTGAGTTCAACAGGTTGCTTTGGCGACGCGGCTCTGGATCCCCGCTTCTGAACTTGCCGAGGCGATCAGCGCCATTTGCGCGCGCCGACAGCGAGCTTTATTTCTTTTGCGGGGTACTCGAATTGTCGACGCGACCATCACTCGCGGCGGCCTTCGGGAACAAGCCGCCCATGACATTGCGAAACCAATCAGCGCCCGGCGCCCCCGTTGAAAACCACGTCTGCATCAGCCCTTCGGGTGAAAATTTCGCCGTTTCGGCCAGCAGCCTCTTTTCCATCTCCGCAAGGATAGCGACTTGCATCGGTTGCACGTCGGGCAGTCCGAAGAACAGTCGCGCTTCCAGTGGCGTGCAATCTACCTCGATCGTCACTTTCATGTTCGAGCCTCTGCCTTATTCGCACGCCGTTTTTCGCGGCCACATGGATCGCCGCCTGCGCGCAAAATTCCCCTCGCCATCAACGACCGATCCGCGGTCATATCGGGCGAACGGGCCGACGATTCCGGGCGTTTCGATCGTTGGTCTAGACAACGGGGCCCATGGTAGCACAAATCGACGCTACGCGAACGGCGCCTTTAGACCATGCCCGGGCTTTAAATTCGAAGGCGTTGTGCGAGCCCACGAGCCGTCCAACAGCGTGAAGCGGATTACGCTGAAAGGTCTTTGCAACGGCCTGCAGCTCAGCTGTCGGCGGGGAAGCGTCTCGACCTTCGAAGCCCGGGCGCTATTTCGGGGCGATTACGTCGCCAGCTGATTCTTTGAGGCCTTGCAATGTTTCGACGATGTAAATCTCTGCCTCCGCCCGAGTGCTAAAATATTGCTCGTGGATAATCTCCCCAGAATGGCTGATCACGGCCTTATATGGCAATGTAGCCGTCGGGGTCTCCTCGACCAGTCCCGTTGCTGCCGCCAATTTGATCTCCTGGATTTTGGTAAATTTACTGGATCGACTAACTCGCGGCGAGCGCTTGTCGAGGATCTCACTCGTCAAACCAAAACGTGACTCCCTTTACGCTCTGCTTCACGGGCGGAGGCATTCCGCGGCGGTTGCTTTGGCTTTCCAGAAAGAAACCTGCCCAAACAGCTCGCCGGGGTCGCTCGTTACGTCGAGAGACTCCAGATCAGGCGATCCTTGGCGAGCAACGGCGGCGATGGCCTGACCTTTCAGGGCGCACCGCGTCGCCTGGAGGAAGTCCTGGACGCCTCGGGCTACCCGAGGGCGAATTGCTGGGCCGTCAACCTAGTTTCGCACCGACTTCTGTACCGCCTCGATCTGTTTTTTCACCGGTTCGAAAGCCGCGGTGAACACGGCGGTCGTCAATTGGGCGATGTGACGGCTATCCGCGACGGCGGCTTCGACGCCGTCCTTGATGAGCTTCTGCTGCAATGCGATGAACTCCGCCGGGCTCTTCACGGCGGACAGCGCCTGGACCGCGGCGGTCAGATTGTTGACATTCTTGGTCGCCAACTCCTGATAGGCGTTGGTCAATTCGTGAACGCCAGCTCGCGAGGCGTTGCCGCCTTCGGTCGCAGCTGCGGCGCCGTCCTTCATGACCGTGTCCGCGATTTGGCCGTTCTTGGTTTGCGCATCGGCGACGTTCTCAACGATCGGGTTGGCCATGATTCGGTTGTCCTCTCGAATTGCGTGCTGGTTTCAACGCCTGACGGTAACCCGCAACCGACGGGCCGCAAGGCTCGGAGATTACCTAGTCGCGACGAGCGCAGGCGATACATCTCGTTTGCATCGAAGCTTTCGGCGTGGCCTTCCCGGCCGCCGCCGGGTTGAGCCGGCCGCGTTGGCGAGCGACTTCGTAGCCAAAGCGGTCGAAGGGATGCGCAAACGTCTTCGCCGCTTGCGGATATGATCAGGATTGAAGCGCATCGACGCCCGGGTGAACTCTCGATCCAGATGCCCGGCCTGGAATACGCCCAAGGTCGACACGGCGATCTCGCGAAGGGCTGCGACGGACCATCGCATTGGCGACCAAATTTCTATATGCTGGCGCCGCAATCTTCTTCACGCGAGAGTTCGCCAGGGCCTCATGAGTTTGGAATCAGATTCTGAGGAGCCAGTCAAGTCACGGAACGGAAAACGAAATGGTCGATGATGCTTCTCGCTTCGATTCACGTCCACGTCTTGGTCGGGGTCTTGCGGCGCTTATTGGGGATTCAAAAGCAAATTCTCCCTCAATAGACAGTAGTTCTTCGACAAAGCGGGCTCCTATCGAGTTTCTTTATCCCAATTCGCGGAACCCGAGAAAGAGTTTCAATGAAAGCGAACTAGAAGAACTTACAAGTTCCATCCGTCATCGGGGAGTATTACAACCGATCTTAGTCAGGCAGCTGCCGACGATATCCGGGCAATACGAAATTGTCGCCGGAGAGCGACGATGGCGAGCCGCTCAAAAGGCCGGTTTGTTCGAAGTTCCTATAATAGTGCTGGACGTAAATGAGCGTGAAGCCTTAGAAATTGCGATTATAGAAAATGTTCAACGCACCGATCTGAGCGCTCTCGATGAGGGACGCGGCTACCAGCTACTTATAGAGGAGCACGGTTATACACAGAACGAGGTGGCTGAAATCGTAGGTAAGAGCCGGAGCCATATCGCGAACACGATGAGACTTCTTTCCCTCCCGGAACGATCCAAATCATTACTGGCGAGCGGCACGTTGTCTGCAGGACATGCGCGCGCGTTACTCAGTATCAGCGATCCGGACAAGGTTGTCGATCAAATTATTCGCGACGGTTTAACGGTAAGAGACGTCGAGAAATTGGGAACCACACGAATTCGTAAACAGTCAAATGTCGTGACGCCGGCAAAGGTCGCTGATTTAGACACAAAGGCATGGGAGGAACGACTTGGTCTTGCGATTGGGGCAAAGGTTACTATCAATTATTCAGGGTCAAATGGCGAAATACGTATCGCCTTTCGCAATTTTGATCAGCTTGAGGAATTTTGCACGCGTCTTGTTACGCCCGGGGGCAGCAGCGATAGTTAAACTCGCACGGCTCGTTTCGCGTTGCGGGGTGATGATGCGACAAGGGGCTCGACCAGGCCGGAAAGCGGCGCTTGGCTTCCGTTATGCGCGATGCGGGTGAACGGAAAGAACGCGAAATAGATTCCAGCTATCCCATTTTTTCGTAGCCCGAAATACAACTGTGCGTCGGCGTTGTGGCGCGAAGTATCTCGTGTGACGAGTGGCCAATCGCGAGCTCGAGCCCCCAATCCGCGAGAAAGGCGCCGCATAGCGAACCTGCGCTGGCAAATGGCAAAACCTCGAAGACCCATCCTTACGAATCCCGCGCGCGCGTTACGGGTCGACCCGAGTCTCAAACCTCTGGCCACGCGGCTTGGTCAGGGCTTTGAACGTCTCGGGCCGGCCGTTACGAGCGCCTCAAATCCTCGGCGGCGCCCCGGCGCGAAGGCGAAGCAGCGCCTCGACAAGGGCGTCGATGTCGGCGCAGGTGTTGTAAAGCGCCAACGACGCCCGCACCGTCGCTTCCAACCCGAAGCGGCGCAGGATAGGCTGGGCGCAATGGTGGCCGGAGCGCACCGCGATGCCCTCCTTGTTCAACAGGCCGCCGAGATCCTCGGTTTTGTAGCCGTCGAAGGTGAACGACAACACCCCCGCCTTGACCGCCGCCGTGCCGATGATCTTCAGACCCGGTATTTCTCCCAGGCGATGCGTGGCGTAGCCGAGCAGCTGATGCTCGTAGGCCTCGACCGCCTCCATGCCGATCGCCGTGACGTAGTCGATCGCGGCGCCCAGGCCCACTGCGTCGGCGATATTGCCGGTGCCCGCCTCGAAGCGCGACGGCGCGTTCTGATAGACCGTGCGCTCGAAGGTCACGTCCTTGATCATGTTGCCGCCGCCCTGCCACGGCGGGCTGGCGTTCAACAGATCTTCGCGGCCGTAGAGCACGCCGATGCCGGTTGGACCGAACACTTTGTGACCGGAGAACACATACCAATCACAGTCGATCGCCTGAACGTTTACGCGCATGTGGGAGACGGCCTGGGCGCCATCGACCAGCGTCAGGACGCCATTCTTCCGGGCCTGCTCGACGATCGCCTTGATCGGCGTCACCGTGCCGAGCGCGTTGGAGACCTGGGTGACGGAGACGATCTTGGTGCGCGGCGTCAGCAGTTTCAGATATTCGTCGAACAGAATCTGGCCACTGTCGTCGACCGGAATGACGCGCAGTTTGGCGCCCTTCTCTTGCGCCAGTTGCTGCCATGGCACGATATTGGCGTGATGCTCCAGGTGGCTGACGATGATTTCGTCGCCGTCACAGATGTTTTGTCGGCCCCAGCTTTGAGCGACCAGATTGATCGCCTCGGTGGCGCCGCGGACGAAGACGATCTCGTTCGCGGATCTGGCATTGAGGAAGCCGCGCGCCTTTTCGCGCGCGCCTTCGTAGGCGTCGGTCGAGCGCGCCGCGAGTTCGTGCGCGCCGCGATGCACGTTGGAATTCTCGTGCTCGTAGAAATGCTTCAGCCGCGCGATGACCGATGCCGGCTTCTGCGTGGTCGCCGCGTTGTCGAGCCAGACGAGTTGACGCCCGTCGACCCGTTCGTCGAGGATCGGGAAATCGCGCTTGACGAGCAGCGGATCGAAGCCGCGAGGCCCGGACGCGAAATCCGGAACCGCCGAGCCGCCGAACTCTGGGACCGACAGCGGCGGCGGCGAGGGAACCGCCGGGATCGACGGTTCAAGGAAATAATAGGACGGGGTAGCCCCCGCCAACGGCGGCGAGGGGAGGCTCACAGGTGGATGCAGGGCTTCAGCCACGACGGCGGCCGCGATACCGGCATAATCAAAGCCGGCGCCGCTTTGCGCGAAGGGGAGCCGGTCGAGCGCCGGCGCCGAGGCGTTGGGAATGTTCAGCTCCCGCAGCGCGGCGGCCAGCTGTCCCAGGGCGAAAGGCTCACTTGTACTCATGGTACTTGTTCACTTCGACATCGTCGAGAACCGCGAGCGCATCGTCCACCAGCACGGCGAGCGAGCAATAGAGCGATACCAGATAAGAAGCGATCGCCTTGTGGTTGATGCCCATGAAGCGGACCGAGAGCCCTTTGCTCTGCTCGCCCGGCAGGTTGGGTTGATAGAGGCCGACGACGCCCTGTCGGCTCTCGCCGGTGCGAATCAGCAGGATCTTGGTCTTTTCTCCCTCGATCTGCACTTTGTCGGAGGGGATCAGCGGCACGCCGCGCCAGGTTATGAACTGCGACCCAAACAACGAGACGGTGGGCGGCGGCACGCCGCGCCGCGTCGCTTCGCGGCCGAAGGCGGCGACGGCGCGGGGGTGCAGCAGGAAGAAGCCCGGCTCTTTCCAAACCTTGGTCAGCAATTCGTCGAGATCGTCGGGCGTCGGCGCGCCTGTGCGGGTCTTGATCCGCTGTGACGGCTTGGCATGGCTGAGCAGGCCATATTCCGGATTGTTGATAAGTTCGCTTTCCTGGCGCTCCTTGATCGTCTCGATCGTCAGGCGCAGTTGTTCGGCGATCTGATTGTAGGGGCGGCTGTAAAGATCGGAGACGCGGGTGTGGATGTCCAACACCGTGTTGACCGAACTGAGCAGATATTCGCGCGGCTTGTCCTCATAGTCGACGAAGGTCTGCGGCAGCACGCGTTCGTCGCGTCCGGAACAATCGACGTCCACCTCCGTGCCTTCGCGCACCCGGTTGAGCCGGTAGATTCCGGCCTCCACCGGCACCCACGCCAGCAGATGCGTCAACCAGCGCGGCGTGATGCCCGGCAATTGCGGAACGGTCTTCGTCGCGTTGGCGAGTTGTCGCGCGGCAACGTCGCCCAGCGCCGTAGGCGCCCCAGTTTCCTCAACCATTCCATCGTTCTCCTGACTTATATACACTTGAAGGAGCGCCGCCTCGTGCGAGGGCTCCGTTACGGGGTCCGGTTCGCGCCCCGGGATCCCGCCCGGATCGCTCCGAGTGGAGTGTCACTAAAAATATCTTATATATGGATTTAATAGACTGATAAAGCCGGGAGAGGAAAATTTCCCGAAATCAACGTCGCGCTTTCAACGCAAATCCGTGCGAAGGCGCCGGAGCGCCAAGCGTCGCCGCCCAAACGCTTCGGTCCCCGCCACGATCAGCTTAATTGTCGAGCCAAACTCAGGTAACGTGCCGCTGGGAAACGGCCGGGACGTCGCGCGCCGTGTCGGGAGATGAAGATGGTCAGGGTCGCGATCCTCGACGACTGGCAGGACGTCGCGCGAGCCAGCGCCGACTGGTCCGGTTTGGCGGCGCGCGCCGAACTCAGCTTTTTCCCTGACGCTTTCGGCTCGCTGGAAGAGGCCGCCGTCGCGCTGGCGGATTTCGAAATCCTGCTAACGATGCGCGAGCGCACGCCGTTTCCGGAGACGCTGATTAAACGCCTGACCAAGTTGCGCATGATCGGCATCACCGGGGCCTATAACGCGTCGCTCGATGTCGAGGCCTGCACGCGTCACGGTGTCACAGTCTGCAACACGGCGGGCGGCGGCGGCGGCGCGCCTTACGCCGCCGCCGAACTCGCCCTCGGCCTGTTGATATCGGCCGCCCGCGCGATTCCCGCCGGGGACGCGACGATAAGGGCCGGGGGCTTTCAGCATGGCGTGCCCGTCGGTGTCGGCCTCGCCGGCAAGACGCTCGGCATCATCGGACTCGGCCGGCTCGGCGCGCGGCTGGCGCGCTATGCGCTGGCGCTGGACATGAAGGTCATCGCCTGGAGCCCGAATCTCACGGACGCCAAGGCCGAGGCTGCGGGCGCCCGCCTCGTTGCAAAAGCGGAGCTGATGGCGAGCGCCGACGCGATCTCGGTGCACATGGTGTTGTCGGCGCGCAGCCGCGGAATTCTCGGCGCCGAAGATCTCGCGCAAATGAAGCGCGGCGCGATTCTGATCAACACCTCGCGAGGCCCGCTGATCGACGAGGCTGCGCTCATCGCGGCCGTCCAGGCGGGCCGGATCGTCGCGGCGCTCGATGTCTACGATTCAGAGCCCTTGCCGGCGGATCACCCGTTCCGCGCCTCGGGCCATACCGTGCTGACGCCGCATCTCGGCTATGGCGTGGCGGAGACCTGGCGCGAGTTCTATCCCCTCAGCGTCGAGAACGCGCTGGCCTTTCTCGATGGCCGCCCGGTCCGGGTGTTGAATCCGCCCTGACCGCGCCTTCAATGCAGGAACAGCTCGACGCAAACGCCGCGCAGCACGCTCCGCCGCTGTCCTGATGATAGCGTTGGCGCCAATGCTGCTTGAGGGCGAACGTCGGAATCGGGAACGGGCAGGCGAGCACGCGCAGCCTGTTGGTTCGCGCCAGCGTCTCGCCGATCTGCCGGGGTAAAGCGGAGACGAGCACGCCGCCCAGCCCCAGGAAGCCGGGCACATTGAGCATCATCTCGCGCGTGCAGTCGTGTGTCGAGAGCGCATCGTCGAGCAACCGGTATCCGGCGCCGGAGGCGATCTCGACATGGCTCTCCCGCTCGTAATCCGCGCGCGTAAAACGCTCGCCAATTCGGGGTTGGCGGGAGCGGGCGAGACAGATCCAGTCCTGCGCGAACAGGTTCTGCGGGAAGAAGCCGGCTTCGAGATCCGGCAACAGGCCGATGGCGAGATCGGCTTCGCCCTCCGTCAGCTTGCGCCCGGTCGTCAGATCGATCCGCAACGCTTCGACGCGCAGGCCGGCGCCCGCTTGCGCACGCGGCGCAGCAGTTGCGGCAGCAGCGAGACATGGCTGTCGTCGGTGATGCAGATGCGGAAGCTGCGGCGCGCGACGCTCGGGTCAAAGGCCTGTTGGCGGTTGGTGAGGCGCTGGACCATCTCGATCGCGGCGCGAACCGGGCCAATCAGCGCCTCCGCCCTCGGCGTCGGCTCCAGCCCGCTGCCGGTGCGCACGAACAGCTGACGCTGCGGGTCCGATACAGGACGTCGAACAGCTGCAACAACTCGATGTCGATGAGCTGAGGCAGGCCTTCGGCTTCCCGGCGCATGGACGCGTCCTTTATTGCGGCTGCTATTCCCCGCACTCGACCCGTCGTTACGGAAGTCGATGCTGATCTTCGCCAGCGCGCCGATGCTCTGCATTTACCTGCTGCTGGGTCGCGCCTACGGCTTCGAGCACCTCGCCGCAGCCTCCCTACTCACTGCGGCAGCGCTGTCCTTCTTCACCATTTCAGTGCTGCTGATGATCATGTGGGGCCCTCGCCGCCGCCTCTGCCGGCCGCCGTTAAAATTCGCTTGGCATTTCCTGCGGAATTCCTATATGAGCCCTGCAAGGCGCGTAACCGAGAGGTTCCGCGCCGCTGATTTTTTTGCGACGTCGCGTTGGTTTGAGTTTCA
>Ga0302319_10023437_pt1 | contig 11028 bp, 10 predicted proteins | sample Bog_T0_2_FD_203319 | JGI IMG/M metagenome (GOLD analysis project Ga0302319, IMG submission 203319) | Peat permafrost microbial communities from Stordalen Mire near Abisko, Sweden - Bog_T0_2 | ecosystem: Environmental > Terrestrial > Soil > Wetlands > Peat | place: Sweden: Abisko, Stordalen Mire...
GCTCTCGCCGATCAGGCCGCCGCCTCACGTGCGGTACGCCGGACCCCAAGCACGTCGAGCACCTCGTCGCGCAACCGCAGAAAGGCCGGCGCCGAGCGATCCCGGTTCCGGCGATCGAGATCAATGTTGACAATGCGCGACACCCGTCCAGGGTCGGGCTGCAGCACGACGATGCGATCGGCGAGGAACACCGCTTCATCGACGTCGTGGGTGACGAGCAGAACCGTGCTGTTCTCGCGCTGCACGATGCGTGACAGCTCGTCCTGCAGTCGAAGCCTTGTCAGGGCGTCGAGCGCTCCCAGCGGCTCGTCGAGCAGCAGGAAGCGCGGTCGGTTGACCAGGGCGCGGGCGATCGCGACCCGCTGTGACATGCCGCCGGACAGCTGCGCCGGCCAGGCATGGGCAAAGTTGCCGAGCCCGACCAGGCTGAGATGCTCAGTGACCAGCCGGGCACGCTCCGGCGCCGGCAGGCCGCTGCGCCGCAGCGCCGCCGCGACATTGCCCGCGGCCGTCAGCCACGGCAGCAGCCGATGTTCCTGAAATACCATGCCGCGATCGAGGCCGGGCCTGCGGACCCGTTCGCCCTCGAGCCGGATGTCGCCCTCGTAGTCGGTATCGAGCCCCAGAACCAGCCGCAGCAAAGTGGACTTTCCACAGCCGGATGCGCCGACGATCGCGACGAATTCGCCGGGCCGCACCGAAAGCGAGATGTTTCGCAGCACCTCAACATTTCTGCCAGCGACGTAAAACGTCTTGCTGACATGGTCGATCTCGAGCGCCGGCGTGAACTCGATGGCTTCGAAGGCCGGCTGATTGCCCACATGACTGTTCATCGTGTCCTCCATCTCACCAGCCGCCGCTCGATCAGCGCCGCCGCCTGGCTGAACAAGAGGCCGAGCCCCGTCAACACGACCAGTGCGACCAGCATCAGATCTACCTCGAACTTGTCACGACCTTCGTTCAATCGGCCGCCCATGCCCGGGGCAATGTCGAGGAACAGTTCTGCGCCGACGGTGGCGAGCCACGCATAGATCATGGCACTGCGAAGTCCCGTGGCGATGCCCGGCAACGCGCCCGGCAGCGCGATCAGGCTGACATGATCGAGCCGATTGAACGTCAGCACGGCCCCCAATTCGTTCAGCGGATCGGGAATGGCGCGGATGGCGCGCCAAGTGTTGACGACAACCGGCGCAAAGGCGCTCAATGTCACGAAGGCGACCTTGCCGGTTTCGCCACCGCCGAACCACATCGACAGTAGCGGCACCCAGGCGAACAGCGCGATCTGCCGATAGGCCATAAACAGCGGCCCGAGCAGCCGATCGGCCCAGCGCGACAGCCCAAGCAGCAGGCCGAACGCCAGTCCGGCCGCAGAGCCGAAGAAAAAGCCCTTGAGGACACGCGACAGGCTCGCCCAGACGTCCTGCCCGAACCTGCCGTCGGCGAGTTCGGTCGCAAAACGCTCGACCACCGCCACTGGTGAAGGCAGGATATAAGGCGGTAGCCACCGCGCCAGACAGATCACCTGCCACACGACCAGCAGCAGCGCCGGCAGGGCGAACCCCAACACGAGCGGGCGCCCGCCGGGCCACAGGCTACCGGCCGGCCGCTCGCGGGCTAGCGCGATCCAGCTCATGCCGCCTGTCCTTGCCAGCGTAACAGCCGCCGCTCGACCAGCGCCAGCGTGCCGTTGACCGCAAGCCCGACCACGCCCAAGACCAGCACCACGGCGAGCACCATATCGAACTGAAACAGTTGCCGGCCCAGCGTGATCATGTAGCCCAGTCCCTCGGTCGAGGCGAACAGCTCTGCGGCCACCATGGTCTGCCAGGCATTCGCAAGACCCTCGCGCAGACCGGTGAAGATCGGCGGGACGGCCGCCGGCAGCACCACCCGCGTCAGTGCATACCAGGGATCGAAGGTCAGCACCTCGGCCAGTTCATGCAGGGACCGCGGCACGTCGCCGATCCCCTGCTTCACATTGAGGACGACCGGAATAAAGCTCGCCCAGGCGATCACCGCCACTTTCATGGCCTCGTCGACGCCGAGCGCAAGGATGGCCAGCGGGATCAGCCCGAGCGGCGGCACCTGCGCCAGCAGCAGAAACAGCGGATCGACCAGTTCCCGGGCGCGGCGGGAGAGGCCGAGGACAACGCCAAGGATCAGGCCGACGGCGGCGCCGATCGCGAACCCCTCGCCGACCCGCGTCAGACTGATCAGGCTGTTGGTCCAGAGATCACCTGAGGCGGCGGTGTCAGCCAGCGCCTGCCAAACCGCGACCGGGGACGGCAGCAACTGCTCGGGGAGCCAGCCCTTTTGCGCGGTGACAAACCACACCACGCCGAGCAGCACGGGCACAATCAACCCGAGGATCGCCCGTCCTGGCCAGGATCGGAACGCCTCGTCCAAAGTGCCGCGCCGGCCGCCGCTCATCGTGACCCGACCTGGGTTTTCTCGACCTCACCATCGGTCAGCTTGCTGCCGTCGACATCGAAGCGCGGCCAGAAATGCTCAAGGTGCTGCGCCTTGAGCGCCGCGTCGAGATATTTCGGCTCGAACCAGGAGTCGACGTCGACATCCCTGCGCACCAGCCCGTATTCGCGCACCCGCGCCACCAGATTCCTGTAGCGCGCAACCACATAGGGATCGATCACCGGCGTCAGCCGGTTGGCCAGTCGCTCCTCGCTGAAATCCTCGGCAAACACCTCGGCCGGAAAGCCCGACTTGGCCCACAAATCGAACACGGCGCTGCGATTGGCTTCATCGGCCGCGAAGCGCGCCGCCTTGACCAAGGCATTGACCACGCGCTGCACCAGTTCCGGGTGCGCCCTTTCGAACGCCTCGATGACGTAGACGGCCTGATGCCGGCCGAAATTCGCCGCCTCCGCCTTGGTCGAATAGGCAATGTTGACAACCCCGCGATCGCGCAGCGTGAGCAGCTCGACGCTGCCGAAGGTGCCATCGATACTGCCGCCAGTCAGCGCCGCCAACGCGCCGCCGACATCGAGATTGATGAATTTCGCGTTGCGCTCGGTCAGGCCATGCGCCGCCAGCACCCGGTCGGCGGCCAGCTGGATGTTGGTGCCCTTGAACTGCGACAGCCGGTGGTTGGCGAGATCCTCGATCCGGCTGATACCGGAATCCGGACGCACCGCCAGATAGATCGTATCGCGCACCTTGTCGGTCATCAGATATCGCGTCTGCAGTCCGTTGGAACGGGCGACGATCGCCGGCAGGTCGCCGAGGCCGGCTGCAAAATCGAGATGGCCGGAGGCCAGCGATTCATTGAGCGCGGGGCCGGCGCCGCGAAAGAACGTCCATTCGATCGTGATGTCGGGATCGCCCTTGAACTCATCTTCAATGAAATGCCCGGCATGAGCGACTGCCACGATATCGCCATTGGCAAACGGCCGGTTGTCCGCTCCGACGCCCGGATAGCCAAATCGAATGGAAATTGGCTCGGCCGCCGCATTGCCGGCGGCGAGCGCGGCCAGTGCCGCCACGACGGCCACCAGCGCACCGGCACCGAACCGCCTCCGCAGCTGCTTCTTCATTGCGACAATCCTTCCATGCAAGTTTTGAGGTCAGCCGAGGCCAGCGTGAAGCGACGCGCGCGGCAAAACTATACTGACCAAACCGACTATTCCGATTTCAAACTTGACCGGCGACTTGGAAGGACGTTCTAAGGTTGGCGCTGCAGGCGCAAAGAAACATCTCTTAAGGACGATAGTCCCTGAACCTGCGATGTCGCGCTTCTTCGCGCCCAAGGCGCGGAGGTTTCGGTACGCAAACCGTCGCCAGAAGCGAAATTAAATATTGCAAATCAACGAACCCCAACAACAATTTTCTCGATAATGAATTCCCGCTACGTACTGCTACCAAATTTATCCAGATCGAGATTACCGATATCGACAGCAATGTCCGCCGTGATATTGATATGGGTCGAGAATGTTGGGCAATGCCTGGAGGTCTCATGCGGCATTTCAGTTGGCTCCGTAACCTGATCCCCGGATCGCTTCACCAACGCGTGCCGGATCAGCAGAACGAACCGTATCAAGCGGACGCATCCTATCGACAGGATGGAGATGATGACCGCGCGCGCGATCTAGCGAAATATCGTGAGGACATGCTCTACATTGCTTTTCTTGGTCCACATGTCTGAGCCGACAGATTGCTCAACATGTTAAAGGTCCAGTCGAAAGCACGGTCCATTCAGACTCGGCGCAAGATCAGGCCACGGCCTTGAGGCGCAGGCCAGCCTGCTCCATCAGCGGGATCACCCGCCGGCCGAAGAATTCCAGATCGGGCTGAAAGTCGAAGAAGCTGAGCTGCAGCCCGTCGATGCCGGCCTGCCTCAACTGGAGGAACTGGTCGACGACCTGTTCCGGCGTGCCGATGACCTCGATATTGCCGCCGATCGCGCGGCGCCTGGCGGCATCGACATCGGCGCGCCCCTTCCAGGCATGCGCGTCACTTTTGAGGTTTTGCATGCTGGCTATGGGATCGGCGTGGTCGACGATCGCGTCGTGATACTGCCAGGTCTCGCGCTCGGTCTCGCGGCAGATCACCATCGGATTGATCAGCGTGCGGACTTCACGACCGACATCGATCGCGGCCTGCTTGACCCGTTGGGTATGCGCCGGAAGCAAAGCGATGGCGTCGCTGAAGGCCGATCCGCCCGGGCTGGTGATGAAGACGATGTCGGAATAGCGGCCGGCAAACGCAAACCCCGCGTCCGAGCCGGTGGCGTTGACCAGGATGGGACGTCCGAAACGCGGCTTCGGGGTCACGAAGGCGTTGCTCAGAGGCCATGCCGATTGCCCTTCGAAGGAGAAATTCTCGGTCTCGCTCCAAAGCCGCTGCAGCACCTCGATGAACTCGGCCGCCAGCTCATAGCGCCGATCGTGCTCAATCTGGTTCCAGCCAAATGCTTCATGTTCAACCGCCCGATGTCCGGTGACGACATTGATCCCCCATCGTCCGTTCGAAATATGATCCAGCGTGGCGCCGTATTTGGCCAGATGCAGTGGATGCAGCGGACCGTACAGGACATGGATGGTGGAGATCAGGATGATCCGCGACGTCAGGCCCGCCAGTGACGCCGTGGTGATGAAGGAATCGAGCGCCTCTCCGGTAAACACCCCGCCATAGCCACCCTTGGGCAGCCATTGCGACAGCGCGAACACCAGATCGAAGCCCAGGGCCTCGGCACGCAGCGTCAGATCGCGATTATAGTCGAACGTCCAGGTGGTCGAGCGCGGCAAAGTCGACGCGCTCCAGCCGCCGGCCTGAATCGGCAGGAACAGGCCGAGCACCAGCGGCTGCCGCAAGGCTTCCGCCAACGGACTGCCGGCATAGGACGCCGGACTCGGGAACACCGGAGATCCCACGAGGCTGCCGGGCTTGTGGGATATCGTCATGGCCAATCTCATTTCGTTGTTGAGATATTATCAATCGAGCATCTGCCAGCTAGACCGGATTTGCGCAGCGAACGATCATTATTGGGCGTGGGCGTTTAGGAATTGGTGCATATTCTTAGATTCTTAGACTAGCGATCTTATCAACTACACGGAAGTCAAACGTTCTTTTTTCGCTTTTTGTCTTAGAATTTTGATGCACTATTGAGCGTATAACTGAAATTGCCTTCGCATTGGCTTTCGACGACTATGGCGAGATTAGAGATCTTTCCAATGACCCATTCGGAGCCGGCATGAATTCCTATTCGCGAAGTGAACCCACCTTGAGCGGCGCAGGCTACGTTGAATTCGACACCGATGTCCTGGTGCTTGGCGGCGGCCCTGCGGGCACCTGGGCCGCCCTCAGCGCCGCCGAGCGCGGCGCGCGTGTCATCCTTGCCGACAAGGGATTTTGCGGGACATCGGGCGCCACTGCCGCCGCCGGCACGGGGGTCTGGTTTGTCGACCCCGATGCCGCCAAGCGAGAGGCTGCGATGGCGGGACGCGAGGCCATGGGCGGCTACCTGCAGGATCGCCGCTGGATGGCGCGGGTGCTCGACCGCACCTATCGGAACAGCCACCGGATCGCCGAGTGGGGCTACCCCTATCCCGTCGACACGGCCGGCAACCGGCAGCTCACGTCGTTGCAGGGCCCGGAATATATGCGCCTGATGCGCAAGCGGGTGAAACAGGCCGGGGTCAGCATCCTGGATCACAGCCCGGCACTGGAATTGCTGGTGGATGAAGCGGGTGCGGTCGCGGGCGCTGTGGGTATTCGCCGCCAGAGGCAGGACAATTGGCTGGTCCGGGCGCGGGCGGTGGTGATGGCGACCGGCGGCTGCGCGTTTCTGAGCAAGACGCTGGGCTCCAACGTCCTCACCGGCGACGGCTATCTGATGGCCGCCGAACTCGGCGCCGAATTCACCAGCATGGAATTCTCCAACGCCTACGCGATCTCGCCGGCCTACGGCACCGTGACAAAAACCTTGTTGTATGGCTGGGCGACCTTCACCTATGAGGACGGCAGCGTGGTGCCGGGCGCGGCCTCCAAGGGCGGCCGTTCCGCGATCGCCCGTGCGCTCATGCAAGGTCCGGTCTACGCCCAGCTCGACAAGGCCGATGCCAGCACCCGCGAGGCCATGCGCGCCTCGCAGCCGAACTTTTTTCTGCCGTATGACCGCACCGGCATCGACCCCTTCACCCAGCGTTTTCCGGTCACGCTTCGGCTGGAAGGCACCGTCCGCGGCACCGGCGGCCTGAAGATCACCGACGACAGTTGCGCCACCAGCGTCACCGGACTGTATGCGGCCGGTGACGCGGCCACCCGCGAATTGATCTGCGGCGGCTTCACCGGCGGTGGCAGCCATAATGCGGCATGGGCGATGTCGTCGGGCAGCTGGGCCGGCGCCGGCGCCGCGGATCATGCGCTGCGATCGGGCTCACAACGGACCAGCTCCAGGGCGGGAACGGTCGGCCTGCGCGACCGGCCCGGTCGCGCCTTCAGCCCGGCCGTGCTCACGAAAGCCGTCCAGGAAGAGGCGTTTCCCTACGATATCAATTATTTCCGCGCCGCCGACCGCCTTCTCGGCTCGCTGCAACGTCTCGACGCGCTGTGGCGCGAGGTCTCCGATGCCGGCGCTGCCGATCGCGCCGCGATCCTGCGTGCCCGCGAGAGCGCGGCGATGCTGGCGACGGTGCGCTGGATGTACCGCAGCGCGCTGGCGCGAACCGAAAGTCGCGGCATGCACCGGCGCGAGGATTTCCCGCGGCAGGACGAACGGCAGCGACATTACATCACAACCGGCGGCCTCGACGATGTCTGGACCGCGACGCGGCCGAAGGCGGACGCCGTTGTTTCGGAGGCCGCCGAATGATCCAGGTCATCGATCCCGAAACCTGCACATCCTGCAACATCTGCGTCAACGTCTGCCCGACCAACGTGTTCGATCAGACCGATGGGCAGCCTGTGATCGCCCGGCAGGATGATTGTCAAACCTGCTTTCTGTGCGAACTCTATTGCCCTGAAGATGCGCTATTCGTCGCGCCGTTTGCCGATGGTCCACAACCCATCGATATCACAGCGCTCAAGCAGGCTGGAATGTTCGGCAGCTACCGACGGGCGGTGGGCTGGAGCGAGGAAACCCGGGACGCGCGCGGCGGCGATCGCAGCTATCTGCTGTTTGGGCATTGAGCCAGGCGCGGTCACCGTCGGTCAGCCGATGGTCTCGACATAGGTCATGACCAGGAACAGGATCGCTTCCTCGTTGCCCAGATTGCGATAGCTGTGGGCGATGTCCGCTTCGAACAGGATGGCATCGCCCTCCCGGAGTACGACCGGCGGATCGGAACCTGCAATGATTTCAACGGCGCCTTTGGCAACGACCAGATTCTCGCGGACACCGGACGCGTGGGGATCCGCTTCCTCGCAGTGCAGCGGCGCAAGCCTCAATTCGTAGAATTCAACACGCCTTTCGCTGTCGAATGGAAACAGCGCGCGCGACGTGAAGCGCCCCTGGTTGGAGGATAGCAGCTTGGCGTTCGCACGCCTGAGAACAACGCTTCCGTTGCGGACATCGGCCGCAAGCAGGCTGGCGAAGGGGACGTCCAATGCCGTCGCGACCTTCCAAAGCAAGCCTATCGTGGGCGTGCTTTTTCCCGTCTCGATCTGCCCAAGCATCGCGCGACTGACGCCCGAATGCTTGGCCAGCCTTTCCAGCGAATGCCCCTGCCGTATGCGCAAACGGCGCAAATTTTTACCGACAATCAGCGGTAGGTCAACCGGAGGGTCCATCCGCGTGGAATTTTGATCCGCTTTATTCACGCACCCGAGTTTCGCAATTGCGTCGTTCATGCCGAACTGTACCCACGATCGCCTCGGGTCGATACGGAAAGCGAAATCAGCAGACATGAAGGTGAAATCGCTGACGACGCTATGCTTACCGAAGCAAGCGCTATTGGCAATCGGGAGCCGAAGAAAACGACAGACGTTACAAACCCTGTTGTCTGGCAGCAGTTTTCTTTCAGCGATCTCGGACATTGGAGACAAACAGATATCGTCGCGTTACTGGCATATGTCTTGCTTAATTCTTTTCAGGGAAGAAAACGCTCAGGCTCAATCCGATCTGGCCGTCCAAGATCACGGCCTTTTATCTGTTATAACAGAACAAACGTATCCTCCTAAGACGACCATGCGTAGAACATCCTTGCGATATGATCGGTTTTTGTAGATCACAATCCTAAAATCAGCTTGTTTTGTTGGAGAGTAGATCGATGCCCGATACCGAAGTCCGCAACACGCTGGCGGAAAGCGCCGCCCGCCAGCTGGCCAATGCAACCAAGACGCGCGCGCAATGGGGCGGCATCTCGCCGCGTTGGCTGGTGCCGCTGCTGCAATGGACGCCGGTGGAGGCCGGCATCTTTCGTCTCAACCGGGTCAAGGAAACCCGCGGCGCGACCTCGGCCGATTCGCTCGACGTGCAATGCAGCCCGCCCCGGGATCGCGACGCCGATCTGCCGGAAACCTTCGTCGACTACGAGGAACAGCCGCGCGAGTACTTTCTCAACGCGGTGACGACAGTTCTGGATGTGCAGACCCGCGTCTCGGATCTTTACAGCCATCCATTCGACCAGATCCAGGAACAGCTGCGCCTCCTGATCGAGAAAGTGAAGGAGCGCCAGGAAGGCGAGCTGATCACCAACAGAGAATACGGCTTACTGGCCAACACCGCGCCTTCCATGAAAATCTCGACTAGGAAAGGTCCGCCGACGCCCGACGACCTCGATGAGTTGATCGCGAAGGTTTGGAAGGAGCCCGCGTTCTTTCTTGCCCACCCTGCCGCCATCGCCGCCTTCGGCCGTGAATGTACCAGGCGGGGCGTGCCGCCGCCGACCATCACGATGTTCGGCTCGCCATTCCTGACCTGGCGTGGCCTGCCGCTGGTGCCATCGGACAAGGTCCCATTCGACGAAGCCGGCAAGACCAAGATTCTGCTGCTGCGCACCGGCGAAAAGAAACAGGGCGTTGTTGGCCTGTTCCAACCTGGCGTTCCCGGAGAAGTCACGCCGAGTCTGTCGGTTCGCTTCATGGGCATTAATCGCAAGGCGATCGCTTCCTATTTGATCTCGCTGTATTGTTCCCTCGCGGTTCTGACCGAGGATGCGCTCGGCGTGCTGGAAGATGTCGAGGTCGGCAAGTATCATGAATACGCCTGATATGGCTGCCGGGCCAAGCTCCACCGATCCGACGGGAACCGGCGAACGCGAGGCCGCCCAACTCGAGTCGATGGCGGCGGCGTTCGCCGCCGCCATCGACCCCGCCATGATCGCGCGGATGGCGAATGCGTTGTTCTCCGCGCAACCGACCAATCCAAGTGCCTCGCCGGGAGCCGCGCTGCCATCGGCACCGCTGTTTGCGGCCGAGCCAATCTACGCTTCAATTCCTGGCGCGCCCAGCGTGACGCCGCCACTGACGCCCAATCACAATCCCGGTTCGCAGGTCTCGCCGTTTCCAACCGCCGGCGCCGCGCTTCCTTCGGCGCCGATTTATGCAGCAGATCCGCAACGCGCTATGGCAACACCAGGGTCGGCGTCGCCTGATTCTGGGGCGCCGATGAGCCTTGCAACGCCAGCCGGATCAAAGCTGGCGGCGCTACCCTCAGCCGCGCCGTTGATGCCGCCCGCCGGTGCTATTCCCCATGAGCTCGATTACGCGACGCTGCCGGGCCGGCTCACCAGCCATTTCAGCTTGGTACCACAGTTCGACAGCAGCCTCGATCCGAAGGTAGGACACGGCGTTCCAAAACCAGATGTTCCAACATCAAGTCTTCCACAACCGCGCCTTCCAACACCAAGTCTTCCACGACAAGGTCAACAAAGTCTTCCGCATGGCGGTCTTCCGCATGGCCTTGGCGGCACCCCGGCGCCCGCCGGGACTTCGTACTATTTCCTCTCCGACAGCCCGGCTTTGAATGGGACGAGCGAAGCGATCCATCATCGCCAGCCGAATTCTTTTGTGCGGGATGTGCAGACCTTCGACCTCCGCGCATTGGCGCCGCAGCACCAGACGGAAGTCGGCACGCTGCCCACATCCGGCACCCGCGCCTTCGACTCCCATCTGTTTCGCCGTGATTTCCCGATCCTGCAGCAGCCTATCAACGGCCGGCCGTTGATCTGGCTCGACAATGGCGCGACCACGCAGAAGCCGCAGGCGGTGATCGACCGTCTCACTCATTTCTACACCCATGAGAACTCCAACATCCATCGCGCGGCACATACGCTGGCGGCGCGCGCGACCGATGCCTACGAGAAGGCACGGGAAAAGGTCCGGGGCTTCATCAATGCGCCGTCGACGCGCGACATCATTTTTGTCCGGGGCGCCACCGAGGCCGTCAACCTGGTCGCGCAGTCCTGGGGACGCCGCAATGTCGGAGAGGGCGACGAGATCGTCCTCAGCCATCTCGAGCACCATGCCAACATCGTGCCCTGGCAGCAGCTCGCCGCCGAGAAGGGCGCCAGAATACGCGTCGCACCGGTCGACGATTCCGGCCAGATCCTGCTCGACGAATACGAGAAGCTG
>Ga0302319_10023438_pt1 | contig 11027 bp, 9 predicted proteins | sample Bog_T0_2_FD_203319 | JGI IMG/M metagenome (GOLD analysis project Ga0302319, IMG submission 203319) | Peat permafrost microbial communities from Stordalen Mire near Abisko, Sweden - Bog_T0_2 | ecosystem: Environmental > Terrestrial > Soil > Wetlands > Peat | place: Sweden: Abisko, Stordalen Mire...
GCTCCGACAGCCGCTGAGAAACACCTCGTCGAGGCAAGTGTTCGTTCTATGTCCCGTCTGATGTCGCTGCAAGCCAGGATGGTTCCCGCCTGTGCCATCGGGGCGTAATCAGCAGCATGCCGTCCATCAGGGCTTTGTTGCAGTCCTTCTCCCTCCGGTGAGCGTCCAGAATCTCGTCCGTGCTCATGTCCGGTTTTTGCCCGGTCCGCCGAGATGAGCGGTGCCATGGGAGAAAGAACCTGAAACTTACACAACGGAACCGATTTGCCGCACTTTTCGAGGGTTTAGCTTTTTATTTGTTTTATCTTTCCTTTGTATTCAATGACTTACAGGAAATTTTTGCCTTTGCCCGAGAAATCGCCGATGCTTATGCTTTTGCCGGTCGAATGCATAATGTGTATGAAGAACTCAACAAGCAAAACAAAGGGACAGTTCAAGAAGGGGTCGAGCGGCAATCCCACCGGACGTCCTGCCGGCAGCCGGAACAAATCGACCATGGCCTGCGAAGAATTACTTGCAGGCCAGGCGGAAAAACTAACTCAAAAAGCCATGGAAATGGCCCTCGAAGGCAACATTCAGGCGATGCGGTTGTGTCTTGAGCGGATCATTCCGGTGCGCACCGAGCGATGCATCACCCTCGAATCAAGGCCAGTCGAAAGCGTAAAGGATCTTCCCGTTCAATTCCAGGATATCCTCCGGGCTGTTGCAGAAGGCAGGATCACCCCAGGCGAGGGAGAATCAGTACTTAGCATTCTGTCCGGCCACGCCCGAATCATGGAAATCGCGGAGGTCGACCGACGCCTCGCCGTACTCGAAGCGAATACGGAGAACGTGAAAGAATCTCGGGCTGAATTCAAGCAGTTCCTCCAGGACAGCGGACTGGGAAAGATAAAGGAAGGACTCCGGTGAAGTTAGCCGAAAAGCGAATTCGACAGCTTGAACATCTTCACCTTCCGTCAAAACCGGGACCGCCATACTATTGGGACGAGTTCCAGTTGCTCTACGCCCTGGGCCGCAACATCCCTAAGGTCTGGCCCGATCCGGATGCGATGCCGAAGTTCATTCGGGACGCGTGCCGTGAACTCGGCGTTATTCTGCCCGTGAAGTCAGGAGCCACCCCATGACTGAGCTTCACGCGAAGCCGGGAACCCCCGATTCCGCCTTCCCCTGTTTTTCGCCTGTATTATCAGGCATGTCCTTGAGTCCGCCGACGAACCACAGCCAGAGCTGCCAAACCCAACCCGAACCCAACCCGAACCCAATTCAAACCCACCCAGACTCGAAGACTCGCTCGACTGCTGCAACGCCTTTGCCCAGTGGCACGTTGCAGCCGCCCGCTCGCAGGATAATCTCGAGACCGGCGATCACGCTGAACATGTCGGAGATGTCGAAGTAGCCGAGATGCGCAAGGCGGAACATCTGGCCTTTCATGCTTCCCTGCCCGTTCGCAATAACCGCTCCGAAGCGTTCTTTAAAGGCTTTCACGATGACCCCGGAGTTCATCCCGGCAGGGCTTTTAATGGCTGTAACCGAGCTCCCCGGGCGCTTCGCAAAGAGCTCGAGCCCGAGCTCGGATGCCGCTTCGCGAGTGGCCCTGGCAAGCATCTGCGCGTTGGCGATCAGGTTGGCCATGCCGATTTCTTTCACGTATTTGAGCGCCTCCGCCATCGCAAGAACAAGCGCTGTCGCGGGTGTCCAGCTGCTCTCTCCGCCGTCGCCATTCTTCTTTTCCTTCTTTAAATCGAAGTAAAAATGCGGGAGTGTGGACCACTCGGTGAGCTTCCAGGCCTTCGCGCTTATGGACATAAAAGCGAGTCCAGGCGGGATCATAAAGGCTTTCTGAGAGCCTCCAATCAATACGTCGAGCCCCCAGGCTTCGATATCGAGCGGCATCGTGCCGAGGCCGGTGATGGCATCCACAACGAAGATGGCATCGGTTTGTTTTACGATTTCACCGATCGATTTCACGTCGTGCTCGGCCCCTGTTGAAGTCTCCGAAGCCTGAATGAAAACGCCCTTTGTGGCGGGTTCGGCTTTCAGCGCGGCTTCGACGCGTTCGGGCGCAATGGCGTCGCCGTAAGGGGCTTCGATGAGTTGCAGATCGAGTCCGTAGGCCTTCGCGATTTCAACCCAGCGCTCGCCGAATTTGCCTGCCGAACAGATGATGACTTTATCGCCGCGAGAGAATAAATTCGATATCGAAGCCTCCATCGCGCCGGTGCCGGAGGCGGCGAAGCAGAGCACGTCGTTTGCGGTGCCGTACACTTCTTTAAGATCCGCCAGCATGGCTTTGTAGATCTTTCGGAAGTCTTCAGTGCGGTGATGAACGTCCGACGCCATCATCGCGTGGAGAGCGGGCGGATACAGCGGGGTCGGCCCCGGTGTAAGCAGGCGTTGCTTGCGAATGTACATGGGAAGGAAGTAGATTTTTTAGAATATCAGGATCATATGGCATTGCTCGATCAGCTACAAAAAGACCTGGTGGCCGCCATGAAGGCCAAAGAAGAAGCGAAGCTCAGCACCGTTCGGATGATCAAAACCGCGCTGCAAAAGGCGCAGGTAGCCGATCCTTCGAAGCCTCTTACGGAGGCCGCGGAGCAGCAGTTGCTCAAGAGCCTGGTGAAGCAGCGCATCGACGCCGCCGAGATGTTTCGCAAGGGCGGGCGCGAGGAGCTTGCGGTTAAGGAAGAGCAGGAGCGCGTGATGATCGAGGCCTACCTGCCTGCTTCAGCGAGCGAGGAAGAGATCGAGAGCGCGATCGCGGCGGCGATGGCTGAGACAGGCGCGACGTCGGCGAAGCAGATGGGGCTGGTGATTAAGGCGGCTCAGGCGAAGCTGGCCGGGAAGACTGTCGACGGGAAATCGCTCAGCGACAAAGTGAAGGCGAGACTCGCATGACGCCGAACCGGGAGCACAAGCCGTTCGTCCCGCCGGGCGTGCAGATGAAGGAGTTCACGTTCCGGGCGGTTTTCCTGGGACTGATCATGTGCGTAGTGCTGGGCGCGGCGAACGCTTATCTGGGGCTGCGTGCGGGCCAGACAATTGCGGCAACCTATCCGGCGGCCGTGATCGGGATGGCGGTGCTGCGCATTTTCAAAGGCTCGATACTCGAAGAGAATATCGCGCGAACGGCGGGTTCGATCGGTGAGTCCGTTGCGGCCGGCGCGATCTTCACAATTCCGGCTTTCGTGATCTCGCGTTCCTGGATGGATTTCTCGCCCGGTACAGCGTACTGGAAATCGACGGCGCTGATGATGATCGGCAGCGTGCTGGGTGTGCTCTTCGTTTCGCTGGTTCGACGTGTGCTGGTGGAAGATCCGGACCTGCCGTTCCCGGAATCGGTTGCGGCCTCGCAAATTCACAAAGCCGGGCAGGTGGGCGCTCAGGCCGCGAAGTATCTCTTCTACAACATGGCGCTGGGCGCAGGCATTTTTCTCGCGGGCGCGTTCAACTCTTTCGCTACCGATAAGGACTGGTTTTTCAACGTCGGCAGTTTGGGCAAGAGCGCTTTGCGTCTCGGCGCGCCTGGGACTAAGAACACGCTTGCCACGGGCGGCGTTACGGTTTTCTCGGGTCCGACGGTGAGCCCAGCGTATATCGGGGTTGGCTATGTGATTGGACCCACGCTTTCGGCTCTGAACTTCTCCGGCAGTATTCTGGCGTGGGGTTTGCTGATCCCGCTGCTGATGTATTTTCTCGGCCCTCAGTTGAAGGAGTTCCTGCCGGCTAGTCCAACGGACGATTCCTGGCTCACGATGGCGAACAGCGTCTGGCGCTTCATCGTGCGGCCCGTTGCTGTAGGCGGCATGCTGACCGGCGCGACTTATACGCTGTTCAAGATGCGCAAGGCTTTGGGTAATGGCCTCGCGCGCGCCTTTCAGGAGATGAAGACCGGCGCGGCGCCGGCGGCCACCACCGCGCGCACGGAGCGCTATATGAGCTCGCGCGTGGTGTTGTTCGGCATCTTCGTGGTGTTTGCGTTAATGATCGTGCTCTACAGCTGGCTGGCGCATGGCGCGCTCGCGGGAACGGTTGCGGCCATCGTGATGCTGGTCGTTGGGTTCTGCTTCGCTACGGTGTCGGGTTACCTGGTAGGCGTGATTGGATCGTCCAATAATCCGATCTCCGGGCTGACGCTTTCGACCGTGATTATCGCGGCTCTGCTGATGGTCGCGCTGGGCGTGCGCGGGGCGGATGGCGTAATCGCGGTGCTGGGTGTCGCGGCTGTGGTCTGCGTGTCAAGCGCCGTTGCAGGCGAGTTGCTTCAGGATTTCAAAGTCGGGTACATCATCGGCGGCACGCCGCGCTCGATACAGATTGTGGAACTCATGGCTGTTCTCGTTGCCAGCGCGGTTATGTATTTCCCGCTGCTGGTGCTTCACCAGGGCAATATCAATGCGGGCGGTATTGGCTTCGGCGATAAGGCGCTGCCCGCGCCGCAGGCCGGGTTGATGGCTTCGCTTTCGCAAGGAATCGTCGGCGGCGATATGGCATGGCCGCTGATCGTTGCCGGGATTCTCTTCGGCGTGGCGCTGATCATGATCGGTGTCAAGAGCCCGATGCTGGTGGCAATCGGTATGTATCTGCCGATCGGCACAACGTTCGCGATTTTCGTGGGCGGAATGGTGCGCTGGGTGAGCGATACCATCGCCCGGCGGCGAGACATGAATGAGGCGCAGAAGATTCGCATTGAAAGCATCGGGGTGCTGGCGGCATCGGGAATGATTGCCGGCGAGGCTTTGATGGGGCTGGTCACAGCCACGTTCAATTTCTTCGATATCAAGATCCCGGAAGTATTCCAGCATCCCTCCTATATCGTTGGACTCGCCGTTCTTGCTTTGCTGGCGATCACTCTCATCCAGGTTCCGCTGGCCAACGCGGGAAGGCCGGAGGATCCGCCTCCGCCGGCCGTGTTCATGTAGGCTACTGGACTTTGACGGTTACAGTGCCGGTGTCGATCTGGCGATCGCCGCCGAGCGCCGAGATTCTGTAGACGGTGGTCTTCTTTGGATTGTCGGTGATGCAGTTGTTTGAGGGATCGAAATGGCCCGGGCCGGCTTTTACGCTGGTGGTGTTTTCGACTTTGAAGCAAACGATCACCAGTTCGCCCGGATGCACCAGGGTGGAAGTCACCGACAGATCGTGAATGCGCGGGACGGGAGCGCCCACCGTTACATCGACGGTCTTCGTATCCTTGCTGCCATCGTCGCCGTAAGCCGTGAGCGTGTAGTGCGTGGTTTGTTTCGGCGAGATTTCGAAACAGCGGGTCATGGCGGGCCAGACGTCTTCGACGGCGGGCGAGAGTTCCAGTTTCGAGGAATGCTCAACGCCGTAACAGAGGTTCCCTTTTACGCCTATCGGGATCTTTGTGTCGGGCGCGTAGAACTGGGTGATCTTCGCGGGCTGGGGTTTGGGGACTGAGGTTGTTGCAGAGGGCGTGGTGTTGCAGCCTGAGATCAGGAGGGTGGTCAAAACTGCCGGCAAATAGCGCATCCACTTTGTAGGCTAGCTTAAGGGAGCGCCAGTTCAAGAGCCTGGGTGGCGCTGTCGCCTTCGCGCAGTGTCAGAACGGACGCTTTATCCATGGCGAAGCGGTCTTCAGGATCGAAATCGAAACTGCTGAGGATGCGGTAGCGGCCCGGTTCGAGACCGGTGAAGCTGTAACTGCCCTGGGCATCCGAGCGCGTGTCTATAAGCCTGAGGCGAGGATTCGGAAGCTCGGGATCGAACAATTCGAGATAGACGGCAGCTCCTGTAACGGGTTTGCCGGCCGTGGTGACCACGCCGGAAACGGATGCGGGTTTGCTCGAAAGCGAGACGGTCAGTTGTGCGGAAGTTCCCAGGTCGACCCCGAACCATCCGTCGTGGCGCGTCTCGACTCGTCCGTTGCCCTGCGCCAGGATTGACCGCACGTAGTAATCGGCGTTGACCTGCGCGCTGAATTCCCAATGTCCCGGCATTACCGGTTCGCGCATCCGGAACGGCCGGACCGCTCCCGTGCCGTCGAGATCGACGCGGCGCATCAGCAGCGGAAACTGGACGCGGGAGTTGGTGTCGCTCTGCCAGGTCACCTGCGAAGGATCGAGCGAACTGCAGGCGATGCGGATGCCCTGCAGGTCGTGATCCGCAATGACGCGAATGTAAGCGCCGCATTGCGTACCACTGCCTTCAGCGAGCAGTTCCACTGGGCCGGGCGCGACCGAGGCGCTGAAGCGGACGGGCCGGGGGCTGCTGGAAGCGAGTACGCGGCGACCGGTGTCGGTGATGAGAGTGAGGACTGCGGGAACTTCGGACGTGAAAACGCCGCCAAGCTCAATGAGGCGGCCTTTGGCGGGGCGCAGCACGATGTCGGGTAGCGTTTCGCCCACCTTCACACGAGCGGGTTCGGCGCTCTCGACCGCGGTTCCGAACTTGTAGTAGGTGGGTAGTAACGGAGTGTCATCCTCCAGATTCCCGGCGCCGGCGCGCACCAGATAGCTGCCGGCGTCGAGTTCACCGATGCGGTAATTGCCGCGGTCGTCGGTCTTGCCTTCGGCAACGTGCCTTACCGGCTTTTGTGCGGTGTAAACGTGGACCGGCCAGTCGGGGATGCCGACGCTGTTCTCGTCGAGGACAGAACCGGTAACCGCGCCGAGGCGCTTCATGCGGATCTGGAAGAAACTCGACTGCGTACCCGCGGCGATCTCGAACGGCATGCCGGGGCGGCCCGGGCGAAGCTGACCGACCTCGGCGGGGACGAAGCCGCGGCGCGTGCAGCGAAGCACGTACCAGCCCGGCGCGACGTTGTTGAGGGTGAATGCGCCGCGATCGCCAGAGCGGACGGAGACAGCGCCGGTGTGCGCGCCAGGCAGGGGAATCAGATTGACAGTGGTGCGCGCGAGCGGGTTGCCGGTTTCCTCCTCGAGCACCACGCCCTGAATGACCGCGGCGGAAGCGGAGAAGGCGAGCAGAGATATTGCGAGCAGCCTCATTCAAGGGAGTAGACGCGCGGGGCCAACGCGCCGTGCAGAGTTTTGCAGCGCAGGATTCGCCTGCCTCACGTTTTCAGCGGGCGGACGGAGATGGTCAGAATGAAGCCGACTGCCAGGAAGCCGGCGAGGATTTCGAGAGGCAGGTCGTAGGCGTAGGCTTTGGAGGCCCCGGCGGGGAGCGCGGCTTTGGCCTTGTCGGAGAGGTAGGTGATGATGACCGGGCCTACGATGGCGGCGGCGCTCCACGCTGTGAGGACAGCTCCGTGGATTGCACCTACGTTGTTGGGTCCGAACATGTCGGCGAGGAACGCGGGGATGGTGGCGAAGCCTCCTCCGTACATGGTGAAGATGACGAAGAGCGAGAGTTCGAAAAACAGCCATGAGGCGCTGTGGGCAAGTTGGGGGATGAGCAGGAAGAGCGCGGCCTGCAAGACGAAGAAGGTGATGTAGGTGTACCGGCGGCCGATGGTGTCGGAGACGGTGGCCCAGAAGATGCGGCCACCGGCATTGAAGAGGCTGACGATGCTGACGACGGCGGCGGCTTCGAGAGCGGTTTTGCCGAAGATGTCCTGCATCATGGGCGAGGCCTGGGCGAGGATGCCGATGCCCGCGGTGACGTTGATGAAGAGGATGCCCCACATGAGCCAGAACTGCGGGGTGGACAGGGCCTGGTTGCGGGTGAGGCTGGATTCGCTGGTTCGTTTGGCGGCGGCTGTGGGAGCGGGCCGGATGATGAAGGCTCCCGCGAGCATCAGGACCAGGTAGGCGGCGGCGAGCGAGACGAGGCCGTTAACGATACCAATGCGGTCAATGAGAAATACGTTGAGTTTGCCCGCGACGAATGCGCCTCCGCCGAAGCCCATGACGGCGAAGCCTGTGGCCATGCCGCGGCGGTCGGGAAACCATTTCACGAGGGTGCTGACGGGGGCGATGTAGCCGAGGCCGCAGCCGATTCCGCAGACGAGTCCCATGCCGAGGAAGACGAGCCAGGGTGACGCGGTTGAGAGGCCGATTGCTCCGATGACCAGGCCGGAACAGAAGAAGCCGGCTGCGCAGGCGGCGGTTTTGCGCGGGCCGTTGCGTTCGACCCAGGGTCCTCCGAAGGCGGCGCTGAGGCCGAGGAGGATGAGGGCTGTCGAGAAGGTGATGTAAGGGGCTTTCATCCATGCGTCGGCGCCGGCGTTGAGGATAGTGTTGATGGGTTTGTTAAAGGTACTCCACGCGTAGACGGAGCCGATGCAGATGTGGATCAGGAGAGCCGCTACGGGAACGAACCAGCGGTTATACGTTGACGGTGGATTCATGATGAAGTTGAATTCGTCCGGAATGACTGTAGACGTTGAAGCGGCCTTCGCGCAGGAAACCCACGAGGGTGATGCCGAAGCGGCGAGCGAGGTCGACGGCGAGACTGGACGGGGCACCCACCGCTGCTACGAGGGCGATGCGGGCTCGCCAGGCTTTTTGCAGGAGCTCGAAGCTTGCTCGACCGCTCAGGGCGAGGATGCTGGTGGCGGGGGCGGGATCGTTGCGCAGAAGGAAGTGGCCGATGAGCTTGTCGGCGGCGTTGTGGCGGCCTACATCTTCATAGATGGCCTGCAGCTTTCCCTCGGTTGAGAAGAGTGCGGCGGCGTGGAGACCGCCGGTGCTGGCGAAAAGGGTCTGAGCATCGCGGAGCCGGCGGGGCAGGCTTTCGAGCACTTCCGGGGTTGTTTCGAAGGTTGGTGGGAGCGGTTCGCGGTCTTCGATTTCGAGCGCCTGGAGAGAGGCTTTGCCGCAGACGCCGCAGCTGGAGGTGGTGTAGAAGTTGCGTTTGAGGCGATCCCAGGGAACTTCGGTGCCGGGCTGGAGTTCGACGGTGAGTTCGTTCGACTCGGCTCCGCTGGTTTCGATCGATGCAATGTCGCCGGAGGATTCGATGAGGCTTTCGGAGAAGAGGAAACCGGCGGCGAGTTCTTTGTCGTGGCCGGGGGTGCGCATAGTGACGGCGAGGGGCTGGGTTTGCCAGCGGTTTTGAGCGTGATAGCGGAGGCGGATCTCGAGGGGTTCTTCGACCGCTACGACGTCTGTGACGCGCGAATCGATGCCATTTTCGAAGCGGTGGATAGAAACAGACTGCTTCATGAATGGGCTGCGCGAGTGAAGGTGACCACGATGGATTTCGAAGCGGGTGTCTGGCTGATGTCGGCGCGGCTTTCGACGGCGACAAGGGGATTGGCTTCCGGAAAGTAAGCGGCTACGCAGGTGCGCGGGATGTCGTAGGCTACCAGGCGGAATTGTTTTACGTGGCGCTCGCGGCCCTCGTAATGGCTGGTGATATCGACCAGAGCGCCGTCTTCGAGGCCTTGTTGGGCGATGTCCTGAGGGTGCATGAAAACGACGCGGCGACCATTGTAAATGCCGCGGTACCGGTCGTCAAGTCCGTAGATGACGGTGTTGAACTGGTCATGAGTCCGGATGGTCATCATGAGGAACTGGCCGGGATCCAGAGGGATAGTTCGGATTTGGGTGATTGAGAATTGCGCCTTGCCCGTGGCGGTTTTGAAGATGCGTTCTTTGGAGGGGACAGGCGCGAAGAAGCCCCCGGCGCGGATCCGCTGGTTGAAGTTTTCAAAGCCGGGAACAATGCGGGATGCGGCGTCGCGAATGCGATCGTAATTATCGGTGAGGCCGTGCCAGTCCGTGCCGGAGCGTGTTCCGAGGGTGGCCTCTGCGATGCCTGCGACGATCGCGACTTCACTGCGGTTGAGGGGCGAGAGCGGTTCGAGGTGGCCTTTGGAGCCGCTGACCCAGCTGATGGTGTTTTCGACGGTGATGGTTTGGATGCCGAAGGCCTGGCGGTCGATATCGGTGCGGCCGAGGCAAGGGAGAATCAAAGCGGTTTTGCCGGCGGTGAGGTGGAAGCGGTTGAGCCTGGTTCCGATGCCGACGGTGAGCCTGCATTGCGTGAGACCTTGCGCGACCAGGTGCGTGTCGGGCGTGGCGGAGAGGAAGTTGCCGCCGAGGCCGATGAAGGCTTTGACGCGCCCATCGGCCATGGCTTCAATAGTGGCAACGGTATCGAGACCGTGCTCGCGCGGCGGGCTGAAGCGGAATTCACTGCCGAGCGCGTCGAGGAACTCGTCGTCCATTTTTTCCCAGATGCCCATCGTGCGGTCGCCCTGCACGTTGCTGTGGCCACGCACGCAGAGGGCCCCCGCATTGGGTTTCCCCACGTTGCCGCCGAGGAGCAGGAGGTTGACGAGTTCGCGGATGTTGTCGACCGCGTTGCGGTGCTGGGTGAGTCCCATGGCCCAGCAGATGACGAGCGTGCGTTGTTGAATGAGAATGCGGCCGGCGTCTTCGATATACGATCGGGCGATGCCTGAGGCAGTGGTGATCTCATCCCACGTGGTTGCTTGAAGGGCCGCAACGAACTCGTCGAAGCCGGCGGTGTAGTCGCGAATGAAGTCGTGGTCAACGGCGTTTTGTTCGAGAAGAAATTTGCCGAGGCCTTTGAGTATGGCGACGTCGCCGTTGATTCGGACCTGAAGGTAGAGATCGGCAATGGTTGTGGCGGGTTTGAAGACGCTGAGGGGTTCCTGGGGATGTTTGAAGTGCTGGAGCGCTACCTCTTTAAGGGGATTGATGGCGATGATTTTCGCGCCCCGGCGTTTGGCGATTTGCAGCGAAGTCAGCATGCGCGGATGGTTAGTGCCGGGGTTCTGGCCGATCACGATGATGCAGTCGGTCTGTTCAAGGTCTTCGAGGGTGACGGTGCTCTTGCCCGCGCCGAGAGTTTCTTTGAGCCCAGCGCCGCTCGATTCGTGGCACATGTTGGAGCAGTCGGGGAGATTGTTGGTACCAAACTGCCGGGCGAAGAGCTGGAACAGGAAGGCCGCTTCGTTCGAGGCTTTGCCGGAGGTGTAAAAAGCGGCTTCGTCGGGCGAGGCGAGAGCGTTGAGTTCGCGGGCAATGGCGGCGAAGGCTTCGGGCCAGGCGATGGACTCATAATGTGTTTTGCCTTCGCGCAGGATCATTGGGTGGGTGAGGCGGCCCTGGGCATTGAGCCAGTGGTCG
>Ga0302319_10023440_pt1 | contig 11027 bp, 7 predicted proteins | sample Bog_T0_2_FD_203319 | JGI IMG/M metagenome (GOLD analysis project Ga0302319, IMG submission 203319) | Peat permafrost microbial communities from Stordalen Mire near Abisko, Sweden - Bog_T0_2 | ecosystem: Environmental > Terrestrial > Soil > Wetlands > Peat | place: Sweden: Abisko, Stordalen Mire...
ACCGGCCGGCTGGATGCAGTGGATTTCTGGGGCTGGTACGCGCGTTGGTGGCCCATGCTGCTGATCGTGATGGGCGGGCTGCTGCTGGCCGAGCATTTTCTGGACTGGAACCGGCCTTATGGCGGCCGGCGGTCGATGGGCGGCTTGGTGTGGCTCGTCATCCTGATGATTGGCCTCGGCTTTGTCTCCCGCCATGGACATCTGATGGGGCCGTTCTCGTGGGACTTTTCCGACGACGACCGCAGCGACAACTTCTGGAACTGGATGGGCGCCGAGCATGACAACGACGTGCAGATCGATCAGGCGTTGACCGCGGCTAAGCCGGCAGTGAGCATCAGCGATCCGCAGGGCGACATCACCATCACGGCGTCGACGGACGCGCAGATGCACGTGCGTGCGCACCAGATGGTGCATCGGGATTCGGACTCGGAAGCGCAGAAAATCTTTGCGCAGCTAAAACCGACGGTGGACGCATCGGGCGGCGGCGCCGTGATCACTGTGCCGGAGAAGCAGGGCGCCCGCGTGGATCTGACCATCGAACTGCCGGCGGCGGCCTTCGCGACGGTGACCGCGGGGCACGGGGACGTGACGGCCGATGGTCTGAAGGGCGGCGTGCAGGTTACGGACAACCACGGCGAAGTGAAGCTTGAGGATATCGGCGGCGATGCGCAGGGACACCTCGATCATGGAGACTTCTCTGCGCACAATGTGCAGGGACGTGTGCTGGTGGATGGCCATGGCGACGATGTGACGCTGTCGGAGATCCAGGGATCGGTGACCATTAACGGCGATTTCTTCGGGGATGTTCACCTCGAGCAGATCGCGGCCGACATTCACTACCACTCCAGCCAGACAACGCTCGATATTCCGCGGCTCGCTGGAGCCCTGACGCTGGACAAGAGCGATCTGAGCGTGAGCCAGGCGATGGGGCCGGTGCGGGTGATCGCGCGCTCGAAAGACATCGACCTGACGCAGATAGCGGGGGATGCGCACATCGAGGACTCGAACGGCGACGTTAACGTAGTGGCGGCTTCGCCGCTCGGCAATCTGCAGATTACGGATCACACCGGCAATGTGATTGTGACGATGCCGGAGAATGCGAACTTCAGCGTGACCGGAAGCACCAGCGGAGACGAAGCCGTGCGAACGGACTTTCCGCTGAAGATGGCGACGGACGGCGGCCGGCAGACGCTCGATGGCTCGGTGGGCCATGGCGGCGTGCAGTTGCAGCTCGAAACCGACCACGGAAACCTGGAACTGCGGAAGGGCGAGAACACAACGCTCGCGCTAACCCCGCCGAAGCCACCGGTTCCGCCGGGAGCTCCGGGTTCCGCGAAACACTTCAAGGCGCCAGCGCCGGTGAAGACGGAAGAACAATAACGCTGTCGTTCGTGACTCGTCCCGGGGCGAACGCGCGTCATGCCAAAAGCTCAGCCGACCTTTTCGGCAGCGCCGCTCCGCGCGAAGAGCGGGCGAACGAGGTCCTCAATGCGCGAGAGAACTTCTTCGAGCGAGAGACCCGTGGAGTCGATGACGATCGCATCCGGCGCCGGGCGCAGCGGAGAGCTGGCGCGGTTGCGGTCCCGCTCATCGCGCTCGCGCAGTTGTTGCGACACGGAGGAGTGATCGGAAACCGGCGCATGAAGGGCCCCGGCATTTTGTTCGCGGATGCCTCTGTTCTGCTCGTAGCCTGAGGAGAGCGGCCTGTTTTTCGCGCCGGAATTCTGCTCGTAGCGGCGCTGGCTGCGGGCTTCCGGCGAAGCATCGAGAAAAACCTTTACGTCGGCATCGGGGAAGACGACGGTGCCGATGTCGCGGCCTTCCATGACCACGCCCCCGCGTCGGCCCAGATCGCGCTGCAGGTCCACCATCCAGGCCCGAATATGCGGGTGAACGCTCACCCTCGAAGCTCCCTGGGTGACGTCGGAGTCACGGATGCGTTCCGTGACATCGGCACCGTCCAGATACACGCGATTGGTGGAGCGGTCGGCCACCAGGGTGATTTCCGTGTCGCGCGCGAGCTGTTCGAGCGCAAAGGGATCGTCGAAATCCTGGTCGGACAAAATCGCTTTGAGGGCGAAAGCGCGGTACATCGCGCCCGTTTCAAGATTCAGAAGGCCGAAGTGCTGGGCCAGATGCCGCGCCACTGTACTCTTCCCGGCGCCGGCCGGGCCGTCGATGGCGATGATGGGGCCGCGGTTCATTCGGGGTTTTCTTCCTGTTTACGATTCTTGCGCGGATTTCGTTCGCCGGGTGAAGAGTTTGCACCGCGAAACGGTTTTCTTAATGGCTTATTGTTCAATCCCGGGCGATTGCCAGGCCGAGAGGGCGGACGACCGGGTCGTTCGCCGGTTTGACTGGAGGGAAAACGGCGGGGTGGTCCTGCGGAGCGAGGCCCGCCAGAAGCTGGTCTGGCGGCACGGGCTCCGCCTGGACCTGGTTTGGCGAAGCCCGGCTTGTTGAAACCCGGCTTGCTGAAACCGGCCTTGCTGAAACCAGGCTTCTTGAAACCCGGCTTCTTGAAACCCGGCTTCTTGAAACCTGGCTTGCTGAGACCGGCTTTGCTGAAACCAGGCTTCTTGAAACCTGGTTTGCTGAAACCAGTTCTGCCGGGGACAGTTCTACCGGCGGGCGGTCTGCCGGGCCCGGAGTTTTCGACCGCAGGTTTGCCGGGAGCATTTCCCCGAGGTCCAGTTCCGCCGGGTCCGGAAAAACGCGGCTTCTCGCCGAAGTCCCTTTTCGGACCCTGGAATCGAGGCTTCGCGCCAGCGTTATCCCGCCAGCGTTTCTTTCCTGGTGGCCGATTGTCTCGCTGCGGTCTGCCTTCCGAGGATGACCGGCCTACGGGTCGGGGATAATCAGACCGCGCTTCACGATCCGGCTTCGGAAATGCATCGTTGCGCGATGCTCGTCCGGAGCTGGGTTGTCCGGAACGCTGCCACGGCTTGGCGCCGGGGCGCACCGCATTATCGCGAGGCGGCCGCGGACCCGAGGCCGGACGGTTTCCGGCAAAGGGCTTCCCTTCTGGCGCACGGCGATCGGCGAAGGGCCTGCGGGGGTCTGCAGCGCCGTGCGATGGTGGAATGCCGCGATGCTCGCCCTTTTCCGGGGCGAAACGGGCAGGCGGTTTCCGCGCACCGGGTTGCCAGTCGCGTTGAGGACCTGCCTCGCGACGACCTCCCGCCGGGCCTGCAGTTGGCTTTCCAAAATCGCGCCGGGGTCTGTCTCCGGATTGCTCTCGCTGCTGTCTGGGCCGGCTCGGCATCTCCCATTTCACGGGGCGCGGTCCCTTGCGGAATGGCATGCGGGGAGCTAAGGGCGCGGGCGCCGCAGGTTCGATGGCCTGGGCCTCGGGCTCTGTCGCAACCGTTTCCGGTAGTGATCCCTCGACGAAAAGCATTGTCTTCGTGCCCAGCGACATGGTTCTGAATTGGCGTGCGGCCATCATGCCGTGGATCACATCGCGAATGCGCGAACGGGCAGTGAGCGGCGAAAGAAAAATCTCCGCCTCTTCCGCCGTGGCGGCAACCGCGGTGCGAAGGTAGATAGAAAGCAGAGCCGAAAGCGCCGTCGTTTGCGCGGTGTTGGCGCCGGTGGCGAGTTGCGCCGGATAACGATTCTTCAGAAGCGCCCACCTCACCGGCTGGCCGGCCGCATATCTGGGAATGGCGCGCAGGGTCGTCCAAAGCTCGATCAGAGCGCGGAGGACGGCGGCTTCCGTGAGTTCGCGGCCGAGATTTTCGCGAAGGTCGATCGCAGATTGCTCGCCGTCGCGGTCGAGGGCCTCCCAGGTGCGGAGAACGATGGGCGTGGTGCGCCCGGGGGGCGCTGTCTTCCATTGCCGGTCCCCGCGGACGGCATAAACCCAGGGCAAGACCTCGGGAGTTGTCAGGAAGTCGGGCTGCTCGGAGACGGCGCCAAGGAGATTAAGAGGGATCACGCGGTCTTCCTGGATCAGGCGGTCAACTAGCTCCGTGGCCTGAGCGATGGCCGCGGCAGGCGGCGTAACGCGGACCGCTCCCATCGTGGCTTCGACGAACGATGGCGCGGGCGCGGGGAGCTGGGTGTAACGCGGGAGGAACAGGCAGAGTCCCATTTCCCCGATCCAGGCGGAGGCATCGTCCAGGGTCAGTTGAGGAGACGCGGGGTCCGTAGCGGCGGTCTGATGCCACAGCGCGGCGCGCGCGACTTGTAACTGTTGCTGGTTCAAAAAAAGCCCGTTTCAGGCGGTGGGTTCGTGGACCAGGAGACTAGATGCGCTGGAAGGCGCGCTGAATGTCCTTCCATGAATATCGTAATGCAATGGGACGGCCGTGGGGGCAGCTGGTGGGATGATCGGTTTGCGCAAGCGCTGCGAGGAGCCACTCCATGCGCGCGGGATCGAGCGGCATATTGACCTTAATGGCGGCGTGGCAGGCGATGGAGGCCGCGATGCGGGTGCGCGCGGTTTCGAGGTTGTCGGACTGGGCGGCCGCACCGGGCTGTTCGAGTACTTCGTGGATCATCCGCTCCAGTTCGCGGCCGGCGAGACCCGAGGGCGCCGCCTTGATGGCGATCGTGTGGGGGCCGAAGGGCTCGGCTTCGCAGCCGTTGCGTTCCAGCTCCTCGGCGAGCGTGGAGAAGAGGACCATCTGCTGAGGCAGAAGATCGATGAGCATGGGCATGAGCAGGCGTTGCCGCTCGACGCGCTCGGTCTGGCGCTCGCGCAGCAGCTTCTCGAAAAGGACGCGTTCGTGGGCGACATGCTGATCGATGATCCACAGGCCCTCGTCGTTGGTGGCGAGGATGAAGGATTCGCGGAGCTGCCCGAGGGGTTTGAGCGAAGCGAGGGAATGGAGGGAGGGCGCGGGTTCGCCGCCGTCCGGAAGAGCCGGCGCGGAGCAGGCATGGCCGTTGCTGGTGGGAACGGTTGGGGCAAGAGAAGCATGCTCCTCTACTGCGCTGCGCTCCGGTTGGTATGACAATCCGAAGGGGAGAGGTACTTCTTCGGGACGAGGTTCGGGTGGGGCGAGCGCGAAAGGTGCGGCGTCCTCCGGCCGAGGCGGATCGTCGGAGCCGGGAATAGCGGAGATGGGTGGCGCTTCTGTGTCGAGAATAAGGGACGGCGAAGCCCGCGGGGTGTCCGTGAGGGCCGCCAGGAAGCTGGCGGTGGGGCGCGCCTTCATCAGCGTTACGCGGATGCTCTCGCGCACGAAGTCGTGCACGACAGATTGCTGGCGGAAGCGGACTTCGGTCTTGGCGGGGTGCACGTTGACGTCAACCTCGTGGGGCGGCATCTCGAGGAAGAGCAGGATGACCGGAAACGAAGTGGGCGGAATGATGTTTCGATAAGCCTCGACGATGGCGTGGATGATGAGCCGGTCGCGGATGAGGCGCTGATTGACGAAGACGTAGATGGAATTGCGATTGAGCTTTTGCAGCGCCGGACGCGAGACGAAGCCACTGGCGCGGAGAAAACCGGGATCGGGCGGCGTGTAGTCCTGATCGCGGCGCCAGGGCGGCGGTTCAGGAATGCCGGCGTGGTCGAAGCGGCGCTCCGCAGCCATGGGGAGGAGCTGCTCGAGGGTGTCGCGCCCGAAGATCTGGTAAATGCGCTCGGAGGGCTCGCGGACCGGCGGCGCGGTCAGCAGCGCGTGCGTGGCGGAGTGGAGTTCGAAGTGAATCTCGGGATGGGCAAGCGCGTAATGCGTGACAAGCGCTGTTACATGAGAGAGCTCGGTGGTTTCGGCGCGCAGAAATTTGCGGCGAGCCGGCGTGTTGAAGAAAAGATCGCGGACAGCGATGGTGGTGCCGGGCGGTCCGCCATAGTCTTCAACCACAAGAATCTTCCCGCCGGCAATTTCGAGGCGGGTACCGGTCGAGTCGTCGGCCGGGCGGGTCAGGAGTTCCAGGCGCGCGATGGACGCGATCGACGGCAGCGCCTCGCCGCGGAAGCCGAGGGTCGCGATGGAAAGAAGGTCGTCCGAGGAGCGGATTTTCGACGTAGCGTGGCGTTCAAAGGCCAGCAGCGCGTCGTCGCGTACCATGCCGCACCCATCATCGGCGATGCGGATGAGCCGGCGGCCGCCAGCCTCGATCTCGATGCGGATGCGCGTGGCTCCGGCGTCGAGCGCGTTCTCCAGCAGCTCCTTAACGACGGAGGCGGGGCGGTCGACGACCTCGCCGGCGGCGATCTGATTAGCAACCTGGTCGGAGAGAACGCGGATGCGGCCCATCTGGGTTCAAGGATATGCGCATTGCCGATGTGGAGAAGTGGGTTCAGAGATGGACGTAAGGAGAAGTGGCAACACGATTGCGCGGTCTGCCCTGAACTTAGGGCAGCATTGGCCGATAGAAGAGTATGCTTCTTTCCAGAAGGCGCAGCGAGCGCTGGGCGGCGGACCATGGAAGTCGATCGAGTTTCCCGGATGGGTGGATTGGGCGGCGATGGCGCCCCATCGTGGACGCGCGACAAGATGCAGCGGCGCAGGATTGTGGAAGAGACTCAATCCACGGAAGGTGAGCCGGAGCAGCAGCAAGCAGCAGAGCCGGATGACGCCGATGAGGACCACGCCGGCGAGCTGGATTTGATGGCGTAAAGGCAGCCCAAAGCCGACGGTCACGCTGATCGCGTCAGTAAAAACTCCACCTGATTTGCCTCTCAAAGCGCGGCCAGGATCGCATCGGCGATGCTGGCCGCTTCGACCGCGGGCCGCACGTCATGGACGCGGATGATCGAGGCTCCGGCGAGGATCACGGCCGTGGTCGCGGCGAGGGTGGCGTTGCCTCGCGTCGTAACCGGGTAATCGGGCAAGCCGGGCGTCGCAGCGGCCAGCGTCCGCCCTAGAAACGACTTGCGCGACACACCAGCGAGCAGCGGCTGGCCGACGGCGAGCAGTTCATCCTGATGCGCGATCAGTGGGTAGTTGTTGTCGAACGCCTTGCCGAAACCGTACCCGGGATCGAGGACGATGCGGTTGCGATCAATGCCAGCGGCCACAGCGGCATCGAAGGACTGCCCGAGGCCGGATAGCACCAGCGGGACAACTTCATTTTGCGCAAGGTGGGGTAGCGACCGCCACTCGCTGGGGCGGCCGCGCGTGTGCATCAGGACCACGCCACAGCGAAGCTCAGCGCAAACACCCGCCAGGGCTGGCTCCCACGCAAATGCGGAGACGGCATTAACGATCTCGGCCCCCGCAGCCACGGCGGCGCGAGCGGTCTCCGCATGATACGTATCAATCGAGAGCACCGATGTAGGCCGCTCGCGGAGCAAGGCTTCAATCACGGGAAGGACGCGGTCCTGTTCCTGCTGGGCGGAGATCGGTTCGTGGGAGCCCACCTCCCGTGAGAGGGGCCGCGTCGACTCGCCGCCAACGTCGATGAGGTCTGCACCCTGATCGAGCATCGAAAGCGCGTGCTCGACAGCAGTGTTCACATCGAAAAACAAGCCGCCATCCGAAAACGAATCGGGCGTGACATTGAGAACGCCCATGACCAGCGTGCGCTCACCGAGAGCGAGATTGCGCGTGCGGATCTGCCAGGTGCAGCGGGGGCGACGGGCGAAAGGCATAAGGAAAGCCTACAGCGGCAAGACAGGGGTATAGGAAATCAGGGTTTAGGGATTAGAGTTTAGGGATCAGCAAAGAAGCGGTCGGGAGAAAGACGGAGAGGGATCGCACGGTCAGCTGAAGAGGAGTTAGCGATGAGTCGGTCAGCGGTGGGACGGGTGGCTCGATCCTTCGGGACTGGCGTTCTGGCCATGTCGCTGCTGACGGGCGCCTCCGTCGCGGCCGCAAAGAAGCACAAAGCTGCACCGGCGCCGCATCGAGCTGCGTCGCTGGATGTGGAGATCAGGCAGATTCTCGCCGATCCAGCGATCGCGCGCGCCCACTGGGGCATTTCGGTCGTGACGCCGGAGGGCAAACCGGTTTACGCGCTGAATGACGCGCAGTTTTTTGAGCCGGCTTCGAACGCGAAGCTGTTCACGACCGCTGCGACGCTGGCGCTGCTGCCTGCCAATGCGACGTGGACGACAACAGCGGTGACCTCGGGGACGATCGACGCCAACGGTACGCTGACCGGCGACATCCGCCTGCTGGGCGCGGGCGATCCGACCATGTCCGGGCGTACCTATCCATGGGATGGGAAGACGGCCCGTCCGAACCCGCCGCTGGCGGCACTCGAAAGCATGGCCGATCAGATCGTCGTGGATGGCGTCAAGACGGTGACGGGCGACGTGATCGGCGACGACTCGTGGTTCCTGTTTGAACGGTACGGCGGGAGCTGGGCCTGGGACGACTTGCAGTGGGAGTACGGTGCGCCGGTATCCGCGTTCACCGTGAACGACAACGTTGTGTTTCTGAATGTCACGCCCGGACCCGCAACGGCGGCCAATGCTGCGGCGCCAGCGGGCAGCGAGGGCGATACCGCCGCGGCTGCGGCGCCGCTGGTGGTGGCATGGAATCCCGATGTTCCGTATTACAAACTGGAAAACTCGCTGACGCTGGCGCCCCCCGGGGTCGCGGCCCACTCCGGCATCGATCGGGCACCCGGTAGCCTGGCGATTCGGCTGTATGGGTCGGTGAGCGCAAACGGGATGCATGAGGCGCTGGCGATCGAGGATCCAGCGGAATTTGCGGCAACGGCTCTACGGCAGATGCTGCTGGCACGCGGTGTAACGGTTGCTGGAACAGCGAAGGCGTGGCATCGGCTGCCGGTGGATACGGAAGACTATCGTGCCGAAGTCAATCAGCCTGTCGTGCTGCGCCCGTTGACGCTCGAAACGATCCAGCCTCCCGTGACGGGGCTGAAAGTGCTGGCCATACACCTGTCGCCGACACTGGTGGAAGACGTGACGGTGACCAACAAGGTGAGCCAGAATCTTCACTCTGAACTGTATGAGCGGCTGCTGGGGCGGCTCGAGGGCGAGGACGGATCGATTGCCCAGGGAGCGCGCGTGGTGCGGCAGTTTTTGGTGAACGCCGGCGTCGATCCCGGGGATTTTTTGTTTTACGACGGGTCTGGATTGTCCCTGGCCGATCTGATTACGCCACGCGCGGCGACGGCGCTCCTGGCTTACGCGACGCGGCAGCCGTGGGGCAAGCTGTACAAATCGTCTTTGCCGATAGGCGGCGTGGATGGTTCGCTGGACGGGCGCTTCACAACAACGCTGAAAGGCAAGGTGTTCGCAAAGACAGGAACGCTGTCCGAGGTGAACGCGCTGAGCGGATATCTGATCGCGGCCAGCGGGAAAACGCTGGTCTTTTCGGTGATCTGCAACGACCGGCAACCCGCGGGCGATTCTGCGCGGACGGCGCTGGATAAGATTGTCGAGCTGATCGCCGCCGACAACTAACTGCGCGAGAGCGAGAACTCAGGAATTAGAGTTTAGAAGGCAATGCGAAAACAAATGAGTAGGTGGATCGGTCTGAGTGCGGTGCTGGCGCTCGCATTCGTGGCGGGATGTGGGCCGTCGCTGGAGCCCTCGAAGCCAGTGAATGAGCTGACGGCGCAGGAGGCACGCGGGCGCGGGGTCTATCAGCAGCTTTGCGCGAGCTGCCACTATGCGAATCAGCCCGGCGACCTGCATGGGCCGAGTTTGTTCGGGATGTATCGCAAAAAGTATCTGCCCAGCGGGGCCCCTGCCAACGACGAGCGCGTGACCCCGGTGATCCTGCGAGGGCGCAACATGATGCCAGGCTATGCGAACAACCTGAGCGATCAGCAACTCGCCGATCTGCTGGCGTATCTGCACACCTTATGAGTGACGACGCGCCCGCCGAAGCGCGGCTGCTGCCGGGCATGGCCGCGATCGGGGCGTGGATGTTCCTCCTGTGCGTGATTGGGCTCATCGGGGTCACGACGCACAAGCTGCCACTCGTCGTGGTGATTCTGTGCGCGGCATTCGCTGCCGCCGGGCAGGGCCTGCTGCGGCTCCGTCGATGGGGATGGGCGCTGACACTGGCAGCTGTGTTTCTGTCGGCGATGTACGGAATGTGGGTGGTGGTCAAGTGGCACCAGATCGCGGAGAGTGTGATGGTGGCGCTGAACCTGGTTTTCTTTTTGTATCTGGTGCGGCCCGAGGTGCGGGCGAGATTACGCTAAAACAACCTAACCACGCGAAGAGAGTAGCCGGTAGCGGCGCCCCTGGTTTCAACCCGGCGAATCGCTGCTCTCGGGATCGAGCCCCGGAGGGATATCCTCTCGACGGCTCGAACAGAACTTCCTCAGAACGCGGGAAGCGAGTAGCGGACCCCGGTCAGTTGCTCCGAAACTTCCCACAATTTGCCGGCCATGACTTCGTCGTACGCCTGGGCTTCGGCGCGCACTTCCACGGGATAGCCGCGCATTTCGCGAAAGCCGCCGGGGCCGTAGAAGTGTCCTCCCTGCGCATCGGGTGAGGTCACGCCATAGAGCGTGGGAAGCGCTCCTTTGGCGTCGGACTGCGCAAAGAGGGAGATAACGAGGGGGCCGATTTTTGCCTCTGGTCCAGTCCCCTGCCCTGGTCCGGCAGCGAAGATGTTGGTCTTGGAGACGCCGGGATGAACGATGATACTGACGGCCTGGGCGTGGGCGCGCTCCAGACGCCGCTGCAGTTCAAATCCAAAAAGCAGATTGGCGAGCTTGGTGCGCCGGTAGGCCGGCCAGGGTTTGTAGTCGCGTTCCCAGTTCAGGTTCGCGAAGTCCATCGTTGCCCCGCGATGCGCAATCGAGCTGACGCTGACGATGCGGGCAGGCGCGCCGGTCGAAGGTCTCAGGAGAGACGGCAGCAGAAGTCCCGTAAGAGCAAAGTGGCCGAAGTGGTTGGTGCCGAGTTGCAGCTCGAAGCCATCGCGGGTCAGGCGGCGCTCCGGGATCGCCATGATGCCCGCGTTGTCGATGAGCAGATCGAGGCGGCGGTTGGTGGCAAGAAAGGCTTGCGTGGCGCTGCGAACAGAGTCGAGGCTGGCGAGATCGAGGATGGCGATCTCCAGCTGAGCGCCCGGGACTGCGGCGAGAATGCGCTGGCGGGCGGCGGCGGCTTTGGCCTGATCACGGCAGGCGAG
>Ga0302319_10023441_pt1 | contig 11027 bp, 9 predicted proteins | sample Bog_T0_2_FD_203319 | JGI IMG/M metagenome (GOLD analysis project Ga0302319, IMG submission 203319) | Peat permafrost microbial communities from Stordalen Mire near Abisko, Sweden - Bog_T0_2 | ecosystem: Environmental > Terrestrial > Soil > Wetlands > Peat | place: Sweden: Abisko, Stordalen Mire...
CGCGATCTGCGCGGAGATCTTGTTTGTCGCTTGAGCGATCTCCGCTGTCCGTCCAAAAAAAATAGGGGCGTGCTCATAGTCGAAGACGTCGAGTCCGCGATACGGATTTCCTTTCCACCGCGCGCGAGATCGTGTCTGCAGGATCTGGTCACCGAGCCTCATTTTGATCAGTTCTCGCAATCTGATTTCGAGATTTTCCTCAAACTCCTCCAGCGTCTCGTAGCGGTTCATCGCCCCATTGAAAATCGTCTCCGTTTTGTCACCCGTCCACTCTCGAAGGAACGCCTCCAATTGTTCCAATTGTCTCCGCTTCTCCAGTAAATTCGCGTCACGGAGATTCAGGTCATGGCTCGATGCATTCCGCCAGATCATTATGTCCGGGACGCCTTCCTTCTCCTGCCGCAGCTTCGCATCCACAAATTCATACTCTGTGCCGGATCGGGCCGTCTTTTGAAAATCCGGCGGCAACTTATGGCGGGAGTGCAAGCGAGAACCCAGACGCGTCCAAAGAATGCAGATCAAGATATCGAACTGCGAGGTGCGCGGAATCTGCTCTTGATAATCCTTGGTAATGACAGCCGGTTCGTACTCCCAGAAATAAGGATCCAGCCGAACCGTGTATCCGAATTCCCCATCCAGCCGGTCAATAATCTGTCGCGCGATGTGTCGCTCCCGTCCGACGTCTCCAGGGGAAGAAACAAAGATGCGAAGTCTTCCAACGTGTTCGCCAGCCATCGGTGCTCCTGCTTTTGAAACGCTATCGCGCAGAGGGGGCCAAGCCCTGCCAATAACCTCCGCCAGCCGCGCTGCCCACGGGCTGAGACAATCCTCCGGGGGAGAAGTCCCCGAAGAAAAAACCGCCGGCCGTTGGCGTCCAATCCACGCCTCTGCCGTCCGCGCCCCCACGAACCCCGCCGGCGCTTCCTTTGGAGCCGTACGAGATGGAGACTCGCCGGGACGTGCAAATGATCTTCTTGTCTCGCATCTGAAACCGCCGCCGAGAGCAGCATAAACGGCCATCGAGATCAACCCTCATTTTTATAAGCCGGCGCCCGGCGCCAAGCCCGGCAAAAAACGCGTTCGACGCACCGCCCGGCATCGACTATCTTCCCCGCCCTTTCCCATGCCCAAAGTGTTTCTTAAGACTTATGGATGCCAGATGAATGAACGCGACTCCGAGCAAGTCGCGCGCATGCTCGTGGCGCGCGGTTATGAAATGACGGAGGCTGAGACCGAGGCGGACGTGGTGCTGCTAAATACGTGCAGCGTTCGAGACATGGCGGAGCAGAAGGCCATCGGAAAAATGGGAATGCTCGCACGGCTGCGGACGGGCAAGCCAGAAATGGTCTTCGGTTACCTCGGCTGCATGGCGCAATCCCGGGGAAAGGACCTCGTCCGGGGAATGGGTCACGTGGATCTCGTAGTCGGCACCCAAAAATTTCACAAGGTGGCCGAATACGTGGATCAACTCGTAGCGCGCAAGCGCGCGCTGCGGGAACAACTCATGGACGACGCCCGCTACTCGATCGTGGACGTGGAGGAGGAGGAGGGCTCGCAGGAAACCATTCGCGAACACCTGCTCGCGGAACGGCAGGCCACTGCGTTTGTATCCATCATGCAGGGATGCAACATGCACTGCACCTTCTGCATCGTTCCCACCACGCGCGGCGCCGAACGCTCCCGGCGCATCGATGAAATCGTGCGCGAGGTCGAGGGGTTGGTCGCGCGCGGAGTAAAGGAAGTCACGCTGCTCGGGCAGATCGTGAACCTTTTCGGACGGCACGAATTTGAAAAGAAGGACGGAAAGAGCCCGTTCGTGCAGCTCCTCGAAGCCGTTCATGCAATCGACGGTTTGGAGCGGCTGCGCTTCACATCCCCGCATCCGATTGGGTTTCGCGAAGACTTGATCCAGGCCTTCGGGGAATCTCCGAAGCTCATGCCGCATGTCCATTTGCCGATGCAATCGGGTTCCGATCGCATCCTGAAGGCGATGCATCGCGGCTACACCGCTGAACGCTATTTCGCGCTCACGGAAAAGCTCCGCGCCGCCCGCCCGGACATCGCGCTCACCACGGATGCCATCGTCGGTTTCCCAGGCGAATCCGATGAAGATTACGCAGCCACCCGGGAACTCGTGCAGCGCGTCGGTTTCGACAATGCCTTCGTCTTCCGTTACTCAAAACGCCGCGATACCCCGGCCTCCGGGATGGAGGCCCAAGTCCAGGAAAACGTAAAGGAAGAGCGCAATCAGGACCTGCTGAGCGTCGTCGATGCCTTCGCGAAGGCCAAGGGCGAAGCGCTGGTCGGCAAGACGGTCGAGATTCTCTGCGAAGGCGTCAGCAGGACCAATGAAGCCCGCCTGACGGGACGCACGCCGGGAAACAAGATCGTCATCTTCGAGGGCGGCCCGCGGCATATCGGCGAGATCTTCGAGGTCGCGATCACCCACTCCAGCGGCTTCAGCCTTTACGGCGACCCGGCTGTCCTAGCGTAGCTCGCCAGCCGATTTTCACCAACGGCAGAGACGCCATTCCGAGGCGGCATCCTCGTCGGCGTGCGCACAAAGCGCAGTTTGAAGTTCAGGCAGGGCGCCGCGCCTATTTCGGCGGGGCGATCCTCAGGCCGGCGCGGGTTAGCGTGTCTAGTTGGCTGGCAAAGCACTCCGGGCAGATTCCGTGGCTGAAATTGCTGCCGGTGTGCATGTGGATGTAGGTCTCCAGTTGATCCCAGTAGTTCGTGTCGTCGCGGATGCGCTTGCAATACATGCAAATGGGAATGAGCTCCTTGAGCTGGCGAATCTGCGTGGTGTACTCGAGAATGCGTTCGGCCACGCGCAATCGCATGAGGATCGCTTCGCGATCGAGCGGCTTGGTGAGAAAGTCGTCAATGCCGGCATCCATCGCATGCCGCAGATTTTCGCGGCCCGTGTTCATGGAAGTCAGAAGAATGAAGTAGGTATAATCGGTTTTCGGACGCGCCCGGACCTTTCGGCAGAGATCCAATCCGTCAAGCCCCGGCATCATCCAATCGCTGACGATCACGCGAACGGGTTCGGCATCGAACTTCTCCCAAGCTTCAGCGCCGTCGGCGGCGCTCACCACTTCGTGGCCATAGTGCATGAGGGTGAAGCGGAGGATTTGCACCGTCACGGGATCATCTTCGGCAATGAGGATTTTCATGCGAGGGAAAGCGCGCGCTCACGTTCGAGCGCATGGCGAACATAACCAAATTCCTGCTCGATGGCTACCAGGGCATCGGCGCCTTTTTCCAGAGCGCCATTCCTGGCGATCGTTTCCAGGTCCTGGCAGGCGGAGCGCATGCGCTCCGCGCCAAAATTACTGCAACTCCCCTTCAGGCTATGCGCGGCGCGCTCCAGGAGAGGGCCGGATCTGCGGGCCAGGGCGGCGCGCGCCTGGTCGAGCACCTTCGGAGTATTGTCGAGAAACACGTCGATCAGCTTGCCGAGAATGCTTTCCCCGCTCTCGCCTTCCAATTCGCGAAGGCCGGACATGGCGCTGAGGTCCACGGCGCCTGGCACGCCCGTCTCCTCCGTCTCCCGCTCGAGGTCGCGAATGCCGGAAAAACGGCCAAGCGCCCCTTGAAGGTCCTCGATCTTCACCGGTTTGCTCACATAATCGTCCATCCCGGCGGCCATGCATTTTTCCCGGTCGCCCTGAAGCGAGTTCGCCGTCATCGCGATGATCCAGGTGTGGCGTTTTCCTTTTTCGATACCGCGAAGTTCGCGCGTAGCCGCATAACCGTCCAGCTCGGGCATTTGGCAGTCCATGAAGATCACGTCGAATGGGTTCTTGCGCATGGCGTCCAATGCCTGGCGTCCGTTCTCCACGACTTCGGCGAGAAATCCGAGTTTCTGTAATTGATGGAGGGCCACCCGCTGATTCACCGGATTATCCTCGGCAATCAAGATTCGCGGGTTCAGCCCGCTCACGGGAACGGAAACCTCGGGAATGGCTTTGAGAGCGACGAGGCCAGACTGAATTTCGGCGGTTTCCACATCCGCGGACATCACGGTGGCGAGGCAATCGAAGAGCTGCAATTGCTTCACCGGCTTGCTTAAGTGGGCATCCACTCCACTTTCGCGCATCGCTTCCGAATCATCCTTCCGATCGACGGAGATGAGCATCACGAGCCTGGTGGAAGCCAGTTTGGGATCTTTTTTCACCCTGCGCGCCAGTTCCAGCCCATCCAGGCCGGGCATCTGCCGGTCCAGGATGGCGAGGTCGAAGGGCTTTCCGCGGGCGGCTTGGGCGCGCATGATCTCGAGCGCCTCCTCGGCATTGGATGCTACGCGCTCCTTCATCCCCCAGGATTCGAAGAGATGATGCAGGATGCTTCGGTTCGTTTCATTGTCGTCCACCACGAGCACCCGAACATTCCGCAATTCCGCTTTGCGAGGAGCCGGCGTGATGGTGTCACCCGCCTGCTTCTCGAATTTCGCGGTGAACCAAAACGTGGAGCCTTTTCCCGGCCTGCTCTGCACCCCAATGTCGCCGCCCATTCGGTGGACGAGCTGCTGGCAAATAGCCAGGCCAAGACCCGTGCCGCCAAACTTGCGGGTTGTCGAGCCATCCGCCTGGACAAACGCCTGGAAGAGCCGTTTCTGCGCTTCCAAATCGATGCCAATCCCGGTGTCGGTCACCGTAAACCGAATGGTCGCTTGCGTATCGGACTCCTCCTGGCAATTCGCGCGGACGACCACCTCGCCCTTTTCCGTAAACTTTACGGCGTTGCCGATCAGATTTGTCAGCACCTGCCGCAGACGCCCGGGATCGCCGCGAAGCTGGGTGGGCACGCCATGATAGACCAGGGAAGCCAGCTCCACGTCCTTGGTGGCGGCGCGCGCCGCCAGCAGGTCGACCGAGCCTTCCACCACTGTGGAAAGATGAAAATTGATCTCTTCGAAAACAAGCATTCCCGCCTCGATCTTGGAAAAATCGAGGATGTCGTTGAGAATGGTCATAAGCGCATCCGCGCTTCCCGAAATGGTCTGCGCAAAATCGCGCTGCTTCGGACTCAAGTCGGTATCGAGCAGCAGACCGCTCATCCCGATGATCCCATTCATGGGCGTGCGGATTTCGTGGCTCATGTTGGCCAGGAATTCCGACTTCATTCGCGCGGACTCCAGCGCGGCGTCGCGCGCCGTCTTGATCGCCTCGCGCGCCTCGCGCCCGGCGGTGATGTCTTCCACGGTTCCCTCGTAATAGAGGAGCTTGCCGTCCATATCCCGGACCGCACGGGCCTGCTCTGAAATCCAGATGATGCTCCTGTCCTTGCAATAAACCTCGGACTCAAAATCCGTCACCGACCCGTGGATCTGCACAATGGTGGCGAACTCCGTGCGCCGTTCAGGGCGCACGTAAAGCTGCTTCGCGATGTGCGTCACCTGGCTCGTCAATTCGTCTGTGGAGTCGTATCCGAGGATCCGGGCAAGCGCCGGATTCACGCTCATGTAGCTGCCTTCCGGGGTCGTCTGGAAGATACCCTCGATCGCGTTTTCGAAGATGCTGCGATACTTTTCCTCGGCGTCGCGGAGGTCTTCCTCGATGCGCTTCAACGCGCTGATGTCCTGCAGTGTGGAGCGCATGCCGCTAACGTGCCCGGAGGCGTTGGTGATGAGCTTGTGCCGCATCAACACCGGAACCTTCCGCCCGTCTTTGCGCCGGAAGACGCGCTGGTACGATTCGATGCGCAGGTCAGCGGCCATTTCCTCGGGGATGAGATCAGACGACTTCTCGTCCACAATAAAATCCCGCATCGGACGCCCGATCATCTCATCGGCCGAATAGCCCAGCATGGCAAGCTCCGTGGCATTCACCCGCGTGATGCGATCTTCGAGATCGAGCTCATGGTAGGCCACCGGCGCTTCGTCGAAAAGATCCCTGAATTGCCGTTCGCTCTCCTGGAGAGCGCGTCCGCCCTCCTTCTGCTCGCGCATATCGACCGCGAGGCCCCCCAGCAGTTTTCGGCCTCCGCTGGTCATCATGCGAAACTTCATTAGCAGCCAGTCGTCCGTCCTGCCATCGGGCGTAGGAACGTGTTCGATCCCTTCGTAGGATCGACCTGAAGCGAGCACCTCGCGATCCACCTCGGCGAGCTTCCGCGCCAATTAGAGCGGCAGCCACTCGAAATCCGTTTTCCCGACGAGGTCTTCGCTCTTGCGCTGAAATCGCTTTTCCCATTCGCGGTTCAGGTAAGCGATTCGGCCTTCCTCATCCTTCATAAACGCCACCACGGGGATATTGTTCATGAAAGCGTGGAAGCGCTCTTCGCCCGTCTCCAGCGCGGCCTCGGCTTCCTGGCGCTCCGTGAGATCACGCCAGACCACCAGCAGCGCCGGTTCGCCCAGCAATTCCACCGGCGTCAACGCAACCTCCGCAGTGAACGGTTCTCCGCTGTGCCTTCGCAAATGCCACTCGAACTGCGTTTGCCCCTTTTCCCTGGCCAAACGCCACATTCCATTCCATCGCTCGGCGGAATTCGAGCCGTCCGGCTGGGTCCTTGGAGACAGCCGCACGAACGCTGTTTTGCGCAGGGTTTCAGTGTCGGGGAAGCCTAAAGCTTGCGCCGCCGATCCGTTCGCATCCAAAATCTCGTCTTCGCGGAGAAGCAGGTGGCAATTCGTGGAGCAATGGAAAAGAACGCAGAACTTCTCCTCCGCCGCGATGCGTTCGGAAATATCCCTGGAAGTCACGAGGAGCCGCTCCGGCTGTCCCGTCGGATCGCAAATTGCCGTTACGATGACGTCCCACCATTTGGACTCGCCGGTGGGGGCGGAGCGCATTCCGACAAACTTCGCGATTTTGCCCTCTTTGGCGAGTTGGAACGCTGCGACCGCCTTTTCGCGCTCCTCGCCTTTCCAAAAGTCCGTCCATTGCCGGCCCTCGATTTCGGCAAGACTCGATGCCGGCATTTGCCGCAGCCCCTCCGCATTCATCGTCAGCACCCGGCCATCCAGAGAGAGAGACTGAACGCAATCGCCGCTGGCCTCCAACATCCGGTTATTGACTTCGCCGGCCCTCCATAGCGCCGCTTCGCCGCGCCGGGGCTCCCGAAGAGCAGGCAGAACCAGAGAATAAATGAGCGCCAGCAGCCCCGCGGTGAGCGCCACACCGACGAGAATTGTCAGGAGCGCGCGCTGGGCGAACCGTTCGGAAAGTTCTTCATTCTTCTTTAATGTTCCCTTCATGGAATCCTCCATCGTCGCGATGATGCTGCGAATGGTATCCTGATCGCCCTTGCGCCACCCCGCCGGAGCCGAATCGCGAGCCGCTTCGAAACCCTTCGTTCGCCGGAGATCCACGGATTGTTCGAGATTTGCCAGGTCGCGTCCGATGCATTTGCCCACTTCCCCTAACAACGGCGCCCATTCGGGGTGCGCATCAGAGAGTTTGCGAACATTCCCGAGGTCGACTTGAATCCGCGACGACGCGTCGCGATACGCCTCCAGGAACGCCTCGTCTCCTGTAAAAACGAAGCCTCCCGCTCGAGCCTCGGCATCCGCCAGCGTCGAAAGGAGCTGCCGGAGCTGACCGATGCTCTGCTCCGATTGAGCGATGGCCCGGTGCGTTTCGATCAAGCGACGCGCGTTCGAATAGGTCGCGAAGCCTACAAGCAGAACCACAACCAGGGCAAAGCCGAAGCCGGCGAGAATTCTCTTTTCAATTGATAAAGGCATCCGCTGCAATATTGAGAAGAATATTTTCAGCAAGTTGCGCGCCCTATGGCGTTTGGGTTTCGGAAAGCTGGAGCGCCAGGGACGGAATCGAAAGACGATTCCGGCGCCCGAGACAGCGCGCCTGCATCAGGAGGAGACCCTGCGTCGCTTGATGAGAGCAATCGATCCGCAAAACAGCGCGCACAGGGCTGTCGCCGACAGTGTTTCTTCCCACTTGGGCGAAAAGATCAGAAAAAAGCCGCGCCCTTTCACCAAAGCGGAGAAGCTGGACACGCAAAAGGGCATGAGAAAAAGGCGAAAGACGCCCCAGCGCGCCAAAGGCGCGCCTGGCATCGCCGCGCGCGTGCTCAGGAGCAGGGCGCATCCGATAATCCCGCTGAGCCCCAGCGAAGTGAGCCAGATCTGCGGGTTCGCATCGAAATAGCGGACAAGCGCCACGACGTACCAAATCGCGTAGCACCAGAGAATCATGCGAGGGCAATCCAATTTGCGCAAGTAGTCGAAGGGCACCGCTCCTTCCAAGCATCGAGCACGGAGAAATGAAATGACGAAATCAGAATGACGACAGAGAGGCGTCATTCGTCATTTCATTCATGCCGTCTTTAAAATTGGATCTTCCGGCACAAGGCGGTGATGATTGCTAACATTCGCCCCATCGTCGGCGCGCAGCCCCCAGAAAGTCAGCGATGACGTGATCGTCATGATGCCCATGGCCCAAAATGCCTTGTGCAGCGCAGGCACCGCCTGCGTGGGGTTCGTCTGATCCACGTGGCCGAGAAACCATGCCGTGATCAGAGACGCGGAGGCCACGCCGAAACTCAGAGACATCTGCTGGGCGGTGCTGGCGATGCTGCTGGCCTTGCTCGCGTCGCGATCCGCCACATCGGCATAGGTGAGGGAATTCATGCTCGTGAACTGGATCGAGGAGAAAAAGCCCTGGCAAAAGCTGAGGATCAGGATGCGCCAGATGGGCGTCCCCGGGCCAATCTGAGTGAAGACTGTCATAGTCAGACCGAGCAACACTGTGTTCACAATGAGCACGCTGCGGTGGCCGTAACGAGCGAGGAGCGGCTTGCTCAAGACCTTCATGCCGATAGCGGACGCCGCCTGCGGCATGGTCATCAGTCCGGCCTGCCACGGCTTGAAGCCCATCCCGATCTGATAAAGCAGGGGCAGCAGAAAGGGCATTCCACCAAAACCCAACCGCGTGACGAATCCCCCAATGACCGACAAGCGAAAGGTCCGGATGCGCAGCAGCGCCAGGGCAAGCACCGGCGCCGCGACGCGACGCGCGCGCCACGCGTAACAAGCAGAGGAGCGCGGCCGCCGCAGCCAGCATCATTCCCGTCGAGGAGATGGAGAGCGTATGTTCGCCAAAGATCTCGAGCACATAGGAGAGAAGCGCCACGCCGGAGCCAAAGAGCAGGAAGCCTATGCGATCCAGCGGAGGGGTGTGGTCCTCACGAAAATCCGGCATGTGCCGCCGCTGGAGCCAGAGTCCGGCGAGCGCGACCGGAAGATTGATGAAGAATATCACGCGCCAATGCAGCCAGTGGACAATGACTCCGCCGAGAAACGGCCCCATGAGCGGCCCGATCAGCGCGGGGATCGTGACGAAATTCATCGCCATGAGCATCTCCGAGCGCGGGAACGTCCTCACCAGCGCCGTTCGACCCACGGGCGTCATCATGGCGCCTCCCATCCCCTGGGCGATTCGAGCGACGACCAGCAGCGGGACATTCGGGGCGAGGCCGCAGGCCAGCGAACCGAACATGAACAGCAGCATCGCCAGCGCGAACACGCGCTTGGTCCCGAAACGATCCGCCATCCATCCGCTGATTGGGATGAAAACCGCCAGACACAATGTGTAACTCGTGAGCACCGTCTTCAAACTTAGCGGCTCCACCCCCAGGTTCACCGCCATCGTCGGCACGGCCGTATTGACAATCGTAGCGTCCAGATTCTCCATAAAAAGCGCCACCGCCACCAGCCATGGCAGGTAGCGCTTCGTTTCCGCGGTGATATTCGTCATCGCTCATCAGCCGTCTTGTTTCGCCCCTCCGTCTTCTTTCTTCCAATGATCACAGGCTGGGCGAACACGCCGTCCACCCGGCGCACCTCATGGAATCCCGCATCCCCCATGAGCCGCATCAACCTGTAGATGGGCACTGCGTAACAGATCACCCGGCTGGTATGCGTCACAGGCGGAGCGCCTTCACGGTGCTCGATGATATAAAAGATCGTCTCGTGGAGAGGAGGCTGTGGGTTCGACACTTGGAGCAGGACATAGCGGGCTTTCTCCACCTGATGCACCCCGTTGGGATGCACTTGCGCCGGACCACGGAGCTCCACGTTCGTATAGTCCCAGATCGAGATGAGACAAAGCCCTCCCGGCGCGGTGCAACGGTAGAATTCCTTCAACGCGACCAGAATCTCCGCGTCCGAGAGGAGATGCGGAATCGCGTTATCGCAGGCGATCACCACGTCGAACGTGCGATGGTGATGCGCGTAGAGTTCGCGCATGTCCGCAACGGTCGTCCGGATGGACAACCCACGCTGAATCGCCTCGTTTTGGGTTCGGTCCAACGACGCGGAGCAGAAGTCCGAGGCCGTCACCTGGTATCCCATCGATGCCAGGCCCAAAGCCTGCGTCCCGATCCCGCAGGCCGCGTCCAGCACCGCGCAAGGCGTCTCTGCTCCAGTCGAGCGAATGATCTGATCCAGCGCCTCGCCGTGCTGCCGGATGGTCGAATTCCAATCGGCGTAGATCAGGTGATAAAAGGGAGTTAATCTGTCGTAAAACTCGGCGGGCGGCAGAAAAAAGGGGGCTCCCATTTGCATCACCGCGAAGTTTCACCGTCCGCCGCGCCAGCGCAATCGCAATCCGCCGTAACCAAGGAAACGAGGCTCAGTCAGCCCCGGAACCTCATGGGAGGCATGGGAAATACGAATCCTATCTACTACAGCGCTTACTACTGCGCTGACTGCAGCGTCCGGCGCCAGCGGTAGTAGCTTGCCAGCGTGCCCAGGTTGGTGAGCATGACGGACGAGAGAACGGAGAAGTCGAAGTAGATGGCGCCGGTCATCGCGGCGATATTCGGCATGAGGCTCGAAACGAAAGCCGAGCCGACACTGAAGCTTCGCGCGCGGCTGAGGGAATGCAGGACGCCGCAGCGCGCCAACTCGGGAACGAGGAGCGCCAGGGGCGACGTGGGAGCGCCGAGGCGCCGGCGATCCAAAACCGACACTGCGATGTTCGCCTGCTCCGCGACGATCGCCTGGCCGGAACAATCGCCAAAATAGGCGACGTTCCGGCCGAAAGACTGGCGCT
>Ga0302319_10023442_pt1 | contig 11026 bp, 11 predicted proteins | sample Bog_T0_2_FD_203319 | JGI IMG/M metagenome (GOLD analysis project Ga0302319, IMG submission 203319) | Peat permafrost microbial communities from Stordalen Mire near Abisko, Sweden - Bog_T0_2 | ecosystem: Environmental > Terrestrial > Soil > Wetlands > Peat | place: Sweden: Abisko, Stordalen Mire...
GATCTCACCGAGATACCGGACCTCGCCGTTCCGCCCACCCTCCGCAATGGCCACCGCGTTGCGCAACTTCGAGGTATCAAGACCAACGAAAACTTCGCTACAATCCGCCATGACTCGTCCTCCTTGCTTGAGGCTCTACCCGGCCTATCCGGGCAACCCTCGCTAAAGCATTGAGGGCGAGTCGCCTCGGTCAGGGAAGGACATACGGTCTGCGCTCATCCGGGCTACGCTTGCTGCACCTTATCGGCTTCGCCCGAAGCGCCTGCAGACTTGGGATTCGCGCCCCAACCCTTGCCTTCCGTACTGTAACGCGTTACACTGTCACGCGTTACAGATGGAGAAGTCCGATGGCGCCAGCAGCCGAAAGGATGAAGCTGATGCGGCAGCGGCGCCGCGCACGGGGGCTGCGCGAGTTGCGTCTCGTTGTTGCCGACCCCCGCTCGCGGGCGGTGCGACGACGGGTGGCGAAGCAGGTCGCCAGCCTCGACATGGATCGCGAGCGCGACGCGTTGAAATGGGTCGAATCGGTCTCTGAGTTTGATGCAGATGCAACGCGGTGATCTGGTGACCGTTTCCGCGGCCGGAGACTACGGGAAGCCCCGTCCGGCTGTCATCGTGCAGACTGATGCCTTTCCGGAGAACCATGCTTCAGTGGTGGTTTGCCAGTTGACATCCGAACTGGCGGACGCTCCGGATTTTCGCGTCACCATTGAGCCCAAGCCCGAAAATGGATTGCGGCTCAAATCGCAGGTGATGGCCGATAAGCCGGTCACCGTCAGACGCGACCGGATCGGGCAGAAGATCGGGCGTCTCGGCGACCAGGACATGGCTCGGCTGGGAATAGCTTTGGCGTTTGTCATGGGGCTCGCGGATTAGCGATGCTTCCGGTCCAGGCGACGGACAGCAGGATTTTCGCGCAGCTGTCGGTGACCGATGCGGCATTTTCCGACACCCGCCAACAATATCGTGCAAATCGTATAGGGAGCCGTTCCGTGAAGCAGATTAGCACCATCGGTCTGGATTTGGCCAAGAACGTTTTTCAAATTCATGGCACCGACGCCGAGGGCGCGCCGGTTCTCAACCGGAAGCTGCGTAGAGTCGAGGTGCTGCGCTATTTCGAGAAGCTGCCTCCGTGTCTAGTCGGCCTTGAGGCCTGCGGAGGCTCGCATTATTGGGCGCGCGAGATGGCTGGCCTATACGCTCCCCTACCGACGCTTCGCCGACGTCCTCGCGGACGCCGGCGCACGGATCGGGGGCGACGTGGGTTGCTACTCCTTCATCGCAGTGGACTTTCACCACATACTCCTTGCCAGTCTCCCGGCGCACTCACTCGCGTTACGGCCTGCACACTCGCGCTGTCACCAATTCGTGACACGCATTCCGAAGGCTTCAGCTATCTCGTTACCTCCATAGCTGCTCCGGTTGCTTCCGGCTTGAGCGGTTGCCGGGTGGGACTTGCACCCACTGGAAAGCGCCGCCTTGTCACGGCGCACACCCACAGCGGTCATAAAGAGGACTGAAATCCCGCAGTGCAGCGGTCTCCTGCTCGCCTTCGCATTTCTGAAAAGACAGGAGGACGCGCCTTAGGCCGGACACCTTTAAGTTCTCAATTCTGTTTGGTAGCAGTAGCGAGGGTGAGAGCATGGCGAACACCTGGACGCCCCTAACCAATCAGAACGGGTTCGCGAATGGCATGTGGCTGTTGCAGGACGGACGCGTTCTGGTCAATGTTTACGCAGGCGGGCAGTTAAGTACGCAATTATTTTTTCTTAGTCCCGATGCAAATGGATCTTACCTCAACAGCCAGTTCGATCCTTCTGCCGGAAATTTCCTTGCGCAAAAAGCGCAATTCGCCTCTGTGATACTTTCCGACGGCAGGCTGGTGACGTGCGGCGGCGAGAGTGGCTCTAAAGGCCCTGACACGTCCTTCTGCGAAATCTACGATCCTACGACGCTGCCACCGTCTTCGTCTTCATTTCCGCCACCGGCGGGCTGGTCATCCATTGGCGATTCTCCAGCAATAGTTCTCACGGACGGTACGGTCCTGCTTGCGAACGCCTTGGGACAGCCCGCATTCGCAACGCTTGATCAGTATTCGCTCACATGGACCGAACAGCAAAATACTTTCTCGGACAACGAATACGGCCTAGTGTTGTTGAAAACCGGCGATGTTTTGAAAGCGAGCGTGCAGCAGCAGACAAGCTATCGCTACGAAGCCGGGAAGAACGCTTTCGTTCAAGACGAAAGTCCTCCGGTTGTGCTTGGTTCGATCCAAGCAAAGGAGATTGGACCGGCGATGACGCTGATGGACGGAAGAACCATATGGTTCGGGGCCATGGATCCCATCTCGAAGGATCCCCTGTCGCCGCTCCAGCCGGCCCCGACGGCGATCTACACGCCAACCAGCTTTGGTCAAGATGGCTCATGGAGTGCGGGGCCCAGCCTTGTCGACGAGAACGGCGTGGCTTATAGCGCGGGCGATGCGCCCGCAGTTCTGGAACCGAATGGCAAGGTTCTGGTTCGATTGCGAGCGAATAATTCCGCGCTGCCTGGCGTATTCGTGGAATTCGATCCGTCGGACAACAGCATCAGCGTCGATCCATCTGCCCCGACTGTTTCCGACGGCGCTGGCTCCACCACTTTACTGCTGCCGAACGGGCACGTCCTCGTCTCGCTGGGCGATTCCGGCTGGTACGACGTCAAATTCGATGGTCCGATAAATCCTTTCTTGGCCCCGGCAATAGTCTTCTATCCCGAGATCGTCACAGCCGGCGCGAGGACTTACCTCACCGGAACGCAATTGTGCGGCCTTTCTGAATGTTCAAATTTCGGCGACGACAACCAGCAGGCCGAAAATTATCCGATGGTCCGGTTTGTGGATGCCAACGGCAACCAGACCTACGCGCGCGCACACGATATAGATGTGCGTGCTATTTCGCCGGGCACCATGAGCACGGTCGCTGTTGAGGTTCCGGAAACCCTTCCACCGGGAACCTACAGTCTGTTCGCCGTGGCGATGGGAATCCCTTCAAGTAGCGTGCAGGTCACCGTCATCGAACAGCCGCCCGTTCTCGCCGGTCGAGTGGGAGATATCGACGGAGACTCGCTCGATGAAATCGTCGTCACCAGTCCGTGGGGGATCGGTGTCCTGAAGCAGTTCGACACGACCATGTCGGTGCTGACGATGGCCGCAAATGGAACACGTCTCGGCGAGTGGGTGATCGACACCACAAGAGATCGGATCGGTCCGGTCGGCGATTTCGACGGCGACGGCATCGCTGAAATTTTTGTCAGCAGTCCGTGGGGCATAGGGGTTCTCAAGTTTGATGGTACCGCCCTCGAATCCGTCGTGATGATTCCAAATGGCACAATTCTCGCCGGAGGGGCGTTGAATACGCGAGGGGATTCCTTCGGGCCGCTGGTCAATGTCGGCAATATCACCGATGGAATATTTTATGAGAATACCCTGGGGGTCGGCTTGCTGGTATTGAGCGGCGGTGCGCTCACTCTTTCGAACTTCTACAATTACGGCGAGCCGATAGGCGCAAGCACGCAGTGGACTTTCCAGACCGACAATCGGTTCGGTCCTGTTGGCGACTTTGACGGCGATGGCGTGAATGAGATTGTCGTGATGAGCAACTCGGCGTTGGGCATCGTCAAGTTCGCTGCGGAATGGACTCCCATCGTGGTCGTTGGAAATGGCGTGGCCTTGCCGGGCGGCTGGAGGGTCGACACGACGAGCAACCAGTTCTTTGCCGGCGGCGCCGATGCGGAGCAATCAATCGATCCGCTTATGGTCCTCAGTCCGTGGGGTGTTGGGATTCTGCAATATCAACTCGCCGGACCCGCTGCCGATGCAACACTTCTTACGGTGTTCATCGCGGCGAATGGCACAGCTCTCTCTGTGCCCGCCGCCTTCCCGCCCGTATCGCCATGGATCGTGAACACCGCTACTGACCAATTCGGGCCCGCATGGCGGGACGAGATCGGCAATACCGACGTTTTAATCCGGAACGACTCCGCGTTCGGGATCTTGAGTCCGCGTTTGATCCTCGGTGATCCGCAACCGGGCGCAGATTTGATTTGCGAGGAAATGGCCGTGAATCAGACGCAAATACAGGGCTTCGACAGCGGCGCGAGCTGGACGGTCGACACGACCAACAATGTGTTTGGTTCGGTGGGCCAGTATGACAGTGATACCCAGGGCATGTTCATCACGAGCCCTTGGGGCGTAGGAATTTGCGCTGTTGAGTTCCCGTTGTCGATCACCATGCTGGCCGCGAACGGTTCGCGATTTGGCCAATGGTTGGTGAACACCAACAACGATGTGTATTGACCCGGCGATCAGCGTGCCGGCATCAGGATCCAGAATGAATTCTTTGGCGCAATCGGTGGACGGGCTACGCGCCTTTGACCTCGATCTGCACGTCGACATTGCCACGCGTGGCGTGTGAGTAGGGACAAGTCTTCTCGTGCGCTAGTGGGCAAAAGTCCTCAGGTCCGCTCAGGTCACCGCGGAATAAGAGCTTGCGGCGGGTGAGCAGCCCTGTCGCCATTTGGGTAGCTAAACGGTCGAAATTGGTACCTTCCATGCGGTGACCTTCGACGAATGGGATGCTTGATTTTTTCTGCACCGCACTCTGGACGTGATTGGCCCATCTCGGAAGTGTCGCCGTGGTCGCTGTATGTCCGGTGCTGGGTGAACAGCGGACTACATTTGCTCGCGGTGAGGATTACCGGTTTTGACCCAAAGGCGACAATCAGCCCGGCCCCTCGATATTGGTTTCGCAACGAGTCAGAATCATTGCAAGATCAATCCTGATCAAGCAAGCCAAGCTTATTGAGCAACTAATCCGGCAGCAACGGAAGAGAACTCAAATGGCATCATTCGTCCTTATCCCCGGGGCAGGCGGCATGGCTTGGTATTGGCATCGCGTGGTCCCGCTAATTCGGGCGGCGGGGCACGAACCAATCGCGGTCGATCTACCGGGCGACGACAAGCACGCCGGTCTCGCAGTATATAGGGACATGGTCATCCGCGCGATCGCGGAACGACGCGACGTCATTCTTGTCGCTCAGTCGCTAGCTGGCTTCACGGCACCCCTTGTTTGCGCGCGCGTCCCCATGCGCATGGTCGTGTTCGTGAACGCGATGATCCCAAAGCCGGGCGAGACCTCTGGTGCATGGTGGGGCGCAACAGGAGCGGTCGAAGCGCGGGAACAAGCCGCGACTCGCCGCGGCTATCCGGCGAAATTTGATGTGGGAACGTACTTTCTGCACGACGTGCCGCAGGGCGTCCTGCGCGCCGGCCCGGAACAACCTCGCGAGGAAGCCGAGACCGTTTTCGGCGAGCCCTGTCTCTTCGAGCGCTGGCCTGACATTCCCATTCATGTTCTTGCGGGAAAAGACGACCGCTTTTTCCCGATTGAATTTCAACGGCGTGTCGCGCGTGAAAGGCTCGGAAAGGACGTGGAGGAAATTCCCGGTGGCCATCTCGTCGCGTTGTCGAATGCGGAAGGACTGGCCGAGCGCCTTGTCGCGTATGGGGTTTGAATTGAAGAGCCGCCTCCGGCGACTTTTTGTCTGTGCGACTCGAATCCTCGATGTAGCCCTTTGGCACTGAACAGGCCTGAGATTGTAGCCTGATGATGTCTGTTATCGGGGGGCGAACAGGCACGCCCTACCGGCGGGCCGAGGTCTCAGTTGGACCAGGAGCGTACCGGCGAATAAGGACCCGACGGCGTCGCCTGGAACGTCGACAGGACGACAGAGCCGCTGTCCGCGGCGCCGGCGATGCCGGCGGTCAGCGCCCAATTGCTGTTGCTCAGACGGAACGCGCCGGCAATACCGACGGCATTTTTCCCGTTGAAGGTCGCCCAATGCATGGATATCGCGAGCCGGGCATTGTCCGGAATGAAGGGCGTCACGAGCGCGCTGGACATCGCGATGCCCGCGAATGCCTGCGAGGAAGCCCGCCCGGCGGCGTACTGGTTGTCGGCGATCTCGTTGAGATTCTGGCAGGTATCGGTGCCGGGAATGAAGGCGTAGCCGGCTCCGATCAGGCTGCAGACCTTCATATATTGGACCGCATCCGCATGCGCCGGTCGTGCGCCAATTCCCGGGCCGGCGATCAGCAACATCATTCCGATCGCGGATGACGCGTAAACTGCGATTCGCATTTTGGTCGTTGTCGGATTTTCGGGAGGGGCTGAAGCAGGATCTGGAAATTGCGACGAAATCGCTGAATGTTTCATTCCAATTGACCGGCCTTTTCGAAAAGCGAGTTTTGAAATCGAAAAGCAATATCTCCAACACTACCCAGCCGCGCAAGTTTCGGCTGTACCTGAACAGCAACATGTCGGGAAAAAAGCCGCGCGCGATGGGCGCTCTTTTTTAGGTCAGCAGTTGACGCTTATGCGGGCTACGGCTGGCTGTCGCCAAGCGGATGTCGCTGCATATCCATGCGGGCTGGTTTAATCGCGGCATGGCGTGATAGCATCGCGCGGGCTTTCCGGGGGGGGGGACGCCATGAAATCGGGTGAATATCTGCAGCACGACGCGGTCGGCCTCGCCGAATGCGTCGCGCGCGGGGAAATTTCGGCGACGGAATTGCTCGACCTCGCGCTGGCGCAGAGTGCTGCGGCCCAGCCGAAGACCAACGCGATCTGCCGCCCGATGGAGGGCGAAGCCCGTTCCCAGCTGAAGAAATCGCTGACCGGTCCTTTCGCCGGCGTTCCCTTCCTGATCAAGGATTGCGCGCAGGACTATGCCGGCCTGCCGACGACCTATGCCAGCCGGTCGATGCGGAACGCGGTCGCGCCCGACCATGCCCATGTGGTGCGGCGCTATCTGGAAGCGGGACTGGTGATTTTCGGCAAGACCAATCTGCCGGAATTCGCGCTCAAGGGCGTGTCGGACTCGCAGCTGTTCGGCCGCGCCAGCAATCCCTGGAATGTCGATCACACCCCCGGCGGCTCCAGCGGCGGCGCCGCGGCCGCGGTCGCCTCGGGCGTCGTGCCGATGGCGGCCGGCAATGACGGCGGCGGCTCCATTCGCATTCCCGCCGCCTGTTGCGGCCTGTTCGGATTGCGTCCCTCGCGCGGGCGCATTTCCTCCGGGCCGGCCTATGGCGAATATTGGTATGGCGCATCGAGCGAGGGCGTGATCTCGCGCAGCGTGCGCGACACCGCGGCGGCGCTTGACGTCGCGGCGGGCGGGGAGCCCGGCGATCCCTTCGTGGTGCCCAGGCCGGCCGAGCCCTACGCAACGCTGATGCGGCGTGACCCCGGGCCGCTGCGCATCGGCTTTACCGCGGCCTCGCCGATCGGAACCGAGGTTCACCCCGAAGCCGTGGCGGCGGTGAACGAGGCGGCAAGATTGCTGGAGAGCCTTGGCCACGAGGTCGAGGAGGCCGCGCCCGACATCGACGGCGCTGCGTTGGCGAAGGCTTTCCTGCATGTCTATTTCGGACAGGTGCCGGCCATGGCGGCGCAGGCACGCGCCGCCGGCGCGCGCAGTTCGGATTTCGAACTCCTGACGCGGGTGCTGGCGACGCTCGGCGGCGCAACTTCGGCCGCGACGTTGACCGCGTATTTGCTGAAGTGGAATGAATTCGCCAGGGCGCTGGCGCGCTTCCACCAGCGTTACGACCTGCTGCTGACGCCGACGCTGGCGCATCCGCCGATCCGCCATGGCCAGGGCGACCCGACGGCGGCGGAGCAGGCGGTGCTCAACCTGCTCGACCGGGCGGGCCTGCTCGCGCTTTTGGCGCGCGCCGGCCTGCTCGACGGCACCATCGACAAGATCGCGCGCGACAGCCTGCAATATGTGCCGTTCACGCAACTCGCCAATCTGACGGGCACACCGGCGATGAGCGTGCCGTTGCACTGGACCGCGGACGGGCTACCGCTCGGCGTGCAATTCGTCGGGCGTCTCGGCGAGGAGGACCGGCTGCTGCAACTGGCGGCGCAACTCGAAACCGCGCGGCCGTGGTTCACCCGGCTGCCCGCCTGGGTGACGCAGGGCCAGGGCGGGCTGTGATCACCAGTCGGCGGTCAAGCGGTAGTTCAATTCGGTCGGGTTGGGAGCGTCTCCCTCTATGCGGGGCAATCGCGTCGCTTTGACAGCGCCCCCGATCGACCGGGCCGCAGAGCGGCCCCGCCGAATGGTAAACGACCCGTTGTCGACACCGCTGGAATTCGGCCGCTGGCATTGAAGCTTGCTTATGGTGCGTGCGCATAAATTGATGGCCGGACATTCCGTCCCAAGATCCGTCCCAAGAGCCCTTGATGAGCAGCATCTCGACGATCGCATTGTCCGGCATGAACGCGGCGGCCCGCCGCCTCGAGGTTTCCGCCTCGAACGTCGCCAATGTCATGAGCACGGACGCGCTTCCCAACGCCGATGGATCGCTGCCGGCCGGGGCGCCACAGGCCTATGCACCGCTCGAGCTGGTCCAGACCGCGAGCGCCGGCGGAGGCACCCAGACGACCGTCACGACGGCGGCGCCGTCGACGACCGCGCTTTACGATCCGCAGGCTCCGTTCGCCAACCAGGACGGCCTCGTTGCCGCGCCCAATGTCGACCTCTCCCAGGAGTTTATCGGCCAGATGATCGCAAGCTACAGCTTCGCCGCCAATGCGAAGGTCATGAAGGCGGACGACAACATGACCAGGTCGCTGCTCAATATCATGGCGTGAGGCCTGGTTGAGGGCAGGGCGGCTGGCTCGCTCGCCGCTGCCCCTCGCGGGTCATTCTCGACCGCATCGACATCGCCGGCGGTCCGGTTCGCGCCGGACAGCAGACACGGACCTGTTCGTCCCGTTTCCGGCCAAGTTCTCCTGAACCTGTCTGTCAGTCTCCGGACGCGATATATCCATTGCGGCAAAGTGCCGTTGTCCGAAGAGACTGCTTGGCGAGAGGCGCGCGCCGCTGTGCGCGGCATCCAAATGGGCAAGGCACTGGAACAATGTTTCGTCGAATCCGTTGTCCGTGAGCCTCAAACTTCGCAGGACTTCGATGGTGTATTTTCGCGAGCGATCAACGGCTTTCTGGAGTTTCCCTTTCCTGATTTTTCTAAGCAGTTGCGGGGCCAAGCCCGAGTGCGAATCGTTCGAAACCCGCAACGCCGTACTCAAGATCGTCTCGGACGACCACAGCAATGCGCTGGCCACCTATGCCGCTAAAAATTCGACCGATGTCAAGGACAGGCCGGCTGCTCCGACCTCGCAAGCCGAAAAATCAGCCAACTTGGAAAGTACGAAACCGCTGTACCTCCTGGGCGAAAAGATCGTCACGACTTCAACAAGTGCGGACAAGCGAACGTTGAAATGCAGCGGTTCGATTTCCGTGACCGTTGGCGACACCAAAGCTTCGAAAGAGGTGAATTTCACCGTCCAGCAATCGTCGGACGGCAAGATCGACGTTTCGGTCGATCCGTTTCAGTTTTGAGCCCTGCCGGTCCTTACCGGTATCTTTGCGGAATGCTGTCGCCAGTGGAACTGGTCTATGGTTTCGCGTGCCAGTCCGGCGTGTTGACGTTGCTCAACAGCGCCAGCAGATCGGCCTGCCGCGATGTTCCCGTCTTGACGAGAACGGCCTTCACCTGATTCCTGATCGTCTCCCGCGAGAGACCCAACTCGGCCGCCAGATCGTTGATACTCTTCCCCGCAAGCAGTCCTTGTGCCGCGCGCGTTTCGGCTGGAGACAGATCGAAAAGACGATTCAACAGGTCAGCAGCGACAGTCTGCGACGAGCCCAGCGGGGTGACCACCAGAATACCCATGGCAGGACCAAATACATCATGCGCCGAACGCCGCACCGGAATGAGATGAACGATGAGAGCTGGCGCTCGCTCATCCGCGGGTACGGCGATTGACTTCGCCCCGATCTGGAATGCCGCGGCGCTCAACCCCTCAATCGCGCTTTTGAGCAGCGCATTGGCTTCCGCGTTGGCCAGAGCGACGCCGCCGAAGGCTGTCGACAGGATTTGGGGTCCGATCCGGTCAAACGATGCGTTGGTGGAAATGACTTTGCCGTCGCCCAGCAAAACCGCCGACGGAAGTCCCATCGTCGTCAACGATTCCGCCATGCCCTTGGCGCGTTCCAGCCGAAGTCGGGCGGACATCATGGCGGCGCGCGCGAGATGAGGACGAAGATTGTTCAGTTCGATGACCGCCTGACTTTCAATCGGACCATCGACAAAACGACGCTCGATGCTGAATAGAAGCATGTCATCGCTCGGCACTTGAACGAGAAAGCCGCCGCACCACCCAAAGCCTCTGGGCCGCAACAAATCCCTGAAACTGGGATCATTGTCCATTTCATCTGGCGTCCACATGTCGACATCGCGCATGAAACCGGAATGCCTGTGCAGCAAGAGCCGTTCCATTCGGGTATTTCGCTCGTGCCAATGCCCCTCGAGAATATCGAGGCCCAATTCCCTGAGCGATTCAGAGGACGTCCACCTGATGGTGCGGGGATCGGCGGTAATCAGGAAAGTGCCCGCGCCGCCGGCAATACCAGCCATCCTGTCGAGCACTGCGGGCCACAAATCCGGCATCGCCGCCGCTTCATAGACGAGGTCGAGCAGCGGAGTGGCGGCGCTGGACTGCATTGATGCTTTCTTCGGAAGCCGCTGTTGTCTCTATTGCGGAGTTACAAGCACTACATCCTGACATGCGTCAACCTGCAGGGCTGGAACGCGTAAGCAGTGCTTCACTATCCAGCCAGTCTTCCCGCAATCCGCGCGCAGGCGATAAACCGCGCTACGTTGGGGAACCGTAAATCCGCGGTGCTCCGGAATCCGGCCTGACGGCCGTCGAACCTTTCCGTTCTGGTCCGCTGTGCCCCCAACAAACCGACATAGATCGATCACTACGGCATTTCCCAAATGTGCCAATGAACGAACCCGCTTCGCGGGAGCCCGCTGCGCGGGGAGCAAGCCTATGGCCCCGATGGATTGACCAGGTAAGCGGGAGATAGTGACAAGCCGAGCATCCTGTCTTGAGAATCGAGGGGTTCAAAC
>Ga0302319_10023444_pt1 | contig 11025 bp, 5 predicted proteins | sample Bog_T0_2_FD_203319 | JGI IMG/M metagenome (GOLD analysis project Ga0302319, IMG submission 203319) | Peat permafrost microbial communities from Stordalen Mire near Abisko, Sweden - Bog_T0_2 | ecosystem: Environmental > Terrestrial > Soil > Wetlands > Peat | place: Sweden: Abisko, Stordalen Mire...
CCCCGCTCGTCAAGAAGCGGCCACACAATGACGAACTTTCGCCGCAGGGAAACCTCTTCATTGTTCATCTACAGGGAAGTGTAAATCTACCTTGAAGTAGTTGCAACCCTTATTAATTGACACTGTCTTATTCGCATATCTGGATCATGTCTATCAATCATCTAGTAAACTGACCGCTCGGATTTGGGGGGCTTAACTCATGCGCAGTACTGTTGCCTTGTCACGCCTAATGGCGTCATTCGCAAGTTTTCTGTTGATCATAACGTGCTCGCGAGCAGGTGTGAGTCAAACAGCTAGTGTGCTCACCCAGCACAACGACCTCGGCCGCAGCGGTGCGAACCCAAACGAGACGGTGCTCACGACAAGCAACGTCAATGAGGCGTCCTTTGGCAAGCTCTTTTCGTTGCCGGTGGATGGTCTTGTATTCGCGCAGCCCTTGTATGTCCCGAACGTGACGATACCCGGCAAAGGGAAGCATAACGTTGTTTATGTTGCGACCGAAAACGACAGTGTGTTTGCGTTCGATGCCGATTCAGGGGCGCAGTATTGGCAGGTTTCCCTCGGGACACCTGTTCCAAGTTCGATTGTTCCCACGACGAATATTCCAGGCACGGTCGGCATAACCAGTACGCCGGTGATTGACCCTGTCAGTGGCACGATCTACGTTGCCGCCAAGACTTGGGATAAAGGGCCGCATGTTTACCGCCTGCATGCGCTTGACATTACCACTGGTGCCGAGAAGCTTGGTGGTCCCGTAAAGATTGCGGCATCGGTCGCCGGAAATTCCCCGGACGAACCCGGAGGAACCATAACCTTCGATGCTCGCATTCAACTCCAACGGCCGGCACTCACATTGGTGAACGGAGTCGTATACCTGGCGTTTGGCTCTCATGAGGACCAGTACGCCTTCCATGGATGGTTATTGGGATATGACGCGACAACCCTGCAACAGGTCCAGGCGTTCAATGCGACGCCCAACGGTCGCGGCGGAGCTATATGGATGTCAGGCCAGGGCCTTATAGCCGACGCTTCGAACAACCTCTACTTGATGACTGCCAACAGCTACAATCCCTTTGAAGATAATCCAGCGGACTATAGCGAGAGCTTTGTCAAACTGGTCCCAAACGGCAGCTCTCTAACTGTGGGGGATTACTTCAAGCCCAACAACTACGATTACTTGAACGCGGGAGACTATGATGTGTCGGCAGGTGGGCCAGTTGCCATTCCCGGCACCAGCTACATCGCGGGGGCGGGCAAGCTGGGGCTGATGTACGTGGTCGACACCAACAATATGGGGGGGATGAACGTATCGGGAGATCAAGTAGTTCAGGAGTTTCAGACCGCAGGGGGAGTGTGGGGGGCCCCGGTCTTTTGGAATAACACCATGTACTATTGGGGGGTGGGCGCCCCGCTGCAGGCGTTTCACTTTAATGGAAAAACCTTCGATACATCGCCGTCGTCTCAAGGTGCGGTCATGTCGCTCAACCTGGAGACCGGCAATGGCGCACTGGCTGTCTCCTCGAATGGAACTTCGCCCGGTACGGGGATTGTCTGGGGGATCATTCCGACAGACGACCCCTGCTGCCTTGCAGTAGGCGGGGATCTGTACGCATTCGATGCCGCGGATTTGTCAACCATTCTCTGGAGTACGGCACAAAACGAGTCGCGAGACGGCTTCGGGAATTATGGGAAATTCGTGGCTCCAACGGTCGTTAACGGAAAGGTGTATGTCGCCACTGAGAATACTCCTGGACGGGTCGCGGTCTACGGTCTTCTGTCGGATACTGTGAAGCTGGGTAGCCTTTCACAGACCTATACCGGTTCGCCACTCGCAGCCACAGCTACCACGACACCTTCCGGACTAGCGGTGACTTTCACCTATACCGGAACGAATGGCACGACTTACCCCACTTCGTCTACGCCTCCAACCAATGTCGGCAGTTACACGGTGGTTGCAACTATCAACGACCCAAACTATAACGGCACAAACAGTGGAACACTGGAGATCAACCAGGCAACACCGGCTATCAGTTGGACCGCGCCGACTGCCATCACGTACGGAACCGCTCTGAGTGCAACCGAGCTCGACGCAAGCTCAACCGTGGCCGGAACCTTGGTCTATACACCGGCGTTGGGAACCGTGCTCAAGGCCGGATCGCAAACCCTGTCGGTTACGTTCGCTCCGACCGACTCGGCGAACTACACGACTGCGACCAAGACTGTGTCGCTGACGGTCAACCAGGCCACACCGACTATCAGTTGGACCGCGCCAGCTGCCATCACCTATGGAACCGCTCTGAGCGCGACGCAGCTCAACGCAAGCTCGACGTTCGATGGAAGCTTTGCCTATACACCGGCGTTGGGAACCGTGCTCAAGGCCGGATCGCAAACCCTGTCGGTTACGTTCACTCCGACCGATACTACCGACTATACGACCGTGACAAAAACTGTATCGCTGACGGTCAACCAGGCCACACCGACTATCAGTTGGACCGCGCCGGCTGCCATCACGTACGGAACGGCTCTGAGCGCAACTCAGCTCGACGCAAGCTCGACCGTTGCCGGAACCTTTGCATATACGCCCGCTCTGGGAACTGTGCTGAAGGCTGGATCGCAGACTCTGTCGGTTACATTCACTCCGACCGATACCACCGACTATCTGCCTGCCACCAAGACTGTATCGCTGGCAGTCAACCAGGCGACACCGGCTCTCAGTTGGACCGCGCCGGCTGCCATCACGTACGGAACTGCTCTCGGCGCAACCCAGCTCGACGCAAGCTCGACCGTGGCCGGAACCTTGGTCTATACTCCGGCGCTGGGAACCGTGCTCAAGGCCGGATCGCAAACCCTGTCGGTTACCTTCACTCCGACCGACTCGGCGAACTACACGACTGCGACCAAGACAGTGTCGCTCACGGTCAACCAGGCCACACCGACTATCAGTTGGACCGCGCCGGCTGCCATCACGTACGGAACCGCTCTGAGCCCAACGCAGCTCAACGCAAGCACGACGTTCGATGGAAGCTTTGCCTATACCCCGGCGTTGGGAACCGTGCTCAAGGCCGGATCGCAAACCCTGTCGGTTACGTTCACTCCGACCGATACCACCGACTATACGACCGTGACCAAAACTGTATCGCTCACGGTCAACCAGGCCACACCGACTATCGGTTGGACCGCGCCGGCTGCCATCACGTACGGAACGGCTCTCAGCGCAACTCAGCTCGACGCAAGTTCAACCGTGGCTGGAACCTTGGTCTATACTCCGGCGTTGGGAACCGTGCTCAAGGCCGGATCGCAAACCCTGTCGGTTACGTTCACTCCGACCGATACTGTCGACTATACGACTGCGACCAAGACTGTATCGCTCACGGTCAACCAGGCCACACCGACTATCGGTTGGGCCGCGCCGGCTGCCATCACGTACGGAACTGCTCTCAGCGCAACTCAGCTCGACGCAAGTTCAACCGTGGCTGGAACCTTGGTCTATACTCCGGCGTTGGGAGCCGTGCTCAAGGCCGGATCGCAAACCCTGTCGGTTACGTTCACTCCGACCGATACTGTCGACTATACGACTGCGACCAAGATCGTTTCGCTCACAGTCAACCAGGCCACACCGACGATCAGTTGGACCCCTCCTGCTGCCATCACTTACGGAACGGCTCTCGGCGCAACTCAGCTCGACGCAAGCTCGACCGTGGCCGGAACCTTGGTCTATACACCGGCGTCGGGAACCGTGCTCAAGGCTGGATTGCAAACCCTGTCGGTCACATTCACTCCGACCGATACTGTCGACTACACGACTTCGACCGCAACTGTATCGCTCACGGTCAACCAGGCAACACCGACTATCAGTTGGACCGCTCCGGCCGCTATAACTTACGGAACTGCTCTGAGCGCAACCCAGCTCGACGCAAGCTCTACCTTGGCCGGGACCTTCGTCTATACACCGGCGTTGGGAACCGTGCTCAAGGCTGGATCGCAAACCCTGTCGGTCACATTCACTCCGACCGATACTGTCGACTACACGACTTCGGCCGCAACTGTATCGCTCACGGTCAACCAGGCAGCACCGACTATCAGTTGGACCGCGCCGGCTGCCATCACGTACGGAACGGCTCTGAGCGCTACCCAGCTCGACGCCAGCTCGACCGTTGCCGGAACCTTGGTCTATGCGCCCGCTCTGGGAACTGTCCTGAAGGCTGGATCGCAGACGCTGTCGGTTACGTTCACTCCGACCGATACCACCGACTATACGATTGCGACCAAGAGTGTATCGCTCACGGTCAACCAGGCGACACCGGCGATCAGTTGGGCCGCGCCGGCTGCCATCACGTACGGAACGGCTCTGAGCGCAACCCAGCTCGATGCAAGCTCCACCGTGGCTGGAACCTTGGTCTATACGCCGGCGCTGGGAACCGTGCTCAAGGCCGGATCGCAAACCCTGTCGGTTACGTTCACTCCGACCGATACTGTCGACTATACGACTGCGACCAAGACCGTATCGCTCACGGTCAACCAGGCCACACCGACGATCAGTTGGACCGCGCCGGCTGCCATCACGTACGGAACTGCTCTCGGCGCAACCCAGCTCGACGCAAGCTCGACCGTGGCCGGAACCTTGGTCTATACACCGGCGTCGGGAACCGTGCTCAAGGCTGGATCGCAAACCCTGTCGGTCACATTCACTCCGACCGACTCGGCGAACTACACGACTGCGACCGCAACTGTATCGCTCACGGTCAACCTGGCCACACCGACGATCAACTGGAGCGTGCCTGCCCCAATCACATTCGGCACAGCCCTCAGTGCCGCGCAGCTCAATGCAAGCTCGACCGTGGCTGGAACGTTCGCCTACACACCAGCCTTGGCAACCGTTCTGAAAGCCGGAACACAGGCACTGTCGGTCACGTTCACTCCGACCGACTCGGCGAACTACACGACTGCGACCGCAACTGTACCGCTCACGGTCAACCAGGCCACACCGACTATCAGTTGGACTGCACCGGCTGCCATCACGTACGGAACTGCTCTCAGCGCAACCCAGCTGGACGCAAGCTCTACTGTGGCCGGAACCTTGGTCTATACACCAGCGTTGGGAACCTTGCTCAAAGCCGGATCGCAAACCCTGTCGGTTACGTTCACTCCGACCGATACCACCGACTATACGACCGCAACAACAACAGTGCCACTGACTGTCAATCAGGCTACGCCCACGATCGGTTGGGCCGCTCCTGCTGCCATTACGTATGGCACCGCTCTGAGCGCAACTCAGCTCGACGCGAGCTCAACCGTGGCAGGGACCTTTGCATATACGCCAGCGTTGGGAGCCGTGCTCAAGGCCGGATCGCAAACCCTGTCGGTTACATTCACTCCGACCGACTCGGCGAACTACACGACTGCGACCGCAACTGTACCGCTCACGGTCAACCAGGCCACACCGACTATCAGTTGGACCGCGCCGGCTGCCATCACGTATGGAACTGCTCTCAGCGCAACCCAGCTCGACGCAAGCTCCGCCGTGGCCGGAACCTTGGTCTTTACACCAGCGTTGGGAACCTTGCTCAAAGCCGGATCGCAAACCCTGTCGGTTACGTTCACTCCGACAGATTCAACCGACTACAGCGCTGCCACAACAACTGTTTCGCTGACGGTCAATCAAGCTGCTCCTACGATCAGTTGGACCGCGCCGGCGGCCATCACATACGGCACCGCCCTCGGCGCGGCCCAGTTGAACGCAAGCTCTACTGTGGCCGGAACCTTGGTCTATACACCAGCGTTGGGAACCTTGCTCAAAGCCGGATCGCAAACCCTGTCGGTTACGTTCACTCCGACCGATACAACCGACTACACGGCCCAGAGCTCGAGCGTCACGGTTACCGTAAACCAGGCCACTCCCACGATCAGCTGGACAACTCCGGCAGCAATCACATACGGAACGGCCCTGAGCGCAGCTCAACTCGACGCCACGTCCTCGACTGCGGGCACGTTTACCTACAGTCCTGCGGCCGGCACTGTTCTCGCAGGGGGTTCGCAGCAACTTTCGGTTACTCTGAATCCGACCGATGCCACCGACTACACCACATCGACGGCAAGCGTTACATTGACGGTGAACCAGGAGCCGCAGACGATCAGCCTTTCATCCGGCACTCAGGCGTACGCGGCGGGAGTAACATTCGGGACACCTTCACTCGGCTTGAACGCAACGGCGACCTCGGGGCTGCCGGTTGTCTTCAGCCTTCTTTCCGGTCCAGCAACGCTCAACGGCAATTCACTAGCCATCACCGGCGCAGGCACAGTCGTGTTCGCAGCCAACCAGGCCGGGAACGCCAACTACCTAGCCGCATCGCAAGTGACCGAGAGTATCACCGTCAGCAAGGCCGCAACGGTTGCCGCAATCGCAACCAGTGTCAACCCGATCCTTGCGCAGAACTCGATCACTCTGACTGCGACCGCTACTTCAAGCGCGGGGACGCCCACGGGAGCCGTAACATTCATGGAAGGCGCGACCCCGCTGGGCACAGGCACACTCGCAGGCGGTGTTGCCACGTTCACCACTTCGAGCCTTTCCGTCGGTGCGCACACCATCACCGCGTCTTATGGCGGTGACTCTAACTTCCTTCCCGGAGCGAGTACAGCGCTGACGCAGTTAGTCCAGGACTTCTCATTCACTATCTCCGCGCCCTCGGTTACCGCGCAGCCGGGAGGTACGGCGGCCTTCACGTTCACAGCGGGTCCCACGAATGGATCCACTTTCCCATCCGCGATTAACCTGACCCTGAGTGGATTGCCAACAGGCGCAACGTATACTTTCTCGCCGGCAACGATTGCGGCCGGCGCCGGCGCAACCACGGTGACCCTGACCGTTAATATCCCGCAAACGCAGGCCAGCGCCCAGCCGCAGATCCCCCATTCCGGTACCCAGCTTGCCGTAAATCACCGTGGCAACCCGGCCGGTGGGACGGGCACTCTGGCCGGCAGGCTGGCTCCCTTCTCGCTGGCACTGGTGCTGCTGCCCTTTGCCGGCCGGTTGCGTCGCACGGGGAAGCGGCTAAGCCGAATCGTGTCTATGCTGCTGTTGTTGGCTGCGGGCATTGCTGCTGCAGCCGGAATCAGCGCTTGCGGCGGAAACACAGGATTCTTTGCCCAACCGCAGCAGAGTTACACAGTCACAGTAACAGGAACCTCGGGTGCCCTGTCGCACTCCACCACAGTCACCCTCACGGTTGAGTAACAAGGAGACGAATGAGCAAGACTAGATGGATTCGCAGCGGTGTGTTCCTTGCGTGCGCGTGCCTGCTGGCTGGAACAGCAGCCTGGGCTCAGAAGAACCCAGCATCTCCACCGAAATCGCAGGTCTCGACCGATCTTTCGGTGACCTATTCGCTGGAGCACGCAAAGCTGTCGCCGGGCAGTTGTGGCTGCTTTTGGCTGCAGGGCGCAGGAGTCGATGCCACAGTTAGTTTCTGGAAGGGCCTCGGTCTGGCCGCGAGCTTCAACGGGGAACATGCGGGAAACGCGGCACCGGGAGTGGATGTGAACAAGATTGATTTCACCGCCGGCCCCCGCTATACATACACCGCGTGGAGAGGACACGCCACAGCCACGGATCAGCGCCGCTTGCAAGTCTTCGGCCGGACACTCTTCGGCTATATGCACGGCTTCAATGGAGTTTACCCAGCTTCTGGTGGAGTGGTCTCAAGTGCCGGGTCGTTTGCCTTCGAAGGCGGTGGAGGATTGAATCTGTTTTTCACCAGGAAGCTCGGCGTGCGCTTGATCCAAGTGGAGTACGTAAGATCGTCGCTGCCCAACAACGCGTCCAACGCCCAGAACGATGTGCGGCTTTCCTTTGGTCTCGTATACCACTTCGGAGGAAGCGCGCCCGCGGCTCAAGAACAGTCTTCACCGACTACCCCGGCACAATGACAGCATATGCCGCGAAGTCATCAGGGCGGCGTCCAGAGCCCTTCGCACGTCATATCTTCATTGCTAAGCAGGAAGGTCGTTGAGTTGATGTGGCTTTGCTTCTAGCTCCGCACAGACCCACCACTGCATCGAGCAGTTCCTTCAAGGTCCCTTCCGGCCCCTGACCATACCAACAGGTCCAAGATGTTCTGCTTCGATCTAAACTTCCGAACCCGATCCAGGCTTTGGTTCAACGGCTGGCCCAACTTCCACCTGCATGGGCAGATTCCGCAAGTGTCGTCTATTTGATTCGAAGCGCTAACTGGCATGAATGCAGCATGAAACCGAAGGGGCAAAACCGGGCTGATTGTTCGCAGAACACTACTGTGGCGTCAACAGGAGCAGGTGGGCCTGTTGACCCTTGGCGCGACCGACACAAACAATCTGTCCTCCATCGTTGATACTCAACGCATCCAACAAAACCCAAGGTGATTCCTTCGGAACGAGTGCATTCAGATCGGTCATTCGACCGTCCCGCCACAAGAAGGCGTGCCGCGCTCTGAATGAAATACTCGATGCGCCGACCACGTCGCCGCGGTTGTTTATCCCGGATGCCTCACTGGGATCGTCTCCCAAGGTGCCGAGATCCCGCATCCTGCCGTCGGCGTATAGAAATGCATGCACTCCATCTGCGGTGTCGGCAAAGCCTACAACCTGCCCGCGGTCATTGATTGCCCGCGCACTACTGGTGATCCCCCTGGGAAGAGTCCCGAGATCCTTGATCTTTCCTTGATTCCATGAAACTGCATGATTGGACCTTCCATCGACGTCAGCTGTGCCCACAACTATAGCGCTGCTGTTGATGGCGTATGCCGAACTCGATTTGCCGGAAGGGAGTGTACCTAAGTCGGATATTCTGAGATCCGAAATCACAAACGCGTGGCGTGCGCCGCTGGCGGTTGTTGCGGCGCCGACTAAAGTACCTCCGTCGTTCAAACCAAAAACTCGACTGTCGCGGCCACCCAATCCGGGAGTCTGCTGAATGTGCCCATCGCGCCGGACGAAGCCTCGCGTGGTCGACAAGCTGTCAACAGGATTATTGCTTGAATTCATCCACCCGGCAATATCACCCCGGCGATTGATCGCATGGGCGATCGTGTTCGGATAGCCCGGCACGTCTTCGACCGTCGCGGCCTGGCCTTTGCTCCAAAAAGATGCATGCACGGAGCCATCTGCCCTCTTGGTCCAATATGCCACCGTGCCATCGCGATTCAAAGACACGGTAACATCGTCGGCTACTTCGTAGAATAGGCCGAGATCGTCGATTTTAAAACTGGCGCCGACCGATGGGACGGTTGTATTCAATTTGTCTTCTGACTGTGCCTGTGCGTTGGCTGGTGGAGCGAAAGCCAGGGCACAGCAAATTCCAAGAAATACAGAAATGCTAGAAATCGGATAATCCGCGGCGATGGCGCTAAATCGGGAGATGAATCGGGAGAATGGACGGCTCATGCGCATGTAAACGATGATACGGCAATATACCTTGTATCATCGTCGCGGACGCATTGGATAAGAATCACTGCAACGCCACATGAGGGCGCTCGAGAATCTCCTGGACAAAATCGCAGCCATTAGTGCGCAACTGAACCTGTACTCTTGCAACGCAGTGTCTTTTAAATCATCTTCGTTCTCTTCAACTACTGGAAAAGAGCCGGTCGCGCAAATTCGGACAGGGGGTTAAGTGGAGGTTCTGTTCTTCCGCAGCCTAGAATGGCTGGGATGAGGAGAGCAGATGAGCAGACGTCCGCGTCGGAACCACACAGCGGCATTCAAGGCGAAGGTGGCTTTGGCCGCCATCAAGGGAGAAAAAACACTTTCGGAATTGGCGCAGTTGTTTGATGTGCATGCCAACCAGATTACGCAGTGGAAGAGCCAGCTTCTGGAAGGCGCAGTCGGGGTTTTTGGAAGCGAGGCGAAGGCAGAGGCCGCGACTGCTACGGTGGACCTCAAGACCCTGCACGCCAAGATCGGCGAGCTGACGCTGGAGAACGATTTTTTAGAAGGAGCGCTCACCAAGGCGGGACTGCTGAGCGCAAAGCGATGATCGACCCGGAGCACGACCTTCCCATCAAGCAACAGGCGGAGGTGCTGGGCATCAGCCGCAGCACGGTCTACTATGAGCCGCGCCCGATCTCTGACGAAGATCTATGGCTCATGCGGCGCCTCGACGAATTACACCTCAACTATCCCTTTGCCGGCAGCCGCATGCTGCGCGGTCTACTGTGGCAGCAGGGCCTGGAGGTTGGCCGCAGGCACATCAAGACGCTGATGAAGCGGATGGGAATCGAGGCCATCTATCGCAAACCCAATACCTCGAAACCCGCTCCAGGGCACAAGATTTACCCGTATTTGCTGCGCGATCTGGCCGTCACCCGGCCCAATCAAGTCTGGGCGATGGACATCACCTACATCCCGATGGCGCGGGGATTCATCTATCTGGCAGCGGTGGTGGACTGGTTCAGCCGCAGAGTTCTTGCCTGGCGATTGTCGATCACGATGGAGGCTTCCTTCTGCGTCGAAGCGTTGGAAGAGGCTCTTTCCAAGAATGAAAAACCGGAGATATTCAACACCGATCAGGGCAGTCAGTTCACCAGCGAAGACTTCACTGGGCTGCTAAGAAAGAACGGCATCGACATCAGCATGGACGGCAAGGGCCGTTGGCGAGACAACGTGTTTGTCGAGCGGGTGTGGAAGTCGATCAAGTATGAAGAGGTCTATCTCCACGCCTACGAGACGGTCCAGGAAGCCAGAACTTCCATCGGGAAATACCTGGAGTTTTATAACTCCATCAGACCGCACTCAAGCCTGGATGGGTTCACGCCCGACCAGGTCTACTTCAACCGCTTGCCGGAATTCATGGCAGCTTGAACAAGAACAAGGATGCCGCTGCGCGGCGGCTTGAAGGGTGAGTTTTCAAGGCATGGGGAAATCTATCGATCCGATGTTGAAAGAAAAGGCCGGGAGCGGCTGTCGTGCCCACTCCCGGCGCTCATCGGCGTCGATGAGTCTCCAGCCGGTTATTCCTCGGCGGGTTGCTCTCCAGCAGAGCCCGCCTCCGCT
>Ga0302319_10023447_pt1 | contig 11024 bp, 11 predicted proteins | sample Bog_T0_2_FD_203319 | JGI IMG/M metagenome (GOLD analysis project Ga0302319, IMG submission 203319) | Peat permafrost microbial communities from Stordalen Mire near Abisko, Sweden - Bog_T0_2 | ecosystem: Environmental > Terrestrial > Soil > Wetlands > Peat | place: Sweden: Abisko, Stordalen Mire...
GGCTCGAAAGCACGCTCTCATAGCCGTCTTTCCGCTGCGACAAGTTGAGCTGGTTGGGGTAAGTGAGCATCACTACGTTGCCGTGATCTCCGAGCAGTTTCACCAGCCGATTTCCGCCCAAAGTTCCCGCGTAGTAGTTATCTGTGCCAACGAAAAAGAGCCGTTTGCTGGCGGGAGCATCGGAGTCAATGGTGATCACCGGAATGCCCTGTTGTATGGCCGAATCAATCTCCGGCGTGAGGAGTTCCGCATCGGCGGCGGAAACCATAATGCCCGACGGCTTCCTATGAACGGCCGCCACGAATTCGTCTTTCTCCGCTTTGGGGTCGTATGTGTCAGGCCCCACAAATTCCGATTTGACATTCATCTCATGGGCGGCGTGACTCAAACCCGCAGCCGCCGCTTGCCAATAGGAATTGTTTCTGTTGGCCGAAACCAGCACGTACGTTTCATTCGGCTGGTGAGGAAGTGCCGCACAACTGGTCATCACAAGCACGGCGGCGCTTGCGGCGAAGAGGAAGGCGCAATTTGTCATGAGGTAAGTGTATACCGCAGCCACCCCAAATGGGTAGCGGGCAGTGGCAATACGAAGGAACTTTCTCGTTCTCAAACTTCTCTCGATAGAATCAAATGGTGACCCAACACGCGGAAGCGATATTCGAAGACGGGCTCTTGCGGCCGCTCGATCCTCTGTCACTTCAGGACAAACAGCACGTCTTGTTGACGATCACCGACGTCTCGGCTCCAAGCGCGAATTCAGGCCAGATGCCCGAGCAAGAGTGGCTCAGGGCGCACGGCCGGGAATACCGCGGCCAGTGGGTCGCCCTTAATGGCGAAGAACTCCTCAGCCATGGTTCAGATGCTCGCAGGGTGCGCGATGAGGCGAGGGCGAAAGGCATCCGAACCCCCTTAATGGTTCCCATACCGGACGAGCCTGACCTGCCGTCGGCCTTTTGGGTCTAATGCCTGCCATCGAATTCAGCCGGACTCATTCATATCTGCCGGCAGACGGGGGAATCTCGTTGCCGGTATTTCTGGGGAACGGCGCGGAAAGGGTAAAGCTGTTTGCGCAGGTGGACACGGGAGCTTCCCACTGCCTGTTTGAACGAAGGCTCGGCGAATTGCTCGACCTCGACGAGGAGGCGGCTGATCCGATGGCATTCCGGACTGCCACCAGCCGCGTCGAGGCTTTTGGTCATCTCCTCACCATCGAAACCCTCAGTCTGAACTTTGAATCGGTAGTGTATTTTTTCGCCGATGAACGGATCAATAAGAATCTGCTCGGGCGCCTCGGCTGGCTCGACCGCATTCGCCTTGGCCTGATCGATCATGATGGGGCGCTTTATGTGGCGCCTTACGATTAAGAATAAAGACAGCGGGACCCTAGCCTGAGCCGGCTGCTACAGCGCGATCGCGGCCGATTGCGGATGCACGGCATTCTTGGCGCTCTCGGTCGGCCTGTAGACTAACAGATCACTCCGGCTACATGCCGGAAACGAAGGCCTTCGGTGGAGGCAGATTGCTTCACACGCTCCGGATAGACACGGTGGATCATGAGATCTACGTCGCGAGTTGAGGCGATCAAATTCAGGAGCTGCTGGTTCGATATAGACCAGCACTGCGAGATCACCGACGCCGGTTTAAATGTTGGGCACCAAGACAAAACCAGCGTTGCGCCGGTTTGAAAAAATCTTCTAAGTTGTCGATTTTCTTGGTGCGGATGAGAGGACTTGAACCTCCACAACCTTGCGATTACTAGAACCTGAATCTAGCGCGTCTGCCAATTCCGCCACATCCGCATCATGAGCCGAACGACCACTATTGTAATCTACCCGTGTGAACCAACTCTCTGCGCGCACGTCCCGGACCCTCCTCCTTAGCTTTCTCTTCGCTATAACAACCACTTTCGCCGCCGAACCGGTCCGTCTCATCCTCGATACCGACATGGGCAACGATTGCGACGATGCCCTCGCGCTGGCCATGATTCACGCCTTGCAAAATCGCAACGAAGTGCGGCTGCTGGCTGTCACCATCACCAAAGACAACCACGATGCCGCCCCCTTCGTCGACCTGGTCAATCATTTCTACGGCCGCCCCGACATACCCATCGGCGTCGTGCGCGAAGGCAAAACAACCAAAGACGCGCCCATGCTCAAGGTTCCCGTAGAGCGCCGCGACGCCCACGGTAACTTCGTCTATCCGCGCCGCCTGGCGGACGGTTCACAGGCGCCCGAAGCCGTGGCCCTGTTGACCCGCATTCTGAAAGAGCAACCCGACGCTTCGGTCACCATCGCGCAAATTGGCTTCAGTACCAACCTCGCCCGCCTCGTCGCCAACCCGGAGGGCAAGGCCCTAGCCGCCCGCAAAGTGAAAGCCCTGTATCTCATGGCCGGCAATTTTCAAAAGCCGCAACCCGAATACAACGTTTTCACCGACGGACCCGCCTTCCGCGATCTCATGAAGAACTGGCCCACGCCCATCATCTTCAGTGGCTTCGAAATCGGTTTGGCCATCACCTATCCCATGGAAAGCATTAATCGAGACTTCGCCTGGGCGCCGGACCACCCGGTTGTAGAAGCCTACAAAGTATACGTGGGCAAGCCGGAAGATCATCCGAACTGGGATTCCACCGCCGTGCTGGATGCCATTCGCCCGGATCGCGGCTACTTTGACTTGTCGCCCGCCGGCAACGTCGAATTGGGTGAGAAAGACACCACCGTCTTTACGCCCGATGCCAACGGAAAGTGCCGCTATTTGATCCTTAAACCCGATCAAGTGAGCCGCCTACGCGAATTGATTGCTTCCTTAGTAAGTGAGCCGCCGCAGAGAAATGCGGCCGGGGCGGCTTCCCTACGCCTGGTTTTCTAACACCGTTGGCAAGCTGCGGAAACCAGCACGATAAAATGAAGAGATGCCAGCTACCACGGTTAGTGCCGCTCCCAGTGCCCCTTTGCGGCAGCCTTATCTTCTCATTCCGCTTGCTTGGTTTGTTCCCGGCGCGGGGCATTTTCTGCTCGGGCGCAAGGGGCGTGCTGCCATTGTCTTTGGCACCGTTCTCGTCACGTTCCTGGTGGGCGCTTCCATGCGCGGACCTTTGTTTCATCCCGTCGACACGGGTGACGTTCTCTCCCGCCTGATTCAGTTCGGCGGCTTTCTCGGAGATCTCTCGTCCGGCATTTTCTATTTCGCCGCCACCTTCCTGGGCTATGGGCCGCCTGATGTGGCAGGCTATTCGCCCGATTACGGCTCCAAGTTTATCGTCGCCGCCGGCCTGCTGAATATTCTGGCCATCGTCGATGCCTTCGAAATTTCCACCCGACAAAAGGACTAAGCCATGAAACTCGATCATTTTGAAACTACCATTCTGTTTGCTTTGGTGTGCAGCGTCATTCTGGGCTTGGTCACCAAGAAGACCGATGAGGAACGCCTGCGCTATGGCTTGTATTGCTTTGGCTGCTTCATGGCGGCTCTTTTCGGCATCGGCTGGACCATGCGCATTCTCCATGGTTAAGCCATGAAGACTTTCTATATCGAAACTTTCGGCTGTCAGATGAATGCCCACGATTCGGAAAAAGTGGTGGGCACGCTGCTGCAAAAAGGCTATCAACAGGTGGCAGAAGTAGACGCCGCCGAGCTCGTTCTCTACAACACCTGCAGCATCCGCGATAAAGCCGAGCAAAAAGTATTTCACCGGCTCGACCAGTTCAAGCGCTCGGCCGGTAAGGGCAAGATTTTTGGCGTGCTCGGTTGTGTTGCACAGCAGGAAGGCGAGCGTATTTTTGAGCGCGCCCCGCATGTGAGCCTGGTGGCCGGTTCGGCCAGCTATACCAAGCTGCCGGAAATGCTGATTCAACTCGAAGCCGGCAACCGGCGCGTCACCGGCTTGAGTCTCGATACCACCGAAACGTTCGATACGCCTTTCACCTCGCGCGACAACCCGCACCGCGCCTATATCACCATCATTGAAGGCTGCGACAAAGCCTGTGCCTATTGTGTGGTGCCCTTCACCCGCGGCCCGGAGCGCAGCCGCACCAGCGAAAGCGTCCTGCGCGAAGCTGGTTCGCTGGCCGAGCTTGGTTATACCGAAGTGCAACTGCTGGGACAGAATGTAAACAGCTATCGCGACCCATCGCCCGCCGCTTGGGACTTCGCCAAACTGCTCGATGAAACCGGCCGGATCGAAGGTCTGCGCCGCGTGCGCTTCACTACCTCGCACCCCAGGGATTTCGGCAAAAGCATCATCGATGCGATTGACGGCAATGAGGCTCTCTGCAATCACGTGCACCTGCCCGTGCAATCCGGTTCGGATAGCGTGCTGCGCCGCATGCAGCGCTCCTATACCCGCGGCGAATACCTGCAGCGCATCGGCTGGATGAAAAAAGCGCGCCGCGATATCGCCATCACCACCGATATCATCGTCGGTTTTCCCGGCGAAACGGAAATCGAATTCAACGAAACGTTGCGGCTGGCAAGCGAGGTGGAATACGACGCCATGTTTATTTTCAAGTATTCCAAGCGCCCTAACACCCCGGCGTTGCAGTACGAAGATCATATTCCCGAAGAAGAGAAAACACGCCGCTTTACGCTCTTGCAGGAGCAGCAGCGCTCCATCCAAATGCGCCGTAATGCGCGCTATGTGGGCAAAGTGGAGCACGTCCACGTGGAAGGCTATAACTTGGCCACCCAGCAGTGGATTGGCCGCACCAGCCAGCACAAAACGTTGAACTTTACCGATGCGCAGCGGCCCGCCCCGGACGGCGAGAAAACATTGACCGGTCAATATCTGGATGTTCTGGTAACCCGTGCGGGGCCAAATAGTCTCGCAGGCGAAAGCGTTTTCGAGTAACGTGGAATTAAGGGACTGGAGGTTCTTTTGGAAGTAGAAATGAAAATTCGCGGTCTCATGATGGATCCCATGACCAACATGCCCATTGTCGTCCTCAAAGACATGAGCGGCGATGCCGTGCTGCCCATCTGGGTGGGTATTTATGAGGCCAATGCAATTGCTTTGGAAATTGAAAAGGTGACCACTCCTCGTCCGATGACGCACGATCTCATCAAAATCTTGCTGATGGGCTTGGAAGCCTCCATCAAGAAAGTGGTGGTGAGCGAACTGAAGGACGATACCTTCTATGCGTTGATCTGGCTCGAACGGGAAGGCCATCTGATGAGTGTCGATTCCCGGCCCAGCGATGCGCTGGCGCTGGCCTTGCGCCACGATTGCCCGATTTTTGTGGACGACAAGGTTTTGCAAACTTCGAAGAATTCGGCGACCGTGTCGGAAAAAGTGAACGACGAGGAATTGCGGAAATGGCTCGAAGGTCTGAACGATGAAGATCTCGGCCGTTACAAAATGTAAAGGAACGGCGTGAACAAAAGCAAAGGGCCATGGAGAGCAGTTCCCCATGGCCCTTTCTCTTTCTTCGAAAGCTTTCTTAGCGCTTCTTCTTGCCCGTCTTGCGCACCGGCGGAGGAGCGAGTTGCACGCCCGCCACGTCCGGATCCTTGAAGGTCAACATGTAGGGATCTTTCGTGAAGCTATCCACAATTCCCGTGAAGTCGATCTTTTCGCCGACCTTGATCTTCGTTAACGCGGCGGCCGGTATCGGCGTGGTGAATAACAACGTGGCGTCGGCCTTGGCGGGATCTTCGATCCCCAAGGTAACCTTGGTTGGTTTGTCGGCGGGCTCGACGCTTAAAATCGTCCCGCTGAAATCCTTCACCGGTGTGGGCGGTGTTCCGAAAGGCGTGCCGCCCGGCAGTTCAAACTCTTTTACATTGCCGGCGAAGTAATCGGGTCCTTTGTCCCCCGTGAGGTTCATCTTCAACGAGTACCAAAGGCCGAAAGCCGGATCGCTTTGGATGCGTTTGTTGACGGCGTCAGCGTCTTTTTGCGCCAAGTCGGCCGCGCTCACAATGGTGAACCCAGGGGGCGGCAAAGCCGAAGATTTGGCCAGCGTCATGACTTGATCTTTACCGTCGTCGCCGCCGTGGAAAGTCTTGTACGTCTTGTTGAAGAAGTCCAGCGCCTGCTGGCGTCCCGCCGGCGGAAGGCTGTTGCCGCCAGGACCCGTAAACTGCCCGGCGCGCGCATATTCAAACAGCGCATCCGGGTATTTCTTTTCTTCAAACAGCATTCTTCCGAATTGCGAAGAGGTCGGGCCGTCGTCGGGGAAAACCGTCAAGCTTTCCCGGTATTCGCTCTCCGCCCCCGCAAAATCTTTTTTCGACATCGCGGCCCAGGCCAGCGCTTGATGTGCTTTCGCTAAGCGGGCGATCTTTGCCTTGTGCCATTCGTCGTCGCTGATCGTCTTCGGTTTCGCGCTATCGGCGAAAAATTGGTCGGCGTTCGAAACGAACGCGTGAGCCGCGGACTCCACTTGGCTTACCAGATCCGGCGAGGGAGTGCTTCCGCCCGTGATCGGTCCCCATACACACATCAAGAACAACGCATTTGCGTTCTTCGGATCGGCCTTCAGGGCATCCTGCATCTTCGCAATGAACGGCTGGCGCAAGCTTGGGTCCGTGCCGGCTAGCTTGGAATACGTGTCCAGGAAGTACTGATTTCTCATATCGGTGAAATCGGTCTTCGGGTACTTATCCTCCCACGTCTTCAAGAGTTCGAGGCGCGCCTTCATATCGGCCGTCTGCGACATCTTGGTGAACAAGTCGTACTCGTCGCGGTCCTTCCAGTTCTGGCCCGCAGCCTGCGCTTTGGCGCTTGGAACCGTCACGAAGCTTGGAACTATTAAAAGAGCGCTGGCAGCGAGTATGATCCGGCCCGCCCTTCGAAAGCAAAAATCCACGATAACCTCCCCAGAGGAATTCTTCATATTTAACTCTACAAATTCGAATGCTTCTGCGGTTTTTCTACTCGCCGAAGGCTAGACTACAGTCGTTTGCAACTTGGCAGTCAACATCTGTGACCTCCAAACTTCAAAGTGAGTCACAAAGCCGGAGTATAACGAAGACCGCTCCAGCCTGCAACACTATCTATCATATTTCTTGTTCTCTGCGGTTTTGGATGCCGCGCCGCCAAGGCCAGTTCCAGCGCCGACCGTTAAACTAGCGTAACCTACATCGCATGCTATCATCCCCCTGTCTTCTTTTGTGAAAATCAACCAGTAAACCGGGGCTGCATTGCAGTCCATACTTGTACCCATGCGCATAGCCGATTTGGCGGTGATCATTTGCTACTTGATCTTCATTACCTGGTTTGGCGCCCGCTTCAAAGAGCGCAATGCCTCCGTTAAAAACTATTTCCTGGGCGGCCGCGGCGCGCCTTGGTGGGCCATCGCTTTTTCCATTGTCTCCGCCGAAACCAGTACCTTGACCGTCATTGGTACTCCCGCGATTTCCTTTGCCGGCACGTTTACGTTTTTGCAGTTAATTATGGGTTATTTGCTGGGCCGAATCGTCATTTCCGCCTTGTTCCTGCCGCATTATTTCCGCGGTGAAATGTACACCGCCTATGAGTTGATGGGCCGGCGCTTCGGTCCGCACATCCGCAAATTTACCGCCGGAATTTTTCTTGTTTTGCGCGCCCTTGCGGAAGGAGTCCGCGTTTTTGCCGTTTCGCTCGTCATCTCCGTCGTGTTGGGCAACAGTCTGACGGGAATCTTTCCTGCCGCGGACGTCGAGGTTGTTTCCATCGCCATCATTGTTTGTCTGACGTTGTTCTACACCTTTGAAGGCGGCATGACCGCCGTGATCTGGACCGACGTGGTGCAAATGTTCTTGTACGTGGGCGGCGCGCTGGTCAGCTTCTTTCTGATTCTGCGGCTGATTCCCGGCGGCTGGCCACACGCCGCTGCCGTGGGTGGGGCCGCCCACAAATTCCAGTTTTTCGATTTCCATTTTGCCCTCGCCTCGCAGTTCTTTCAAACCAAGTACAGCTTCTGGGGCGGCCTCATCGGCGGCTGTTTCCTGACCACAGCCAGCCACGGTACCGAGCAACTCCTGGTGCAGCGTTTGCTGGCCGCCAAAAACCTGCGCGAAAGCAGGCTGGCGCTGTTTTCCAGTTGGTTCGTCGTTTTCATCCAGTTCGCGCTCTTCTTGCTAATTGGCGTTCTCCTGTTTGTCTATTACGGCGACACCGGCCAAGTTCCGCCCAAGTCGCTCGATCGCGTGTACCCGGAATTCGTTTGGAATCATCTGCCCATGGGCCTTTCCGGGTTGGTGATTGCCGCTATCCTGGCCGCCGCTATGTCGAATCTTAGTGCCGCCTTAAACGCGCTCTCTTCCACCACCATCATGGATTTTTGGCGCCCCATGCGGCCGCTCACCTCCGAAGTGCGGCTGCTGCAACTCGCGCGCTGGTCCACCATCGCGTGGGGCTTGGTCCTATTCTCGGTCGGCTTGGCGGCGCGGCATTGGGGCAGTGTTTTGGAAACTGGTTTGTCCATTGCGTCCGTGCTGTATGGCAGTCTGCTGGGCGTTTTTCTGTTGGGCGTACTCACCAAGAAGCCTGGAGAGTGGGCCGCCATCGCCGGCATGACTGCCGGGTTCGCCGCCACCGTTGCCTTGCGCAATCAGGTTGCCTATACGTGGTACGTTTTGATAGGTTCCTTAACAACATTTGCGGTTGGCTATGTCGCCAGCTTTGTCTTGCCGAATCCGTTACCAGTGGCAAGCACTGACGTCTGACATCGAATAGAGGCATGCAACCTATGGCATCTGACCTTTCGGCAAACCCGGCTCCGCACTTAAAGCGCGTTCTGGGCTTGTGGAGCGCGGCTTCCATCGTGATCGGCACGGTCATTGGGAGCGGCGTGTTTCTGGTTCCCACCGCCATGATCGCCAAACTAGGTTCGGTCAAAATGCTGTTCGTCGTCTGGGTTGTCGCCGGTGTGCTGAGTCTGTTCGGCGCGCTCACCTACGCCGAACTGTCCGCCGCCATGCCTGAGGCGGGCGGCGAATACGTCTATCTGACCGCCGCCTATGGCCCTTTTTGGGGCTACCTCTATGGCTGGACGCAATTCTCCGTCGCCAAGAGCGGCTCCATCGCCACGTTAGCCGCGGGCTTCTATACTTACCTGACCGTTTTTCTGCCAATCCTGGCGCAACCGGTCGTGGTCACGCCGTTCATGATCGGACCCAATCATACGCAGTTTGAGATTCACTACGGCCAGTTGGTTGCCATCGCCGTCATCTTGATTCTGGCGGGTGTCAACTACGTGGGCGTTCGCGTTGGCGGCAATTTGCAGGTTTTGGTCACCGGCGTCAAGGTGCTTTTGATTGGCGCCATTATTGCCATCGGCTTGTTCTCGGGCAAGGGCGATTTCTCGCATCTTAGCCAGCACATCCCCAGCGCCGGCGGCGTGGCCGGCTTCTTTGCCGCCATGGTGAGCGCGCTTTGGGCATACGACGGTTGGAACAACGTCAGCATGGTTTCCTCCGAGATTAGGGAACCCGGCCGCAACCTGCCGCGCGCTTTAATTCTGGGAACGCTCGCCGTCATTGGCATCTACCTGTTGATCAACGTTGCCTACTTTTATGTCCTCACGCCTGGGGAAGTAGCGGGATCGGAACGTTTGGCTGCCAACATGATGGCGCACCTTTACGGCCGCACTGCCGCCGCTGCCGTCTCCGTGGCGGTCTTAATCTCCATTTTCGCCGCCCTGAACGGCTCAATCTTAACCGGTTCGCGCGTCCCGTACGCCATGGCCCGCGATGGCCTCTTTTTTAAAGCGGCCGCCACCGTTCACCCCAAATTCCTCACCCCCTGCAACTCCGTGATCATGCTTTCCCTCTGGTCGTCGGTGGTCGTCCTGAGCGGCTGGTTCGACGATCTTTACAATTTCGTGATATTTGGAAGCTGGATTTTGTACCTAATGACCGCCGTTTCGGTGTTTGTATTACGCCGAAAACTACCCGACTTAGTGCGTCCGTACCGTACCTTGGGCTACCCAATCGTGCCAGTACTCTTCGTCGCGGTGGCCGCTTTCTTGCTGGTGAGTACTCTCCAAACACGGCCCCGCGAATCCCTTATGGGTTTGTTTCTAATGGCTTTAGGGGTACCGTTATATTACTACTGGAAAGGCCGCTTACCCAAATCGTAATTACGGAATTCTTGCGTAATCGCCCTTTAGTTCTAGGACTAATTTAGCTTTTTAAAACTACACTTACCTTGAAATTCATACCTGACAAACTGTAAACTTCGTCTAAATCAGTTGTTTTGTGTGAAGTGCAATTTCTTCACGGAAACGCTCGCTAGAGAAGAGAGTAGTTAATCCGGTTTCTGGAGGTCTGAAATTTTGGACGTCGACAAGATGCTCGCCGAGCTTCGGCTGGAGCGTGAACAAATCGAAGAAGCGATACTGACGCTGGAACGGCTGGCCCGCGGTCGTGGTCGCCGGCGTGGCCGTCCGCCTGCTTGGCTGAAAGATCCCGCCAACGCTTCCCTCATGCTGGAAGAAGGACTAGACGACCTCAACGGCAACGGCCACTCTGCGGAACCCAAACGCCGCGGTCGCCCACCCGGAAGCAAGACCAAACATGCGGCCGCCGTGGTAGCGACAGCCGAGGCCTGACCGCGCCCCGAAAAAGGGCCCCGAAGAAGGGGACAGTCGCAATTTCGAAAAGGGGACGGTCGCATTTTACGCCGATGCTCGCCGCAAAGGCCAAATCACGGACGTCATTTTCCGCATGCCTCTTCTCGACGCCATCCCCAGACTCCAAGTAACCAAATGGCTACCACTTTCCATGTGAGCCAAGCCGAACCGGCCCGCGACCTCCACGCCGCCCTGGACACGGTTCAGCAATGCCTCGAAATCGTCATTGAACTGGACTACTGCCCATCGCCATTCTGAAGTTGCCCAAACGCGCCGGCCGACCAATCGCAGAAGTCTCTCGCCCGCATCTCGCATCTGTCCCGCCACTTGCCGTCCCTCCTTCCATCTCCCAACGCCCCAAAATCGTCCTCGTTCCGCCCCATCGCCCGCCATGCCATACCCTAATAACTTGCCCCCTTCGCGTCCAAATCTCGCCACCCTCGTCTCCGATTTCGAAAAACACCCGCAAGA